>Ga0302320_10029974_pt1 | contig 10385 bp, 13 predicted proteins | sample Bog_T0_3_FD_202130 | JGI IMG/M metagenome (GOLD analysis project Ga0302320, IMG submission 202130) | Peat permafrost microbial communities from Stordalen Mire near Abisko, Sweden - Bog_T0_3 | ecosystem: Environmental > Terrestrial > Soil > Wetlands > Peat | place: Sweden: Abisko, Stordalen Mire... | reverse complement strand
CAATGGATGCGAAGACAGTTCCTCCTGGTCTCTTACCCGGTCGTGCTGGCAGCAAAGCCGCCAGGTCAGCGTAAATCACAAGAAGCGTCAATGCGGAATCTGTGCAGCCTGCATGCTCAGACGCCTGAGTGTTCATGCGGCGGGCCTCTCGGAGCCTTGTGAGAATTACGTTTGGGAGAACCTCTCGGCGACGACCTTCGCAGCAGGAGCGGCAGCAGCCTTCGGTCCTGAGAAAATCACGCCCGCACTGCGCGAGTACGCAATTGCGGGCGCATTACACCTCGATCATCTGGCGGGATTGCCGGACTCGGCTGCGAACGCCGGGATTCTTAACCGGAACGCTTTTCACTTGAGCAAATCTCTGGGTCTCGCGGAAGTAGATACCCGTACAAAGCTCGACCGCCTCTTGCGCCAACACAACTATGAATGGAAAAACTTTATGCTTTCTCTTGGACAGAATTCTTTTGTGGCCGACTGGGCTTTGAGTGCGCGATCATGAACCTTCTTGAACAGATCATCCCTGCAGAGGCGGGAGAGCGATTGCGTATGGCCCGCGAAGGGGCAAAGATTACGCAAGCAGCCGCTGCCTGCGCTATCGGTGTCGCGAGAACCACAATTGTTGCGATCGAGCAAGGCGAGCGGCGCGCTCGAATGAACGAGTTGCAACAACTCGCAAAGCTGTACGGCACATCGGTAAACGCGCTGTTGCGCCGCGAATCCGTTCACGTGGACCTCACCCCGCGCTTCCGGAGGGTCGTTGGAAGCGACAATGGCGCTGTTGCCGCGGCCGATTTGATGGCTGAGCTGGCGAGGGCCGAAGTCGAACTCGAAAACCTGCTCGGCATCAAGCGCGTCCGGAACTATCCTCCTGAGCGGCCTCTCTTGCCGGGTGACGTGCGGACCCAGGCTGAGCAGGACGCCACAGAGTTGCGACAGCGTCTTGGACTGGGCATCGGACCCGTATCTGACATCGTGACTCTTCTTGAAATGGAACTCGGTGTTCGGGTATACATCCGCAGATTTGACGGCCACATCTCAGGGGTGTTCGCTTACGACGAGTCGCTCGGGCCGTGCATGCTCCTGAACGCTAATCATCCCCGCGAACGCCGCACCCAGAGCGCTGGACACGAGACGGGGCATTTCATTTCGACACGGCGCGATCCGGAGATTCTGCATTTCGACGCGAAGGAGAATTCACGAGAGGAACGCTATGCCAACGCCTTCGCGCGGGCATTCCTTACACCGGCACGCGCCGTTCTCCAAAAGTTTCAGGAGATGACAGCGGGGTCAGATCGATTGACCCGCCGGCACGTTATTATCCTTGCGCATTTCTTCGGTGTTTCGAGAGAGGCGATGGTACGCCGTCTCGAAGAATTGGACTCAGTCAAGCCGGGAACCTGGGATTGGTTTCAGGCCAATGGCGGAATCACAGATGAACAATCGCGGCAAGTTCTGGGCGACTTATCCGCGCCAGACGCTCACAAGGCTGAGGCTGATCGCCCCACTACCCTGAGGCTGAACTTGCTTGCCTCCGAAGCGTATCGGCAAGGGCTATTGAGCGAGGGTCAGCTTGCGCGTCTGCTGCATCTTGATCGCGTCGAATTGCGTGAGATTCTCGGCAACCAGGAACTCGAAGGGGGTGAGGCCGATGGAGGCACTAACCTTCTTGATTGACTTCTCTACACCTCTCGTGGCTGATACCAGCGTCGTCATTAACTTGATAGCGACTGGGTGCGCCCCTGCGATTGTTCGTGCCTTGCCGGGCCGCTTGGTTGTTGTAGATACCGTACCGGCTGAGCTTGATATGGGCCGACGACGCGGACGGGATAATGCCGACCGCTTGAATGAACTCGTGGATGCCAAACTCGTGGAAATCGTAAGCCTTGGTGATGTCGCGATGCAGCACTTTAGCGCACTGGTTATCGGTTCTGCTGCGGCTACGCTTGACGACGGAGAAGCGGCGACCATCGCCTACGCGGTTGAGCAAGCGGGCACCGCTTTCATCGATGAACGAAAGGCCACACGCATTTGTGCGGATCGCTACCCGGAACTCCACGTCGGTTGCACTGTGGATATTCTGGTTCATCCGGACATGCAACGCCTTCTGGGCAGAGAAGCGCTGGCGGATGGAATTTTCAACGCGCTCCAGGCCGGGAGAATGAGGGTTTTTCCACATCATATTGAGCAGGTCATTGGACTGATTGGATACGAGCGGGTTGCTTCATGTCACAGCCTGCCAAGATCGGTTCGCCTGTCACCGCAAACTCAATTGACGCGTCCGTTCTGAAACGGGCACGTCAGTGAAGCATGTGGTTTATAGCTGGTACGGAATGATGCCCCTCAGGGAAATTCTGACAGAAACCAGGTTTGCGAATTGGATCACCTCGTACCCCTTGAACTAGGGGGCGCCGACGGCCTCGGCAACATCTGGCCGGAGTGCGGACCAGATGCGACCATGCTCGAAAACCGGTTCTTCAAAACTAAGGACCGCGTGGAGAATTACTTGGCTCGCGAAGTTCGGGCTGGACGGATGTCATTGGGGGACGCGCAGAGAGGGATCGCAACGGATTGGACTCAATACGTGTCCGCAGCCGATCAGAATAATTAGGGATTGGAAATCTTAGTTGGCCCAGCTCTCCATCATCTTCGGCTCCTTCAGAATGCGCCCTAACAGTAATGTCGTACCCCATAGCAGTCAGGTTTTGTTGCAGCCTTTGCGCGAAGTCTTCGAGTGCGGTTTGTTCCAACTTCGACTGCACATGCCAGTCCGAGCGGCGTAGCAATCAGACACTGCTTCATACCAGGAGGAGTAACCGACAATGCGATTGGAGCCGGTGCTTTTAGGTGGTCGGTTACTAGCGCTCCTGCAGCTACTTGGCGGCGATATAGGCCGAAATTTCTTCTGGAGTTCGGTCACTTCTCAACCCGAGTTTTGAAAGTTCATCCAGTTCCAAATCGACTTTCTTTCGCCACGGCTCTCTTAGGGGTTCACTCATGTCGCTGTACACTCGCATCAACTCTGCTCTCCGAGAGATTCTTTCGGCTTCAACTACCTCAGGAGGGCGGGCAAGCTGTTCTCGAAGATATTGACAAGGAACTTGCAAAGCGGGTCCGCGAAGCACTGAAGGACAGTTCTGCGCTCCGGCTGAAGCGCCTTGCAGCCGCGCCAAAACTTCCGGAAGCGATTCAGGTGGTGTCGAAGGTCTATCGCCGGAACCCTGACGTCATCGCAGAGGTCTTGAATCGGGCAGACTACAGGTGCAAGTTACTAGTTGAGTGCATCATCATCGGCGCAGAAGTGCTCCTCGTTCTCTTTTAGCTTGCATCGAATGGCAGGAGATGCTGGAATGTTCCCATGCCAGACCAAACCCCGCCCAGAGTTCCGGATGGCTTTGGAGCCGATGCTTCGAGAAGTCAAAAAGCATATCTTGACGCTGAAGCACAGATACACATTGCGCACGACCGCGAAGACGCTCGCGATAGGTCGATGCGTGAACACAACGACTCTATGAGGCGTCGGTTCACTGGATTTGGTCTCGCGTTAACCATCGTCACTATCGCAGTATCGGCCTGGGCTGCCCGCAACCTGCGAGTACGCCACAGTCGCTGGTTCACAAACCCTCACTCCCAACCCTTGTTTTCCGGGGCTTTTTGCGGTTAAATCGCCGCCGAGCCGCTAGTCCACATGGTTTAGTCAATGAGCCGATTCCTAAAGACGCCAAACAGTTCTCCTACCACCCCCACAAGCGGAGAATGGATGTCTGGTCAAGTAATTCTTTTGTGAGCCCTTTTGGCGTTTCGTCTCCATTTAGCCCAACTCCCAAGACCAAATCTGCATCTAGGAGCCATTTCTCACGAAGTGTGTTCCAAAACTTTTCTGAATGATGAGGCTGTTCATCGGGTAAGTACACGTGAGTCATTTCATGGATAAGAAGTTGGGCGAGAAAGGGCAGGACGGAGAAGTCTTTGTGGATGAGAATCAGCCATGGGGTCTGGAGGCCAGCTAACTCCGGTACCTCGTGAATGCATCTATGGGGCTGACTGTTGGATGAATGAGGGACTCTGCCGCAAACACGGAAATCGGCGGAAGCTCTCCTGCGAAGTGGGTCTGGTTGAGGTGGTCGCAGATTACTTGTAGCGATGCGTCCCCACCTGAGACGACATCCACGCTGTATCCGTCAGGAGTTTCAAATGAAATCATCGCTCGATGTCCCTTCCTATCTTTGGATTTTGGTCTGTCACCCTTCGCCGAACGCAGTTTGGCCTTTGCAGTGGGTTAGACTTGGAAAAACCGTTTCCACCGCCAAGCCTCAGGTATGCTCCAGACTGAACAGTTTGACTGCACCTTAGGCGCTCCCCATCTCTGCGATGGCCTTTACGCCCGCAACCAATTTTGTATCTGCCATCACGTCAGAAACCCGCAATGGTTGCGCGAACGACAGGCCGTTTAAGCTCCTTGCTCGGGACAACGCGACGTAGGTCTGGCCGAGACAGAATGCGCCGTATCCTAAGTCAATCCGAACGTCCTCGAGCGTGAGCCCCTGCGCTTTGTGAATCGTCATCGCCCACGCAGCCATGATTGGGAATTGTGTGTAAGTGCCCACCACAATCGGATTCACCCGTCGCGTCGTTCTGTCGTATTGATACTCGATGCTTTCCCATGTTTCCCGGTGGACTTCTTCTTCCTTCGAGGAGCCATCAAGGCGAACCCACACTGCGCCCCCAGAAAGCCGTGCGACTGTACCCAAGCTTCCATTCACCCATCTGTGGTCATGGTCATTCTTCACCATCATTATTCGTGCGCCATTTTTCAAATCCAAACGCTCGGGTGCAGGAAGCTTGTCTCTCGTTACCCGAAAGTCTTTGTCGATAGTTCCTAAGAAGCGAGTTGGATTGCCGGGCAATGCGGCTAATCCTCGGCGGTTGTACTCTGAAGCCGCGTCCGTCGTCGCTGTGAGGATTACGGGGTTCGCCGAATCTCGGTGTTGCCGATGACAACGAAGATTTAGGCGTTGTATTGTATCGGTTAGATTTTCGCCGTTTCGAACGTTATGAAGTAAGTCTAGGTACTCAGGGTCACTCTGGCGGTAGACGGTGGCAAGTTCAATCAAGCTCACTTGCTGCCGCGTAAAGAGGCACTTCGCTCCGAAGGCATGATTGTATTCATAGCCGCGATGCTCCAATATTGAGGCATCGGTGTCTTCCACCACGGGAGGCAATTGCAAAAAATCCCCGACGAGCAGGAGCTTCTTTCCTCCGAACGGCACATCCACCTCTAGATTGACTCGTAGAGTACTGTCGATTACGTCGAGAAGGTCAGCCCTCACCATCGAGATTTCATCAACAACGATGATGTCGATTCTTCGAAGGATGGAACCCAACCGATGCCTCGGTTTGACATCTTCCAAGTTCACAATTCGGGGAGGAATCCCGAAGAAGCTGTGTATTGTCTGACCTCCGGCATTGAGAGCCGCAATCCCAGTCGGCGCGACGACTACATGCCGAAAGCCTTCCTCTCTCAGACAATGAATCAAAGTTGTTTTTCCGGTACCTGCACGGCCATGCAAGAGTACGACGGGGGAGGTGCCTTTTAGTGCTGCAATGAGTCGCTCTCGGTCGGTCTTACCTGCCAACACTGCTGGCAACTGCTTGACCGGCAGAGGCAGCAGCCGATTGGCCGTCGTCAACACAGCTTCTTCGACTCGCCCGGCTGGAAGGAGGCGACGGACAATGCGGCCAAGCTGGTAGAGAGTGTTCATTGCTCAGTCAACTCTGAAAGAAGCTCTTTGCTCGCGATGTCGCCGCAAGTATCTGACGTCTCTTCTCGATGAATGGCTCCGCTAGTTTTTTGAGATGGGCTAAAACCAGCAGCCCTATAACGAACCCTGCTGTAAGCAGAACAATCAGTTGAATCCAACCTTTTGGTCCTTTCACGACCAGCAACAAACAACTCGTCCAGAATACGGATTTCATTTGTTCTCTCCTTCAGCGATAACGGTCTGCGCAATCCAAGCCAGTTAAATATTTCTTAGTGCCACTCTTGGTTGCGTACGGCTTGATTAACTCTGTGCTCTGCGAAAGACGCGTGCGAGGGCTCTAGCCGAATCACGGCATCAACCGGCTAGAACTCAATCGGGCTGTCAATCTTCCCAAAGTGGAGTTTGCGATGACAGTTCGGGCACAGGGCAAAGGCATTCGCCACAGTGTCCTCGCCGCCCTGAGAGAGCAGAATCCGGTGATGAACCTCCAGATAGGGAGACCCGTCACTTGCACGCTCGAAGGGCGCTGGTGAAAGACACCCTTCGCACTTGCCCAGTGCCCTGTGGAGGACTTCTGCGATGACGTCAGGGTTCCGGCGATAGACCTTCGACACCACCTGAATGGCTTCCGGCAGTTTTTGAGCCGCTGCGAGGCGCTTCAGCCGGAGTGCAGCACTGTCCTTCAGTGATTCGCCGACCCGCTTTGCAAGTTCTTTGTCAACGTCTTCGAGAACAGCTTGCGGCAGGGTTCCGAGCCAATCCGGCGAGGGGCGGACAGGCACCCATCCACCAGCACGCTCACGGTTTTTCAAGGGCTTCCCGTCAGTCACTTTATTAAGGCACGATACCGGGTAGGACGGCTCCATCTTTTCAAGGTCAACAATGTGGATTAGGTTCACACACGGCTTCCCGTCCTGCCCCTCAAGATAGATGTTCTCTTCGGATGGTTGGTATTTGTGAATGTCTTCATTCAAGTGCGCTAGGTCATCATTGGTCAGCTTTCTTTTGTCCTGCCAGCCCACGGCCTTTGCGCGAAAGAGCACGAGGTTGAGCGATTTCGTCACTGAGAAGTAGAGTGTGACCGGCTTCTCTGGCGTTGGAGCAGACTTGGCAAGTAGAAGAATGCGCGAAGTGGAATATGGTTGAAGGTAATGATGTCGTCCGGGGTGTGCTTTCTGGTTCTTCAGGATTTCAAGGAGCGTATCCTCGAACACGCCGTTGATGAAGAGTGCGGTTTCGTCTGGCGGCTTGGGAGCAATGTCTAGCTCAGGGGAGGCTAGTGGTTGAGCCGATACAGCATTCTTCTCAGATAAGAGACGAATGGGTATGGTCTTCGGAGCCTCAAATGCAAGCCTACTGCCGCTGCTGTGCTTGCCCGGCCCTACGCCAACGAAAGTTCGCACGCCCGGAAGTATCTCGACCGGATGCGCCTTGTTGTCGGACACCGTGATTGCCGCCCCGCTATCCACGGAGACAACCATGGTCTTGGGCGCATGAATCGCCCGGACTTCGACTACTGAATCGCCAACGGCTATCTTGTCGCCGACGGATACACCAAGGCTGAGTGCCATTTGTCCCTCACGAATCATTCCATTTGTGTAGACCTACAGAGATTAGAGAGCATCTTCACACGCGACTAGTATCGCCGATGGAGCCACCAAATGAACGGGCATCCTCTTCGTAAACACCGACTTCCGAAGCCATGGGCAGGAGACCTCCCCATGAAACAACCTGACAACCTGCACGTTGATGCCTGTCCCGTTCCTGACCTCACCATCGCCATCGACCGCTGGCTGGCGGCACGTGCCAATTTCAAGATGCAGTCAACTGACGAGGCACGGCACGAGTACAACTCGACGTATTTTGCCCTCGGAGTGGCATTCAATGTGCGTTACCCGGAAGGGGTGGCTACGCCGGGAGCATTTCAGTGGTACCGGCGTGGCATCATTGCACCGGAGGAGGAGGAGCCGCCATTGCGAGTGAAGCCATTGCTTTTTGGGCGGTTAATCGCGCCTACCGCCAAACAAGCCCGGACTTCCAGTTGAAGCCGGTGAGCCAGCCTTCTCCGGCATCGTCCTGCTCAATGACCAGACCAAGTTGACCGGCGCCCTTTTCCGTGGGCACCGCTCAGAACCTTCAAAATCCCCAGTAATAGTGAGAATTCTGCGGCTCTCGGCAGAGGGTCTTCGAACCACTTCCCCGCAACTGTCTGGAATGGATGTCAGCCAAGCTGACACGCTCTCTTGAATGCCTTCCAGTTTTTTGGGTCTTTATATTGGTGAAGGGCTCGATGGCAGTTCGGACAGGCGACGATAATGTTACTTAGCGACGTTGTGACGCCCTTCGAACTTGCTCCGGCAATTGCTTCAAGGTGGTGTATCTCAACGCAATTCTGTGCGAATTCACCGTACGTCTTGGCGAAATCAAACTTGCAAATCTCGCAAATGGTTCCTCGGTTTGCAAGGGCGAGTTCACGCAGCTTCCGGCTGCGCTCTCGCTTCGTCAGGGTGATTTGTTTGGTCTTGCCCTCCCTCACATTGATTTCGTTCTGAGCGTGGTTTGCCTTTGACAGAACACTCTCCAGCAGCTTGGTCGATTGAATTGTGAGCCGCCGTCTCGACCGAACCTGCCAAGCGATAGACCTATCCTTCGTTAACTTCGGGGCTCCAGTCGCCTCGAAGCGAAGCTTCCACTTGAAGCCCTTCAGTGGAACTATTCGAAATGCTCCAAAAAGAGATTTTCCGTCGGCCCAGTCGTCTCCGCCGCGCTGAACCAGAATCGCGCCCAATAGGTAAAGCTCGTCTTGGTGGGTCGCGACAACAAACATCCGGTCGCCCTTTGCCAGGCCGCCAGCGTGCGTACCTACGGCGTCGGTCATCACGAGCCCATTGACTCTGAGGGCTTCGGAGTATTTCCAGAGCACGAGGTAGTCCTGACCAGATTTTGGGAAGCGTGATAGATAGTCGATGAGCAAACGCCTCGAATCTTTGGTATCGCTAAACGGGCATTTCTTATTTCGTTTCTCATGACGGACAAAAGCGGCGTTTCCACTTTTGCCTTGCGCGTTCGCTCTAACGGGCTTATGACACTGAGGGTAGATGCATCGTCCGTTGCGTATGCCTTCGGCGAGGGCATCGACTACATTCAACTTCTTCCAATGACCCTTGAGGCGAACCTCAAGTTCCGTGCTCATTACCATGCTTCAAGCCCTTCCCCGCATTTCCGACTGGGATTTAGTATAGTTGCCCTCAGGGATAGGGAGGCGGCCACTTTCCAAGTTATCAATTGTCTGAAATCCCAGTGCGCCGATTTACACGACCCCGAGTATCCATCCCTCAATCTTGGCGATTCCAAGTTCCTCCGCAGTCAGGCTCGGGTTGAGGAACCCGCTGAGGGAGCCGTCGCGGTCGGCACGTTGCAACCATCCCAGCGTCCAAGTCCTTTGAGGGTGAGGTTCCACTATTCTGTTTCGGGGATAGACTATATAGCGTGGGGGGAACATGGACTTAATCGAAACGTTAAAGGCTGTTGGCTCAACCGCAGGATTCGGTGCTTTGCTCACTTCGCTGTTCAACTTCTATACGCTCCGCAAACAACAAGGTCGCATGCTGGAGATTGAAGCATTCAGGAAGAATAGCGCTGTGGACACCTTCAGGTACACAAAGCTTTTTGAAGCAAGCGCGGAAATTCAGGCACTTCCCCCCGTGACCTACGACCTAAGCAATATAAAGAAAGTCGTCGCCCAGACAACGGAGCGTCATGGTTTGGTGCAAGCTATCTACAAGCGAGTTCAGCCTCTGATTGGTGCCTCCTGTCGAACAGATGCAGACAGGGTAGCGGTCGAAGAAGCAGCATTATCCAAGAAGCTTGTTGAGCACCTGTACGGCGGTGGAGAAGAGGTTCCCTTAAAAGAACTCCTGCTCAAGCGACAAGAGTTTGAGCAAATGGCGAGTTTGGCGATTTCTTCATCGCTGACGGCGCTTACGATTTCGCAATAGCAAATCACCCTAACAAATGCGCATAACCTTGCTGCGTCCAATACCGGCGTGGGCTACGAGGCGGCTGAACTTGTACCAGCGTGCCGGTGCCATTGGCAACGTAGACCCGTAGCCCTTTGCAACTTGAGCCTGCGGTCTCTGCGCCGGAATAGTCGATGCCGATGTATTGGGTGAAGTGGGGCATTCGAGCACCTCTGCCGGTTACGCAAACCGCCCGAGGAATTCCTTGTTCCCGATGAGTCTTGCCTTTACGTACCCCGTCCTTACTGCGGCAGGATAGACAGCACCGAAGAAGTGGTCTTCCGAGATTATTTCATCAACATAGGGTAAAGCTGGAATGAAGTGGAACTTATCAATCAAGGTATTTCGGTCTGCACCGCCTTGAGCGTCCCATTCGTGTTCAGAAATCGCCTTCTCAATGGCTACTGTTGGAATCGACTCTTCTTTCGCCTGTGTGATGTATTCCTCACGTATCGCATGACCAACCTCCAATCCCGCTGGCGTTCTCGTCGGAACAGTGTGTTCGAACAATACCCGTCTCGCCTGATTCCTAATATCGTCGGTCATCTTGCCCTGCTTCTTCATTTCTCTAATACCCAATAGGGCATCCACATTGCCTTTATACGCG
>Ga0302320_10029973_pt1 | contig 10385 bp, 6 predicted proteins | sample Bog_T0_3_FD_202130 | JGI IMG/M metagenome (GOLD analysis project Ga0302320, IMG submission 202130) | Peat permafrost microbial communities from Stordalen Mire near Abisko, Sweden - Bog_T0_3 | ecosystem: Environmental > Terrestrial > Soil > Wetlands > Peat | place: Sweden: Abisko, Stordalen Mire... | reverse complement strand
CAGCGTCCGGTTTTCTATTCAATCGGCATCATCATTACCGCGTATATTCCGATCTTCACGCTGCAGCGTGTGGAAGGCCGTCTTTTCAAGCCCATGGCGTGGACGGTCTCGTTCGCGCTGCTGGGCGCGCTGATTTTCGCCATGCTGGTGGCGCCGGTTCTTTCCAGTTTCGTTTTCCGCGGAAGGGTAGAAGAATGGCGCAATCCCGTGATGACGGGGATGACGGCTGCCTATCGCTGGCTCGTCCAGCGAGCCATCCGGTTTCGCTGGATCACGGTCGCCATCGCACTCGGCGCGTTCGGCACTTCCGTCTGGCTCATGGGCAGCGGACTGATCGGTTCGGAATTCCTGCCGCACCTCGACGAAGGCGCCATCTGGGCCCGCGCCACTCTCGCCCCCAGTACGGGCCCAACCGAAGGAACGGAGATCATGAATCGGGCCAGGGTGATCATCGCGTCTTTCCCCGAGGTCACCCAGGTTGTCTCGCAGGTCGGCCGCCCCGATGACGGTACAGACACTACCGGCTTCTTTAATACCGAGTATTTCATCGACCTCAAGCCAAAAGAAGATTGGCGGCCGGTCTTTCATCAGGATAAAGAAGAGCTCATTCAGGCCATCGACCGCCAGCTGAGCACGATTCCGGGCGCGCTCTGGAACTACTCGCAGCCCATCGCCGACAACATGGAAGAAGCCGTCAGCGGCGTCAAGGGTCAGCTGGCGATCAAGATCTACGGCGACGATCTGAAAGAGCTGGAAGACACCGGCGAGAAGATTATGGACGTGATGCGCACTGTCAAAGGCGTTTCCGATCTCGGCCTGTTCCGCGTGATCGGGCAGCCCAACCTGGAGTTCACGGTGGACCGGGCCAAAGCGGCGCGCTTTGGCATCAACGTGGCTGATATCCAGGATGCGATTGAAACCGCGGTCGGCGGCAAGGCCGTTAGCCAGGTTTTGCAGGGCGAGCAGCGCTACGACCTTACGGTGCGATATGAGCCGAAATACCGCAGCACGAAAGAGGCCATCGAAGACATCCGTCTGGTGGCCCCGTCCGGAGAACGCGTGTCGCTCGCGCAGTTGTGCAATGTGCGCGTGCTCGATGGCGCATCGGAGATTTACCGGGAGGGCAATTCGCGCTACGTGGCGCTCAAGTACAGCGTCGTCGGGCGCGATCTCGGCAGCACGGTGGATGAGGCGATTGCGAAGGTCACGAAACAGGTCAAGCTGCCGGTTGGCTACAAGATCGACTGGGCAGGTGAATACGAAAGTGCCAAGCGCTCACAGCGGCGGCTGATGATCGTCGTGCCGATCACCCTGCTCGTGATCTGTATGATCCTCTATACGATGTTCGCATCGCTCAAATGGGTCTCGCTCATTCTCGCCAATGTCGCGATGGCGCCGATCGGAGGGTTGCTCGCGCTGCTGATTACCGGTACCCACTTCAGCGTGTCCTCGGGTGTTGGCTTTCTGGCGCTGTTCGGTGTTTCGGTGCAGACCGGCGTCATTATGCTGGAGTACATCAATCAGCTGCGCGCCCGCGGCCATACGATTCAGGATGCTGCGGTGGAAGGTTCCGTACGCCGTTTGCGGCCCATTATGATGACGATGCTGGTGGCCAGCTTCGGTTTGCTGCCCGCCGCGTTGTCCAGGGGCATTGGCTCCGACTCGCAGCGCCCCTTCGCGATTGTCATCGTGGGCGGTCTGGTAGCGGCTCTTTTACTCGGCATCTTCCTGCTACCCACTCTTTATGTCTGGACCGCGAGTGAAAAGGATACCCTGCCGGAACCGGACGCCAACGCGAGCGAGGCGTAGACATGATAATAAGAACACTCACACTGCTGGCCGGCTTCAGTTGCCTGCTGCTGGCCGCGGATCCCGTTGCAAATACCCAGCACCAGGACTTCGCCGCGGGCGGTACGATACTGCTGAAGAACTCAACCGGCGAATTGACCATCGAAGGCTGGGATCAGCCCGGGGTGGAAATCACCACCGTCAAATCCGGCAAGCGGTCGGATGACGTGAAAGTGACGGCTTCGCGCGATGGCACTGAACTGGTCATCGCTACCGACTACCCTCGCCATCGGCGCTTCCTCCCGCGACCGTCGGTGGGCGCTCGTGACTTCGAACTCGAATATCTCGTCAAAGTGCCGCGTGGCGCGAAGGTCGTCGTGGATCACGACGCGGGCGAGATCCATTTCGACGGACTGACCGGCGATATTCACGCGACAATGAACCAGGGCACCATTACGGTCCGCCTCCCTGTGGCCAGCCAGTACTCTCTCGACGCCAAAGCCCGGATCGGGGACGTTACTTCGGATATTCCCGGCACGAAGACGCGCATGCACTTCGGCCACGCTCTCCTGCAGACTGCTCCCGCCGCGCAAAGTCTGTACCTTCGGACCGGTTTCGGAGATATTATCGTTCTCCGCGAGCCCAGGCAATAAAAAAGGGGCGAAGCAGCCCGCTTCGCCCCAAATCCTCACCGCTGAATACTTACTTAGCCGGAGCAGTCGTTCCCGCGGGCTTCGTCGCAGCGGGCGCAGCTGGCTTGGGTGCAGCAGGCGCAGCCGGCTTGGGTGCTGCGGGCTTGGCCGCCGTCGGCGCAGCGCCACCGCTCGGATTCATTTTGTCGTAGAGCGAGATCACTTCCCGCGAGATATCCGGCGCACTGGCGCAGCAAATCAGGTTGTTGGGCTGGCTGCTCAGATCGAAAACCAACATGATCTGATTATCCTGCGCGTACTTGGTCACCACCTGCATCACCTTTGCGCCGATGTCCGACATCATCTTCTGCTGATCGGCCTCGCTATCGGCCTGTGCATCGTCGGTGTCCCGCTGCAGCGTGCTTTTCATCCGGGTAATGTCGCCTTCCAGCGCGGCTTTGGCCTCGTCGCTGATCGTGTTCTGGGTCTTTTTCAGCTGATCCGTTTTCGCCTGGATATCGGCCGCGCGCTTTTGAAAGTCCTGCTGCTTCGGCGCGTACTTCTTATCCAGCTCCGCGATTTGAGCCTCACCCTCTTTGGTATTCGCGATCACTTCCTGCATGTTGATCAGCGCTACCTTAGTCGCCTGCCCGAAAAGGCCCGCGCTTGCGATCAGCGCCAGCGCAGGGGCAACCAGAAACTTGATATTCATTTTCATCCTTATATCCTCGTATTCGATTCGTTACTTTGCAGGAGCCGTCGTCTTGGGAGCAGCGGGCTTTGGCGCTGCCGGTGCCGCGGGGGCGGCCGGCGCCGGTGCCGTAACACCTGCGGCCTTCTCATAAGCGGCCACAATTTGTGGCGTGATGTTCACTGAGGCATCCCCGTAAATCAGATTGTTCGGATTCGCGCTGGTATCAACAACGAACGAAATCTGATTTGCTGCCGTATAGCTGTTAATAATCTGGGTCAGCTTCGGTACGATGGTGCCCAGTTGTTTATTCTCCTCGTCCTGCAGATCCTGCTGCGCGTCTTCCTGTTTCCGCTTCAGCGCCGTGGTGAGAGATTCGATCTCGGCCTGGGCCGACGCGACCGCAGCCGGGGTCGCTGAGGCGCGGCTTTGCGAAAACTTCGTCTGCTTCGCCACGATGTCCTTATTGAGCTGGTCGATCTCCGCTTTCACGGGTGCGAATTTGGCATCGATCGCGGCCGCTGCTTTCTTGCCGTCCGTCGTCGCCAGCACGGCCCGCTGCATGTCGATGATGACCATTTTCTGGGCCTGTGCCACGCCGCTGCCAGCCACGACGGCCAACGCCGCCCCGGCACACAGCGTTCTAAAATTAGGCATTTTGAATGTCAACCAGTACTCCTTTGGCGAATCTTTTATTTTACCGCTGGCGAGCCGCCCGTCAGGCCGCCCGCCTGTGTCCGTTAGAATGTGCGGCCAACCGTGAACCGGAACGAGTGTCTCGCTTCGTCGTCCGGATACGCCGGTGAATACGTGTTGACCGCGTTGGCAAACGTCGCGCCGTTCGGGAGCGTCGAGGGATCCAGTACAATCGGTCCCTGCAGGGTCCGCTCCACAATCGTCGGATTGTAGGCGTAATAAACACGGAACGGCGCCTGCACGATCGGCAATATCACGGAAATCTCCAGGCCGACCGAGGAGCGAATTGCCTGAGTTCCCGGCGCGATCAGGACCTTGTCGGTAAACCCAGCGGCGGGAAACTCGTTATTCAGCGTGTTGACTTCGGCTGAATTTACTTTTAACTGGTTGGTATACAGGATCTTGTTCATCCCAATGTCCAGAAACGGCGACAGCGTAACGGGGCCAAAGAGGGGAATGCGATATTCCCCGTTGAACACAGACTGAGTATCGCCGCCTGGCGTGATGATCTGGAAGACCGGAATTCCAACCGAAACGGCGGTCTTCGTCAGATAACCGTTCACCAGCTGGTTCTGATACTGCTGGGATCCGTCCGCGTTCAGTACCGTGGCGCTGGTGCTGCTCGGCAGATAAGCGATCGGCGTGATCTGGAAAAACTGGAAGCCGCGGACATCGTTCTCGCCGCCCATGAATGCCCGCGCGAAAGGCGGGATCACCTTTCCGCCGTAACCGATTTCCGTCGAGCCCATCACGTGAATCGCGATCGTGTTTCTGGCCCACTTCGGGCTTTTGTGGTAATACTGCATGTCGAACGTCGGCTTGATGATATTCACGTTGGCGTGCAACAGGCTCCCCGCGACTTCAATCGACGCGAATATGCTCTTACCGGCGGTCGGATTCAGAAAGCTGTTCCGCGAGTTGTAGTTGTAAGACGGAATTATCTTCAGGGTACGGATGCCGCTCAGCGAGTTCGGGCCCGCCACGCCCTCGAAGCTCAGCTGGGTGAAGTAATTGGACGCGCCGGACGAGAGAGTCCGGATACTGGAAATGTCGTAGCCGAGCGATAGTCCCAGGCGCGCGAAGCTGCGCTTCAGCGGGTAGCTGAACGACCACGAGAGCCCCTTGGAATCCTGCACATAGTTCAGAACGTTGGCGCTGCCCAGCGCATTGTAGAAGGCCGTCACGTTCTGACCGGAAAGGATCGATTCCTGCTGCCCCTGGTTGTACGAATAGCGGCGGATATAAACCTGGATACCCATCTGGAACGGCCGGTCGAACAAATAAGGTTCCGTGAAACCGGCGGATACGTTGGTGGTCAGGGTACCCACCTGTCCGCCCAGACTCAGCGTTTCGCCCAGGCCCAGAAAGTTATTCGTGGAGTAGTTCAGGCCCACGAACGATCCGGAGATGCCGGAAACGCCACCGTTGAGGCTGATGGAATTCTTGCCCCGTTCTTTGACCTTCAGGGTAATGTCGACAGTGTGAGTCCCCGCGTTGCGTTTGAGGTCGTACGACTCGTTTTCCTTGAGCGCCTCGAAATAGCCGAGCTGGTTCAGGCGCAGAATGCTGAGATCCCACAACTGCGAGTTGTAAATATCTCCTTCATCGAGCAGCAACTGACGGCGGATAATCTTATCCCGAGTTGTGGTGTTGCCGACAAAATCGATCCGGCGGATAAAAAACTGCGGACCCTCGTCCACGTTCATCGTCACGATCATCTTGTCCGAATTAGGTACGAAATCCACCTGCGGTTCGCCCACATAGTCGATATAGCCGTACTGGCTGTATAGCTTGGTAAGATTTTTCAGGCCGTTGCGCAGTTTCTCGTTGGAAAACGGCGACCCCGGCCTCATGCCGAAGTAATAGCTCAGAAAGTCCGTGGAGCGGAACAGCTTGACGCCCGTGAAATCGATCTTGCTGAGATAGAACCGGCGGCCTTCTTCGACGGGCAGAGTGATATCCTCCGCGCTGCCGAAATGGTTTTCCTTAATAATGGGAACGTGGAACTGGCCGTGCGCTCCACCGGTCGCCCTCAGATTCAGGATCTGATCCAGAACCTTCGCCTGCGAATAGCCCTCGTTCCCGTAGGCGTCGCGGATACGTTCTTTGTCTTCTTCGAGCTTGGCTTCATCGAAGGTCTTGGGGATTACTTCTTCAAAGAAGATCGAGTGCGGGATGCCATAGGGCTTCAGATTCTTCATGGCATCCACAACTTCCCGCCGGGTGAAAGCCTTGTTCCCCACGATCGTAATGCGTCCCACATCTACTTTGGGGCCTTCATCCACCACAAACGCGACTTCCATGGAAGACGGCGGAATCTGGTGCAGTTCGGGAGTCACCGTGGCAAACTGACGGCCGCGCTCTGCCAGTAAGCCTTTAATTGCGACAGCGGCGCGATTGATGATGTTCGGGTCGTACATCGACTCCTGCACCATTCCGATCTTGCGCTCTTTGAAACGGTCCAGCACGTCGGAAATGGAGGCCGATTTAAGGCCGGGATAGGTGATGTTCCGAACCATACGACGCTCGGTCAGTACGAAGCGTACGAGCAGGCCTCCCAGTTCGCCTCTCTCTGTTTCGAGACGGATATCGTCGAAACGGTTGGTATTCCAGAGCGCCATAAAGTCGCGGCGCAGGGTGTCCTCGCTGAAAACGTCGCCTTTGCGGCTGAAAATCATGGCCCGGAGCGTGTCCTGGGGAACGCGGCGCGAGCCCCGAAACTCGATCCCTTCAATAACGTCCGGAGCCAGTCGCTCACCCGGAGTCTCGGGGTTCGCCGGCGTCGCTGTGGGCGGAGTCTCGAACTGAGGTGCCTGGACAGTTGGATTCACCGGGGCCGGGGCCGGGGCGGGAACCGGCGCTGGGGCAGGAAGCGGACTCGAGGGAGCGCGCGGCGCCGGAGCAGGCGCAGTGCCTTGCGGAATATTTTCAAACGGATTGTTCGAATTTCCGGCGGGCGGAGTAGTTTGCTGAGCGAGCAGGCTGAAGCCGGCTGCCATCAGGCTACCGACACAAACCAGCACTCGGGTCAGGCGCTGAGGCCTGAGTGAAGTCATTTAAACCGGGTTTCCTTCCATTTAATGCAAAGCTCAGGGACGCTTCCGAATCCCGCTGCGTTCCCGCCTATGCACGTAAGCGCACTTTAGAGGGATCACTACATTCTAGCCGACTTCCATCGCTGGCTCAATGTGCCGGTGCCGCACAGGTGCCGTCCGTCCGGCACTGCGGGACAAACCGACCTGGCACTTCGGGACAAGCCGACTGCCCAGCCTGGACAAGATCTTCGCCTTTCCTTCGGTCGGGAGCGAAATTTCGCTCGGAACCTTTTCGGTCTGCGACAATCACAAATGTGTTGGCCCACTTAAATGGATAATCGGCGCATGTGCCCGAACTGCCGGGCGTTCATCACAACGAACGACCGGGTTTGTCCCTACTGCGGCAACCAGGTTGGGCCGCGGGCCATTGACCGCCGCGAACCCGGCGCGCTGATCGGCGGCCTGATTCCGGCCCGCCACTTCACCACGTTTCTGATCCTTTTCATCAACCTGGTTCTTTTTGCGGCCAGTTGCTGGCTGAGCGGGTCCTTTATGGGAGATATGAACCCCCGCGCGCTCTGGGTGCTGGGCGCCAAACTGGGTCCCAGTATCTGGGGGGATCACGAATACTGGAGGCTGGTCACGGCGGGCTTTCTGCACGGCAGCCTGATTCATATCGCCTTCAACAGCTGGGCCCTGTTTGTGCTGGGCGCACAGGTGGAGGAATTCTACGGCACGCCGAGATTTCTGGTGATCTATTTCGTGAGTTCGGTTGCCGGGTTTTACCTGAGCGCACGCCTGAACCCAGGTCTTTCGATTGGCGCATCCGCGGGAATCATGGGGCTGATCGGCGGCATGGTGGCTTTCGGTCATGCCCTGGGTACGCCGGTGGGGCGTCACATCCGCAATCAGGCGCTGGGCTGGCTGGCGTTCAATCTGGTCTGGGGCTTCATGGGCAACCAAATCGATAACTCCGCGCATGTCGGAGGGTTTCTCGGCGGGCTCGCCGTGGCCTGGGTGGCGGGATCGCCCGTTCGGTCCAACCCGGCGCGCGAGGCCGCGTGGCGCGTAGCCGCCGCGGTGTGCGTGTTGCTGACCGCGTATTGTTTCTGGCTCATGTACCGCAACTTTCCGTCACCGCAGGAACTACGCCAGATTTTTCAGGGCTGAAGTCAGAAAAAGCGGCTTTGCCCTTGCCTCGGGACGCTTCCGTGCGTCATATTGAAATCAGGCCACGAACCTGATGTAGACCGCAGTCATTTCCGGTTTCCGCTTCCCCCGCGTGAGGCACGCAGGGTGGAGAGTTCGGGCTTCACGCGACGGAGCGACGGACGACCATGACGGCGGAAACCTTCGAAATCCTGTTCTTTACCGAACTCGCCGGTCTCCCCGTATTCGATCTGAAGCATCGCAGGATCGGGCGTGTGCGCGATGCCGCGATCGTGCCTCTGATCCATCCGGCGCGCGTGGACCGCTATCTGGTGGGCGCGGGATCCTCCTGGCTTTCCGTCCGCTACGATCAGATCGCCACGATTTCGCTCGACGGCATTCAGCTCTCGAACGAAAAACTCTACCCCTACCATTCCGACGAATACATGCTGCGGATTCAGCGCGATCTTCTGGACCAGCAGATCATCGACGTGAACGGCCGCAAGGTTGTGCGTGTGAACGATGTCACGTTTGAGGTTCGCCGGGACGAGCGCGAATCGCTCGCAGTTCTCGAAGTGGATGTTGGCGTACGTAGCATCTTTCGCCGGCTGATGCAGGGCGCCGCGCCTCCGCGCCTTGTCAGAAAGCTACAGAGCTCGATTCCGCCCAACTCGATTCGCTGGGAATTCTGCAATATTGTGGAAGCCGATCCGCAGCGCCGTTTGCGCCTCAACATTTCGCACGACAAGCTGGAAAACATGCATCCGGCCGATCTGGCGGACATTGTGGAAGAACTGGCGCCGGCGGACCGCGAGGCGATCATCGGGACTATTGACAGCGAGGTGGCGGCGGAAGCTTTGTCGGAGATCGATCCGAAGATGCAGGCCGCCATCCTCGAGAATCTGGAGCCGGAAGTGGCGGCCGATATTGTCGACGAGATGGCTCCCGACGAGGCGGCCGATGCCCTGGGCGAACTGGAAGACGAGACCTCGGCTGAAATCCTCGAAGAGATGGAAACGGAGCCTGTTTCCGAGGTCAAGGAACTGCTCGAATACGACGAGGATACAGCCGGCGGCATGATGAATACCGAGGCGATCGTACTCGGGGAATCGACGACGCTTTCCGCCACCATGGATCAGCTTCGCAAACACGAAGATTTGCTGGAAAATACCCACGTCCTGTTCCTCTCCGACGACGCCGGGCGCATTACGGCCCAGGTACCGCTGGCCCGCCTGTTCCTCGCCGATGGCGGGACGCAGTTAAAGGAACTGGCAACGGGACGTCTGATTTCCACACGGCCCGACGAAACGCAAAAACGGGTCACGGAACTTTTCGACAAATACAATCTGCTTGCGCTGCCGGTGCTCGAAGAGGACGGTTCGCTCGCGGGCGTGATCACCGCCGACGACGTGATCTCCGTTCTGAGGAAGAAGTAACATGCGTGGTTTCGTGAGCCGGTTCCGGCGCCATTTCATCGTCTTTCTGGCGGTGCTGGGCCCGGGATTCATCACGGCCATGGTGGATAACGATTCCGGCGGCATTTATACTTACTCGGACGCCGGCGCTCACTGGGGCTATCTGCCGCTCTGGACTCTGCTGCCCATTACCCTCGCGCTCATCGTTTCGCAGGAAATGTGCTCGCGCATGGGGGCTATTACCGGCAAAGGGCTTTCCGATTTGATCCGCGAGGAGTTCGGCCTGCGCATTACGTTCGGCATCATGGCGCTGCTGGTGGTGGCAAATCTGACCAACGTGATGGCCGAATTCGCCGGGGTCGCGACGTCGCTCGATCTGTTCGGTGTCAGCAAGTTCATCTCGGTTCCGATCGTAGCCGTGTTCGTCTGGTTTCTGGCTGTGAAGGGTAATTACAATCGTGTGGAGAAGATCTTCCTGGTCGCCTGTTCGATCTTCGTGGTCTATATCATCGCGGGCATTCTGATCAAGCCGGACTGGAAGCAGGCGATGATCTACAGCGTGAAGCCCAAGCTGATTCTGGACAAGGATTACATCACGATGCTGATTGCGATGGTGGGCACCACGATCGCGCCCTGGATGCAGTTTTACCAGCAATCGGCCGTGGTGGAGAAAGGCATCACCGCGAAAGAGTATCCCGAATCGCGCATTGAAGTGATCGTAGGATGCATTATGACTTCGGTGATCGCGTTCTTTATCATCGTGGCCTGCGCGGGCGCGTACCGCGATCATCCCATGGAAATCGAAAGCGCGAAGGATGCGGCGCTGGCGCTGAAGCCTTTCGGCCAATATGCTTTTCTGCTCTTTAGCGCAGGGTTGCTGAATGCGTCAGTGTTCGCGGCCTGTATTCTGCCCCTGTCGACCGCGTATTCGGTTTGCGAAGGTCTGGGTTTTGAATCCGGCGTGAACAAGACCTGGAAA
>Ga0302320_10029971_pt1 | contig 10385 bp, 9 predicted proteins | sample Bog_T0_3_FD_202130 | JGI IMG/M metagenome (GOLD analysis project Ga0302320, IMG submission 202130) | Peat permafrost microbial communities from Stordalen Mire near Abisko, Sweden - Bog_T0_3 | ecosystem: Environmental > Terrestrial > Soil > Wetlands > Peat | place: Sweden: Abisko, Stordalen Mire... | reverse complement strand
CTTGATGCGGGCGTCGGCGGTGTCCACGGCCGCGGTGATCACTTGGGCGTAGTCCATATTGGTGATGAAGCGGCCGCGCTTCTCCACCTTCAGCAGGGGCTCCTTGCCGGCCTCCCATTCCTCCACCTTCACCTTGCCGCACAGCACGCCGGTCTCCACGCCCACGTAGGGCAGGGGCTCGGTGAGGGCGAAGGCCGCCCGCATGGTCTTGCGCGTGTCGCCCGCCTGGGCCGGGGCCGCCAGGCTCATGTAATGGGCCACCTGCTCGGGCGTGCCGCATTCATGGATGGGCGCCAGGCCCAGGTTGCCGGCCAGCGAGGCCGTGGCCGCGCCGCCGTCGACCCAGGCGAGCTCGAAGGCCGTCAGGGCCATGGCCAGGTTCTTGGGGCCGCCGAACATGCCGCCATGCTCGGGGTCCAGGAACGCCCCGGTGATGCCGCTCTCGTCATAGACCTTCAGCAGGCTGTTCTTGGCGGGGGTCCACTCATGGGTCTTGCGCGCGCCCGCCGCCACCAGCTGGGCCACCGGGCCGCGCGCCACGGTGCGCGCCGCTTGCACCAGCATTTGCAGGTCATAGCGGTCGCTGTAGCCCCACAAGATCTGGCGCACTTCGTCGCCGGGCAGGGTCTGCAGCACCGCGTGGCTTTGCGGCTGGGCTTGCGTTTTGTTCATGGCGGCATCCTCAATGATGGCGGGCTCAGGCGCGCGAGCGTCAACGGGCACTAAGATTATGGAAATGCCGAAAAAACCCAATGACTCAAATCATGCACGTGATGCTAACTAGCATCATTTTTAAAGAAGGAACAAAATAAGCTCGACCGCAATACTACTGACGCAGGTCACAGCAGCCGGTCTGTCGACGCCTGTGCAACCGCTTGGAGCTGAGCATGCCCCCTTTTCTTGCCCTCTGCCTGCTGGCAAGCCGCCTTTCTGCCCAGGCCAGCATGCCCGTGCTGGTGGAGCTCTACACGTCCCAGGCTTGCTCGTCGTGCCCGCCGGCCGAAGCCCTGCTGGCCCTCTGGGACCGGACCCAGCCGGTGCCGGGCAAGCGCATCGTGCCGTTGGTCTTCCATGTGGATTACTGGGACCCCTTGGGCTGGAAGGATCCGCACGCCCAGGCCGCCTTCAGCCAGCGCCAGCAGGCCTATGCCGATCGTCGCGGCGACGGCAAGGTCTACACGCCCCAAGCCATCATCAACGGCCAACGCGCCTGCGTCGGCCAGGCCCAGCCCTGCGTGCTGGCGGCGGTTCAAGCGGCCCGGACCCAGAGCCTGGACCTGACCCTGAAGGGCGGCCTCCTGGGCATCCAAGGCTTGGATCCCGGCCTGCCGCTGTTCGTGGCGGTGACCCAGGATGGCCAGGTGGACCAGATCAGCGGCGGCGAGAACCAGGGTCGGCGCGCCCGGGGCCATGCCACGGTGACGCGCTTCTTCGCCGTCCCCTGCGCAGGGCCCGCCGCCCGGGCCGCGCTGGGCCGGCTTCCCGGCCGCGGCACCGTGGTGGCCTTCCAATGCGAGGCGCCCCAAGGCCGCGTCCTGCGCGCTGGTTGGCTGCCGTACTGACCGGCTGAGCGGGCGCAACGCCAAAAAAAAAACGCCCCGCATCGGCGGGGCGCTGCTTTTTAAAGGGTGGCTTCCTTGTGCCAGGCGTCCTGAAAGGGGCCTTACTTCTGTGACTGGGCGTGCGGCTGGGCGGTGGCGGATCCGGCCTGCGGGGCCGGGCCCTGCTTGGCCTGGGCCTGGACCGCCGGGACGGGGCCCTGCTTGGCCGGCTTGGCCTGGCCCTTTGAATTCAAGCGCCCGGTCACGGGAGCGGCGGGACGCATGATGGAAGGATTGGTGGGGTTGGTGGAAGTGCTGGGCTGAAGGTTGGACATGGGAACTGCTCCTGATCAGAAGTGGCCCGCATGAAGGACGCGCAAGACCGCCTTGTCTGCGGACCTGCCCCTAGACTAGCACTCCCCGCGAGGACCGGCGTGAAAACCGTCCGGGCGCCTCGAAACAGTCCGTAAGTCAAGATCCCCATCAACGCTGGAAAAATCCGGCGATTCCCTGGCATGGGAACCGCATCCCGCCTGATGCCGTGACGCGCGGCAGTTTGGCCGCATTTTTTTGGGCCTAGGGTTTGGCCAGATGCTTGGTGACCGATTGCATGACGTTGGCCGAGGCATCCTCCAGGGCGTTCTGCAGGCGCAGGCCATCGGCGCTGGCCGAGCCGCTCCACAGCATCTCCCCGCTGCGGGCATCCACCAGGCGCACGCTGATGGCCGCGTGGGCGGCCAGCGTCTCGGTGGTCTGCACCGGGACGTCGGTGTAGGTGGTGGCGTAACCCGTCACCACCTCGTTGTCGGTGCTCACATGCTGGCCGTTGCCGATGCGCTGGTCCACCGTCTGGTGGCTGATGATGGGGCTGGTCTGCTCCAGGGGCCGGTCCTCCATGACCGTGCGGTCGCTGGTGTCGGTGAAATCGGTGATCTGGCCGTAGGCCACCGCGTCCACGCCCAGCTTGTCGGCCAGCAACCGCAAAGCCGAGGGGTCCATGTTGCCGTTCAGCGTCACGCCCTCTTCGGCCATGGCGGCCTCGGCCTGGCTGCGGTCCGCCAGGGTGTAGCCGGCCAGCAGCAGGTACTTCTCGAAGATGGCGGACGTGACCTCGCCCGACCCGTCGGCCCCGGGGAAATTCTGGAAGCCCGCCAGCACCACCCGGCGGACCTGGGCCTGCGGATAGCGTGGGCTGACGAAGACCACCGCCGGCGTGGCGCAACCCGCCAGCAAGGCGGCCACCGCGCCCAGAACGGCCCAGCGCCGCATCATGGCTGCACCGTCAACGGCTGGGCGGCCAGCGCCCGGGCGGCGGCCCGCTGCGCGGCGCTGAGCGCGCCGTCGAGGCGGCCCACGGCGTCGCCGGCCCGCTTCTCCCCCTTGGCCTGGGCCCGCAGGTACCACGCCTGGGCCTGCACCAGATCCGCCTTCACGCCCAGGCCGCGCTCGTAGAGCCGGCCCAGCTTGTACTGGGCCAGGCCGCTGCCGTGCCCCGCCGCCTCGCGATACCACTTCAGGGCCTCGGCATAGTCGCGCATGGTCCCGCGACCCAGCTCGTACATCACCGCCAGGTTGCTCTCGGCGTGCTCGTAGCCCTGGTCGGCGGCCTTGCGGTACAGGGCCAGGGCCTTGGCCGCGTCACGCCCCACGCCCAGCCCGTTCTCGTAGAGATAGCCCAGGTCGTTGGCGGCGTAGGGATTGCCCAGGCCCACCGCGTGGCGCCAGCAATCCGCCGCCTGGGCCGGGTCCTTGGGGGTGCCGTGGCCCCAAAAATGCATGTTGCCCAGGTTGGTCCAGGCGATGGAGGCGTCCCAGTCGTCGCCAGAGCCGCGCGCGGCCACCGCCTTGCTGTACCACAGGAAGGCCTGCCCGTCGTTGCGCTCCACCCCCTGGCCGGTGAAGAAGAGGTAGCCCAGGTTGTTCTGGGCCGACGCGTCCCCCTGCGCCGCCGCCTTCAGGTACCATTCCACGGCCTTGGCCGCGTCCTGGGGCACGCCCCGGCCATGCTCGTACATCACGCCCAGGCCGGATTGGGCCTTGGCGTCGCCCTTCTCGGCGGCGTCCTTCAGCAAGGCCACGGCCTGATCGTAATGGCCGCCGTCATAGGCGGCCTTGACCGCGTCCAGGCCGCCCGCGCCCAAGGGGGCGGCGGCCAGCGCGCACAGGCAAAGGAAGGTCTTGAACATGGCGTCCTCCAGGGTCAGGTCAGCGCTCCATTGTAACGTAAGGACGCGGGCCTGCATGCCTCCGTCGTCAAGGAACTGTATCCAATGGTCACCCCCGGCGGAATAAACGCGGCTGCCGGGCCATTCATGGATGACCTTGCGCGCGCATCCCGCCGCGCGCGGACCTTGGACGGGGGCAGCATGGACGCCATCGGCATCCTGGAAAAAGAGCATGAAGACGCCAAAGAGGCCATGCACGCCATCTTCGCCAGCAAGCCCGGGGACAAGAAGCGCCTGTTCAGCGCCCTGAAACGGGATCTGGAGCTGCACGACCGCATCGAGGAGCAGGTCTTCGACCCCATGGTCGAGGCCCACCTCAAGACGGCGGGCTTCCAAGCCAGGGATAAGCAGGCCCACGAGGACGTGGAGGCGGCCCTGGCCCGGCTGGATGCGCTGGCCATCGACGACAAGGACTGGGCCCCCTCCTTCCTGGCCATGCAGGCGCTGCTGCTGCGGCATGTGGCCGACGAGGAGGTCAACATCTTCGGCGCCGTCCGCAAGCATGTGAGCGCGGGGGCGTTGGAGGCGCTTGGCCAGCAGATGCGCGCCGCCAAGGCCGAGCAGCACAAAACCGCCTGAGCCCGCCCGCAACCAGGGCCGGATGGCGTAAACGAAGAAGGGCGCCCCCGCGGGGGCGCCCTTCTTCGTTTACGCTGGCGAGGGTCGGGCTCATTGACCCGCCGGGGCCTCGGCGCCGTCGTCGTCCGGCACGGCGTTCTGCGACGGGCCGTAGGAGCGGCCCTGCCCGTCGAACAGGTCGAAGGAGCCGTCGTTCAGCCGCAGGATGATCTCCAGCGGCCGGCCGTTGCCGGTGCTCGAGAACTCCACGCTTTGCACGCCGGAGGCCAGGTAGACCGGGCTGAAGGACGGTTGGGCCGAGGCGTCGTAGAGGAACGCGTCGTCGTTGCCGGCCATCAGCTTCACCGAGCGGGTGCCGTCGGGGCTGTTGAAGGCCTTCATGGGCGCATCGTCCGGATGCGTCACCACCACCTGGTCATCCTGCGAGTTCACCGGGATGTAGGTGCCGTCGTTGTAGCAGTACAGCTCGCCCACATGGTAGGGGTCCTGCCACCAGAAGAAGCCGTCGTTGTAGAAGGTCCAGCGGTCCTGGTCGGTGTCGTACCACCACCAGCGGCTGTTGAATTGGCGGGTCCAGAAGTACTGGTCGCCCATGTACCAGCCGTACCAATGGTAGCCGGACCCGTCGAGATAGTGGCAATAGTCGAAGCCGCTGTCATGGTGCCAGTAATAGCGGCCCGAGCGGTTCTCGCTGCGATTGAAGCCCTCCACCTGGTCGCGCCAGGCCGGCGAGCTGATGCGCGCCATCTGGGCGCCCACCACCGCGGCGGCGGCGCCACGCGGCCCGATCAAGGCGCCCCCCAACCGCGCGTTGGCGATGCCGTGGGAGGGCATGGGGATGCTGGAATGGCTGCGGTCGGTGTGCACCATCTCGGCGCGGTCGGTGATGTAGGCCGGCTCGGACTTCACCCCCAGGCGCTCCAGCTTCTTGCGGACGTAACCCTGGGTGTAGGGATGGTGCTGGACCGCCTGGGCCGCGTGGAGGCCGGGCCCGCCATAGGCATTGACCTCGGCGCGGGCCATGGGCTGGGCCGGGCGCGGGGCCTGCATCTGGGCGCGGAAGCCGGAACGCGGCGCCTGGACCGGGGGCTGAACGCGCTGCATATGCCCCCAGGAGGGCTGGGCCTGCCCCGGCCGCTGGGACGCATAGTTGCGGTTGGAGCCGCCGCTGCTGCCGCGGCCCATGTTGATCACCAAGGCCTGGCGCGGCGGCGGGGCGGACGCCCGGGCCGGGGCCTGCGCCGCGCTTTCCCGGCTGGCGCCGTCACCCCGGTCGCGCGCCTCGGCGGCGCTGCCCATCGATCCCACCCAGGCCAAGGCCAGGGCGGCCATCATCATGCGTTTCATCATCGGGTCACCTCGCTTCCCATCATACGGCACGCCACGGGGAAAAGGGAGCCCCATCCCAAGAACTGTTGCTATAATAACGGCATTGCCCGCCGCGACCGTCGCGCCTTCGAGGCACCGCTCGTCTTGCCAAAATTGACCCGGTTCCTGAGCCTCTTGGCCCTCCTGAGCGGCGCCGCGCTGTCCGCCGCCCCCATCACCAGCCGGGGCACGGATTTCTGGCTGGCCATGCCGCCCAATATCGGCGCCTTCCCGCCCGACGTGATCACCCTTTACCTTTCCGCCGGCCCGGCCGCCGCCGTGGGCACCGTCACCGTTCCGGGCTTGGGCCTCAGCTACCCCTTCAACGTGCCCGCCAACACGGTCGGCTCGGTGAACGTGGACGCCAGCGCCTACCTGGGCCCGACGGGCTCGGTGTCGCCCTACGACGCGACCGAGAGCAAGGGCATGCACGTCAGCTCCAGCCAGCCGCTGGCCGTGTACGCCTTCAACCTTGAGCTTTACAGCACCGACGCCTTCTTGGCGCTGCCCACGCCATCGCTGGGCGTCGACTATTACGTCCTGTCCTACGGCGGCACCTTGGGCTCCAGCTTCGCGGTGGTGGCCCCGTCCAACGGCACCCTCCTGACCATCACGCCGCCCGTGGCCCTGGCGGGCCATGCCGCCGGCACCCCCTACACCGTCGCGCTCAGCCAGGGGCAGACCTACCTGCTGCAGGAGGATGGCACCGCCGACGCCACCGGCACCCATATCCAATCCAACCTGCCGGTGGCGGTCATCCAATCCAACAAATGCGCCGACGTGCCCACCACCTCGGGCGTGTGCGATTTCCTGGCCGAGGAGTCCTTCCCCACCTCCGCCTGGGGGCAGACCTATTTCAGCGTGCCGCTGGCCACCCGCAGCAAGGGGGACGCCTTCCGCGTGCTGGCCGACACCGACGGCACCGTGGTCTCCATCAACGGCACGGCCACCACCACGCTGAACCACGGCCAGTTCTGGGAAGCCGAGCTGCAGGGCCTCAACCAGATCACCGCCAGCCAGCCCGTGATGGTGGCCCAGTACTCCAATGGCGTGTACTACGACAACGCGCCCAACAACCTGGCCGACCCCTTCGAGATGCTGCTGGTGCCCTACGAGGACTACGACAGCAACTACCTGGTGGCCAGCCCCAACAGCGGCTTCACCTACAATTTCATCAACCTGGTGACCCCCCTGGCCTGCCTGGGGGCCATCACCGTGGACGGGGTGACGCTGCCGGCGGCCGGCTTCAGCCCCATCGGCGGCACCGGCTTCTATGGCCTGGCCGTGACCAGCACCGCTGGGGCCCATTCGGTCAGCGCGCCCTGCCCCATCGGCGTGTCGGTCTACGGCTTCGACGTGGCCGACGGCTACGGCTACCCCGGCGGCCTGGCCCTGGCCCCGGTGGCCTCGGTGGCCAAGCTGGTCTTGAACCCCAAGACCGCCTCCCAGATGGTGGGCCAGACCGACTGCGTCACCGCCACCGCCACCGACAGCGGCGGGGCGCCGGTGGTGGGCGTGCGGGTGGACTTCACCTCGGCCGGGGCCAACCCCGGGGCGGGCTTCGCCTTCACCGACGCCAACGGCCAGGCCCTGTTCTGCTACGTGGGCAACAACGGCGGCACCGACCTGCTGACCGCCAGCCTGGGCTCGCTGAAGGACACGGCCCAATGCACCTGGTCCATCGACACCCCCACGCCCAGCCTCACGCCCACCATCACGCCCACGTTCACCGTCACCCCCAGCGTGACCGCCTCGCCCACCGTCACGCTGAGCGCCACCATCACGCCCAGCCCCACGGCGACCCCGCCCCCCCTGAGCCTGTTCCTGCTGCCCGCCAACCCCGACCCCGCCCGCGACTGGGTGTGGATGCCCTTCCACGTCACCGAGGACTCGTGGGTGGACATACAGGTCTACGACGTCTCCGGCGAGAAGATCCGCGCGTTGGACCCGGTGTGGACCCTGGCCGGCTACGCCGAGCAGTCCTGGGACCTGGAGAATGACGCGCACAACCGGGTCTCGTCGGGCGTCTACATCTACCGCGTGCGGGCCCGGGACCAGCGCGGCGTGCAGCAGCACGAGCTGGCCAAATGCGCGGTGGTGCATTAGGCCCGCCGCGGCGCGCCCCGACCGCCCCCGTGACCGGGCGCCGCAAAAGCGGCGCCCTTTCTTTTTTCCAAGCCGCCCGTGGCTTGGGCGCCCAGGGCCCGCCGCCAGCGGCCGCGCCGGCGCCCGCCTTGACAGCCGCGGCCCGCTTGCCGTAGGCTGCGCCTATTCATTGATATATCAATGATGGAGCCGCCATGCTGGAATTGATCGAGAACTTCGTGCGCCTGCGCCGGGCCCTGAGCCTGGCCCACGTCCAGCAGCTCAAGCCGCTGGGCCTGGGCTCCAAGCAGGCCATCATCCTGCGGGCGCTGGCCAAGGACGGCCCCTGCTCGGCCGTGGAGCTGGCCCGCGCCACCGTCAGCGACCCGGCCGCCATCAACCGCACCGTGGCGGGCCTGATCAAGAAGGGCCTGCTGCGGCAGCGGCGCGACGCCGACGACGGGCGCCGCTGCCGCCTGTCGCTGACCCCGGGCAAGGGCCATCGCATGGCCGCCAAGGTGCTGGCCCAGACGCGCCAGCTGGCCGACCGCGCGGCGAAGCCCCTGAGCCCGGCCGAGCGCCAACGCTTCATCCACGACCTGCAACGACTGACCGAGCACCTGAACGCGGAGCTGAAAGGCTCCCGCTAGACCGAGGATCAACCGACCATGGCACCGACCAAGCCCGTCAAGGCCCATCCCGCCCCCAGCGCCCCCGCCGAAGCCCCCGGCGCCTGGGCCACGCCCGTGGCCCCCTGGTACCGCCAGCCCCAGGCCATCAAGGCCGGCAAAGCCCTGCTGGCCGCGGCGGCGGCCGGCCTGGTCTACTGGGCCGTGTTCGTGCTGCCCTACGTCAGCACCGACGACGCCCGCGTGGCCGCCACGCTGGTGCGCGTGGCCCCCGAGGGCGCCGGCGGCCGCGTCATCAAGATCAACGTCACCGAAGGCGACCGGGTGAAGGCGGGCCAGGCGCTGGTGGAGCTGGACCCCGACACGGCCCAGGCCCAGCTGCAGCGGGCCCGCGCCAAGGCCCTGCTGGCCCGCAAGGAGCTGAACCGCGCCATCCAACTGGCCGCCCAAAAGGGCGTCTCCGCCCGCCAGCTGGACGAGGCCCGCGCCGCCTCAGGCGAGGCCGACGCCGAGGAGCGCCTGGCCGAGCTGGCCCTGCAGCGCTGCACCCTGCGCAGCCCCTTCGACGGCATGGTGCTGCAGAAGCCGGCCGAGGAGGGCAACCAGATCGAGACCGGCCAGACGGCCGTGACCGTGGCCGACCTGGACCACGCCTGGGTGGCCGCCAACGTGGAGGAGACCAGCACCGGCCTGCTGAAGCCCGGCCAGAAGGTGCGCATCGGCATCGACGAGGGCGGCTCGCTCAGCGGCTCGCTGCTGGAGGTGCGTGACGCCACGCTGTCCACCTTCTCGCTGGTGCCGTCGGAGAACAGCTCGGGCAACTTCGTCAAGCTGGTGCAGCGCGTGCCGGTGAAGGTGGCCCTGGACCCGCACCCGGGCCGCGACTTGCGCGTGGGCCAGTCGGTGGACATCAGGATCCGGGTGCACTGATGCCCCCCCGCGCCACCGCCGGGCCGCCAGCCCTGCCGCCGCCGCTCGCAGACCCGGCGCCCGACGCCGGCTACCGCTGGCAGGTGCTCATCGTGGTGATGATCGCCACGCTGATGGCGGCGCTGGACTCCAGCATCGTGAACATCTCGCTGCCGAACATGATGGCCGACTTCGGCACCACCATCGACAACATCGAATGGGTGGTGACGGGCTACATGCTGGCCTACAGCGTGTTCATCCCCATGGCGGCCTGGTTCAAGGACCGCCTGGGCGCCCGCCAGCTGTTCCTGGCCGCCCTGATCATCTTCACCGTGGGCTCGCTGCTGTGCGGCATGGCCTGGAACCTGCCGTCGCTGATCGCGGCGCGGGTGCTGCAGGCCCTGGGCGGCGGCTTCCTGACCCCCATCGGCATGTCCATGATCACCCAGGTCTTCCCGCCCAAGGAGCGCGGGCGCGCCCTGGGGATGTGGGGCATGGGCATCATCGCCGGCCCGGCCCTGGGCCCCACGCTGGGCGGCTATCTGACCAAGACGCTGGGCTGGCGCAGCATCTTCCTGGTGAACCTGCCCATCGGCATCCTGACGGTGGTGATGGGGGCGGCCCTGCTGCGGCGCGACGTCCCGCCCATGAGCCAGCGCAAGCCCTTCGACGGCTGGGGCTTCGGCTTCCTGGCGCTCTTCCTGGTGGCCTTCCTGCTGGGCCTGTCCCAGGGCGAGAAGGAGGGCTGGACGTCCTATTACATCATCACCTGCTGGATCCTGGCGGCGCTGGGCCTGACCCTGTTCCTGGTGGTCGAATCCGCCACGCCCTATGGCATCATGGACCTGAGCCTGTTCCGCTCCAAGGTCTTCACGGCCTGCATCCTGGTGACCATGGGGCGCACGGTGGCCCTGTTCGCCGCCACCTTCCTGCTGCCGCTCTTCGTGCAGACCTTGATGGGCCGCGACGAGCTGCAAAGCGGGCTGATGATGCTGCCGGGCTCGCTGCTGCTGGCGGCCTGCATGCCCGTGGCTGGCCGCCTCAGCGAC
>Ga0302320_10029969_pt1 | contig 10385 bp, 6 predicted proteins | sample Bog_T0_3_FD_202130 | JGI IMG/M metagenome (GOLD analysis project Ga0302320, IMG submission 202130) | Peat permafrost microbial communities from Stordalen Mire near Abisko, Sweden - Bog_T0_3 | ecosystem: Environmental > Terrestrial > Soil > Wetlands > Peat | place: Sweden: Abisko, Stordalen Mire... | reverse complement strand
GCAACGCATCCTCCTCCTTTGTCCACGGAAACTGCCGCGTCGAACGAAGCCCCTCTTCCTGGCCGATTTTCCGCTGCGGACGGGGTGGAGGCGGGGCTTTCATACAGGTAGACTCGTTGATGTTAGCTCTGGCGCTGATCCGCCTTGCGCGCGCTTGAACATTCCATAATGACGGCGAAGACGGTCAATATAGGCGCGATCCTCAAGGAGAATTTGGCGAAACAACTCCAGCAGCGCCGGAGACAGTTTGGACTGCGTATTCAACGGGTCCAGGTCGGCGCTGGCCAACTCCCGCGCGCTCTCGCGGTCGCCGTGCAGCCATTGAGCATAAAAATCCTCGCTCTCCCAGCCGTAATTGATCGTGGCCAGAACTTTATTGGGCCGGTCGGCCCGGCAGACCTGAAAGAGGACGCGCCGGCAGTCGCAAGTAGGCTCATTGCAATACAATTCCAGAAACCCGTATTCGCCGGCGGGCAACCCGGCGAAGGGTTCCAGGAGCTTCACGGTGCGCGTCTCTCGCGCCGCCAGCTCTGGGAAGCGCGAGAAAAACGGGGCCATGTGTGCAAGAGGCTTCATTGGAATTCACTCGCAAAACAGGCGTCGAAACAACTCTTCCGACAATCGCCGGCCTTCCTGAGACAGCACCACCGATTTGGCCTTCTTTTTCGGATCGGAGATCAGGCACTTCTTATGAAGGCGGTCCAGAGCATCCCAATCGTGACCCTTCCACGCCCGGGCAAGCGCCAATTCGCCCTTCCCCTCGGTGAAGTTGGTCAAATAAAGCAACGCCAGCACCGCATCATCAACTCTGTCGAGGTTGGGTTTCATAATCGTAAACTCAATGGCCGGTTTCCGGGATAACCGGGATGAAAAGGCCAAGACCAAAGTGGCAGGAGTGGCCGAGGGCTGGAATTGGTAGCGAGACTGGGGCGGCGAATTCGATTTCGAAGAACAAGCCGACACGGCGTTCTCTTTCCCGTGCGCCGCCGCTACCCGGCCGATGGACGGAAACATTTGCGGTGTTGTTGAGGATAGAGTCTTCGCTCTCGGGTGTCCTCACAATATCCCACTGGGCTTGGCCGTCGTGCAGATTACGGCCCGGTAGGGAGAGACGGCGGATTTCTCCGGCAGTCTTGATTCCTATGGCTTTGAGGCATTCGATCAATTGATACTCTGGTTGATCCTTCACTTTGAGCGTGAGCTTGCCGCTGTTGCCTCGGTAAAAATAACGCGGCGGCACAAACGGGCTGGCACTCCGCCAAACACGCGACGCCGTCTTGCCGGTGGAAAAGGGCACGTCGGATGGCGGTTCCTTCGACATCGCGGTCAATACGGGGCGCACAGGATATTTCCCGCCACCCCAGATGAGCCGGTTGATGCGGAGGAGGATTTGGACCTCTGCCTGCGTGAAACCGTAAGGGCACCACACATGTAGTTCGCTCAAAAAGCGATCAGCGTCATTTGGCTTACTCATCGGGAGGTAAAAGGCGTGTTGGTGGTCGCCTTTGGCATCGGCGGGACGGTCTTTCGCATGGCCCAATAGAGCGAAGCTGGACGTGCCATCTCCATACACCCTGCAAAGATGGCAATTGGCTGCGGCTCGGAATTTCTCACTAAGAGGCACGATGAATTTCGGTAGCAAAGGGACGCGGCATTGCAGTGAAAAGCAGAGATAATGAGCCACCTTCGGTCCTACGGAAGGCGCGGGTTTGTTCGTTGGCTTTGCTGTGCATGGAATTCTCACCACCCACTTTTCCGGCCACCCAGCGGGCATCTGATAGGACACCGAGAGCGCACCGTCAGCCTTCATGTCATTTGACAGGAGTGCATCCACAAAATGTGCGGGCGCATTGGGTGCGTCCGGGGCGAGGTTCGCCTCTCGGCGCGACCATAGGTCAGTGCATTGAAAGTCGCGCGGGTCCGGGCAAAATACATCGCGGCCCGAGGACGAGATTTTGCGGACAGCATTGACTCCATCGCTGGAGAAAGATGGACAGCACCAACCGACATCCCCTGAACGCAGTTCATCGGAGCAGACTTCAGCATGGCACAGGGATTCTGCGCGCCCGAAGTAGGACAGTTCGGCCAATAGCGTTTCGAGCATCTGGCGAATGACAGGTTGTAGTTCCAAATTCGACCAGCGAAAAAGCACCGCACCATGAACAGCGACGAAGTGGTTTTCGTGGCGGGTGTTTTTATAGGAGGCATCGGCTTTCTCGTCGGTGCCTGCGGCTCCGAAGTTTGGCTGCCAATGAACCGTGTGGCCGAAGCTGACTTTTCCAAATCCGATTTCCGGCAACTCCTTTCCGAGAGCTTCAATAAGAGCGATACAATCAGCGTTCGGGACTTGACCCGGATGCGCACGAAACCACGCCGAAACAAGTGCGCGAAGCAGCCGCCACGGACTTGGCGGCCACTCCGCTTCCCGTAGTCGAGTAGGATTGATGCCCCAAGGATGGGCGTAGTAGCGGCCCCACGGGAAAGTGAATTTGATGGTGACCATAACAGTTGGTCTAGAACTGCAAAACTCTTGGCGAGCGCTCGGCGACAGTTCCTGGAATGTTGGCCAAAGCGATCAATCCATTGTCACCTGCGAAAGTCGCTGCGGCGATGGTCATAAAAGGGAAACTCTGTTCCGATGGCGTAGCGCCACCTTCGAGTTTGGCGATTGCCAGTTCGCCCTTGTCGTCCTTTTTGAGTCGCAGCTTGCACTCGGTCCGGAGGCTCAATTCCACGCTCAGGAGTTTGAGGAATGCCGCCACCTTCCATAGTGCAATGGCGAGGAGCAGTTGGGCGCGGGCCGCTTGGTGTTGTCCCGGTGCCCCATTCTCGCCGGGAGTATCAAGACGCAGTGATGTCAGTAAGCCAACGTCGATGGAGAAGTGGGCTTCGGTTTTCTTCGCGGTGATTCGGGCCTTCTGGAAGATCGCCTGCCCTGACTCGCTTTCCACTTGGCCGACGTTAAACTTGATTCCAGGAACACTGATTCGCTCACACCCCAACCCGATAATGGATGCACTGAGGGCGCGAGGAAGGCGAAGTCCAACAAACTTAATCTGCTCGTTGGAGACTTGAAAGCCATGGATAAGCGACATTGTGTCGAGGCTCAGGACGAGAGGGAATACGTTTGGGACGTTGGCGATGGGCATGGTCTTACCATCGGCGGCCATGTCAAGTGTGGTTTTGATATGTTCAGCAAGTGTCTTGTTACCGGTGCCGAAATTCGCTGTTCCCTTTGCCAGGAAATCTGAGGCAAAACGATGACCATCCAGCGTTGAAGTGGTCTTGAGAACTGCTGTCGCACCGGTGCCGGTTTGCGCCTTGAGGTAAGGCAAACCCATGAACGTATTATCGAGGGTTCCTTCATACTTGTTCGAGAAACATACTTCCTCCAACCGGTTCGCCATCGAAGCCTCGGATTCAATGAGGCAGATGAGTCCGTCCTTTTTCGCCGGGTCTGGATATAGCACCGGGCCTACATCCGGGAAACCGGTCGGCTGGATGAGCGGGTTGCCATTCGACGGCTCTAAATCCGCAGTGATGAAGATTCGGCGACAATCGGACGGAATCGTCAGGCCGTTGAAAACAAAGGGCAGCACAGGTTGGAGCGTAGTGTTTGTTGACATATTGATTGGGTCTGTTTTGTGGTTTTCGATTTATTGACAGATTTAGTCGGCTTGAGGGAGAGAGACGGCGCGGTAGAGCATTTTGCGGTCGCGCCAATGCAGCGGAATACAGACAGCAGCGGCAAGTCGCGCAACATCGGTAGAGAACGACATTCCTTCGGCAGAGAGGTTGATAATATCACGCCCAGAAAGCCGGTCCTTTTCTTTCTTGGCCTTCTCGCCATAGGGATTCGGGACACCCCAAATGCCAACCCAGCGAAGGGCTTCCGTCACGGCGAATGGCAGCACGGATGTCGAGCGCTGGCAAAGCAGGGAAATCGGTTGCTGGCTCCTGCGTTTCTTGCGGTCACTATCCTCCCTCCGTTCGCACTCAAGATCGAGCACCGACCGAAGCGCCGCATACTCAGGAGGAATCGCGAAGGATTCCAATTCGTCGCCGGAGAGGGCTTGCTCTTCGACTTTGATGAGCCGCCATTCGATGATGCTTAACGCCTCGGTCCATCGGGCAATCAGGTGGTCGTCCAACTCCGCGCGCAGGAAAGCGAGTACGTCGCCCAATGGAGCGCCAAAAGCGGAAATAAGCGCGGGCCGATCATCCGTGAGGGAATCCATGTAGCGCCGCCCAAGCACCGCCGCGAGGTCGTGGCACAAATCCGTGCCGGACCAAACGGCTTGGTGGGAGCGGTCGCCTTTCGTCGCCAAATACCAGCCGGTCGGCCCCAAGTTGAGCGGAAGGATCGAACCGAATGTCGGCAGTGTTTTTGAATACTTCCCATCTTGCTGCCGCATGAGGCCGACCATTGAAGCAACAGCGCGTGCAATGCGGAACTCCGCTTGATCAAATCCCGCGAAGAGTACGTTCCAATCCTCCATCGGCAGCGGTCGGAAGAAGTGGGCTTGGCTGCCTTGCGGAAGCTTTTTCCGAAAACTGTCAGAAATCGCTAATTGGGCGCAGGCACTAAACACGGAACAAAGAAGGTCCAGACAATGCAACGGTGTCGGCTCTTGTGCGGCGGTTTCCATCGCTGCATTGATGGCTCGGCCAAAACGATGTGGCCCGTCCTTCTCGAACTTCCCAGTCTTCTTGTTTCGATACAAATCGAACTGGTCGAGGAAGCGGCATTCGTCCAGCGGTCTAAGGGCACGGTTAAGGTAATTAGCTTCGATGCGATTTTCGGTGGCCAAGTATTTGCCTGATGTGACCCAAGGAACAGTGCTCATGATGAGCTTTGCTCTGAATTCCTGCCAACCACAAAACCCCGCATCAACGCCTTGTGAATTAAGGGCACGCATGAATTCGGCGCTAAAATGAACGTCTTTTGAGGGCAAACGCGCTTGCGCATCGCCTATAAAACTAGCCAATTCCCCGTAAGTTGTCCGGCGATCCCAAATGGGAAACCAAAATGAACTCGCCGTTCCTTTGAGATCGCCTTCCTTATCAAGCATTTCGTCCCCCGAATCGAACACGAATGGAAAAGCCGCAAACCGGCGGGCATTGGCCGAAAGAGCGCGACCAACTGCTCCTTTCAGGGCGAAAGCTCCCTCAACCGCAAGCACATAGTCCAACGGATTGAAGGGATAGTCCTCCACTATCCAACTAGATCCCGAATTAAACGCCTTAATCGCGTCTGGGAAAAAAGGTGCGCCTCCATCCTTCGGCAGCGATTCCACGGATAATCCGAACAGGGATCCCGGTACCAGTTCACTCATGATTTCGGAGGCAGCGACAAAATTGCCCCAAAATGACCGGAACAGCTCATCGTTTCCCCCTTCTCCTTTCCCTCGGTTTAGGAATAGAGGATTGTTGTGAGTTCGTTTTCCAGACCGAGTTGTGAATACCGCATCCATTGCCTCCGCGACGGCGGAAGGAACACGTTCCCTCATCTCTTCTAAAAGGGAACGGTCATTGGCGTCATCTAAGCAGAACCGTGGGAAAAACGCCCTTCCGGTGCCTAGCACACTTTTTAATTCCGAACTCAACCGGGGAGACTTCGCCAACAGTGCCATTACTGCCTTCTTGCCGCTCTCTTTGATTTGAACGCTTCGGGCCACTCCGGGCATTTCAGGAAGCGGCCCTAGCGCATCTGCATTTTGAATGTCGAAACAAAAGCTCGTGTTCCCTTTCACGAATTTCTTTTTAACTGCGTCCGTAAACTTGATGAGTTTTTCAAGAACCGGCCGATGAGCAGCCAGTTGTTCGAAGAATCGTGCTTTTGCAGTTTCTGACCACGATAGTTCGATGAACGGTTTCGGTTTCTTGCCCTTCGATGTCCCTTGCACCACGGAAATGTCTGGATGAGACGTCAGTTCGGGGGGAATGCCCGACAGCGTGAATTTCAGGGTTTCCGCGCCTAACTTCTGACCAACAATGGCCTCTTCGCGTTTCGCTGTATCGGCGATCTGCGGAACAATGGCGCCTCGATTGTTTGTCCAAAATTCATTCCACGATGTTTGCGCAATGGAGAACTCAATTTCTTTTTTTTCATTGAGTCCCCCTCCTGTGTTCCAAGGTGAGAAAAATGGAGTTGGTTGATAATGCTTGGCAAAAAACTCCACCAATTTCTCCTTCGTCGGATACTTGGGCGAGCGGAGGCAAAAACACGCGCGCTCCAAGTCCCACCAACCTTCAGCGTCGGGATCACGGTTTACTTCATCGGCGCAGAGCGAGAGCACGCGCAGCAGCCCGATTGCTTTCAGGTAGTGACCGAGAATGTCGTGGCGGCAGCCATAGAGGTAGAGTGGTTCCATGACATTTAGGCGTTTGGCTTTTTGGAAGCAGCAATCGAAGCACGAACATCCGCAGCGCGGAAGACGGCTTCGAAGAATGCGAGCCGAAATGGGCCGTAATGTTCGAGAAGGCGGAGGACTCCTCGCGTGTAGCTTTCATTTCCATCCGCATCGCGCCCCATGCGGCGGCAATCAGTGGAAAGCGAAGCGCAACCGAGACTTTTCCCGTCAACGATCACCGCAGGGATGTTGGTGCCATGCGCGACTCCTCGAACGGTGGCGTTGTCCTTAGCTTCCTTCGGGAATCGCGGGATTTCGTCGCGCAGAACCTTTCGGACGTGCCCGTGGTGTATCATAATCACGTACTCAGTAAGCAAGCTGGAATGCGAACGATCTTTTCCAAAACGGGCTTGTTCGCTCTGACGGAACGCAAGGGCGGAAGCGACTTCATGTGCGATTCTGGGCCGGAATAATCGGCGCAAGCGGTTCACTTCACGCTTGAGTTCTTTGCCGCAGAAACGCGGCGAGCCGTCCTCGTTGCGAAGGGTTGGGCTGTCCGACAGAGAGAACTTTGCAAAGGGAAGGTGTTCTTCTTGGCGTGTGATGCCCGTTGCTTTTAGAGCATCCACAACCGCTTGCTGCCAATCCGGGTGATTCTTCCCAACATCGTGCCAAGGCACCGCCTCGATAAGCGCTTCGTGCTCGCCATTGTACGACCCTTCCGCAAACGTTTCTTTCCATATCACCGCTAATTCCGCCGCAACATCGGCGGTGTGGACGGCGATGCTCTGCCATCCGTTCGCAAGGCAAGAGAGCAATTCCTCATCCGAAGGTCCATCTGCTCCCTGATAATGGGATATGTGTGTGTTATTCTTCGAGTCGCCCGTCCAACCGACGTCCACATCGTAACCGCCTGCCGACAACGGCAGGAGAACGGTCATACCGGGAGTGAGGCCCGAGTCGCGCACACTAATCCATCCGCTCTCTTTCCCGCGCCAAAGCCAGCCTTGATCGAGAATACCTCGCGCATTGCGCGCTTTCCCAAACGGCACGGAGCATAGTTCGTCGCGCTGAAAGTCCGGAACAAAATCCGGCTTGCCGTCTTTCTCCGGCCAAACGTCCCGCCAGAGAACTTGCAGATCGGTGTCTTCGTCGAGGCCGCGAACGAAGGGGGATACGTCGGTGAATCCGAGGGAGAGATTTGCGTCGGTGTCGAAGAAATCGAGCAGTTCATGGTGCTGGAGGGAATACGGACAGCGCGGGATGGAGGCGGCGATGTCGCTTTGAATCTGCTCCAGGTGAGCTGGTGCTGCGGTTCCGTTCAGCTTTCTTAGCGACTCCCATGCCGCTTCGCAGATCGGAAGTCCGTAGGGCAGGCTGCGCCGGACGTTCTTATTTTCGCGTTCTTCGCGTGCATCCTTGGTTTCGGGAACAGGAGATGCCTGAACTCCGACACCAATGATTATCGCCACCGGCGTCCATCCGTCATGCGAAAATTCTCCAGATCGGTTCAGGCGACCGAGCCGTTGGACAAGCGACGAGAGAGGCGCAACCTCGGACCACAGGATGGCACTTGATAGATCAACTCCAGCCTCAATAACCTGGGTTGCGACCACGATCTGTCCTTTCGGAAAAGCGGAGAGATCCACGGATTTAAGCCGCTTCATCTGTTCCTCACGCTCTGGCCGGCGGAAGCGGGAATGCAAGAGCAACAAATCGCAGCCCGTTGGCTTCCCGCTCGCGAGGTCAGCATGGACACTCACCGCCCTATCCACCATGTTGCAAATGATGAGCGTTCGAGCAGGAAGTTGAGGATCACTCGCGAGGGCGTCAACCATTTGTGCGTGACGTGAAAGAATCGCATCAATAATTGATGTGGAGGGCTGCGATTCGCCGAAGTTTGAAACTGGGGCGAGTTCCAGCACCTTTGTCGCAAAACGACGCTGATGAACTGGACCGGATGTCGCAGCCTTCTCCTCAGGGCTGAGTTCAAAGACGAATTCGGGTGGTCGAGTGACGTCACGCCACTCCCGAGTCTTCAGATGATCCGCGCTGGCCGTCGCAGACATATACCAAGTCACGGAGCCGGGTTCGGGAATTGAACCATAGCCTTGTGGAACGGATTCCGACGCATTCGACATTCTGAATGCCTCAAGTTGGCAGGCAGTGCTCAACCCCGGCCCCATCAATTGGGTTTCGTCCATCACCCAAAGCGCGTCGTTATTCAGCAAGCCGAAGTGTATCGGCCAACGATAACGGCTCATGCCGTAGCCGCGGTTCAACGCTCGACTGAGAAGCATGTCTTGCGTGCCGATGAGGATTGCCGGTTTTTCAGGGTAAACGTCCCATTCACCAGCGTCCTCACCGCCCATGAGGATGACCGGCGAATGTTCGAAGAGCCAAAGCAACTCAGATTGAGAAGAACAGAGTTCTGCAGCGAATGCGCCAGTGGCGCGGAAATCTGCAATCTGCGATTGAAGATCGGGTGAGAGCCGGATTAAAACCGTTCGAACTCGCAGCCAAGCATCACTATTTTCCGGTGAAGCGAGGAGCGCAAGGCGACCGAGCCAAACAGTCACTTCATCCCGCGTTTGTTCCACCAATGTACGCATCGGCAGGCAGTACACGAACCTGCGCGGCCATTTTGAATTTGGAAAATGAAGGCGATTCCACAGCCAGGCAAGCACGACGGCGGCTGTTTTGCCCAAGCCGGTTGGGATATTGATGAGTTGAGAATGACAATCAGTCCCATCATCAAGCCACTCAGCCTCGACGCGCCCCTTGCGTTCGCCGCACGCAAGTCGGCACTGGTAATCAAACGGCTCATGGCCTGTTGCGCCATTGAAAAACCGGTCGAAGCCCGGCGAGTTCATCGCTCGCCGCCTTCCCCGACTTCATTCTCAAGATGTCCGATCCTGAATTGCATGAAATCTCCTCAATCGCGCCAAAGTGGGACCCGCATTGGGTCATTTCCCGGCGTGCTCTTATTCTTGTATCAGAACGACTTGCGGAATGCGAGCACGAAAATCGCGGTTTGCAGCGTCATTTGGGTGACGTTGATTTGCCGCACGATTCGTGCGTCATTTTGGCGGATTTGCCAGGCTGCACATGTGCATCATTCCAGAGGTGGCGCTTGCCGTTCTTGGCCACAAGTTCCAAAATCAGCGCACGGTGCAAAACGCATCCACAACACTGCCGGAGAGCCTTTCGGGGCTGATTGAACGCGTCACGTTTTTCGACGAGGACGCCGGATTCGGCGTGCTCAAGGTCAAAGCTCAGGGCCACCGCGACCTGGTGACCGTGGTTGGCTCCCTGCCGTCCGTCAGCGCCGGCGAATGGCTCACGGCCCAGGGCCGCTGGGTTCAGGACCGGGAATACGGGCAGCAGTTCCAGGCCGAGATGCTGACCAGCACGCCGCCGACCAGCAAGGAGGGCATCGAGAAATACCTGGGCAGCGGCATGGTCAAGGGCATCGGCCCTGTTTACGCCAAGAAGCTCGTGGACAGATTTGGCGAGGGCGTTTTTGATATTATTGAGAAGGCGTCCGCCCGTCTGGAGGAAGTGGACGGCATCGGCCCAACGCGCCGGAAACGAATCAAAGCGGCCTGGGACGAACAAAAGGTCGTCCGGGACATCATGCTTTTCCTCCACTCCAACGGCGTCAGTACCAGCCGGGCCGTGCGCATTTACAGGACGTATGGCGAGGGCGCGATTGAAAAGGTCCGCAACGACCCGTACCGACTGGCCAGGGACATTCACGGCATTGGTTTCAAGACTGCCGACCAAATTGCCCGGAAGATAGGCATCCCGGTAGATTCGCTGGTCCGCGCCGGCGCCGGATTAAACCATGTTTTGTTGGAGGCCACCGGTAACGGCCACTGCGCCCTGCCGGTGGAACTGCTCAAGGACGAGGCCGGAAAGCTCCTGTTGGTGGAGGAGAAGATCGTGGCCGACGCTTTGGAGCGCACGGTGGCCAGCAACGATCTGGTCAAGGAAACGATCAACGGGCAGGAGTTGGTCTTCCTGCCGCAC
>Ga0302320_10029968_pt1 | contig 10386 bp, 10 predicted proteins | sample Bog_T0_3_FD_202130 | JGI IMG/M metagenome (GOLD analysis project Ga0302320, IMG submission 202130) | Peat permafrost microbial communities from Stordalen Mire near Abisko, Sweden - Bog_T0_3 | ecosystem: Environmental > Terrestrial > Soil > Wetlands > Peat | place: Sweden: Abisko, Stordalen Mire... | reverse complement strand
CCGAGCTTCCGCCCATCATGCCGGACATGCCGAAGCCGCCGCCCATGGCGGGTCTTCCGGGGCCATCGCCGCCGGGACCTCCGTTCATCGGGCCGGGGCCCCGCATCATGCCGGGCCCGCCACCGAAGTCCCCCTGGTTACCCCACCGCTGCCCTTGACCGGGGCCGAAATTGCCGCCGAAGCGCTGGAAGCCGGGGCCCCCGCCCATCCGGCCCTGCTCCTGAAAGCGACCGCCGCCCCAGTTTTCGCGTCCTGCGGCGCGTAGCTGCTTGAGCTGGTGATGGTGGATGACCGCGCAGGCGAGGAGAGCGATCACGATCAGCGCGCTGAGGGTGAGGTTGAGATAGGTGAGGGTCCGCAGGCGGCAGAGCTGGCTGCGGTCCACCGTGATGGTTTTTTCAGGGGAGGCTGGAGTTGGGTCGGACATAAAGGGAAATGAGTGAGAGGAGAAGGGACCAATTTGGTTCGGGCTTAGGACGCCCTTACCCCGTATGACACCAGAATGGGACAGTTGGTCACAGATTTATGCGGTGAGAATTGAATTCCGCATTGCACCGGCTGGCGCTTGCGTGAAACTAGCCGGATGTCCGTCGAATATGTCCTGAAGAAAACCGCAGCAGCGCCGGGCGCGCAGATCGATTATCGCGCGCAGCTCAACGACGAGCAGTACGCGGCGGTGACGGCCAAGCCGGGACCGATCCTGGTCATTGCGGGCGCGGGGAGCGGCAAGACGCGGACGCTGACCTACCGGGTGGCCTACCTGATCGAGAACGGGGTCGAGCCGGAGAACATCCTGTTGCTGACGTTCACGAACAAGGCGTCGCGGGAAATGCTGGAACGGGTCGGCAATTTATTGCCCCATGATATTTCGCGGATCTGGGGAGGGACATTTCACTCGGTGGCAAACCGGCTGCTGCGTCGTCACGCGAATGAGCTCGGGTTCAGCAGCGATTTCACCATTCTGGACCGGGATGACGCGCAGGACCTGGCGATTGCGGCGCTGAAGGCAACCGGGCTGGATACCAAGGACAAGACGCTGCCGAAGGGGGCGGTCCTCCTCGACATTTTCGGCCTGGCGGCGAGCACGGAGAAATCGATCGCGACCATCGTGGAGGCCCAGTATCCATACTTTGGCGAGTACATTGACAAGCTAGAGGCAATCAACCGGATTTACCGCGACCGCAAACGCGGGGATAACGTCATGGATTACGACGACCTGCTCGTGTATGCGCTGAAGCTGCTGCGCGACCACGAGTCGATTCGCAAATTTTACCAGGAGCAGTTCCAGCACGTACTGGTCGACGAGTACCAGGACACGAACAAGATCCAGTCCGATTTCATCGATTCCCTGGCGGCGTTTCATCACCAGGTAATGGCAGTAGGGGACGACGCGCAGAGCATTTATTCGTGGCGCGGGGCAAACTTTGAAAACGTCCAGACGTTCCCGGAGCGCTTCCCAGGCACACGGGAAGTCCGGATCGAGACGAATTACCGCAGCACGCCGGAAATCCTCACGCTGGCGAATCACGCGATCGCGGCGAATACGCGCCAGTTTCCCAAAAACCTCCATGCCGTCCGACCGGCGGAAAAGTTTTCCAAGCCGGCGCTCATCTGCCTGCAGGATGCGAACCAGCAGGCCAACTTCATCTGCCAGAGGATCGAGGAGTTGCAGGAGGAGGGCATGGAGCTGAACGAGATCGCCGTGCTTTACCGCGCCCATTTTCACTCGATGGAAGTCCAGATGGAAATGACGCGAAGGCAGATGCCTTTTGAGTTGCTGAGCGGGTTGCGCTTCTTTGAGCAGGCCCATGTGAAGGATGTCGCCTCCTTTCTCAAGTTCGCACTGAATCCCAAGGATGAACTCGCATTTAAGCGGATCTCCGGACTGATGCCGGGGGTGGGCGAGAGGACGGCGGACAAGCTGTGGCAGAAACTTACCGCCGGCGCAGCATTTTCCTCGCTGGAAGCCCCGACGAAAGCTGCCGCACCGTGGAAGCAGTGGGTTGAGACGCACAACCAAATCACAGCGCCGGAGTTGCGCGGGCACGCCTCAGAACAGATCCAAGTCGTGATTGATGCGATCTACGAGGATTACATGAAGACGAAATTCCCGAATTTCCAGTCACGGCTGGAGGACCTTGGGCAGTTGCGCGCCTTTGCGCAGAATTTCGAGAAGACCGAGGAATTTCTCGCCCAGCTGGCGCTGATGACGAACGTGGACGGAGGCCCGAGGAAGGACGGCCCGCTGTCCGGCCAGCCATGTTTGCGGCTGAGCACGGTGCATCAGGCCAAAGGGCTCGAATGGAAAGTGGTCTTTGTCATCATGCTGTGCGACGGGCTTTTTCCCGCCAAACGTTCGATGGAAACATTGGAGGGGGAGGAGGAGGAACGGCGACTTTTTTACGTAGCCGTGACCCGCGCGTGCGATGAGCTTTACCTGACCTATCCGATGACACGGGCCAGCGCTTCCTTCGACGACCGGTGGCAGGAGCCCTCCCGCTTCATCAGCGGGTTCCCACGTGGAATGGTCAACGAGTGGAAAATCAAGGCTGCCCCGGCGGCCTGGTCGTAACGCCTTGCCAGTGAAGCTCTACTGAGTGGAAAGGGAAAGGCCGCCGCTGTCGGGGACCGGATCCGGCCGCCGCTTGCCGAGGGAGCTTTTCCAAGCGAGGAAAGGTTGTTCCAAGTAATGCCAGGAGAGGGAGGAGATGGCGATGGTGAGCGCGAATAAAATGGCCAGACGGATAAAGGCCCCGTGATCTTCGCTCACGCCCCAGGCAAGTAGCAGTGGCGAAACGAGAATGATGACAAACACATGGTAAACGTAGATCCCATAGCTGATCCGGCCCAGATAGACGAGGGGCGCCCAGGCCAGGAAGACGGCGTACCAACCCGTGACACCGGTCAGCGAAGCGGTGAGGAGCCAGGCGAGGAAGATGGCGTCGAATGATTCGGTGAGAGCGAGCCAGACATTATCCTCTGGGAGAGTCATCAAGGCTCGGCCGAGGAAAAAGCAGGAGAAGGCGACGAGGGGCATGGCAAACAAGGCGGTCCGAGACAGGAGCCGCATTTTTTCCAGGAGTCTCGATTGCTTCAGGTAAGCGATCAGCGCGCCGACGGCAAAGGAATCGACGCAGCCAAAGATGGTGACCCAGCGGAAAATCGTCGAGGTAGCGGTCAGGATGCAGACAATGCGAAAAACGAGGCCGAAGAGAATGAACGCCCCCATGGCGGGAACAAACCAGCGCCTGGGCAGAGTCAGCACCACGGCAGGCCAGAGCAGGTAGAACTGTTCCTGGACGGCCAGGGACCAGAAATGAGAAATGGAATCGGGCCAGTAATCGAGGTAAGCGATGTAATTATTGGCTTGAAAGGTGGCGAGCCAGAAAAAGTTTGTACGCACTTCCGCGATGCCGAACAACGCGCCGACGACGAGCGCCACATAAAAGGGCGGGCCGATACGAAGAAGCCGGCCCAGGTAATAACGGCCCAAGGGAAGAAAGTTGCTGGTTTTTGCCTCAACCATCTCGCTTTGGACCCGCCAGAGAGAGAGCGTGATAAAGTAACCGGTAAGAACAAAGAAAAAGCGGACACTCAATGGCCCACAGCGCAAAAGCAACGGCATCGACAGACCAAAGTGTTCGATCAGGACACCAATAATGGCAAGGGCCCTGAGACCGTCGAGATGGGGTGAATAGGAAGACTTAACTCTTGATGGGTTTGAAGGGGAATTGGAACTTTGACTGTGGGAAAGTGTTGTGGAAGAGAACGCCATACCGTGGTTTTACATTCCTAAGCAGATACTGTTCCGTTCTTAGACGCCGAACGAGATGAAACCGTCACGCGACCTTGCGGGCATGCTCAGTTCAGGCGAATAACGATTTTTCCGAAATGCCGGGCTGATTCGAGATGCCGGAACGCCTCGGGACTTTCCTCGAAGGAGAATATCCGGTCGACGACCGGTTCGAGGTGGTGTCGGGTGATGGCGGCATTCATCGCGGCGAACATGGTGCGGGAGCCGACGTAAATGCCGTCGATGGTAATCGATTTGTGCAGAATGGGAGCGATCTGAACTTCTCCCGCGATGCCGGTGAGCACGCCGATGAGGCTGACGTAGCCGCCATAGCAGGTGGCGCGGAGGGTTTTCGACAGGGTGCCAGCCCCGCCGACTTCCAAGGTCAGATCGACGCCGTGGCCGTCGGTGATTTCATGGATCCGCTTTTCCCAGTCCGGTGTGGTGCGGTAGTTGATGGTGTGATGGGCGCCCATGCTGCGGGCCCGTTCGAGTTTGGCATCGCTGCTGGAGAGCAAAATAATGGTAGCGCCGGCGAGCCGTCCGAATTGGAGCCCGAAGAGCGAAACGCCGCCGGTGCCCTGCAAGAGAAGGGTCTGACCCGGTTGCAAATCGCCCGAGGGGAAGAGGCCGTGCCAGGCGGTGACCGCGGCGCAGGGAAGGGTGGCAGCCTGTTCAAAGGTGAGGTGAGGGGGAACGGGCAGCAGGGCGTCGGCGCGGATGACGGCGTATTCGCTGAGGAGGCCGTCGACGTCGCCACCGAGCGCGCTGGCGGCTTTGGCGGCGGTGAGTTCGCCATCGATCCAGGCGGGGAAAAACGGCGCGACGACGCGGTCGCCCGGTTTCCAGGAGGTGACTTCGGCACCGACGGAAGCGACCTCGCCGGCGCCATCGGAGAGCGGTATGCGCGGTAATTTCATGCGCGGGTTGTATTTGCCCTGGACGATAAGCAGATCGCGGTAGTTGAGCGAAACGGCGCGGAGGCGGATAACAACCTCACCGGGAAGCGGTTCGGGGGCGGGGCGCTCAGCAAGCAGCAGGTGATCGAGGCCGAAGGAGTCGCGAAGCTCAAAAAGTTTCATAGCGAAAGCTAAACTTTCTTTTACGATTAGCCAAATGCTGACCGACGGTTTTCTCTTTAATCACTCGATTTCCTTCTTTCAGGAATTTGACCAACGGAAGCAGAGACTCTACCCTCTCGACGTGTCCCCAAAGAGCCGCCGTACCGTCACTTTCAGTCTCGAAGTCATCGAGGCGGCCAAGCAGCGAGGGTTGACCCTGGGCGACTACGTCCTCCAACTGCACCACAATCAGCGTTCGGTGCGGGTTGCGTATGTTTCGAGTATTTTTCGCGGTTTTGCGCTGCTGGAAATGGCACGGGTACCGGTTGATCCCGCTTATTTCGAATTGGTGGACGGTTGCATGAGCGAGAACGAAAGCCGGGAGTTTCGCGTGCTCGCCTCCAGCGGGGAGGACAATGCCCTGGTGCGCGCGGCGGCCGGCCTGCTGGGCGCGGACACGCGGCGGTCGGCGGTGCAGGCGCTGCTGCTGGCGGCGTCGCGTTCACAGGTTTTGCACGAAGGTTTTATTGAAGCGGCGCGCTTGCTTGAAGCCACCTACTATCGCTAAGACGGGAGCCGTATGAACGATCCCGCCACGTTGAAGAAGACTGCTTTGTTTGCCGCGCACCAAAAACTGGGGGCGCGCCTGGTCGATTTCGGCGGCTGGCACATGCCGGTGCAATACAGCGGGATTCTGGAGGAGCACAAGGCGGTGCGCGAGGCGGCGGGGGTTTTTGATATTTCTCACATGGGGGAGTTTTTTGTCAGCAGCCAATTTGGAAAATCGTTCATCAACGGGCTGCTCACCAACGATCTCGAAAAACTGGCTTTGGGTCAGGGACAATATACCCTCATGCTCAACGAGCAGGGTGGGGTGATTGACGATCTGATTATTTATCGACTGCCCCAGGATCAATATTTCCTCGTGGTCAATGCCTCCAAGATTGATGAAAACCGGGCATGGATTGAAGAGAAACTGAAACTGCCAGCGGGCGCGGGCGTCTTTTTTTCTGATCGAAGCTTTCTTTACAGCGCCCTCGCGCTGCAAGGCCCCAAGGCTATCGAAATTGCCCGCGCGCTTTTGGGCGCAGGCTGGCCCGAGCCGAAGCGGAACGAGATTACGATGTATTCCTGGAACTGTCAGGAAATCCTCGCAGCCCGCACCGGCTACACGGGTGAAGACGGGATCGAGCTTTTCTTCGGCAATGAAATCGCGGAGAAGTTCTTTTTTGCACTGCTTGAGGCGGGCAAACCCTTTGGCCTGAAGCCGTGCGGCCTGGGCGCGCGCGACACCCTGCGGCTCGAAGCGTGTTTGCCGCTTAACGGCAATGATCTTTCTGACAAACGGACGCCCCTGGAGGCCGGCCTGGGCATCTTTGTTTCCCTGACCAAGGAAGCGGATTTTCCAGGCAAGGACGTATTGCTGAAGCAGAAGCGCGAGGGCATGAAGGAAAAGCTCGTGGCTTTTCGTCTCAAGGACAAAGGCCCGCCGCCGCGTCCCCATTATCCTGTTTTCCAGGGTGCGGCTCAGGTGGGCGACGTGACCAGCGGCGCACCGTCGCCAACGCTTGGCTATGGCATAGGACTGGCTTATGTGGAGGCGGGATGTGCCACGCCGGGTACTGCGCTGGAACTGGAAGTGCGCGGCGCGCGCGTGCCGGTTGAAGTGGTCAAAAAGCCCTTTTACAAACGGCCCGTCTAGGCCAGCATTTCAAACTCCATGAGCATTATTCCCGAACAACTTCGTTACGCCGCGTCCCATGAATGGATCAAAACCGAGGGGGCCATCGGCACCGTCGGCATCACCGACCACGCCCAGCAGGAACTCAGCGATGTGGTCTACGTCGATCTACCGAAAGTGGGTGCGCAGCTGGTGGCGGGAACGACGGTGGCAGTGGTCGAGTCGGTCAAGGCCGCTTCGGATATCTACTCGCCAGTCACGGGCGAAGTCATCGAGGTGAATAGCGACCTGGTGAAAAAACCGGAACTGGTGAATCAGGATCCCTATGGCGCGGCGTGGCTCTTTCGCGTCAAGCTTGGCAATCCCGCCGAACTTGACGGGCTCAAGGACGCCGCCGGTTACAAGGCACAGATCGGAGAGTAACTTCGACTGGACGTCCCATGTTGTACCGGACGTCGCTATCACTCGTTTTCTGCGGTTTCCTTCTGTCGAGCCAAGCTCCAGGTTTTGACGCTTTTGCCGGTCCTCAACCGATAGCAGTCGTAATCCAGAAAAATCCATGGGCCGATGTCATGGGCGCGGAAACGCCGCGTATCGCCATATACGAGAACGGGGATGTCATTTATTCCCGCCAGGTCTCCAAACAAAAGCGGGAGGTCTATTTCTATGCGAAGCTCGATTTTAAAGCTTTGTCCGACATTGCAGATCACCTGCTGCCGGTGGTTGAAGGGCAGGAAGTCAAATCTTCGTACAGCGTGACGAATGCGACTGATCAAGGCAGCGCGCTTCTTTATCTTCGAGTGGACAACAAAGAGGTGGTCACCTCGGTATATGGCTTGAACCCGGAAAATATCGACCACGGGACGCAGGAACCGGGAGGTGATCTGATTCCGGTACGGTTGCGTCAGCTCTACCACTATCTTTTCACGGTGGATTTTACCGAAAGCAGGACCTGGCATCCTGCTTATGTTGAAGCGATGCTCTGGCCGTATGATCACGCGCAGGACCAATCGCTGCACTGGCCCAAGACCTGGCCGGATTTGAGCTTCGATCGTGCGCTGAAGCGAACCCGAGGTTTCTCAATCTTTCTCGACGGCTCGATGGAGGCGGACTTGAAAAAGTTTCTGGCTGGCGCGCCGGAAGGCGGGGCGGTCGAAATCGACGGCAAGACCTGGTCGATGGCGTGGCGACCGACTTTTCCAAGCGAGCCGATCTGGCGAAAGGCCTTTGCGCGTCTGGACAACCATTAGGCAAGGCGGGGCGTGGAAAATTTGGTTAAGCCATCCTCGGTCAAGACGGCTGGCAGCAGCTGATCGTGGGGCTCCCGCGGGAGGACGGGTACCCGCTGGCAACTGAACATCAGGCCGAAACGGGGCAGGGTCGCAGGGGCGTGGCTGAGGAAATAATCATAAAAGCCGCCGCCGCGGCCGAGGCGGACGCCCTGATCGTCGAAGGCGAGGCCGGGAATGAAGGCGCAATCCAACCCGGCAAGAGGAATGCGGGGGCAGCGCAGCGGATCGGGCTCGCGCAGGCCGAAAGGGCCCGGCACAACGATTTCGTCCCAATTCGTGACCTCATGCCAGTCGAGTTGAGGTCCTGAGGCTTGCTTGATCATCAAGGGCAGAGCCACGCGCTTGCCTTGCGCCCAGGCTTCCTCGATGAGAGGGTGGATGTCGGGTTCCGAGGGGAGGGGGGAGAAGAGCGCGACGGAGTGGCTGGCGGTGAAGGCAGGCAGACGAGCGGCCGCCAGGCAAATGACGAGCGAGGCTTCCGCATGGACGGCCGGACTCATTCCGCGCAAGCTGTCGCGCATGGAGCGGCGCAGATCTTCCTTGTCCAAAGAGGAACTCATGGGGGGGCTGGTAAAAAATCGCGTTTCATTCCGGTGCGCTTCGCGCCAAGATGGACCAAAGCATGCGCCAAGGCGAGCCTCGCGCCAATTGATTGGACGGACATGGTTGTACCTCATCCCAAACGGAAAAAAGAAACGAAAAAGGCGACGCGATGGAATGAGCGTAATTTCATCACGGAAGTGCTGATACCCTCCTTCTTCGTACGCAAGTCGGGCGTGCAGCACCGCCCCGCTTTTCCCAAGCTTAAGCCGGGTCAGATCGCACTGACCTGGATCGGTCACGCTTCGTTTCTGGTCCAGACGCCGCAACACAATATTCTGATTGATCCGAACTGGGCCAACTGGCTGCTCGTCATCAAACGGCTCAAGCGCGCCGGGTTGGCCATCCGCGACCTGCCGGACATCGACCTGGTGCTCATCACGCACGCTCATTTCGATCATCTCAACCGCCGCACGTTGAGGGCGATTGCCGCCCGCCAACCCATTCTCGTGCCGTCCGGCGTGAGCAACCTGGTGTATGACCTGGGCTTCGAACAGGTTCATGAGATGAACTGGTGGGACGAGTGGACGTATCGAGGGCTCAAGATCACCTTCACCCCGGCTAAACACTGGGGCGCGCGCGTGCTAACCGATCGCCATCGCGGGTACGGTGGATATGTGATCGAGTTCGAGGGACGGCAGGTCTATCACTGCGGCGACTCGGCCTATTTTTCCGGCTTTCGCGAGATCGGACGGCGGCTGGCCCCCGAGATCGCCCTGCTGCCGATCGGCGCCTACGAGCCGCCTTCGTTCCGGGATGTCCACATGGGGCCCGAGCAAGCGGTGCAAGCGTTCCACGAGATCAAGGCAAAGACGTTTGTCCCAATGCATTTTGGCACCTATCGCCTCAGTTACGAACCGATGCATGAGCCCGCCCAGCGCCTGATGCTTGCCGGGAATGATGCGGGCGTGCTGCAAAAGATTCGCTTCCTGGTGGAAGGAATGCCGCAGGTGTTTTAGGAAGCATCTGGAATTCGTGGAACCCGTCGCCAAGCCCTTTCTAACCGCCGAGTGGCGCTGGCTGGTCATGCTCAATTATGAAATCGCCCCGGGTGTGCTCCAGCCCTTTGTGCCGGCGGGAACAGAATTGGACGAGTGGGAGGGGAAGACCTTCGTGAGCATGGTCGGTTTCCTTTTCCAGGAGACGAGAATCCGTGGGATGGCCATTCCGTTTCATTCGACCTTTGAGGAGGTCAACCTGCGTTTTTATGTCCGGCGCCTGACGTCCGAAGGCTGGCGGCGGGCGGTGGTTTTCATCAAGGAATTGGTGCCGCGCCGGGCCATCGCCTGGACGGCCCGGGTATTTTACAACGAGAATTACGTCGCCCTTCCCATGAGTCACGAGTGGCAGTTGGAGCCCGATGGAGGGATGCGAAAAGTCTCCTATGACTGGGAGTTCAGGGTCCGAAAAAATCGTCTGGTAGTTTTAGCGACGGGCGAACCGAAGAAACTCCGGGAAGGATCGAACGAGGAATTCATCACCGAGCATTATTGGGGCTACGCCCGTCAACGCGATGGCGGAACTGTGGAGTATCAGGTGGAGCATCCACGCTGGCGGGTGTGGCCGGCGCAGTCGGCTTTGCTGGAGTGCGACGTGGAAGGGCTCTATGGCCGGAGCTTCGCTGAGTTCTTACGAAAGCCACCGGCGACCGCATTTCTCGCCGATGGCTCACCGGTCACGGTTTTTAGAGGAAGAAGACTGCTGTTGAAATAGACCTTTAATCGGCCGGGTTTCGCCGATATTTTTCATGTTCTTCGATTCAAAAAGCGTGTTTTAATCTGCCCATGTCCATGATCGCTTTTGTGGCCAACTACCAGGATTTGTCCACGGACAAGGGCTATCAGTTCAAGTTCCTGTGCGACAAATGCGGCAACGGCTTTCTCTCATCGTACGAGGCTAATACGCTGGGTACGGCGGCGGGCCTGCTGGAGGCGGCTGGTTCGCTTTTTGGCGGGGTCA
>Ga0302320_10029967_pt1 | contig 10386 bp, 7 predicted proteins | sample Bog_T0_3_FD_202130 | JGI IMG/M metagenome (GOLD analysis project Ga0302320, IMG submission 202130) | Peat permafrost microbial communities from Stordalen Mire near Abisko, Sweden - Bog_T0_3 | ecosystem: Environmental > Terrestrial > Soil > Wetlands > Peat | place: Sweden: Abisko, Stordalen Mire... | reverse complement strand
GAAAACAATCTATGCTTTGGTATAGTTAGTTGTGCTCGAAATAAAGATCATATGAGGATTTAACTTGAAAACCCCTTAAGCTCACGCGAGCGGGCTGTCCACGATGGCTCCTTTACGCGCTCGCCCATCTTCACCAGTTCAGCCAAGGAGCCGGCTTGCATCTTTTCCATAACTTGGCGCCTATGCAGCTTGACAGTGATCTCGCTCAAATTCAGCTCACCGGCGATCTGCTTGTTCAAAAGGCCAGCAGTCACCATCGCCATCACTTCGCGCTCGCGCGCCGTAAGCGAGTTGATGCGCGCTCGGATTGAATCGACAATTGCATCCTCCTTGCGCCGGGCACGGTCTGCCGCGAATGCCTGTTCGACCGCACGCAGCAACTCATCCTTTTGAAATGGCTTGGTCAGAAACTCCACAGCACCTGCCTTCATCACCTTGCGCACCATTGGGATGTCTCCATGCGCGGTCATGAAGATTACAGGGATTCGAGTCCCCGACTTTCGCAGTCGTTCCTGAAACTCAACGCCACCTATTCCGGGAAGCCGCGCATCCAAGAGCAGGCAACCCGCCATTTCATCAGACCAGTGAGCACTGAATCCCTCCGCAGTGGCATAGCTCCTTGCGCTGATACCCACAGCTTCGAGAAAATTGAAGAGTCCCTCGCGAATCGCTTCATCGTCGTCGACGATGAAGACCGTCTCTCTCGCATCCATGGCTGTAATTGGCTTATCTTTCACGATTGCGCTCGTAATGTGAATTGTAGGATGGCGCCACCCAGTGCAGATTCTTCAGCCCAGATCCGTCCGTCATGCGCTTCGATAATGCTGCGGCAGATCGCAAGCCCCATGCCTGTTCCGTGCGGTTTGGTGCTGAAGAAGGGCTCGAAAATTCTCTCCGCAATCTCGGGAGCAATGCCTGGGCCTTGGTCCTTTACCGCTACCAGAATTCCGCTGTTGCTGTGCTTCTCCGTCCGGATAATCAGTTCACGAGGCCTGGCAACGCGCATCATCGCGTCCATGCCGTTCATGGCCAGATTCAGGATCACCTGTTGAATCTGCACCGGATCCATTTCCAATTGGGGAAGATCGTCTGCCAACTCTAGCCTAATGGAACCATCGCGCCGGATAGCTTCGTCACGCATTAGGCGTGCCAGTTCCTGGATCAACCGGTTAATGCTGGTCATTTCGCGCGCTTGCGCTTCTTTGCGAAACAGTGCGCGCACGCGGCTTACGACAACACTGGCCCGCGTACTCTCCTGAACAATCTTTTCAGCTGTCGCTGAAGCCTTCTCAAGATTAGCTGGTTTGCTCTGCAACCATTCGCGGCACGCGTACGCATGAGTCACAACCGCAGTGAGCGGTTGGTTAGGTTCGTGCGCAATCGATGCCGCCATCTCCGCCATGCTGAGCGTGCGTAGGAGCCGCGTCAAATCGTCCTGGGCCTGCACCAGGCTTTGCTGAGCACGGTGTTGCTGCTCAATGTCAATGTGGATACCATACCACCGCGATATCTCGCCCTCTTCGGACCGCTGGGAGATGCTCCTGACAAGGAACCAGCGGTAAATGCCGCTGGCCCCGCGCACACGCACCTCTACTTCAAACCTCTCACCCGAAGCCAACGCCGCCTGCCAACCCTAAAGGAATAGCGGCGCGTCCTCGGGATGAATGACGTCGAGGAGAGCTTCACTCCGCTTGGTCTCTATGGTTCTTCCTATGTAGTCGCGGAGGTGATGATTGCAATACTCGATACGGCCCGCTGCATCCGCGCGCCATAGCTGCTGCGGAATTGCTTCGGTAAGTAGCCGTAGTTGCCGCTCACTTTCCCGGATCTCCATGTTGGATCGCTGTAACTCGGCAGTTCGCTCCTGCACCTTGGTTTCAAGCAGATCCCGGGAAACGCGGATTGCGTTCTCAGCCCGCTTTCGGGCCGAGCTCACTATGGTGATGGCAATGGCACACACTATGAATGCTGCCAGAAAGCCTTGCGAATCCTTGGCTACGGACATCGAAAACAGCGGTGGAATGAAGAAATACGTGACAATGACGGATGACAAAGCTACCGCCGCGAAGCCGGCAATGATGCCGCCAAACCACGCGCTACCCATGATCGCGCCGAAGAAAAGGAAAACGAACGGGTAAGCGATGACATGCTGCAGGAGCATCGTCCACAGGAGCGCCACGAAAACAAAGAAGCTCGCAATTGCACAAGGCCGCACGGCATATTCCATAAGCCATTTGGAGAGCCGGATTTTATTTGTGACCTTCATGGTCGCATCATAAACCGAACAAGCCGGATTCCATGAGAATCCCTTAAAAGCGGTGCCGATGTGAGCCAGGTTTTCAAAAGAAGGTCGCGGCGAGTAAAGCAGGAGCGAAGAACCAACGGGGCCGGAAGGCTCAACAAGCGGAGCATACAGCAGTTGTATCAGAGCCGTCGCAACTCGCTGTTTCCCATGCGGGAAAGTCAGATTCAGATCGTGGCGACATTCAGATCGGGGATCGGCTTGTCGTGCTTGACATTGAGGGTGGCCACCTCAAAACCAAGCTGCAAAGCCGTTACACCGATGGCAAGGTCCTCAAAAGTCATGGCAAAACCCTGGCTTTCCAATTCGCCTTCAAGCCGGCCCATTGCCCGTGCTATTTTCAAAGTCACCGGGTAGACCGGAACATCATCGGCTGCAAAGCCGGAATCGAGAACCGGTGCTTCACCGGATTCGTTCGCGTGTTTTCGCGCGAGCGCAATACAGGCTGAGGCAGAACGGCGTGAGGGAATGAGTGAAGGGACCACGGCGACGGCCAGCGTTCCGTTGTCGATGATGACCCCTTCGCCAGCATAAACACGCGGCATAATACCAGCGAGGCCGCGCGCCGCATCGGCTTCCGAGATGTGAACGGCAGCCATGTCAAGATGATGCCGAGGCTTTTACCGGGCTGTAGTCAAATTTGTAGCGGCCAAGGCATCCAAGATCCACAAAGATCAACAAGCTTAAGGATGCAGCCTGCAACCTGCAGCAAGCGAGACAGCGTCGACCGGGAACAATTCAGTTGCCGGGCTAGTTTCCGGAGGCTTATGCCCTCTGGTGTATGGACTGAACCGCCGGCGCCCGGTGAAGATCACAGAGGTGTGCCACCCGCAGTGGAGATCTGCGATAGTGGAACTGATATCGTTTTACCGCCTGGACCGGGCTTGGGTTTTGCGGATTGTCCGAAATCCCATCAAAACGAAGCGGGGGCGCTTCTCTGGTGCTGGAGACGGTTCTGTACCGCGTGTCTCAGCCTCGGCAGCATCCGCATACTCGATGAGCAAATGAGCTAAATGACGGGCGTATCGCGGCATGATCGCAATTTCGTGCGTTCCACCTATATTTGGTTGCGAAGCGGGATGGCTGATGAGAACTTCATGCGTTTCATCGGTCAAGGACACTTCTATCACTCCCGCAACTCTGTCCATTCCCGGCGTCCTCCTTTTGGGTCGGGGCAAGGTGTGCAATTTTGCGAGTGGTTGTCGCCCATCGTGCTGCGAAATCCCGCAATCAGGATCGACGATGCGTCACACATCGAGATAGGCACGCGGAGATAGACTTGACTTCTCTACATTCATTTGAACCGAGGGCGGAGTTGGAGGCTGCCTGCCCCTTCTTCCGCCCCCGGGTCTGTGATGCCTTGCCGGCCTGGCGCTAGAACGTCAGCCTGGCGCTGAACTGCATCTTGCGGGGCTGATTGGCCTGCCCTGAGAATTCCCCAAAGCTCGCCGAACCGACAGTCGTATTCGGTGCCGAAAAATAGACTGAGTTGGATACGTTGAAAGCGTCCGCTTGAATCGAGAGTTTCAGCGATTCTCGAACCGCGAACGTTCTGCGAATGCTCAGGTCTGTATCTGCCGTGCGCGGGGCAAACAGGTTGAGCGGCGCCGTGCGCGCGGCATTTCCGTAAGTGCCGGCCGTCGGATTTACAAAGGCCGCGCCGTTGAGATAATGGGTTGAGGTCGCAGCAGCGGACGTAGATGGTCTGCCATTCTGCCACGGGCTGCCGCCGGTCCAGGTGACACCCGCCAACGAGCCAACAGATCCCACTGTCGTGTAATTCGGATAGCACGAAGCATCGATGATGCTATATCCGGTGCAACTACCGGTGACAGAAATCGGAGCGGCGGAGGCCTCCTGCACGATGCCGGAGATCTGCCACCCGCTGATCGCAGTGCGTAGAACCGGGTTGTCGGTGGTCAGTTTGTGGCCTTCGCCGAAGGGCAGTTGATATACGAATGTCCCCTGGGCCACGTGTTTACGATCGAGCGCGCCCACGGACCATTCAAGGTTGTCCTGGCCCGGAACCCGAACGCCGGCCAAATCGTCCTCTTCCTTGCTGAAGGTGTAGTTGCCCATGAAGGTCAAGCCGCCCGACATGCGCCGGTTGAACGACACCTGGAGCCCTTGATACGAGGAGTTCCCCACATCCAGCCAGGGATCGCTCAGGCTTGAGTACTGCGGATACGGCTTCAAGGCCTGAGCCACCGTTCCAACGAAGTTCGGGAACGGAAGAGTCGATAATAGCCCGGGAAATACGGCTTGCACCGCCGCCAGCACGGTTGAACTCTCAACGCCAGTTGTGGTGTTGACCAAGGTGCTGTTAAGCGTTGCTCCGAGTGGAAGATACTTCAATGGAATCTGGTTAGTGAATTGCCCCGCCACCGCCGCGCCGGGCAGGTGGTGGCCGACGGTGCCGGCGTAGGCGACGCTCAACGTCATGTTCGGCGTGAAGGAGTGTTGGATGTTCAGGGTCCAATCCTGATATTGGGGCGCAATGCCGCCTTTCAACGGGTCGCCATAAACCAGGGTCTGCGCGGAGCTGGGCCCCAGGCCCATGGGGTTTGCAGCGCTTCCGATGGCTCCTGGTGAAAGAATGTTACCCGTTCCGTAGCTTGGGTTGATGAAGGGGGGAGCGGTTGGGTTGCCGGGGTATCCGTTGTCCCACGATCCATCGGTCAGGCTACTCGGGTTGGTGCCCGCGGCTGGGGCGATAAAAAGAGCTCCCTGTCCGGTTGCGGTCGAAGTCAGCGAACCGGAATTGTCAAATCCAATCTGGCTCAGGCCCTGGCGTCCGTTGGTGCGCCCGCCCACGCCGCCGGCGTGCGCGTAGAAGATGCCATAGGAGCTTCTGACGACCGTTTTGTTGTTGACGCTGTAGGCAAACCCGAAGCGCGGTCCCCAGTTGTTGAAATGCGTGTTCACTGGAGTTCTGCAACCGCAACTGTCGGTTCCCCTGCCCGCAAATTGCAGAGCTCCCAAAATATTGCCAGCAGCGGGGTTGGCAAGATTGGGATTAAAGAAGGACTGGTAGTTGTGCACTTCGGTAAAGGGAGACCAGACGTCCCAGCGCAGGCCAAGATTCACGGTCAGTTTCGGGGTGACCTGAATGTTGTCCTGAACGTAGGGTGCGCTGGTCTTGTAGCGGCCGCCGGTTTCGGCCACCGCATTCTGAGTGATTGAGGCGCTGTCGATCATCCCCAGCATGTAACTGGCGTAATCGGAGCCGCTGGAGGTGACGAGCGCACCCGAGGAATTGAAGTTCGCTGTTTCTCCAAAGGCAAAAGTAAAGCCGGCCTGGCTGCCTGTCAGCGGGGTGTTTTCGTTGTCCTGGAGCGCCTGCCACTGGAAGCCGAAGGTTAAATGGTGTCGGCCCTTGGTCCACAGCAAATTGTCCTGCACTGTATACGTGGTCTGAGCTTCGTTGTATGCGTGCGAGTTGGTTCCATCCCAACTGACTGGATAGTCAACGGTGTTGGTGCCACTGAACGTGATGTCCGGGAAGCCAGAACTAGCAACTCCGGCAGGAAGACCGTTAAGCCCAGCTTTGGTTGGGTAGTTGCCGCCGAAGGTGTTGCTGATGAGCGGTATCCAGAGCCGGCTTAACCCCCAGCCGATGTCGTTCACCATATTCGATCTGATGGAGTAGGCTTCGTGGATTTGCGCCAGGGTCGCATACTCGACCACGCTTCTGCCGTCAGTATAGGGAATGGGCAATGTGGAGTTCGTGGTTTGAGTGGCCGCCGAGAGGCTGCCCACAACCGGATTGGCATATTTGCCTCTGCTGAAAACACCCCAGAGCCGGTGCTTATCCGACAGGTTGTAATCCATCTTGAGCGTGCCACTGTCATTGTTGACGAGATTCGGCAGCGTCGCCAGATAGTTGCTTGTAAGGTTCGCGTTGGTCGGCTTGGGAAGATACGACTGGAAGGATTTCGAAACGCTGGAAAGACGGCCGGGCGGAATGACGTTCGGCGCACCGTTGTAAACGAACTGCGCGCGGCCAGTGCAGGCGCCAGCGCTGCTAAAGGAGGTGCAATTCAGTGGATCGTAAATCGCGTATCCCGGTCCGCCATTTGCCGCCAGCAACCCGGAAAAATCCCCCGATTGCTGGGCGAGCGTGGGAATACTCTGATAAGACGGCAGGGTCGCCGAATCATAACGGTACCCATCATAGTCGGCAAAGAAGAAGAGCTTGTGCTTGAAGAACGGGACGGGGCCGCCGATCAAACCGCCAAATTCATTCTGATGCTCTACCGTTGTCGGCAACTGGGGCGAGAAGAAGGCCTTGGCGTCGAAGATGGTGTTGCGGAAGTACTCGTAAACTCCGCCATGAAACTTCTCGGTGCCGGATTTCACAACGTAATTCGAGACGCCCTGTCCTTCGAATGTCGCCTCGGTGCCCGCCGTGGCTACCTGGAACTGCTCAACCGCCTCAACGGAAATTCCGAATGCCAGATTGCGCGTATCGCTCTCAGTGCCGGCGCTGGTTAGCGGAAGGCCCTCAACGTAGGTTTCGTTCTGATAGGTCTGGCCACCATTGAAGGAGCCGGTGGATGGGCCGGCCGCTTGTACGCTATAGCTGTTCACGCCAACGGCGAGTCCAGCGAAGGCCGTCGGGTCTCTGGCCGCGCCGTTCATCGCCAGCGGAAGCGCGTCATAGGTCTCATTTTCAATAGTCGACCCCAGCTTGACGTCGTCGGTCATCAGCATCGTTGGCTCAGTCGTGACAGTGACGGATTGGACAGCCGTGCCAACAGTCAAAACCGGGTTCAGGGCCACAGTCGCAAGCGCATCTACAATCACATTCTCCTGTGTCAGGGTCCCAAAACCGCTTGCCGCCACGGTGACTGTATACGGGCCAGGATGCAGCAACGGGATCACATAGTATCCGGCCTTGGTTGTGATGTTCGTTGTCTTAACTCCGGTCAGGGTATTTGCGGCGGTCACTGTGGCGCCGGCCACAACTGCCCCAGTGGGGTCGGTAACCGTGCCTTCGATTGATCCTGTGCCTCCGGTCTGTGCCGCGCCCTCCATGGCCGCCCATCCCAGGCAAATTGTTAAGCCGAGCAAGATTGTGACCGCGCTTGCCCAGCTTCCAGCACGCCTTTTCCGCAACTCCAATGTTTCACGAATCTGTTTTGTCTTCATGTTTGTCTTCATGCGTCCGCCTAGGGAGCCTCCTCGAGTGAATCCAGCTGATCGAATAGCCGATCTGGATTGTGGGTTGCACAACATCCTGAGCGTGAGCCAAACCAAAGACTGGTTTGCTCTGTGATCTCTCAGGGGCAGAGAACAGCAAATCGATTTAGTTCAACTTCGATAGTGGATTAAATTCTCTTTTGAGAATGCCGGGTAGGTCCATACGGTATGCTACGTGGAGAACATGTGTAACATATTTTATTTTCAATAACATAGATTATTGGCCACACGAGGGGAAGCACGCATTTTCCGCAGAAATGGCAGGGGGCAGCACAAGCTTCTGATCGCCCCCGGACGGATCTGGAGCCATAAGAAGAGTGCAGGCAGTTCCTGCGGAAATGCGATTCGGAGCTCCGGCGCCCCTACAGAGCGATGCGATATCCTGTTGACCACTGGGTGATGGCAGAATGCGAAGTGTCAAAATTTGGACGCCAAAGACCGACTCAGATCGCATTCTTGTAGAGGATGAGCTAAAGGCAATCCTGGCCAGCCCACCTTTCAGTAACAGCAAGCGGTATCCCGCATTCCTGAGCTATGCAATTGAGAAGAGTCTGGCTGGGCAGTCAGATCACCTGAAAGAGCGCACACTCGGCGTCGAGGTCTTTGGAAGACAGCCAGATTACGACACGAATGCCGATCCCGTTGTCCGTGTAAGCGCCGCCGAGGTTCGTAAGCGGATCGCCCAGTATTATCACGAGGGCGCGAAGGAATCCGAGATTGAGATCGAGCTGCCGATTGGGTCTTACATTCCGACATTTAAGAAAAGGTTTACACAATCGAAGCCGGCATCGGATCAAGATCTGGAGCCCCTCCCTGGAACCGCCGATCAAACCCAACTGCTCCTGGCCGATCCCGTGCCATCCGCCGGGCAGTCAGAGAGAAGGCAATCCCAGTCATTTCCAACCAAGCTCCTTCGCCTGCCTTGGGTATTGTCCATTGGCCTGCTGCTGGCGCTGGCCGGACTGAGCGCGTTTCTTGTCCACCGTGCAATTTCGCCGAGGCAAATGAACCAGCTTTGGGGCCCGTTAGTCCAAACACAGGATCCTGTCCTTCTTGTGCTTGGCTGTGGCAAACCGTCGCTCGTCTCGCCTGAATCGCCGCAGACCAGCCTTACCGATCACATGATTGGTCCATACCACCATGTCTCGGTGTCAGACGCAGTTGCCATCGCTCGATTAGCGAACATCCTTCAGAAACACAATAGGAACTACTTCATGAAGGAAGCTTCGTCGACCAGCCTGGCAGATCTTCGTGGAAGGACCGTAATCCTTATCGGGGCCCTGAACAACATATGGACTATGCGGCTAGTAGATCCGCTTCGCTATCGGTTCGTGCCAGGCACGTTGGCAAGGATCGAAGACCGGAAGAACCCGCAGAGTTCTGTATGGAGCGTGGATTATTCCAAGCCCTTCTCGTCCCTGTCCGTCGACTATGGGATTGTTGCTCGGTATCGCGATACGTACACAAACGGAAATGTCCTGGTCATTGCCGGGATTGGCCCCTACGGCACGGAGGCCGCGAGCGAGTTTGTTTCATCGCCACAGTACCTCAGCCAGGTTGAGCACATGGTTCCGGCCGGCCTCCAGAATTCGAATCTGGAGATGGTTATCAAGACAGCCGTCGTAAACGGCGAAGCCGGCCCACCCAACCTGGTCGCGGCATACGCGTTTTAGGCCGGCTCAGGAATCAAACTGCCTGGCGCCTGCGAGCTCGTCTGCAAGGGAGCCCGCGAGGCAAAGCCGCCATCCTCCGCCGGCCTATTTCCACTTCGGATCGGTTACGAATGGCTGGTGCCTGGAGACGACAACTCTCCCATCGGGCGCGAACTCAACTCTCACGATCCCCGGCTTCTCGCGCCATGCGGATTGCTCGTCATTGCCGAAATAGGTTGTCCACCACCTGCCCTGCTTATCCTTGAAAAATCCAGTGCCGCCCGCGGTAGGAACGCTCTCATGCCGGCCGTGATACGGTCCATAGATCGTGTTTGACATCGCCAACATCGTGGAGTAACGGCCCTCATACGTGTCGGCTGCGCCCAGGTAGTAAATGCCATTGGCCTTGAAGAGAACCGCGCCTTCATTCCCAAAATCATTCATGCCGCGACCGGCGCACCTGGGCGCGTGGTGATTCGGATTGTGGTCAGGGTTTTCAAGTACGATCTCGTGAGGCGGCTCGGCTGGGCCGCTCAGATCGTCCTTCATCCTCGTGATGCGATTGGCTGATGTAGACGTGAAATAGACCTTGCCGTCGTCATCCTCAAAGAGCGTGGCATCGATTCCATTGGCCAAAGGCTTGTCTTCGCTGAGTGCGTTGACGTAGGGACCTTCAGGCTTCCCGGTGCTGCTCTTCAATATCCCGATGCCGCCCGGTGTCATGCTGAGACAAATGAAGTAATTATGGTGAATGTAATGAATCTCCGGCGCCCAGATAGCTCGTACCGGTTTGTCGTGCAGCAAGCGTGTCTGCTTTTCCCAGGCGCCGTCCTTGTCAAGCGACCATACCAGTCCCATATAAGTCCAATGTTCCAGATCTGGTGAACGCCACAACTCAACGCCGTCGTTGAACGCCCAGATATCTTCTCCCGTTGAGCCCGTCAGGTAATAGTTGCCATCTCCACCAAGGGTGATGACCGTGTCGCGCACCTGCACTTCCATGAAGGGCATGATCGGCGGAAGAATCCCGCTGGTGACAGCGGAGCGAGTCGTGAGATTTTCCACGACCTTGAAATACGGCTTGGGATGATTGCCGGCGTAGAGCACTCCTTCCGAACCGCTCCGCCATCCGCCCTCGCCATTTCCTTCGACCGGCAGGCCCGGCCCGCTGATACCCGAATATGGGTAGATGGCGTGAAAGTTGGTTACCTGGGTGGTTGCCGTGCTGTT
>Ga0302320_10029966_pt1 | contig 10386 bp, 5 predicted proteins | sample Bog_T0_3_FD_202130 | JGI IMG/M metagenome (GOLD analysis project Ga0302320, IMG submission 202130) | Peat permafrost microbial communities from Stordalen Mire near Abisko, Sweden - Bog_T0_3 | ecosystem: Environmental > Terrestrial > Soil > Wetlands > Peat | place: Sweden: Abisko, Stordalen Mire... | reverse complement strand
TTCGAGCACCCGTGTGTTATCTGCCAGAGGGCCGACGACGGCGATGGTCTTAGGCGCATGAGTCAGCGGCAGAATGCCGTCATTCTTTAGCAGCACCATGCTTTCGCGGGCGGTGGTCAGCGCCAATTCGCGGTGTGCCTCCGAATCGTTTTCCGAATAGGGTATTTGCGCATAAGGCACCATCTCCGCGGGATCAAACATGCCGAGCAGGAAGCGCGCGCGAAAAATGCGGCGCAGGGCAACGTCGATATCCTTTTCCTGAAGCAGCCCCTGATGAACCGCGTCGATGTACTTCACGTAATCGGAGTTGTCGGAGATTTTCGAGGTGTAGTCGATGCACTCGTTGTCCATGCCCCTTTGCAGAGAAATGGCAGCCGCGGCTTCCTTGCTCGGCGTGAATTGGTGACCAGCGAAAATGTCCGTGACCGCGCCGCAATCCGAAACCACAAAGCCGTTGAATCGCCATGCGCCGCGCAGTTGGTCCTGCAGCAGAAAGCGGTTGGCGCATGCGGGTTCGCCGTTGATGCTGTTGTAGGCGCACATGGTGGAGGCGGCATGGCCCTCGACTATGGTGGCGCGGAAGGCGGGCAGGTAGGTATCTTCCTCATCGTGTTTGGAAATGATGACGTCGAATTTGTGACGCAGGGACTCGGGTCCACTGTGCACGGCAAAGTGTTTGGGCGTGGACACCACGCGAAGGTATTTAGGATTGTCGCCCTGCAATCCCGTGACAAAGGCCACGCCCATGTGCGCGGTGAGAAACGGGTCTTCGCTGTAGGTTTCCTGGCCGCGTCCCCAGCGCGGATCGCGGAAGATGTTGATGTTGGGCGACCAGAAAGTGAGGCCCTCGAAAATGTCCCGGCGGCCCTGGCGGACAGCTTCATGGTGCTTGGCGCGGGCTTCGGTGCCGATCACAGTGGCCACTTGGTGGAGCAGCGGGGCATCCCAGGTTGCCCCTAGCGCAATAGCTTGCGGGAATACTGTGGCCACGCCAGCCGCGGCCACGCCGTGCAGGCCTTCGCTCCAATAGTCGTAGGCCGGCACTTGCAGGCGGGGAATCGCGCGCGCCTGGTTCACCAGCTGCGATGCCTTCTCCTCGAGTGTCATGCGGGAGACCAGGTCGTCCACGCGCCCATCGATGGGCAGGGACGCGTCGAGATACGGCGGCAACGCGGACGCTGCCGTCTGCGCCGGCAGACGCGAAGGCGCGCCCATAAAGCCTGCCAGGGCGAAAACAATCGCGATTGGCGTGGTGAAGCGAAGCAAGCGCATCAATGTCTCCTAGGATGGGTCTGCAAACGACGAGTATCATCGCACAGAACAGCGCGCTGGTGAACGCGGGGCGGAATTGCCTATCTGGATTGCATCGTGCCGGAGCCTGGCCGACGATCGCCCTCAGAACCGCGAAACTAAGCGGCCAAACCAACAATTAGGATTTGACAGCCGAAGAGCTTACGTTTATTTTCGTTAACGTTTACGCTTGCGATTCCGTCGTCCCGCCCCGGCTTATGAAAATTGGCGTCCTCTTTCCAGGAATCGACGGACCGGGCACTCCCTCGCGGCCGCGCCAATGAATAGAAAACCTAAGCTCCTGGACATCGCCGAAGCGCTCGGAGTATCCACCGGCACGGTCCACCGCGCGCTGCACAATCATCCCGGCGTCAGTCCCATGACGAAATCCAGAGTCCAGCAGATGGCCAAGAGTCTGGGGTATCGGCCGAACCTGGCGGCGCGTTATCTCTCTTCCAAGCGGACCCTGCGCGTCTCAGTCAACACGCTGCAGGGCACCACATCTTTCTGGGACGAAGTCCGGGCGGGAATCAGCGAAGAAGCTCGCGCCCTCGTCATGGAAAATGTGGAGCTCGAATATCGAACCTATCCCCGCTTGGGCGAAGGCGAAGAAGAGGCCTTCGAAGCCGCGCTGAAGTCAGGCGTGAACGGAATTATCACCTTTCCCAGCCGTCCGCAAAGCTTGCATTCGTGGATGCGGCGGGCGTCGCGCAGCAGCATTCCCGTGGTCTGCGTAGCCACCGATGCGCCCAACACCGGCCGCTTGGCCGTGGTTTCCATCGATACCCTGGCCAGCGGTTCATTAGCCGCAGACCTCATGGGAAATTTTCTCGGCGGCAAGGGAAAAGTTGCCGTGACCCTCGGCTCCCTCGCCATCACGGAACATGCCGAAAAGCAAAAGGCCTTCGCCAGCACGCTGCTCACCCTGCACCCGAAGATGTTATTGCAGGAAACCATCGAAGATCACAATGTGGAATCGGAGGCCTACGAGAAGAGCCGCGACCTGTTCCGGAAACATCCTGATCTGGCCGGCGTTTACGTCACTACCGAAGCTTCCCTCCCGGTGCTGAACGCGGCTCGTGATGCCCAGATGCTCGACCAAATTGTTTTCATCACCACCGATCTGTTTCCCGCGCTGGTGCCGGAAATCCGCTCCCGGGCCGTGGCCGCGACCATTTACCAGCGCCCGCGCACCCAGGGACGCATGGCGTTTCGCGTGTTGCATGAATTCCTGGTCGAGGGCGAATGCCCATCCTTTCAAGTCACGCTGGCGCCGCACTTGGTGATGCGCGGCAACTTGGATTTTTTCCTGCAGCGGCAGTCGCTCGAATCAAGCCTGCAGCGGGCGGTCCGGCTGCGCGGCGCGTCTGGAGACTTGGTCGAATATTTCGGCTAGCCGGCCCACTGCGGTCGCGCTCGATCAGCAGAGTGATGTTAACCTGTGGCCCATGAACATAAAGCAAGTCGCGGCCCGCGCCCGGCTCTCCACGGCCACGGTCTCACGCACCATCAATCAGAGTGATCTGGTACGGCCGCGCACGGCGGAGAAGGTGCGGCGCGCCATCCAGGAACTTGGCTATTATCCCAACACGCAAGCGCGGGCTCTGGTTTCCGGACGCAGCCACATGTTCGGCCTGATCATCTCTGACATAGTCAATCCCTTCTTCCCGGAGTTGGTAAAGAGCTTTGAGTTTGCCGCCATTCACCGCGGCTACGAAGTCATCGTCGCCAACACGGATTACGATTCCGAGCGTATGAGCGGCTGCGTACGCCGGATGATCGAGCGCAAAGTAGATGGCGTTGCCATCATGACTTCGGAAATCGACAGCCACCTTCTGGATGAACTTTCGCATCGCCGGCTGCCCATTGTGTTTTTGGATGTGGGCAAGGTGAAACCGCTGATCAGCAATATCCGGGTCGATTATTCCAAGGGAATCGGCGAGGCAGTACAGCACATTGTTTCGTTGGGCCACCGGCGCATCGGATTCATCAGCGGTCCACTGACCTTGAAATCCGCGCGGACTCGCCGTTCGGCCTTCCTGAAACGTATCAATGCTTGTGGCATGGGCCAGCGCCGCCAGAGTGTGGTCGAAGGCAACCACAAAATCGATGGCGGCGAGGCGGCTATGAGGCAATTGCTTTCCCTCCCCGAGCCGCCGACCGCCGTGCTCACCTCCAATGACCTGACCGCGATCGGCGCGCTCCGGGCCATCACCCGCGCCCGGTTAAGGGTTCCGCAGGATATCTCTGTGGTGGGCTTCGACGACATCGAGTTCAGCCGGTTTACCCAGCCGCCGCTTACCACCATTCGCCTTTCTCGCGACGAACTCGGGCACAAAGCATTCGATGCCTTATACGAAACGGTCGCGGACCAGGCGCGCTCCGGACACGAGATCAAAGTCAGCACATCGCTGGTTCTGCGCGAATCGACCGCGCCGGCCAAGTTGTCTACTTCGACGAAGACGGTTTGACAGCGTTGCTTGACAAGGGTTGTAAATTAAATTCGTTCGTCATGTAAGCGTTTTCAAGAGCGCTCGAGCTCTTGCGCTCGGAGCGCGAGCATGCCAAATTTCATGCCTATGAAAATTCTTACCGCACTATGCCTCGTGGCATTATGCCTGCCGATGTTCGCGTCAACTGCTCCGCAAACTTCCCAAGAGTCGGTGGTTGCCATCGATGCCCAGCAGCCCATACCTGCCCCCGAGACCGGCTACCTGCATCTTGGCGGCATTTCTCAAGCTGGACATTCCATCTCCGTGAACAGCCGCTATCTTTCCCGGGATGGCAAGCCGTGGCTGCCGGTGATGGGGGAGTTCCACTTTTCGCGCTATCCCGAAGCCTACTGGGAGGAAGAGATCCTGAAAATGAAGGCGGGCGGCGTGCAAATCGTTTCCACCTATATTTTCTGGATCCATCACGAAGAAATCGAAGGGCAATTCGACTGGTCAGGGCAAAGAAACCTGCGGCATTTTGTCGAACTGTGCGGCAAACACGGGATGCTGGTGTTCGTTCGCATCGGCCCCTGGGACCACGGCGAGGTCCGCAATGGCGGATTTCCTGATTGGCTGCTGGGCAAGGCCAAAGTGCGCACCAACGACCCCGCCTATCTCGCTTATGTCCGCCGTTTCTACGGAGAGATCGGTCAACAGTTGCAGGGCCTGTTCTGGAAAGATGACGGCCCGATCGTCGGCGTGCAACTGGAAAACGAATATGGAGAGCATGGACCGAATGCCGGCGCCGCTCACATCAGCGCGCTGAAGCGCCTCGCCTTGGAGAACGGCATCGACGCCCCTCTGTTCACCGTGACCGGTTGGCCGAGCGCGGACTTCCCTGCCCAGGAAGTGATTCCAGTGTTTGGCGGCTACCCCGATGGTTTTTGGTTCGACTCTGGCGTCGATGCTCCCCCGGACGAGGCTTATCTTTTCACTCTGAAACGCGGTACGACAGATATGCCCGGCGACGCGGCGCACTCCGGTCACGATCCGTATTTTCTAGCGGAGGCCGGTGGAGGCATGGAAATGTCCTATCACCGCCGTCCCTTGATTCGACCGCCGGATGTCGCCGCCATGAACGTGACCCACGTCGGTTCCGGGGCCAACCTCTACGGCTATTACATGTTTCATGGCGGAGCCAATCCTCCGGGCAAACTCACCACGCTGCAGGAATCGCAAGCCACGGGCTATCCCAATGACGTGCCCTCAATCTCCTACGACTTTCAAGCTCCCCTTGGGCAATATGGCCAGATGCAGCCGTCATTTCGCAAACTGAAACTGCTGCATCAGTTCTATAGCGATTTCGGAGACTCCCTGGCGCCGATGGCGGCTTTTGTGCCCGAGCAACTCCCCAGCGGCGCGGGCGATTCGAGCACCCTGCGCAGTGCGGTGCGCGCCAATGCCGACCGGGGATTTCTATTCGTCAACAACTATGTGCACAATCTTCCCCTGCCGGATCACCAGCAGGTCGCGTTCCGGATCAGGTTGCCCAAGGAGGTGCTCACGTTGCCGCGCAAGCCAGTCGATGTGCCGGCGGGCGCATATTTTATCTGGCCGTTCAATCTTTCCCTCGGCGGCGCGCGCTTGGTCTACAGCACCGCCCAGTTGCTGTCGAAACTGGACCTCGAGGATTCTACGTACTTTATTTTTTTTGCGATTCCCGGGGTTGCACCGGAATTCGCTTTCGACGAAAGCACAGTTCGTAAGCTCACCGCCGCGGGAGCCATTCAGTCGCGAGAGCATGGCCGTATTTACGTCGACGGCCTCAAACCCGGCACCAATGAGGCAATTTCGATTCACCCCACCTCCGGCAAACCGATTCATCTCTTGCTGCTCTCCCAGCAACAAGCGCAGAACTTGTGGAAGATTGAAATGAACGGCAGGGACTATCTGCTGCTTTCTGAGGCCGATGTTTTCGTTGACCAGGCGACCCTGCACCTGCGATCTCGCGTCCCATCGCGGCTTGCATTCTCCGTGCTGCCCGCCCTGGCGCGAGATCCAAAAGCCAATGCACCGCTCAAAAGCGCGCCGCGCGATGGTGTTTTCGCTACGTATGCCGCCGCCGTGCCGCCTCGCGCATTCGACTTGCGCTGGGAACAAACCCAGCCGGCCGGAATCGTGGATCCAGTGCGGACGAGTTCCTTGCAGCGGGGGGCTGCAGTGGCCGTGGCTCCAGACGACTCCGAATTCAAGAATGCCGCCACCTGGAAAATCACCCCGCCCGCACTCGGCGGTGCGGGTGTGAGTGATATTTTTCTGCGCATCGACTACACCGGAGACATCGGCCGGCTCTATGCGGGGCAGACTTTGTTGGACGATGACTTTTATCACGGCGAAACCTGGGAAGTGGGATGGAAAAGATTTGCTTCCCTGAACGCCGCGGACCTTACGCTTAAGATCCTGCCGCTGCGAAAAGATGCGCCCATTTATTTCTCTCCCGGCGCGCGGCCCGATTTCGGCTCGGCACAACAGATCTGCGCGGTGAAAGCGATCACAGCCATCACCGAGTATGAGGTGCAAGTGCGCTTCTAGCCGCGGTCGTCGCAAACACCGCGCACCGTTTCATCGCCGCGGCCAACGTTGGAAGATGACCGAGGCTGGCGCTGTTCCCGGGCCTTCGCGAAGAATGACCAGTTGGTCGGCCGCGACGTTCTGCACCGTGTCGCTTCCACCCCGCGGCCAGCGCACCTCAAGCGTGGCCGTCTTCTCCGCACCCAATCCAAAATGCAGGCGCGGATCGTTCGCCGAAAGGTAGCTGGATTGGCTCATCACTTCCTGCGCCTGCACCTTCCCGCCATAGTGCAGCAAGACCCGCGCGCCGATCGCGCTGCGGTTGCTCTGCGTGCCTTCCAGCCGCACCTTCAGCCAGTGATTGCCCGGCGGAGCATCGTTGCGCAACAAAGACGGCGGCTCATTCTGGTTCATGATCACCACATCCAGGTCGCCATCATTGTCGAAGTCGCCGAAGGCACAACCCCGGCTGACATGCCGCGCCGCAATGCCGGGACCAGCTTCCTCGCCCAGTTCGCTAAATGTTCCGTTCCCCAGGTTGCGAAACACCAGCCGAGGCCCGCGCCGCGGATACTTCGGGTAAACCGCTTCCAACTCCGGATACACCGTTCCCGCTACTGAAACTATGTCGGGGTAGCCATCGTTGTCCAAATCCACCAGCCCCGTACCCCAGTTAATAAAGCGGCGCTCTTTGCCCAGTCCCGCCGCCGCCGTAACGTCTTCAAAAATTCCCTTGCCATTGTTGTGGTAGAGGCCGGTGGCCTGGTTTTGGAAGTGTGTCTTCACCACGTCGAGGTGACCGTCCAGGTCGTAGTCCCCCACGCCCACACCCATGCCGGCGAGTTCTTTGCCATCGCTGTTGAGTGCGATCCCGCGCAACAGTCCTTCCTCGCGAAAGGTACCGTCGCGGTTGTTCATCAGCAGCAGGCTGGGCGTAGAGTCGCACGCCACCAAAATATCGGGCCAGCCATCTTCATCCGCGTCAAACGCCGCCACGGTCAGCCCATACGACCCCTTCAGGCTCGCGATGCCCGCGGCCTTGGATACATCGCTAAAAGTTCCGTCGCCGTTGTTGCGGTAAAGAAAAAATGCAGGCAGCGGCAGGCCACTCGGCCCGCAGTTCACCGGCACGCCTTCATACTGGCAGTTAGGCATCTGCAAATTAGGCCGGGGCGCGTGCGCCAGATCGATATCGCAATAATTCGAGACCAACAAATCCAGCAGGCCGTCCCGGTTGTAATCCACGAAAGCGCACCCCGAGCCAAAACGAGTGCTGGGATAAAGCAGGCCCGCCTTCGCCGCCACGTCGGTGAACGTTCCGTCGCCATTGTTGCGGTAGAGACGATTCTGGCCGAAGTAGGTGACGAAGAGATCTTCAAACCCATCGTTGTTGTAGTCGCCGACGCACACGCCCACCGCCCAGCCGGCATCAAGCAATCCCGCTTTCTCGGTGACGTCGGTGAAGGTGCCGTCGCGATTATTCTTGTACAGGCGATTGCTGGCGCCGGGCGGAACACTCTCCAGCCTGCGGCCCCCGAGAATGAAGATATCCATCCAGCCATCGTTGTCGTAATCGAAAAAGGCGCAACCCCCGCCCATGATCTCAGTGACGAAGGTTGCGCTCGAACCTTCGCCGTAGAACATGGTTTGCGTGAGTCCAGCGCTGGCGGCGACGTCCACGAACCGGGAAAATGCAGGCAGAGCCTTTGCCTTCGTGCTCGCGCCCGCGATGGCTGCGCGTGGGACAAGACTCTGCGGGATCAATGCCGAGGCCAGTGCCGCGGGAACCGCCTGCAACAAGCGGCGCCGGGTCCAGGGAGCGTGCGACTGCATCGGCATCGCGGCCAGTGTAGCACTGAGCGCATCCCCCGAATCTTTATGCGATTCAGGAAACCCTCGGCTCGTTGCAGTTGCCATCGTTCGATAGCGCTCGGTACACTTGCTCCGGAACGCGCCGTTTTGCGTTGCGTCCCACCATGCCTGTAACCCGTCTGGGTTTTTTTGCGAGACCGCCGGCTGGCGCTGCTTCCGGCAGGATCGCCATCCTCCGCGCTGTGTCCCGGTGGATATTCGCGCTGGCCATCGCTCTCGCCGTTTTCGGCGCAGCCCAGAACGCCGGCAATGTTTCCCAGCCCGCCCCCAAAGCCACAAAAGATCGATTGCGCGAGCAAAGCTGGTGGCCGACCAAGGGCACTACGCCGCTGCACGCCTACGCAGGAGCAACCGCCTGCCGCCCATGCCATGCGGAACAAGCTTCGACGCAAGTGCGCACGCCCATGGCGCAAGCTGCGCTTCGGGTCGGCGGGCGCAGTCAGCTGCCAAAAATTGATTCCAGTACGCTGCAGAGCGGGCCTTACTCTTATCGAATTTCCTCGGAGAGTCACGGTGCGAGGTTGATCGTAAGCTCCGGAGATCGAAGCGTTAGCGCTAAAATCAGTTGGGTTTTTGGCGCGGGCGTGCATGGCCGCACTTACATTCTCGAGAGCAGCGGAAATCTTTATGAAAGCCAGGTCAGCAGTTTTGCCGGGTTGCGCGGCCTGGACCTAACCCCAGGGCATGCGCCCATGGAGCCCGGCGATGTGAAGAATGCGCTGGGCGAGCGTTTGTCCTCCTCTACGGGAGCGTGGTGTTTCGGCTGTCATACCACCTATTCCTCGATGAACTCCAAGTTCGACGCGGCTCGAGCGGTGCCCGGAGTGCACTGCGAAGCGTGCCACGGGCCGGGGGCCGATCACATCCGGGAGATCAAGGCGGGACAGATGGACGAGGCCTCCGCAGCCATTCTGAATCCCGCGCGATTGGGTCCTGTCGATTCCGTTGACTTCTGCGGGGCCTGCCATCGCACTGCGATCGACGTGGTCGAGGCCGAGGTTTCCTACGGTCCCATGAACGTTCGCTTCCAACCCTACCGTCTGGAAAAAAGCCGCTGCTGGGGACGTGGTGGCGACGCGCGCCTGACCTGCATCGCGTGTCACGATCCTCACCAGCCGTTGGTCAAAGACGCACGCAGTTACGATCGCCGATGCTTGAGCTGCCACGCTTCTTCGGGAAATGAGGCCCACGGCGTCGCCGCGTCAGCCCCGGCGTGTAAGAAGGCGGCGGCAAACTGCACCAGTTGCCATATGCCAAAATTCGAGGCCCCAGGAATGCACGCGCAATTTACGGATCATTTCATTCGGGTGGTTCGCGCGGGGGAGTCGTATCCAAACTAGGCAGGGTGACGAAAAGATCCACTCCGAAAAGGGCCGACCTAGTGTTATCAATAACTTCCAGATATTATCAGCAACTTACGGTTTTTTTCAACGACTTACAAGGAATTTCGCATTAGGAGCGATTTAAGCGACTTTTTTCCCGCGGATGACCTCTGGGGTCATTCCGGTCGCCGGAATGCAGCCTTGGGCCATTTCTGTGCGCTACAGGGGCATTCCAGGATCGGTCTGCTGCGGCGATTTGAGGGCGGGGTGCGACCGCCGGCAACGTATTTTCAATAACTTACGAATACTCTCATTGAAAAGAAAGGACTTGCGGCGGCTGCGACGCCCCCGACGGCATAGCCTTAGCTATAGCCTACAGATACACCTTTAGAAACAATGGTTTAGGGGAAGAATACGCTGGGGACGTTGGCGATGAGGAACGCAGGCAGGGTCCCAGCCTGTCGAAAAAAGGGTTCGTCGGCGTGAAAAATCAACGACTTAGAAACCGTGTGGCCCCGGACGGCATTCGTCTGGGGCGCTCGCTTTGCTCGCGGGACGGACGAATGCGTCCGTCCGCACACGATTTCAAACTGAGGCACCATCAAACTAGATTGTGATTTGTGACTGATTTGTGACTAAGGTACAGATTTTCGCGATGGAGCGCTTTTGCGCCGTTCTAGAATGGACACGCCGTGAGCAACTCTTTACTGGCTCTGTAATTCGGAGCTGGCAACGTCGCCCAAAATGCAAATGCTGAAAGACTGGCGATTTTTCGCGCACCATCCCGACGCGGCTGCCATGGCATTAATTCCCCTAAGTGCGCACGTGTTCTGGACGTACTTCGCCGCGGTCGCGTTGCTGGCGATGGGGACTGCAATCATCTGCAAGAACGAACTGGC
>Ga0302320_10029965_pt1 | contig 10386 bp, 6 predicted proteins | sample Bog_T0_3_FD_202130 | JGI IMG/M metagenome (GOLD analysis project Ga0302320, IMG submission 202130) | Peat permafrost microbial communities from Stordalen Mire near Abisko, Sweden - Bog_T0_3 | ecosystem: Environmental > Terrestrial > Soil > Wetlands > Peat | place: Sweden: Abisko, Stordalen Mire... | reverse complement strand
CACGCCTCGCCGACGCCGCCCTCGTCGCCAAAGTCAACGGCCGCCTTTACGATCTCAAGCGCCCGCTCGAAGAAGACTCCACTGTCCAGATCCTCACGCCGAAAGACGAGGAAGCTCTCGAAGTCTATCGCCATTCGACCGCGCACCTCTGCGCCGCCGCCGTCCTCGAACTCTTCCCGGAAACCAAGCTCGGCATTGGCCCCCCCATCGAAACCGGCTTCTATTACGATTTCGACCGCGCCGAACCCTTCACCCCCGAAGATCTCGAAAAGATCGAAGCGAAGATGTGGGAACTCCAGGCGAAGAACCTCTCCTTCGAACGCAAACTGATCGGCAAAGCCGCCGGTCTCGAAAAATATCGCGCCATGGATGAGCCCATGAAGGTCCAGCTCATCGAAGAAAAGGCCGACGATCCCTTCACCGAATACACCCTCGGCCCGCAGTTCATCGACTTCTGCCGCGGCCCCCACGTGCCCGACACCTCGAAAATCAAGGCGTTCAAGCTGCAATCCATCGCCGGCGCGTACTGGAAAGGCGACGAAAAAAACAAACAGCTCCAGCGCATCTACGGCACCGTCTGGTTCACCAAGAAAGATCTCGACGAATACCTCAACAAGCTCGAAGAGGCGAAGAAACGCGACCATCGCAAAATCGGCAAAGAACTCGATCTCTTCAGCATTCAGGAACTCGCCGGCCCCGGCCTGATCTTCTTCCACCCCAAAGGCGGCATCATCCGCAAGCAGCTCGAAGACTGGATGCGCGACGCCTACCTGAAGCGCGGTTACTCGCTCGTCTACACCCCGCATGTCATGCGCCGCGATCTCTGGAAAACTTCCGGTCACGCAGGCTATTACTCGGAAAATATGTTCACCCCGATGGAACTGGATGACGCCGAATACCAGCTCAAGCCGATGAACTGTCCCGGCCACATCCTGATCTATCGCGACGGCCAGCACAGCTATCGAGACCTGCCCGTGCGTCTCGGCGAACTCGGTACCGTTTATCGCTATGAGCGTTCCGGCACCATGCACGGTCTCCTGCGAGTCCGCGGCTTCACGCAGGATGATGCCCATATATTCTGCACCCCGGAGCAGGTCGAAGACGAAATCGTTAACTGCCTCGATTTCGCCATCGACACTCTGAAGACCTTCGGCTTCACCGATTACAAAGCGGAAATCTCCACCTGGGACGGCGGCGCCTCCGGCAAGTACGATGGCGAACCCGCCAACTGGCAACTCGCCGAAGGAGCCTTGCGTAAAGCCTGCGACCGCCTCAACATCAAGGCAACCGTGATCCCCGACGAAGCAGCATTCTACGGACCGAAAATAGACATGAAATTGGTCGATGCTATCGGACGCCTCTGGCAGCTGTCCACCGTCCAGTTCGATTTCACTCTGCCCCGCCGCTTCGAACTCGAATACACCGCCGAAGACGGAAAAAAGCATCGGCCCGTGATGGTGCACCGGGCGCTCTTCGGCTCTGTCGAGCGCTTCTTCGGCATCCTCATTGAGCACTACGCCGGAGCGTTCCCAGCCTGGCTCGCGCCTGTTCAAGCGACGGTCCTGCCGATCACCGATAAACAAGCAGCCTACGCGGAGCACGTCTCGCACGTCCTGAAAGCCAAAGGCGTACGCGTGACCGTCGATAACCGCAACGAAAAAATCAATCTCAAAATCCGCGAAGCCCAGCTGCAAAAGGTGCCCTACATGCTGGTCATCGGCGCTCGCGAAGAGGAAGCCGGCAAGGTAGCAGTGCGCCATCGCAAACGAGGCGACCTCGGCCCCATCCCGCTTGACGAATTCGTCGACATCGTAACCGCCGAAATCGCCGCCAAATCCGAAGCGTAGACCCACTACCAACCGCGCATGACAGCAGGTAAATATGCCAAAATGCGATCGGAAGCGGATAGATACGCCATGACTCAAACGATCGAACTCCCGTTATCCGAAGAGCTCCTCAGGCGTCTGGACGATAGGGCCCGCAGTGCGGGAATAGGGCGTGACTCCTTCATTCAAGCGGTATTGGCGAAGTCTATCGGAGAGCCAACCATCGACGAAATCCTCGCTCCGTTTCGCGAGCAGGTCACCAGCAGCGGGATCCGCGATGAGGAACTGGACCGCCTCTTTTCGGAAGCCCGCGAACTGCCGAAGCCGCAATGATGCCAGTTCCACCGGGCGCCCGGTCGGTCTCTGCGAGACCTCGCGCGGTGTTCGATTGTATGGTCTTTTTGCAAGGCGCGGCCAGGCGAGACAGCCCCGCGGGCGCATGTCCGTCTCTCGTCGAACGGGAAGTCGTCATGCTGTACCTGTCACGGGAGATATCCAGCGAGATCCGTGACGTACTGACACGCGAGAGCGTGCGGAAGCGCTTTCCCGCGCTCACCGACGATCGCGCAGATGCCTTTCTTGGTGCACTGAATAGAAAGGCGCACAACGTGCCCGAAATTCCGCGCGCCTTCCATTGCGCCCGAGATCCGAAGGACGAACCATACCTGAATCTGGCGATTTCCGCCCGCGCTGAATATCTCGTCAGTCGCGACGCCGACATACTCGATCTCGCAGATCCCTCAAACCTGGACGGCCAGCGCCTGTCAAAACACGCGCTGCACCTGCGCATCGTAGAGCCTTCGCGCTTCCTAACGGAAATGCGTGCGCTGCTCTTGCACCACACCTGATCCCCAACGTTATCCTCAAAAGTAAGCACCAACTCCCAATGACCGAAGCCGCCATCTCCGTCCACGGCCTCCACAAAACCTACGGCTCCTTCGAAGCCGTACGCGGCATAGACTTCGAAGTCCAGACCGGCGAAGTCTTCGGCCTCCTCGGCCCCAACGGAGCCGGCAAAACCACCACAGTAGAAATCCTCGAAGGCATCCGCCAGCGCACCTCCGGCGAGGTCCGCGTCTTAGGCTTCGACCCCGACAACCAAAAAGACAAGCTCAAAGACCGCATAGGCGTCTGCCTCCAGTCGACCAACCTCCCCGATAAAATCCGCGTTCAGGAAGCCGTCGAACTCTTCGGCGCGCTCTACTCCCGCATGCTCAGCTCCGAAACCCTCCTGAAGCGCCTCCAACTATGGGACAAACGCGAGGCTTTCTACTCAACCCTCTCCGGCGGCCAAAAACAGCGCCTCGCCATCGCCATGGGTCTCATCAACGACCCCGCCCTTCTCTTCCTCGATGAGCCCACCACCGGCCTCGACCCCCAGGTCCGCCTCGAAATCCACGCCCTCATCGAAGAACTGCGCGCCGAAAAACGCACCATCCTGATGACCACCCATTACATCGAGGAAGCCGAGCGCCTCTGCGACCGCGTGGCCATCATCGATTCCGGCAAAGTCGTCGCCATCGGAACTCCGCGCGAACTCCAGGAGCGCAGCGCCGGCAAATCGTCCATCGAAATCGTCTGCGATACCTCATTAACCAACCTCGCGCTCCCGAATTTCCCCGACGCGCAGAACACCACTCTGACCGAAGATGGCCGCCGCCTCGTCGTGCAATCCACCCGCCCCGCCCGGACTCTGGTCGAAATCATCAAATGGGTCGACGGCCAGGGCATCGGCCTCGAAGACGTTCACCTCGCGCGCCCCACTCTCGAAGACGTCTTCATCGAACTCACCGGAAAGAAGCTGCGCGAATGAAACCATACCTGGCCTTAATCCGCAACGACGTCCGCCTCGCCTACCGGCAGAAGGCCGTCATTTTTTTCAACTACCTGATGCCCCTGGGCTTCTTTTTCCTGTTCGCCCAGGCCAACCATGCCGAGCGCGGCGGAGCCATCGTGCAGGTCATCACCATGGTGCTGGTCATTGGCATTCTCGGCAACGGCCTGTTCGGCGGAGGTATGCGCGCCGTACAGGAACGCGAAAGCAATATCCTGCGGCGCTACAAAGTCGCTCCCATCTCGCCGATGCCGCTGCTGGTCGCCTCCACCGTCACCGGCCTGCTCGTCTATCTGCCGCTGGTCGTCATCACGCTAGCTCTGGCCCATTTTCAATACGGCATGGACGTCCCGCAAAACATGGTCGGCCTCCTCACCTTCATCGTGCTGGGACTGGTCGCGATCCGCTCGATCGGTCTGATCATCGCATCGGTTGTCAACTCCGTGCAGGAAAGCACCATCCTCGTGCAGATCGCCTACATGAGCATGCTGTTCCTCTCGGGCACCACGTTTCCGATCTCTATGTTCCCGGATTGGCTGCGAACCGTATCGCAGTTCATCCCCGCCACCCATATCGTTTCCGGACTCCAGAACATCCTGGTCCAAAACGAATCCCTCGCCGCGAACTGGCAAGCCGTCGGCGCGCTCCTGCTCACAACCGCGACCGGCCTGCTGCTCTGCGTCAAACTCTTCCGCTGGGAAAAAGAAGAAAAGATGAAGCCCTCCGCGAAGCTTTGGCTGGTGGCCGTCGTGATGCCGTTCGTCCTCCTGGGCGCATGGCAGGCAAATGCCAAAGACGACGTGCGCAAATCCAAAATCATTGATCGCCAACTCTCCCGCTCGCGCAGCTACCTGCTCCGCAACGCCAGAATCTTCGTCGGCGACGGACGCGTCATCGAAAACGGCGCAGTGCTCGTGAAGGATGGAAAAATCGCCGAAGTCTACGATGGCAGCATCCCCGATCTCACGAACGCCCAACCCATCGAGGCCGCCGGCAAAACAATCCTGCCAGGCCTGATCGATTCCCACATCCACCTCGCCGGCCCCGCTGGCCTCCTGACCGACTGGAGTAAATACGACAGCGCCAAATCGATGTCCCGCGCCCTCGCCGCCTACCTCTATTGCGGCATCACCGCGGTCAAGAGCGTAGGAGACCCGCTCGACGCCATCCTCGTCACCCGCACTCTGGTCAACAGCGGCGAGCAACTGGGCGCGGAACTCTTCCTCACCGGCCCGATCTTCACCACGCCAGGCGGACACGGCACTGAAATCATGCGAGGCCTCCCGGAAACCATCCGCAATTCCGTCAACGCGCAGTTCCTCCGCCTGCCAAAAACGGCCGAAGAAGCAAAGAGTCAGGTGGACTCGCTCAAACACCTTCAGGTCGATGGCATCAAGGCCATCATGGAAGCCGGAGCCGCCGGACTCGTCTACAACCGTCTCGATCCGCAACTCCTCAATGCCATAGCAGCCGAGGCCCGCGCCCAGGGCCTCCCGATCGTGGTCCACACCGGCGATGTGCGCGATGTCGAAGACGCGCTCAAAGCCGGAGTCAACGGCATCGAACACGGGTCTTTCCGCGAACGAATCCCCGACGCCGACTTCGCGCAAATGGCGAAAAACGGAGTCACCTACGATCCCACGCTCAGCGTAGGAGAAGCGTTCCCCGCCTACGCCGAAGGCAAACTCGATCTGCTGAACCGCTCACTCGTCCAGCAGGTAGTGCCAAAAGATCTCCTCGAAGGCACAAAAACCCTGATCGACACTCCGGAAGCCCAGGCCTCGCGCAAATCAATCGGCCGATACCCGATAGACATAGCAATCGCGCAGGACAATCTCCGAAGAGCCTGGAAAGCGGGCGTAACCCTGATCACCGGAACCGACGCAGGCAACATGCTGATCTTTCACGGCCCTACGGTCCAACGCGAAATGGAGCTCTGGGTAGAAGCCGGAATCCCCACGCAGATAGCGTTGCAAGCCGCGACCCTAAACTCCGCGAAAGCCCTCAAGGCAGCCGAGCGAATAGGCTCTATAGCAAAAGGCAAAGAAGCGACAATGCTCGTAGTAGACGGCAACCCGTTACAAGACATCAAAGCCGCAGAAGCAATCTCATTCGTAATCTTCAAAGGTGAACGACTGAACCGCGCCGAACTCCTCGACCAGCAATAATTTTCCGCAAGCGCTCATGAAGCCATCACCGCGGTTTGTGCCCTCGACCGGGCGCGCCGATGTCTCTTGCCCGGCCGTTAAGTGTAGTTTTTGACCGCAGCGGCAAATATTCTGAGCGAACAAATATGTGGACGTGAACAGAACCAACGCGAGTTGCACCATAATGTCCGACATTCCACGACAGGCAAGAAAAACTTGACACGACTCTCGATGACTATCGGCCGCAATCGTTGCCGTCCCGCGCCGAGCTATTCAATCAGCAATAAAATCTTATCCGCGTAAATCGGCGTAATCGGCGGCTAAACAGCCTTTTCCTTCTTCTCTCCCAAAAAAAATACCGCAGGCGTAACCAACAGCGACAAAACCATAGAAGCCAGAATCCCCCCAATCACCGCAATCGCCAAAGGCTGCAGCATCTGCGAACCCTGCCCAATCCCCAGCGACAAAGGAATCATCCCCGCCACCGTAGCCATCGCCGTCATCAAAATCGGCCGCAGTCTCCGCCCCCCGGCTTCCATCATCGCCACCCGCGGCGCCATCCCCTCATCGCGAAAACGGTTCTCCGCGTCCAGCAGCAGAATCCCGTTCTTGGCCACAATTCCGATGACCATAATCACCCCCATGAACGATGAAATATTGAACATGGTCCGCGTAATCGAAAGCGCCAGAAACACGCCCGACGTCGAGAGCAGCGCCGAAGCCAGAATCGCCACCGGAGCCCCGAACGCGCGGAACTCGAACAGCAGCACAACGAACACCAGAATTACCGCCACAGCCAGCACCATCAGCAGATCGCTGAAAGATTTCTGCTGCTCCGCATAAACTCCGCCATAAACCACCGTGATCTCCGGCGGCACGCCCATTTCCCCCACGGCCTTCTGCACCGCCTCCATGCCCTTGCCCAGACTCACGCCGTCGAACCGCCCCGTCACGGCGATATATCGCAGCAGATTCTCGCGCCAGATTTCGGTCTGCCCCGCTTCGTCGGAAAACGTCGCGAGCGATCCCAGCGTCGCCGGCTTTCCCGTCGAACTCACAATCATCGTGTTGCGAACCTGCTCCAGACTGGTCCGAGCGGTCTGGGGATAGCGCACGCGAATCGTATACGCCCGGTCGTTCACCACTGCGGGCATATCCGACGGCTCGCCCTGCAGAATCGCGCTCGCGTCCAGTTCAATCTCACGCGTCGTAAAGCCAGAGCGCGCCGCCGCCGCCGGGTCCACCCGCATAATCACCGCCGGGCCGCTGATCGAATCCTCAATCCCGTCCTTCAGATCCGCCACGCCGGGGATCTTCTTCACGCGTTCCGCAATCTTGGGTCCCCATTTTTTCAGCAATGCCGGATCGGGCGAAAACAGCTTGATCTCCATCGGCTCCGGCGAACTGGTCAGATCGCCGATCTGATCCTGCAGCACCTGCACGAATTCAACATCCAGCTGCGGATAAGCCTTCCCCACTTTGTCGCGAAGTTCCGAAATAATTTCGTCGATGCCGCGATCGCGCTTTGGCTTCAGCTTGATGAGGAAGTCGCCCGTATTCGCCTCCGTCACGGCCTGCAACCCGAGCTGCAATCCGGTGCGCCGCGACGTGCTCTCCACTTCCGGCGTCTCGCCAAGAATTTTCTCCACGCCCAGCAGTACCTGGTTCGTATCCTGCAGCGAAGACCCGGCCGGCATCAGATAGTCCAGCACGAATCCGCCCTCATCCATCTCCGGCAGCAAATCGGTGCCCAGCGTGCGATAGCAGAACCAGGAAAGCACGATCAGCGCCGCGCATCCCAGCGCGAGCAGCACTGGCCGCCCCAGCGTGAATCCCAGGATCTTCAGATAAAAGCGCGTGACCTTCCCCATCAGGCCAGTCGTCGCCACTTCCGCATGCCCGGATAGCTGCACCGGAGCCTCCGCCTCATCCCCCTTGCTCTTGCGCCGCAAAAGGAAATGACTGAGCGTCGGCGTCCATGTCAGCGCCAGCGCGAGCGAAGTCAGCAGCGCGGTCCCCACCGTAATCGCCAGCGCCCGGAAGAACGTTCCTGTCACTCCGCTGACCGTAATCAGCGGCAGAAAAACCACGATCGGCGTAATCGTCGATCCCACCAGCGGCACCCGAATTTCCTTCAGCGCCTTACGGATCGCCTCTCCGCGCGATTCGCCATGGTCCCGGTGCATCACGATGTTTTCCACCACCACGATCGCGTCGTCGATCACCAGTCCCACGGCCGCCGCCAGCCCGCCCAGCGTCATCAGGTCGAAACTCTGGCCCAGAATCCGCAGCACGATCATCGTAATCGCGATCGTCGCCGGAATCACCAGCCCTGCCACAATCGAACTGCCCCAGTCGCGCAGGAAAATCACCAGAATAATCGCGGCCAGAATCAGCCCGATCAGAATCGCGTCCCGCACACTCGCAATCGACGACCGCACCAGCAGCGACTGATCGTAATACGGCTCCAGATGCACGCCCGGCGGCAGAATTTTCTTGATTTCGGAAAGCTCCTTCTCGATCGCATCCGTCACCGCAACCGTATTGCTGTCCGGCTGCCGGAAAATATTCAGCAGCACGGCGGGCTTGCCGTTCGCCGTCACAATCGTATACACAGGCTCGACCGACGGCCGCACATTCGCGATATCGTCGATCCGCACCGGCACACCGGCGGGAGACGTCTTCAGCACAATCTTTCCCACTTCGTCCGGCGACTTCGTCTGCCCCGTCACCAGCGCCAGCGAAAGCGTATGGTTGCGCTCCAGCAGGCCCGGAGAATCGATCATGTTGCTCGCCGTGATCCCGTCCAGAATCCCCTGCACCGTCACCTGCGACTGCAGCATCTTGGCCGGATCCGGCTCAATCAGGAATTCCGGCACCTGGCCGCCCTGCAGGATCACCATCGAAACGCCCGGCACGCGGTTCAGCCGCGGCTTAATCGTATACGTCCCCAGTTCCCACAGCGAAGTCTGCGGCACCGATGACGAGGTCAGGCTGTAACCCAGAATCGGGCTCACCGTCGCGAACGTCATCCGGTTCACCGTGACCTTCGCCGTTGGAGGAAGCTCCGGCTGCACCCGCGCCACCGCCGCATTCACGTACTGCAGCGTCTGAAACATATCCACGTTCCAGCTGAAAAACAGGCTGATATCCACCGACCCGCGGCTCGTGATCGAGCGCACCGTTTCGAGCCCCGGCACGCTGTTCATGGCTTCTTCGATCGGTCGCGTGACCGTGACCTGCATCTGATCGATCGGCGAAACCCCGTTATCCACCCCGACCACAATCTTCGGGAAATTCGTCGCCGGAAAAACCGCCACCGGAATCGTGTACGTCAGATAAATGCCCATCCCGATCAGCGTGATAATCACGAAAAGAATCGGGCGAGAGAACCGCGCGGTCCAGTGCTCGTTGGCCTGCTCTGTGCGCGCCGCGTCGGCGACAGTGAGTGAATTCGGCTCGTCCATGTCGTTAAAGGTTTCGGTCCAGGTGCCTATCGGTCAAGGTCTCTAATTGTCGTCGTCATCGTCTTCCGGTGGCGCTTCTTTCACGATCACCTTCGAGCCGTCGTCCAGCCCCAAACCGCCCACCGTGACCACCTTGTCACCTTCGTTCACGCCGCTCGCAATCTCCACCTGGCTCCCCTGCTGCACGCCGATCGAAACCTTGCGCTCGTGCGCCACGTTGTCCGGCGTCACCACGATCACAATCTGGCCGCCTTCGTCGGAATTCAGAATCGCGGACTTCGGCACCAGCGTCACGTCCTGCAGCGTCTCGGCTTTAATCGCCACATGCACCGTGTCGCCGGGTTTGAGCTTCTCTTCAGGATTCGGCGCCTGTACCCAGATCTCCACCGTCGTCGTATTTGGATCCACCGCCGGACTGACCACCGTCACCTTGCCCAAAACATCGCCGCCGCTTCCCGTGATCGTCGCCGGCCGTCCCACCTTAACGAACTCCGCCTCGCGCACCGGCACGTTCGCGCGCGCCACCACGCTCGAAATATCCACGATGGAAATCAGCGGCGTCCCCGCCGCCGGCATCTCGCCCGGATATGCGGGCCTGTCAGCGACTACTCCGGAAATCGGACTCGTGATTTTCCCGTAAGACAGCTGCACCTCGGAATTTTCATAATGAGCCTTCGCCGCATCCACCTGCGCCTGCGCCGCGCGAATCTGTTCCCGCTGACCCACACCATTCAGCGTGTCCAGATGTTTTTTCGCCGTATCGAAAGCGCTCTGCGCCTGCACCAGCGAAACTTTCGCCTCATCCACCTGCCGCTGCGCCAGCGCGCCCTGTTTTTGCAGTTCCACCCGGCTGTCGTAAACCTTCTGCGCGCTTTCGAGAACCTGCTGCGCGGCCTGCAAATCCGCCTGCGCCTTGCTCTTGTCTTCCACCACCGTCGCTCCGGTCACGGTGGAAAGAGCAGCCTGAGACTGATCGTAAAGGCTCTTGCTCTCATTAGCAGTCGCGGCCAAATCGGCGCTCTCCAGTTCGATCAGCACCTGCCCCGCCTTCACATGATCCCCGCGATTCACCATCACGCGCTTCAGCGGCGATGCGATCTTCGCCGTCACAT
>Ga0302320_10029964_pt1 | contig 10386 bp, 11 predicted proteins | sample Bog_T0_3_FD_202130 | JGI IMG/M metagenome (GOLD analysis project Ga0302320, IMG submission 202130) | Peat permafrost microbial communities from Stordalen Mire near Abisko, Sweden - Bog_T0_3 | ecosystem: Environmental > Terrestrial > Soil > Wetlands > Peat | place: Sweden: Abisko, Stordalen Mire... | reverse complement strand
CAAAATCCAAAAATTAAATTTAGTAAAGTTCTTAACTGTCACTTAAAAAAACAATAATTTTTTTTTTTTGGTACGTTATTTTAATTATTTCATAATCCGAAAACTTAAGGCTTTTTAATTAAAACAGCTTAATTATAAAAACATTATTTTTTTTTATGTTCGAAAATGTTGATATAATACTCCTTTGATTGGTTTATGCAATCTTTGGCCTTTTCTTCATTTTCCATATCAAACAAATATTTAATTTCAATCATTGGCTTTAAACAAAATGCTATAAATCCCCCAAAAATCTCAAACAAATTACAGTGTCTGCCTCTTGATTGAAAAACGCCAACAAATTATCAATGTCCTTGGTAATTAGATGAGCCAAATCTCTGATATTGAATTTTTTGATGATTTTGAAGATGAAATTGTTTTCGTAATTAAATTTAATTGAGAAATCAGGAATCTTAAAATAAAATGAAATAATGTTCTGATTGAATTTTTTGGAGGTGATTTTAATGAGATGCTTCATGAAAAAACATGATTTTATCTTAATTTGTTCTCTGCATTCGAAAACTTTGTCCTGAGGGTATTCGAAACCAACTTTCTCATTATTCAAATTTTGTACATATCTCTTTTTATCTTTTCCATTTATCAATTGACTCTAACAAATTATTATAATTTTTTGCAAAAAAAAAAATTATATAAATAATGGTAACTTGTGATGTTTTGGCTGATTTTTTATTTTTCTCATTGGAACTCAGATTCCCCAGATTTTTATTATTGATTATTTTCAAACTATTTTCCAAATTCTCATCATATTTACAAATCAGGCAAAAATCTACTCTAAAATTATAAAAATAAACAAACCCCAATTTTTACAATTATTCAATATGAGAATTCGTTGTGAGGTTTTATAATGTGTGTTTGAAGTTAAAAACAACTTGACCTCATCTCTTTGTTCAAAAATTGATTCGCAAACATAATAATTAAACTTCACTTTTTCCAACATTTCAAGCAAAAGACCCGATTCTGATTTCTCAACAATCAAAGTTTGAAAAATCCCATTTTTCAAATAATAATCCAAACATTTTCCCTTGACCCCCTCAAAAACCTCATTATTATTAGGCATAAAAGGCTTGGTCATGATATTTTGCTGCTTTTTACAATCTTTATTGGTAAATTCCTCTGAATTCTTATTCGAAGAGTTGCTCTTTTTTTTGGATTCATTATTTGCATTTAAGCTTTCTTTAGGTATGAGCTTTGGCTCTAAATCGTTCTTGTTCTCAATAGATTTGATAAAGGTTTTGACTTTACTGAATGAACTGGAAAATCCTTGATAGTTTTTTGCAGGTACAGGTTGAAAATGCACTTTTTTTTCTTCCTCATTGATCTTCTGCTTTTTTGGTGTTAGTTTCCCTTGAATATTGTTTTTCTTCTCATTTTCATAATTAAAAGGATGTTTCGTAAAGGTATCTGAAAACATTAGAAAATTCTCGATTTTTTCCTGTTCTTTCATAGGAACGTTGAATAATATCTGAGATTCTTTAGAATTTGAAGTTTTTTTTGATCCAGTTGAAGTTTTAGAAAAATCCAGGATGTTTTTCCTTATCTTATTGTCAAGTTTCTCATCTCGGAAGCTGTTTTCATTAGGAATCGTAAGACTTTTTTCATTATTTATATCTACTGTAAGCTTCTCCTCGTTAATTGTCCTGCTTCCGTTGTTTTTGGGTTTTTCTTCGAGCAGTTTGGACTTGAAAATGCTTCGATATAACACTTCATTCTTAGACTTGTAAGCTGTTTCCTCAGGCTTAGGCTCAGATGATTTTGTGATTTGTTTTTTGTATATTATTTGGCTGGTTTTGTAAATTTGAGGGTTTTGAACCTTGGATGCATCGAGAGGAGGCTTTTCACTTTGTTTTGGTTTTAAGTCGGTAAAAATTTTCTCTTGGAATTTTGATTTTTGGACATTTAAAATTCTATAAATTTGATAAAATAATGAAATTTATTAAATTTTACTCTTTTGTAATTTTGGTTCTTTCCAAAGAAGAATCCGGAAGGACTAATCCTATTATTAATTTTTTAGAAAATTATTTTTGTTAGAAAATGAACCAGAAGGGCCAGGTTTTATAAGACTATGAGGATTATGTGAGAATTCTTTAATGTTTCCAGACCCTTTTTTATTTTTGCGGTTGCAGAGAAAACATTTTTTAGCGTCATGGTTCAAAATTTCCAGTTTAAATCTCTTTAAAAGCTGATGAATCTCCTAAAAAAAAACTAAAAATTAAAAATATTTCGTTAGTTTATGTAATAAACAAGATATCCGCCATCTATAACACTAACATAGGAAAATCCGTTATCGATGAAATCATTGGTGAATTTTTTGATGCAGTAGTTTTCATCACAATCTTTGAATTTACATATTTTAATAAAAAAATCAAAAATAAGTAAATCATTTTAATTACATTATAATCTTATCACAGAATTACTAAATTGACACATAATACAAATTTCTATAAATACATAAACAAAAAAAATAAATGTTATATATCGCACAATATATAAAATAAATAGTTATAATCTCCATTTGCCAAAATAATACAAAAAATGTGATAACTATTCCATAATACAAATTTATTTATATAAATACATAAATAATACAAAAATGTTATAATAATCATTATATAAGAAAAATTAAAAGTTATTAAAAAACCAAAATTTTCATCAGGTTGCGTCAAAAACTTTTCATTTGTATTTTCCTTATTAGGCTTTTCACTGTCATTCAAATTATTCTCATGGTTCGAAACAAAAAACGCGAAATGATAACTATCCTTATACTCAATGAAATCATTGATCATATCATACGACATCTTATCGTTAAAATTCGCGAAATCTACCATATGACTCTTCGACAAAATGCCATCTTTCTTATCTTTCCTAAGATCAATTGTGAGGAAATTCAGGGGCTTTTGATTCTGATTCATGACTTTTCGTTTTTCCAATATTTCACTGAGATTGTTGATTCCGTTAATATGATGTTTCACGTTTTCAGGGAACTCGAAATTGATTTTTTTACAAATGGCGCATTCTTCCTTCAATCCAATTATCGATTTTTCTTTCAAAGGGTCTTCAGATTTCTCAAAATACATCATTTTGTTTTTGGGACATCGAGAATTCGAACAATGCAACGATTGAGGGTATAAATACTTTATGATTTCGATGCCTTTCAAAGGCATACATGAATGGGTTTCTAATGAATCTAAAACTAATTTCAAGTTATCTTTCATTTTGACATGATTATGATTATGGGAATGATCTAAATAAAATTATAAAATTTAGCTTAAAAAAAATAGGAAACTTATTGAGAAAATGCCAATTTCTTCGATTTTCAGAAAAAAAGAGTCAGGTGTTTTTTGTCTCAATTCGATGGCTCTTTTTAATTTGAATAACTTAAAAAAAATCTTCAATTTTAATGAACTTTTGATAAATTTTCTTCAACTCGTCCACGGAGGCAATCTTTAAATTAGCCATGGTTTGAGGCAAGATGGACCGATCGATGGACATTATTGTGGTTTTATTCAAAATGATCAATGCCAAAGAAACAAAGAAGAAAAAACAAGGGTCATCTTCAATCAAATATATATCCCAAAACAAATATAGGATATCCAGATCTAACTTGCTTCAAACTAATTTAAAATCAGCCGAAAAAGAAAAAAATACTTCGCAAATAATGTTAAAAACCAAGGGAACGCATAGATTTCGGGTGAAATCATATTGATTTCCAAATAATGACATAAATAAGGGTCATGATATTTCATTAGAAGGTTGAAGAATTGGAAACAAATTTGAATGGTAATGAATTCCTTATGATATTTAATTATTTTTATAATGAAAATAGTAATAATGAAGGGTTTTACCTCATCCACATAAAAGTTGATCAAGTATTTGTCCACAAAAATCGAGAAATAATTAAAGATTTTTGATAGAGTCAAATTGGAGTTCCGAAAATAAACAAAAGGGGCCAATACTTCATTAAGTCCCTGTTTATACGAGATCCCCTTCCTCTTACAATAGAAAGTCAATAATAAAATCAAATATTCTTTATTTCCTTCATCGAAAAGACTGTTTCTTGTTCTTAAAGCGTCTATTTTTATCACTCTAATAATCAAATGTTAATATTTTTCTTATGATAAATGTACTCTTGGTTAGGCAGGTTTAATATTTCTGCGAGTATTTCGGATTCTTCTTGAATTGTATCGAGTTTAGTCTCTGAGTTCATAAGCAAACTCTATAAAAATTTGAAAAATAGAAGAAAAGATAAATAGACCCCCCATAGAAAAATCCGATGCATGTTTTGATTCGATGACAGGACAAAGGATTCGATTCTATTATCTTCGCTTTTGGCTATAGAAGGAAATGATTAAAATTTATGGTTTTTTTATACTTTTCTTATGTCTGGTTATTGCGGAGATTTTCTCATAATAGATATTTTTGTTTTCTTGAACGAGGTTTATAAAAAATGAATGAAATTCGGTATTACCAACAGAAACTTTGTTGAAAATAGCTTCTTGCTTGTTATTAAAAAAAAAGTTATTTTGGGTGTTCGTTTTCATTTGATAAGCTTTTTTTTTGTTTTATATATAAAGAATATTTTTGAGATTAAGCTTAAATTTTGGAAGAAAATATTAAAACCTGATAAAATTTGCCTTCAAATAATTTTAGCTTTAATAAATAGTATTTGTTTGAAAAGAATTTATTTATGAATAAAATGAGAAAAATAGGATTTTTTTAAAAACGTTAAAAAAATCAGAAAAAATTAAGTTTTATTTTCCCGAATTAAATTCTGAATTTTTTTCTATAATATCTTGAAGTTCGAAGGTGGGAACCCAACTCCTTCTTTTTCTTCATGTTCTAAAGGTCAAAAAGTAAGTTCGATATATTTCACACAGTTATTTCATATTTCTACTGATTTTTTGCACTTTTCTCAAATATTTTGCATTTATTAGAAGATCATCAAAAATGGGAAATTCATCCTATATAAAAGTGTAAAGAAGATAGTCTACTCTTTTAAATGTTTATGGAGTAGGAATTGTCTTATACACCGATTTAAGCAAAATTTCGCAAATTTCCATTCTTGCATTTTTAATGCATTAGAAATGAAAGTGAATGTGCATGATGAAATTAGTGTATATGCAATTTCTGCAACAATGACATTTGGAGATAATTCTAAGACCAAGAAAAACCACAGAGACATATTCGAAAAAAAACTCAAGTGACAAAAAAGATAAAATAGGTAGAAAAGAAATTTAATTATTTTGTTTTTTCTATCATTTATGAAATTATTTGTTTAATAATTCAAAAATCATGTTTTAATAATTTCCTTCAGCTAAACCTAATTATTTTTCTCTTCTTAGTCATGATCACCGTTTCTTTTCATAGATAATACTTTTAATTCCAAGAAAACTAATTAGAACCGTCTATAGAAAAAAAAAAATTATACATATATTTCTCAAATGGACTTTTCATTCGACACTAATCATGAGCATCAAAAAATTGAGCTCTTTATTTCTTGCAGAGGCCTTCTTGATAAAGATCTCATCTCCAAAAGCGACCCCTACGTTTCTTTCTTTCTTAAAGATCAATCCACAGGCAATTTTCTTCTCCAAGGCCAGACGGAAACCATCCTTGACAATCTCAACCCCAATTTTTCCAAAACATTCACAGTGGACTTCATTTTCGAGGTGAAGCAAGAATGCAAATTCGAAGCATGGGATTTTGATTCTGAAAAAAAGTCGGATTTTCTAGGTTCGGTTCAAACAACTATTGGTGAGATTGCAGGATCTAAAGGCCAAACTTTGATATTGAATTTGAACGATGAAAATGGTAAAAAAATAAAGAAAAGCAAAATTATTATCAGAACCGAAAAAGTGGCCCATTCCACGGAAAAATATAATATGACTTTTAGAGCAGAGAGTCTTTCTAATCAAAGTGTATGGTTGAATCTAGTTGCTGGAAAATGTCCCTTTTTCATCGTTTATAAAAGCAGAGAGGATGGCTCATGGCTGAAAGTCTTCGAATCAACCGTCATTATGGATAATAAAAACCCGAATTGGAAGATGTTTGAGATTTATTCGAATAAAATCAACGAAGGGGATCATTTAAGGCCTTTTAAAGTCGAGGTTTGGAATTGGAAGAAATCAGGAACCCATAAATTTTTTGGAGAATGTCTCATGACGATTGACAATCTTGTGAAAAACGAGAGGAGGTTCGAATTGAAAAACAGTCAAAAACCTGGAAAAAACAAAATTGGGTTCTTGTTTTGCGATGAGTTCTCTTTGGTTGTGATTCCTGAATTTTTCGATTATTTAAGAGGTGGATTGCAATTGAATTTTATCTTGGCGATAGATTTCACAGGTTCTAATGGGATTCCACAGAAACCTGATTCTCTTCATGCTTTAAAACAAGACGGGACGTATAATCAATATCAGGAGGCTATTCAGAAGGTTGGGGAAATCATTTTGAATTATGATTATGATAAAATGATCCCAGTGTTCGGATTTGGAGCCAAGCCGCATTTCCCCAATTTATTTCAATCCTCCGTGTCTCATTGCTTCCCATTAAGCGGTGATCTAAATCAGACTGAAGTCTATGGTTTAAAGGGTATTTTCGAAATGTATGCACATGCAATGAATTACATCGATTTTTCAGGTCCAACCCTCATCCATCCTATCATAGAAAAAGCCAAGGAAATCTCCAATGATTGCAAAAAGCTAGGTAAAAGCATCTATAACATCCTGATGATACTTACAGATGGTGAGATTTATGAGCTTGATACCACAATTACCTCAGTTATTGCCGCTGCAGATCTGCCACTTTCTATAATAATCGTTGGCATTGGGGCTTCAGATTTTGGGAAATTAGTGACCTTGGATGGAGATGATGGCTTGATGAATAGAAACGGTGATAAAGCACAAAGAGATATTGTGCAATTTGTACCGTTTAGAGATTTTAAAGGAAATGGAGCTGCTTTGGCTGAAAGAGTATTGGAAGAAGTTCCGGATCAAGTGGTTAAATATATGTTGTCTATTGGAAAGTTGCCGAATCAGGCGATAACTATAGATGTAGATAAGATCATTAAGAGATTGGATACTGAAAGACAAAGTTGTTTGAATATTAGAACATATAGTCAGGATTTGAAGAATAAAATTATTCCTGCGGCTGCGATTTATAACGGGGATAAACCAGAAGTACAATATATAATGCCGAAAGCGGAGAATTTCAATGATGAGGAAGATAAATTTAATTAAAAAAAAAAGGAAAATTTTTTTTTTTCAATGAATGTTGATTTATTTTGAGCTAAAATTAAAGTCGTTCTTTGGATGAAAAACAAATAATTTGAATTTTATTAGAAAAACTATATTTACAGTGGTATAAATACTTTGCATCCCTTGGTTAGATAAGTCTAGATTTTAATTCAGTTTCGACAGGCAATGTTTTTTCCCAATTCACTCCCTCATTATTGTTGTTTTTTTCTTTCGAAAAATATTAAAACCCTACAGAATTTCTTTAAAAATTTCAAATTTACTTTTTTTATCCTTTAGCAAAGTCAACGATATCACAAGAGGCAACAATTCGCTCATCAAAACAATCTTTTTTAAAAAAATTAGTAAAAGTTTTCGTCTTTCGCGAAAAATTTTGATTACTATTGTTTCCACTAGATTCTTTGTGGTTTCGATATCAATGGCATTAAACGCAATCAAGAAATCTAAAACCACTCTCGTGAGAAATATCCCGACACATAAACTTATAAACACAAGGATCTTTTCAAAAATAACATAATTTTCTTCAACTTTTATATAAAACAAACTTTTTCCATCATCACCTTCGTTTGGTTTTCATCCTCACTATCTTTGTAGATCTTAATATTAGAAAAAAACAATTTTAGAACCTTTCTGTAAAACTTACTTCATAGATCAGATTTAAGCCAAAATATATCAATCCAATGGCTGTGATGAAATATAGCAGAGCCAGCACAATTCTTGAATTATGTACAAAAAACAAGTATTTTTTTTTCATGAGGGCCTCTACTATCATTAACCCATAAATGAAGCAGACGACCCAATAAATGAAATAATATAGCTGCGAAATTATGTTGATGTTTTTTTCAAGAAGCTTTTGATATAAGGTGACAAAAAATTCCACAATAATCGAATAACAATAAGCCCAAATCAGAGACGGTAATGTAAATCCGAGTTCTTTTATGAAGAAACTGATATCTAGCACTCCGTCTTGGCCAATTATTAAAATTATTATCAATGTCATGCTCCGAGCTTTTGAAAAAAAATTTAAAATTCATAAAAAAATCAAATTACTTAATGAAGCCACGAAGAGAGCTTTGAAAAAACGACATCTATAATCTTTAATGTTAGTTTTGCCATCTTTTGAACTTTCGGAAAAAGTCGTCAGATTATGATAACAAGAAGAAGCACATCCGAGAAAAACGATGAATTCGCCGATTTCTATCCTTTCATTAAGCTAAAATAAAGAGGGAAAAAAGAGAGTGTCAACCACATTGCTACAATCTCCCAGGGATTTTCAGTTTCGTCAATAGAATCATTCATAAAAACTGAAAGCAATCAAAAATTTAAGAAATTTTTCGAAATTAATTTAGAAGAAATTAAGAAAGGTTATAATATAAAATCAGAAAAAATGATCTTTTCTTAAATTTTGATAAATTTGCTCAAAAATTTTTCTTTTCTTTTTTTCTTTTTTTTTAAATTACTATATTTTTCTCAATTTCAAACAACAAAGAAATCAAAATAATTCTGAAAACACAAGCCTTAAAATTTTGCTAAAACGATATTAATACAATTAAATATTTTTTGGGTCATTGAATAATCAATCAGCTCCCAAATGCTTCCAATTATAATTTTCCTAGTCTCATACCTAATTTTCTCTTATCTTTGGAGCGAAATGAGCATATTATATCTCTTGCCAGTTCCATTCATCATATATTTCCTCCTTTGTTTCATTTTATCCCATTTTTTTGACATTGAGATGGCCACCGTCAATGATGTAACTCAAAGTTTCTGCGAAACTGAAAACTCTAAATGTAGGATTGTAGTTGGGATAATTTACGAGGAAAAAATAGATTTAGACACTTTCGTTGCTAAGTTGAAACAAAGATCCTTGATTCATCTTTATTATAACAAATTGAGAAAAACCCTCTATATTTCAAAAAGATTCATGCTTTTTGGTTATTGGAAGCCCTCACCTAATTTCAATATAGAGGATCATTATGAGGTCTTGAACAGGGAATTTTCCAATGAGGATATATTTAAAATGATAGGTGATGAATTATGTTCTGTGGATTTCGTTCCAGATAAACCGCAATGGAAAAATTTCATCATTCCTAACCTTGAGGGGAATCGAAGCGCCTTAATAATGAAGATCCATCATTCTTATATAGATGGGATCAGTGGATTTACCTATTTTCTGAATCTGACTGATTGCAAAAACTACACGTTTATCAACTTACCAAAAATCAATAATTTTCAATGGATTTTTATCCTAATTATGGGCTTCTTTCATACATTCCCAGCATATATCAAATATATCAGATGGGCTTGGGACAAAAAACCTTTTCATTCTGGAAAGGTAACAGGCAAAAAAAGAGTTTATTCAAGGGAATTATGTTCACTAGAAAGCTTGAAGAAATTTACCAAGGAAAACAAAGTTACCATAAATGACACTGTCACAACATTGTTGGCAATAAGTTTGAAGAAATATTATGAAGAACAAAATATCAAATTAGGAGGAGATATGTTAACGATGGTTCCTATTTCATTGAGAGATCTGCCAATCCCCGAAAGACATTATCCGTTGGATAATAGATCTTTGGTTTTTTATGTAATTTTACCTCTTTTAGAGAAGTGTAAGTCAAAAAATTTCCTGGGAACTGTTCAGAGTTATCATAAGATCTTAGGGAAAATTAAAGGGTCTTAAGTCTTATTTCATGAAATTTGCTTTGGAAGCGATGCCTTTGTTTTTCACTCCCTCGATGGTGAGAAGTTTGATTCGATATATCTGTTCGAAAGTTTCGCTTCTGGTAACTAATGTTCCAGGGCCAACTACAAAATTGATAAGTTTTGGAAAATACCGAGTTTCACAAATTTTGTCAACGGTAAACTTGTTTTCAGACTTAGAATTAGCATTTTCAATTCTTTCATACAATGGAAAGATATGTGTTACATGCATAACAGATGAAATAAACGAAATTGATCCTAAAAAGCTTTTGGAAATTTCAGGTGCAATACTGGAAAAAGAAGTTTTAAAATCGGGTTAAAATAATCTTGAAAATAAATTATTTATCAAGAGTGAAAAATCACCAAGATCTAAGTTTTT
>Ga0302320_10029962_pt1 | contig 10387 bp, 10 predicted proteins | sample Bog_T0_3_FD_202130 | JGI IMG/M metagenome (GOLD analysis project Ga0302320, IMG submission 202130) | Peat permafrost microbial communities from Stordalen Mire near Abisko, Sweden - Bog_T0_3 | ecosystem: Environmental > Terrestrial > Soil > Wetlands > Peat | place: Sweden: Abisko, Stordalen Mire... | reverse complement strand
ACCCCCGGTGACCAACGCGGGCCTCTACCGCGGGCTGATCGAGTTGAAGGAATCGCTCGAAAGCTGGCGTGCCAACGCATCCGACAACCACGCGCTGCGTCAATCGCTGGTCGATGTAATTCAAGCGCAAGCGGCAGCTCTCGAACTGACCACCGCCGAACCGCGTTGGCTTGCCGGAGGTGCCGACGCCGGCATCGCCAAGTTGACCAATCAAATGCTGGAACTCGAGTACACCTTGATACCCCACGGACTGCACGTCGTGGGGCGCCCGGCTTCGAAGCCGGAGCGGGCCGACTTTCTGGGTGCCATGGCTGACTCCATGCCGGCCGCGGCCGCTGTCGACGTCGGCGCCCTGCGACTCGCGGTGCATGCCATCGTCGAGGGCAAGACGCCCGAAGCGGCCTTGGGCATTGCCGCCCTGCCGCCCAGCGATGCGACGCTCGCGCTGCTGCGCGACCTGCATCACAGCAATGAGGAGCTCGCCGACAACGGTGAGCTGCGCGCCATCCTGCACGCTCTCGACGGTGGGTTCCTGCGACCGGCACCCGGTGGCGACGTGGTGCGAACGCCCGCGGTGCTGCCGACCGGTCGCAATCTGCATGGCTTCGATCCATTCCGCATGCCGAGCGCCTTTGCGGTCCGCGAGGGTGCCCGCCAGGCACTGCAGCTCATCGAGAGGCATATCGCCGAGGGGAATGAGTTCCCCGAATCGGTCGCTTTAGTGCTGTGGGGGACCGACAACCTGAAGACCGAAGGAGCCGCCATCGCCCAAGCGTTGTCGTTGATGGGTGCCCAACCCCGATTCGATGCGTACGGCCGCATTGCCGGGGCGACGCTGATTCCGCTGGACGAGCTCGGCCGGCCCCGCGTCGATGTCATGGTCACCTTGTCGGGCATTTTCCGCGACCTGCTGCCATTGCAAATCAAGCTTCTGGCCGAAGCGGCATTCCTCGCGGCATCGGCGGACGAGCCACTCGAACGTAACTACGTCCGCAAGCACGCGCTCCGCTACCAAGTGGAGCACGGCTGCGATCTGGAGACCGCGGCGCTGCGCGTGTATGGCAACGCCGAAAGCACGTACGGATCGAACGTGAATCATTTGATCGAGAACGGCCGATGGAACGATGAGAACGAGTTGGCCGAAACCTACACGCGACGCAAAAGCTTTGCCTATGGGCGGGAGGGCCGGCCGGTGCCGCATGCGAAGCTGCTCGCCAGTGTCCTGGCCGACGTCCAGCTCACCTACCAGAATTTGGACTCGGTGGAACTCGGTGTGACCACCGTGGACACCTACTTCGACACGCTCGGAGGCATCAACAGCGCGGTGCGGCGCGCCAAGGGAGGTCGCGAGACGCCGGTTTATATTGCGGATGCCACCGCGGGAAGCGGCGTGGTGCGCACCCTGTCGGAACAGGTGGCGCTCGAGACGCGCACACGTACCCTGAACCCCAAGTGGTACGAGGGGATGCTGGAACACGGCTACGAGGGGGTGCGGCAGATCGAAGTACACGTGACCAACACGATGGGATGGTCGGCGACGACGGGTGAAGTCCAGCCGTGGGTCTATCAGCAGATCACCCAAACTTTCATCCTCGATCCCACCATGCGCGCGCGCCTGGCGAAGCTCAATCCAACGGCATCCGCCAAGGTGGCAAACCGTCTGCTCGAGGCCTCCAAGCGCAAGTACTGGCAGCCGGACGACAAGATGCTCGCGGCGCTGCACTGCGCGGCGGAGGAATTGGAAGACCGGCTCGAGGGCGTGTACGAAGGTGTTGCCGCATGAGCGCCGTGTCCGTCCCGATGTCGACGCTGAAATTTCGCACCGGCCGCCCGGCCGACGGCGAGGGCAGCGTCCAGGTTCCGCTCGATCCGAATCTCAAGATCGGCAACGCCAAGGTGTTCGCGGTCTACGGCAAGGGAGGCATCGGCAAAAGCACCACGTCGTCGAATCTCTCGGTCGCGTTCTCGAAACTCGGCAAGCGCGTGCTGCAGATCGGCTGCGATCCGAAGCACGACTCCACCTTCACGCTGACCAAAAAGCTCATGCCCACGGTCATCGACGTGCTCGAGACGGTGAATTTTCACTCCGAGGAGCTGCGCATCGAGGACTTCGTGTACCGGGGCTACAACGGCGTGATGTGCGTCGAGGCCGGCGGTCCACCCGCCGGCACCGGTTGCGGCGGCTATGTGGTGGGTCAAACCGTGAAGCTCCTCAAGGAGCACCATTTGCTGGAGGACACGGACGTCGTGATCTTCGATGTCTTGGGCGACGTCGTATGCGGTGGTTTTGCCGCTCCGTTGCAGCACGCCGATCGCGCGCTGATCGTGACCGCGAACGATTTCGATTCCATATTCGCCATGAACCGCATCGTCGCCGCGATCCAGGCGAAGTCGAAGAACTATGCGGTCCGGCTCGGAGGCGTGATCGCCAATCGCAGCGCCGATACCGATCAGATCGACAAGTTCAACGCGCGGGTCGGCCTCAAGACCATGGCGCGATTTCCGGATCTGGACGTGATTCGACGCAGCCGCTTGAAGAAGGCAACTCTGTTCGAGATGGAGAGCTCGCCGGAATTGGATGCGGTTCAGGCGGAATACCTGCGGCTCGCGCAAGCCCTGTGGGACGGCACCGATCCCCTGATCGCCGAGTCCATGAAGGACCGGGATATCTTCGACCTGTTGGGATTCGACTGATGGGCACCGTGCACTATCAAGAACGACGCAGCCAACTGCAGACCTATTTCGATCGCACGGCGGTGGAGGCGTGGTCGCGTCTCACGTCGACGGCGCCCGTCGGCAAGATACGCGCCACCGTGCGTGCCGGCCGCAATCGGATGCGCGACACCCTGCTCGGGTATCTGCCGGCTGATCTCACCGCCACAAGGCTGCTGGACGCCGGTTGCGGCACCGGGGCACTCAGCGTCGAGGCGGCTGTGCGCGGCGCGCACGTGACCGCCATCGACCTGTCTGCGACGCTGGTTTTGCTCGCGGGCGAACGGCTGCCGGCTTCCTTGGGGACGGGTCGCATCGACTTCCGCGTGGGCGACATGTTCGACCCCGCCTTGGGGACGTTCGACCATGTCGTTGCGATGGACTCCTTGATTCATTACGCGCTGGAGGACGTCGTCCAGGTGCTCGCCAGCTTTGCGGCGCGCACCCGCCGCTCGATCATCTTTTCATTTGCACCAAGGACACCGCTGCTCACGCTCATGTGGTGGGTGGGGCGATTGTTTCCGCGGCACAATCGAGCCCCCGCGATCGAGCCCTGGTCCGAACGTGCGCTGCGGCGTCGATTGGCAGCGGAGCCGGCGCTCGCCGGCTGGCATCTCGGCCGCACGCAGCGCATCGCCAGCGGTTTCTACACGTCCCAAGCCACGGAGCTGGTCAAACCATGAACCGCCTCAGCAAGAAACTCGTGGATCGATGGATGCGGATCGGCACAGAATTTCTGCCGTTCGCGGATGCAGCGAGCGCCGAGTTGCCGTTGAGCCGCCTTTTGCGGTTGTCTCTGTTTCAAGTATCCGTGGGCGTCGCCATGGTGCTGCTGATCGGTACGCTGAATCGCGTGCTCATCGTCGAATTGGGCGTACCCGCGTGGCTCGTGTCGTTGATGGTCGGGTTGCCGCTGGTGTTCGCCCCGTTTCGCGCGTTCATCGGCTTTCGCTCCGACAACCATCGCTCCGCCTTGGGCTGGCGGCGCGTTCCGTATATCTGGATGGGCACCCTGTTGCAATTCGGCGGCCTGGCCATCATGCCGTTCGCTCTGCTGATCCTCTCGGGGGATACGCACGGTCCGATATGGATCGGCCACGTGGGCTCCGCATTTGCATTCTTATTGGTCGGTGCGGGTCTGCAGACGACGCAGACTGCGGGGCTCGCCCTGGCGACCGATCTGGCCCCCGAAGCGGTCAGGCCGCGGGTCATCGCGCTCATGTACGTCATGCTGCTGGTCGGCATGGTCGGAGCCGGACTCGCCTTCGGCAGACTCCTGGCGAATTTCAACGAGATCCGCTTGATCCAGGTGATTCAGGGTGCGGCCCTGTTGACCATGGGGCTGAATTTGACGGCACTTTGGAAACAGGAAGCGCGCGGCACCTTGAAGAGCGCCGTGGAACGCCCGACGGCAAAATTCCGTGACTCCTGGCGTCAGTTCTCCAAGCATGCGCGCGCGATCCGGTTCTTGGTCACGGTCGGCTTGGGTACCGCCGCGTTCAACATGCAGGACATTGTGTTGGAGCCTTATGGAGGCGAAGTTCTCCACCTGCCGGTGGGCGCCACGACGGCGCTGACCGCGATGCTGGCGGGGGGCATGCTTGCCGCCTTTTCGATCGCCGCTCGGTTCCTCGGCCACGGCGCCGATCCTTACCGGATTGCCGCCTACGGGGGGGTCATTGGATTGTTCGCTTTTGCCGCGGTGATGTTGGCGGCGCCGATGGATGCACCGCTCCTGTTTCGCATCGGCGTGCTGATGATCGGCTTCGGCGGCGGATTCTTTTCGGTCGGCACCCTGGCGGGCGCCATGGCGCGCGAACGCAACGGCGAAAGCGGACTGGCGCTCGGCGCCTGGGGCGCCGTACAAGCCACGAGCGCCGGACTTGCGATTGCGCTTGGCGGCGCCATACGCGACGGTGTCACGAGCTTGGCCATTCATGGCTCCTTGGGCCCAACCCTCGCAGGAGCCTCCACCGGCTACAGCGCCGTGTATCAGATCGAGATCATCTTGCTATTCGCAACCCTGGTGGCGATTGGGCCCTTGGTACGTTCCGGGCGCGACATGCACAGCGGCGAACCGGGATACGAGTTTGTCGAGTCTCCAAACTGATTCAAATATAGAAAGAGGAATCCGTAAATGAATACTGGAACTGGCGCAATCACCGGCTATTTCGACGTTGCCCAAATCGCGCTCTATGTATTTTGGATATTCTTTGCCGGTCTCATCTTTTATCTGCATCGCGAGGACAAGCGGGAGGGATATCCGCTGGAGTCCGATCGATCCGGCGGGCGCATCAAAGTCCAGGGATTCCCCGCGATTCCGAAGCCCAAGATCTATCACGCCCACGACGGCCAGATCACGGTCTCGCCGCGCGAGGAAATCGATCCGCGACCGATCATGGCCAAGCCCTCCGCGCCATTTCCCGGCGCACCGCTGGTCCCCACCGGCAATCCCATGCTGGATGCGGTGGGGCCGGCATCCTACGCACTGCGGGCCACCCATCCCGATACGATGCTGAACGGCGAGCCGATGATCGTGCCCCTGCGCGTCGACCGTAGTTATTCGGTATCGCTCAAGGACTTTGATCCGCGCGGCATGGAAGTCTACGGGGCCGACAAGGTTCTGGGCGGGGTCGTTTCGGATGTCTGGGTCGACCGCGCCGAACCGCAGATCCGCTATTTGGAAGTCGAGACGACGAACGCGCGACGCGTGCTGTTGCCCATCTTCTACACGAGATTCGACAAGGTCCGGCGTCACGTCAAGGTGAAGTCGATTCTCGGATCGCAATTTACGACCGTTCCGGCGCATGCCAATCCCGACCTCGTTACGCGGCGGGAAGAGGACCAGATCATGGCCTATTTTGCGAGCGGGCACTTGTACGCCACGGCCGCCCGCGCGGAGCCGCTGCTATGAGCCATGATGATTTCGATTTCGAGCCGATGCGTGGTCTTCCAGCCCTGCTGCCGCCGGGAGAAAAGCTGCTCTGGCAGGGCTCCCCCGACTGGAAATCGCTCGCCATCCACGCCTATCACGTGCGCAAGATCGCGATCTATTTTGCGCTGCTCGTACTGTGGCGTATCGCCGCCGGGATGAGCTCGGGGCATACGCCGTCGGCCATCGTCACCTCGTGCCTCTTTTTGGCGGGCTTGGGGATCATCGCCATCGGGGTACTCGCGTTGCTGGCGTACTGCAATGCGCGATCGACGGTCTACAGCATCACCAGCCGACGTGTGTTGCTTCGCCATGGCATTGCGGTACCTCTGACGATGAACGTACCTCATACGTTGATCGACAACGCGGCGCTGAAAAACTTCTCGAATGGCACCGGGGATATTGCGTTGACGCTGTCACGCCGCGAGCGCGTTGGCTATCTCATCACCTGGCCGCATGTGCGGCCGGGGCGGATCGCACGTCCGGAACCGAGCTTTCGCGCGCTGCCGGACGCACCCGCTGCCGCGCGCATCCTGGGACTCGCCCTGGCGGCGCAAGCCGGCGTCGCGCTGGAGCCCGAGCCCCAGCCCGCGCCGGCGGTACAACCCGCCGTGCCCCTGTCCATCCGGCAAGCGGCAGCGTGACCATGGCCTCGGTCGCCGAAAATCCCAAGCTTCCGCGCGGTTTCATCATCGCTGCGTGCGGAATGGCCATGTTGGCTCTGGGGATGGCAAGCATCGCGCGGCTCACCGGCTACCAACCGGATCGACCGCCGCAGAGTACCGCCGTGCAAGTCCGCAACCTGCGTTTCGAGGACCGTCCGGACGGCGCCGTGCTGGTCTATGACGCGGCGGACGGGCGCCTCGCCTATACGGTGCAGCCCGGAACGAATGGCTTCGTGCGCGGCGTGCTGCGCGGTTTGGTGCGCGACAGACGAGCCAACCACATCGGCGCGGGGCCGCCCTTCCGGTTCACCCGGTGGGCCGACGGACGCCTGTCGCTCGATGATCCGTCCACCGGTCATCACGTGGATCTCGAAGTGTTCGGGCCCACCAATGCCGGCGCGTTCGCCGACATTTTTTTGGCCAGCGGCCCCCACGAGTCGGAGTAGAGACGTGAATCCTTCATTTACAACATTTACCGGCTTGACCGGCGCACGGAGATCACATGATCGATGAAGTGATCGGTATCGATTCGACGAGCGCGGCGACGCGCAAGGCCGAGGCCAATACCCTGTTGACTCCGCGATTCTACAAAACCGACTATGAGGCTCTCGAACGCCTCGATGCGGAGCCGGTACGCGCCGAGTGGGACCAGATGATGGCGGCCTTTCGGCGCGACGTGAACAAGGATCACTTCGAGCGCGACGCGCAATTCGACGCCGAGGTGAAGGAGCTTCCCGCAGACCTGCACCAGGAATTTCTCGATTTCCTGATCAGCTCGGTCACGGCCGAGTTTTCCGGCTGCGTCCTCTACAGCGAGATCAAGCGCAAGGTGCGCAATCCCGACGTGCGGGACCTCATGGGTTTCATGGCCCGCGACGAGGCGCGCCATGCGGGATTCATCAACCAGGCGCTCAAGGATTTCGGCGTCGGCGTCGATCTCGGCCTGCTGAGACGCGACAAGAAGTACACGTATTTTCGCCCGAAATTCATCTACTACGCGACCTATCTCTCCGAGAAGATCGGCTATGCGCGGTATATCACCATATACCGGCATCTCGAGAAGCATCCCGAATATCGATTTCATCCGATCTTTCGCTGGTTCGAGCGCTGGTGCAACGATGAGTACCGGCACGGCGAAGCGTTCGCCCTGTTGATGCGCGCCCATCCGCATCTGCTGCGTGGCCACAACAAGCTGTGGATTCGCTTCTTTCTGTTGGCGGTCTTTGCGACCATGTATGTTCGCGACCATGCCCGGCCTCTGATGCACGAGGCGTTCCATATGGATCCGACGGAATACGACTTCACCGTGTTCCGAATCACCAGCGAGATCTCGAAACAGGTGTTTCCTCTGTCGTTGGATCTGAACAATCCAAAATTTCGTGCCGGTCTGGAGCGCTTGCGCCACATCGCCTTGGCCACCGCCGCGGCCAAGGCCCAGGGCGGTGTCATCGGCACGCTGAAGCGAATCGGGCTCGCGGCTGCCGCAACGATCACCTTCGCGCGTCTCTACACCCTGCCGGTACAGCGTCATGCTTTGCCGGACCAGGTGTGCATGGCGCCGGCCTGGTGAATTGATGGTCGACTTCGTCATGCCGGCCGCTTACGCCGTCCTGGTGTGGTGGTTTGCCACGGGAATCATTCTGTTTCTCGACGGCTTGCCGCCCCACACCTTTCGATGGAGCATGATCTGCGCGACCGGCGGGCTGACGATCGTCGCGATGGAATTGCATTCGAGCGCCGCTGACGTGAGCTTGTCGGGCGCGTATACGGCCTTCACTTGCGCCATCTTGGTCTGGGGATGGCTCGAGATGAGCTTTCTGATGGGTTTCATTACCGGTCCGCGAAAACATGCCTGCTTGGAGCGCTGCTCGGGTTGGCGCCATTTTCTCCATGCGGTGCAAGCCATCATCTTCAACGAACTGGCCACGCTCGCCGGTGGCCTCACCATTCTTGCCGCAACGCGTCACGCGCCGAACCAACTCGCCTTCGAAACTTACGTGATTCTTTGGGCCATGCGACTCAGCGCGAAGCTCAACTTATTTCTTGGCGTGCCCAACTTGGGAGAGAAATTTCTGCCGACCCACCTGCAGTACCTGAAGAGCTTTTTCCGCAAGCGGCCGATGAACATTCTGTTCCCCGTGTCGGTCAGTCTGTCGACCATTGGCGTCGTCCTGCTGGTGCAGCGATATGTGGCCGTCGCCGACCCATTCCAAATGACCGCCTATGCACTGATGGCCAGTCTTCTCGCCCTTGCGGTGCTGGAACACTGGTTCATGGTCATCCCCCTGCCCAGCGAGAAAATGTGGAAGTGGGCCATGCGCCCCGCGCAACCCCGCATCCCGGCCAAGGCACCCCAGACCCTACGGTGACCATGCCGAACAATAAAAAGGAGTGCGCATGCGTATGCTGATGATCCAGCCGAATTACCATGCGGGCGGTGCCGAAATCGCGGGCAACTGGCCGCCTGGCTGGGTGGCCTATATCGGCGGCGCGCTCAAAGCGGCGGGCATGACGAACCTGCGTTTCGTCGACGCGATGACGAATCACATCAACGATGAGCGCCTCGAGGAGATCATCCGCACGAACGCCCCCGACGTGGTCATGGCGACCGCCGGGCGCCGCACGCATCGGCCCGAATGCGATCATCCGGGTGGCCGACGCGATCGAGTGTCGCCTCGGCACCGGCGCCGCACGCGAGCTCCTCGACTCCGTGGGGCTGGGGGCGTATGTCGATGCGCCGCCGGGACAGATGGTGGAAGAACGCGAGGTCATCGCCCTGCATTCGGCCGTGCGATCGCGCCTGACTCCCGAAGCGGCGCGCAGCATCGCGCATGCCGCAGGGCTCGCCACCGGCGACTACCTGCTCGCGCATCGGATCCCGCGCAGCGCGCAGATCGTTCTGCGTGCATTGCCCGCCTCGCTTGCGAGCCGGTTGCTGCTCGCCGCGATCACGCGTCACGCCTGGACGTTTGCGGCAGCGCCCGATTTACGGCGCGCGGCGGACGCCGGACCCTGTTCAGGCTCGAGGACTGCCCGATCTGCCGCGGCGCGCAGTCCGCAGCGCCGCTCTGCGAGTACTACGCGGCGACCTTCACCCGGCTGTTCTCACGTCTGGTGCATCCGCGAGCCGAGGCGCGGGAAACCGCCTGCATCGCGGCCGGGGCTCCCGCCTGCCAGTTCGAAGTGGAATGGCGCACCTAGGGTTCCAAGCGCCGGGAACGCGGCCTAAGGCGCATTATTATAGGTATTGCGTCAATACAGGTTTATAGGTACTGTTGGATACAGATTATAAGCCACTTCCAACCAGCGATCCGCTCCAGGGGACGCAGGTGGCAAGACAGGCCGTCCGAAGGGGATCAGCAGCGGTATCCAATCCTGCGAGGCAGCGATGCAAACAGATAACCAATCCCGGCAAGCCGCTCTGATCAGTACCATCGAGGGCGAAATGGTGCCCCGCCTGCTCATGCTGTGCAGAACCGCAGGAGCCGGGCGCGATCGGGCCAGTGCCCCTGGTCGAACGACCGACGACTGGGACGTGGAGGAATTGGCCCGCCTGCTGGTGGCGCATGGACCAGACGTTGCCTGGGCATTCGTCGAGTCGGTGCGCCAACGCGGTGTCCCTTACGAACGCATTTGCGTGCTGCTGCTCGCGCCGGCGGCACGCCTGCTCGCCGAGCAATGGGAACATCAGGATTTCGGAAAATCGGAACTTGCGCTGGGACTTGACGGGCTTCGCACGGTCCTCCATGAAATTGGTAACGCTGCAAAGAACGACCGCGAGGTGTTCCGTAACAGATGACAGACACCGCCTGCGCGACGCGCTGCCACCGCCTGCGCGACGCGCTGCCACCGCCTGCGCGACGCGCTGCCACGGCGCGAGCGACCCGCTGCCGACACCAACCGTATAGGGTTGTAGCTGTGTCCACCGCTGCTATACTCGTGGCGTCGGTCTGTTTGACAATCCACAAGAGTCGTAGCGAGCATGTCTGGATCCACCTCGGAAAGAGCCGCTGCTAACGCCATGTCGAAGGTCGGCTGAACGTACGTACTGGAAAGGCGCAACACTCGGCGGGCGGAC
>Ga0302320_10029961_pt1 | contig 10387 bp, 9 predicted proteins | sample Bog_T0_3_FD_202130 | JGI IMG/M metagenome (GOLD analysis project Ga0302320, IMG submission 202130) | Peat permafrost microbial communities from Stordalen Mire near Abisko, Sweden - Bog_T0_3 | ecosystem: Environmental > Terrestrial > Soil > Wetlands > Peat | place: Sweden: Abisko, Stordalen Mire... | reverse complement strand
CGGCTGGGGCCGCCCTATGCCGTGATTGAACGCGATACTCAATCCGATTATGGCGGCGTAGCCTGCCATGTCACCCACCAAATCACCAAAGATGAACACGAACATAATGCACTTGACAATAAACACCACATATAAATACCGATTAATGAATCCAAGATCTGGATTCCCATTGCGATAATTGCGCCAGACGACAAAAAAACCTGCGATCAAATACCAGAGCCACAGCAAAACACCCCAGATTCCGAACGGGATTATCAAACTCAAGGGTCCGCTATGAAAATCACTGGACAATGCCAAGGCGTTCTGTGAGGCATCAATGATCTTTTGCCCATGAAAAATTGAATTGGCCCCCATTTCCTCGTTGTATGTCTCTGCCGAAAAAGCGTAACCCTTGCCAATCAGGAGGTACTTCGGTATTTCGGGCAGCAAAGCCTGCCAGATTTCCAGCCGCCATTCCGTCGAAGTTTCCGCATTCAAGCGAGCTTCCGGAGAAATATCGAGGGGAAGAAACGCGAGTGCCCGCTGGAAAGTAAATGGGAGATGCGGGGCCAGGGGCACCAGCATGGCCGATCCCATGATTCCGGCCAAAACAAGGGCCAGCATCAAGCCGGTGCGGTGAATTTTCTCCATGTAAAACATCAATCCGGTGATCAGCATCAGGCCGAAGATGGACGACCGAAATCCACCCAACATTACCAATGGAAGCATCGCCACAAGCATTAACGGTCGCCAAAGTTTTGGGGTCAGGAAGCAGTTGCGAAAACCGTGTCGGGCCAGCATCCAGCACCAGACCGCGCCCGCAGCGCCGGCAATGCCGGCCAAACGAGTTTGTCCCAGCACCACATCCAAATTACCCATGGAATCCATGCCACTATTTGAAGGCGGTATCAGAACGTAGATGAAACGCAATGATTGCGGGGTGACGGAGTAAAAGTCCGAAATGGCGTTGAAAAAATTGCCCGCAAACCAGAGCGTTACATAGAGCCCGGCATATCGTTTTGGTATGGGCCGGGCTGTGATGGCAAAGAAACTCATGATTCCGATAATCAAAGCCACGTATTTCTTACCCCCATAAACGTCTGAACCCATGGAGCGGAGCCCGAAACCGCCGGTCAATTTTGCCGTTATGATGATCAGCACCAGGAACGCCAGCAACGGCCAGCGGACTGCGGAGGCCGGCAAAAACGGCTGGTTTCGATCCAATATTCGCTCGACGACGGATATGGACAAGCTGGCCACAACCATGAGATAAAAGAGAGAGGGGTGACCGGGCAGGAAAAACAAGGTGACGGGAAGATTCCAACTGAAGATCAGCAACGGATAATGAAACCTCATCAACAAGGGGAAGACCAGGATGGCTGTCATAACGCCAATGAACCCAATGGTTTCGAGGTCTTGCGGGTTGGTCAGCAGGTAACCCACCAAAATGGCCAGCGGCACGCAGATCGCGTAGACGATCAGCGAACGGAACAGCACTGAGGGATTTGTAGTATTCATTTACACTAAGAAAAATAAAGTCATTTGACGTTGTCCAATTTATGCCAATCCACGAAGCTACAGCAACAGCAATTCCTGCCCGGACGGGCTTTTTTACGTTTGCTCGGTTTCCGCGTTTCGCCACGGCAAGCCCTATAATCGGTTCCACCATATGGCCGTGGGCTCAGGTACTTCCACAGTCACCCGTTGTCCGGGGCTTTGCTTGGTGTAAATGGCGTAACGGGTGGGTTTAAGCCGGAAATGTCCGGCGCGCAGGCGGCGCAACCGGTGGCTCAAGATCCAGAAGGGCTTGAACAATCGCAGCCCAAGCGGAATCATTTTAGTGGTCGCGTTTTTTTCCCGCAGGGCGTTCGGCCGGAGATTCATGTTCTCGCCGGTGTCCGCAAACACCGAGGTGAAAGTGTCACAAACGGCCATCGGCACCTGATGCCGCATAAGCGCAAGCATCCAATGAAAATCGCCAAGGTCGCGCCACTTGGTATCAAAGAAAATGCCGCGTTCATGAATCACTTTTCGCCTGATAAATATGCCGCTGGTCAGGATCGGGAAACGGAACCAGACATGCTGCGGACACGGCACCAGTGAATGCCGGTGACAAATGTACCGGCCTTCACCGTCGGTGATCACGCTGCCGGCCAGCACAACTTCGATATTGGGATGCGCCGCAAAATATTCTTGGACGGCCGCCAGGCCGCCTGGGAGGTATTGCTCGTCGCAGTTCAAGTAGGCGAGGATGTCACCGGTGGCACGTCGATAGCCGCGATTGACGGCATCATACATGCCATCATCCTGCTCGACGTAAGCTTTGACCCTCCGGTCCTGCCGCAGCCATTCTTGGGTGCCATCATCAGAGCAGGAATCCTGGACAATATGTTCAGCGTCCACCCCCTGGTCAGCCACGGAAGCTATGCACAGATTGAGCCATGCAGAATTCCGAAAACTGGGTGTGATGATGGAAAATGTCACGCGAGATTCTTAGCAACAAATCCCCGGCTTGGCAAACCACGAGCCGCAGAAACGCCGGAGGACATGCGGAAGGAGGATGCAGAACAATCAGCGATGGCAGCGAGCGTTCGCCTCACCACCGGTTGCTTCAAAGCGGCGACGAGGGAAAAATTTCCTCCGAGCCAAGGCAGGACATTAATTTTTTGAACCGTGAGTTTTTTGAGCAGACCGGCGTTTGATGCCGTGGCGCAATCCGGGGTGGGGGGGGTCATCAATACCAGAATCGCTGCGGGACGAAGATTGGGGGGCAGCGCTTCCAAGGTCAACAAAAGATGATTGATCACACCCAACTTGTTGGGTGCCACGATGACCGGAGTTGCACCCGTGGCAGCAATCACATCGCGGGAATTGAAACCAACTCCCAGAGGACTGAGCAAGCCGCCGGCGCCTTCGGTAAGCAGGACATCAAACCTTTTTCGGATGTCACGGCTGTGCGCCAGCACGGCTGCGAGCGTAACCCGCTTTTTTTCCTGCCGGGCGGCTAGAATCGGAGCGAGGAAGGGGCGAAAATGCCAGGGGTTGATGTCGTCCAACGTCAGCGCTCCGTCCAGGGCAGTTTGCAATATGCGGGCATCATCGCGACCGCCGGAGCAAACCGGTTTGAGGGCGGCCACACGGATGCCACGATGACGAAAGAAGGCTGCAAGCAGGGCGGTTAGAACCGTCTTACCGACGCCGGTGTCGGTGCCGGTGATGAAATAGGTCGGTTTTGTGCCCACGTCAAAAACTATGTGTTCACGGCAATCGGCCATGGTCTTGGGGTTCGGTCGCCGGCAGCGCCATCGGTCGGTCATGCGCGAGATAGTGTTTACACACACGCCAAAAATCGGTCGAGCCGGCCACGCGGCGGATTTCAAACAGGAATGCCTCGCCGATGCCTTCACCGATGAAGTTGGTAAACTTCTTCATGCGCTGTACCTGGGCGGTTTCTCTCACCCCGGTTGTGACTTCCTGGCGCCAAAGTTCATGAATGTAATGCAAGACTTGATGGCCCGTAGGGAGCCGGAATGGTTGCCCGCGCAAGGCAGACCGGATTTGCTCGAAGAGCCATGGATTGCGGATGGCGCCGCGGCCAATCATGAGCCCGCGCACGCCGGTTTCGGCCAGTAATTGCTTTGCCTCCGGCGCCGTGGAAATGTTTCCATTGGCGAACACGGGACACTTCAATGCGCGCGCTGCCTGTGCAATCAAATCATAGCGCACGCCAGGCCGGTACATTTGCGTCACGGTCCGTCCGTGAACGGTTAGCAGGTCAATGGGGTGCCGGGCAAATAATGGCAGGAGGGTGTCGAACTCCGCCGGGCTGGCGAAACCAATCCTTGTCTTGACAGTGAAGGGAATGGTCACGGCGGTGCGCAGGGCGGCCAGGATGGCGTCAATTCTTTGCAATTCGCGCAACAAGCCGCCGCCGGCGCATTTGCGATAGACGACGGGCGCCGGGCAGCCAAGATTCAAGTCAATCGCGGCTATGGGGTATTCTTGCAGGAGCTTCGCCGTGCGGACCAGGGCGGGAATATCATTGCCAATCAACTGTGCCACGATGGGCCGCCCCGTGGGATTTTGGGTGATGGAATCGAGAATCCATTTTTCCGGGCGCGAATCTCCATGGACGCGAAAGTATTCGGTCCAATAGATTTCCGGGCCGCCATAACTGGCCATCACCCGCATAAATGCCAGGGTGGTGACATCCTGCATGGGCGCGAGGGCGAGCGCAGGCGCAGGGCTGCGGAGCAGGCTGGCAAAAATTTCGGGCGGTGTCACGCGGTCGATACGATAAGCCATGGCGGCCGGGGAATCGAATCAATCCATCACTGGTTGTTAGGACTTCACCAAAGAGCCGTCTAGCTGGTCTCGGCGGTCAGGGAGAGGAAGATCTCTTCGAGCGCACCGGCGGCGCCGCTGCGCTGCCGCAATTCCTCCCGGGTGCCTACAGCGATCAGTTTGCCATCCAGAATAATGCCGATGCGGTCAGCCATTTCCTCGGCAATGCTCAATTGATGGGTGGAAACCAGCACGGTGGTGCCGGCAAGGGAGCGTTCCTTCAAAACATCCTTCACCACGCGGGCATGCTGGGGGTCCAGCCCCACCATGGGTTCATCAATGACAAACACTTCGGGTTCGTGGAGCAGGGCGGAGACAATGGTGATACGCTGGCGCGTGCCGTGGGAAAGACCTTCCAGCGTGCGGTCCGCGAATTCTTCCAGGTGAAAGCGGGCGACAAGTTCGCCGGCATTATTTTTGATGCGCGCGGCGTCCAGGCGAAACATTTCGCCGATGAAACGGAAGAATTCCCAGGCGGTCAATTTGTCGTAGAGAAAGGGAAAATCCGGGACATAAGCCAGTCGCTGTCGGGCCTCGATCGGCTGTTCCTGCACGTCGAAGCCACAAATACGCGCGTGACCAGAGGTCGGTTTGATAAGGCCGGAGAGCAGTTTGATCGTGGTGGTCTTGCCGGCGGCATTGGGACCGAGCATGGCGAAAAATTCGCCGCGGCCGATGGTGAGCGAGAGGTCGTCGACAGCCACAAGGTCGCCGAATTTTTTGACCAAGTGTTCGAGTTCAATCATGGTTTGGTCCACTCATCAATGCGGGCGTTAATGTCATCAGGCAGCTGGATGCTCAAGATTTCGCCCAGCGTGCTAATATCGGCAATAATTGAATGGCCGAGAAAACTGGTTTCCACCCGGTAAATAGGCACCGCTTCGGCGCCGATTTTGACGCGTGTTCGGCGGGCGTCCCACTCAAGTTTCCCAGCGGCGGCGCCGGGGAGGACCTCCGCCAAATCCAGCGGGCCCAGAAAGCCGCTGGCGGGATTTCCGCCCAGCAGCCCGAGAATGATTTCCGGGTTTTGGAGCTGGTCAAACGCAATATTTTGCTCCAGCAGGGTCACGCCTTCGCTGATGAGTTTAACATGGGCGATCTGGTTGGTGGCAAGTGAATGGATTTCAATCACAGTCGTCCGCGAACTGATTTTCAAGTTTAACTCCTCCCACTGGCGCTGGTGGCCGAAGCGCATACGACCGTCAAATTTAAGCCGGTTGGTAAAATCGCCCAGCGAGATGTTGCCCGCAATGTGCAGCTGGTAGCGGCCTTGTGCCGCGAATCCTTCCGGCGGTGGTTTGCCTTCGTCAAAAGTAGCCATCTGCTGGCCGACGCCGGTCGAGATTTCGCAGTAGCCCATTCGCTCACCCTTCTGATAAACGCTGAGGGAAGAGGCATCCGGGGCGGTCAAAACCTTGCGCCAAATCAACTGGGGCGGCACAGAAGTGTCGCCACCGCGCACCCCAAACTCCGACTGCCAGAGGAGGACATTCATCGTCACCCAAAATGCGGCTATACCCAGGAATGTGAGACGCGCGTAGATCACGGTTCGGGAAGAATGAGAATCTGGCCGGCGCGAAGTTTTTTTGGATTGACGGCGGGATTGGCTTTTTCCAAGACCGCAAGGTTGATTCCTTGCTTGCGAGCGATCCCGGCCAATGTTTCACCGGAAGTGACCAGGTGGGTGCGCCTGGCTTTGGATGGCGGAGGCGAGGGCGGGTGTTGTGGTCTAGGCGGGGCGGGATTGGCGGAGCCGGGTCCGGTGGCCTCACCGGTACTGGCGCCGAGCCCGGGTGTGCTTGTGCCGGCCCCCAGGTAGGGTTGCGCAGTTATATCATCCGGGGTGGGGCTGGTGGGTTGCGATGGCGTGGAATAATCGTGTTGAGCGGTGGGTGGATTGGTTCTGGCGGTGGACTGCTGGGAGGCGAAGTAGGCCTGCCACTGAGCCAGCTGGTCGTGCAGGCGCCGGTTTTCCTCGGTAAGTTTTTCGAGCTGCTGCTGGACCGCGGGGGCGCTGGGTAATTCCAGCACGTTTTCCGCCAGCTGCTGTTTGCATTTGGCGATATGCTGGGTGATGAGTTCAGCATTTTCGGCGGTGGAATCGTATTTCAAATATTGTTGATAGTGGTAGATGGCCGCCGCGGGGTCGGATTCCTGGTTTTCAAACAGCATGGCCAGCTGAAAATGGGCTTGCGCGGAGTGGGGATTGGCTTCCAAAGCCTCTTCAAAAGCCTCGATGGCTCCAGGGTAATTCAAAGCGTTAACCTCGCTTTTGCCCAGGACATAATGCGGCTCCTTCTCCTCATCCATGGGTCTGGAGTCAGTCGGCGAACAGCCGCCGACCGCCGCCAGGAGGAGGGCGAAAAGCACGGTGGTATTCCATTTGCCAAAAAACGACATGCCTTGAAACTAAACGAACGGGACCCCGCGTGCAATCGCAGGCTGAATGGGAAAATGGCGCGGGCAGCTTTCTACTCTTTCCTTAATCGCAGGTTATGGTAAAAAGCCTGCGTGTATCTTGAGTTCTATGGTTTGCAGATGGCACCGTTCGACATTACGCCGAACCCGCGCTTTCTTTTCCACAGCGCCAAGCATCGTGAAGCCTTTAACCATCTTCTTTATGGCATCCGCGAGCGCAAAGGTTTTGTTCAGCTAACCGGGGAAGTCGGCTCGGGCAAAACCACGCTTTGCCGGGCGCTGCTGGAACAGCTCGACGGCCATTATTCCACCGCGTTAATCCTAAATCCGGTGCTGAATGCGGATGAATTGATAAGGGCCATCGCCATGGAGTACGGCTTGAATGTCAGGGGGCTGGACCGCATGGAAACGCTTGCAGCGATCAGCGACTACCTGTTGCACCAGACGCTGGCGGGTAAAGAAACGGTTTTGATCATAGACGAGGCGCAGAATCTGACCGAGGACCTTCTGGAGCAAGTGCGCTTGATATCCAACTTCGAGACGGACGACCGCAAATTGGTGCAGATTGTCCTTATGGGCCAACCCGAACTTCGCGACCGACTGAACAGCCACCAGCTCCGTCAGCTGCGTCAGCGCATCACTGTACGGTATCATTTGAAGCCGCTCACCCGCAACGAAGTCGGACAGTATATTCAGCACCGGCTGGTGCTGGCGGGATCACAAGGAGTGCCCGCATTCACCGGGCCGGCGATCTGGCGGGTGTTTCGCTATAGCAAGGGCATTCCGCGACTGGTCAACGCGGTGTGCGACAAGGCGCTGCTGGCTGGTTTCGTGGCCCAGAGCAATCAGATCAATTACTGGATGGTGGGAAGGGCGATTCGTGAACTGGAAGGAGACATTCACGCATGAGCTTGATAAACGATGCGTTGAAGAAGGCGCAGAAAGCGATTCCGAGCAACCCGACAAGCGCGGTAAAACCGTTGCAACCGGTCGCAGCAAGTGTAGGCAGGCCGAGATGGCTTTTGCCGTCGATGGTGGCCATGCTGGTGATTATTCTGATTGCCGTCGCTGTTTGTTTCTTTGACTGGGACAGAACAAGTCAACGTGCGGACCCTGGTAATGTTCATGAAGCCCATGACGCCCCCCCATCGCCTCCGCCGCCGGCGGCGACCGTTATCCACCCGGCGACCTCCCCCTCCCCACCTCCAGTCGTAGTCGATGCTCGTCCGGCGCTGACCGCGACAACTGCCCAGCTGCCAGCAACTCCGGCACTGGTGTCTCCCGCACCACCGGTGCCACTTCCGACGAATAATCTGCCCTCACTCCCAAAACTGCAGGGCATTTTTTATTCGTCCACGGACCCGTCAGCCATTTTGGAAGGCAAAACCGTCTATGCGGGTGATCAGGTTCGCCAGTATCGGGTAAAAATCATCACCAAAGACAGTGTGACCTTGGTCGGGCCGGACAAAAAGGAGATCCTGTTGAACATGGAAAACTGAAGTCCATGTCATTGCGTAAAATACTTTCCCGGACACCGCTGACGCCCCGGGTCGCACCGTTCATCATTTTTCTTCTGCTCACGGCGGGGCAGGGACAATTTGGCGCGGAATCGGCCTACTGGTTTTACCTCGCCAAAACTTTGGTGGGTTTCTGGCTGGTCTGGGCGACGTGGCCGCTGGTGCCGGAAATGCGATGGGCGCTGAGCTGGGAGGCCGTAGTGGTCGGCTTGGGGGTGCTGGCGATGTGGATCATGATTGACCCGTATTATCCGAAGTTCGGGATGACGAAGACGGCGGTGGAAAATGCAAACCCGAATTTGGTGTTCGGTTTGCACTCACCGCTGGCCCGGTTCTTTCTGACGGTACATCTGATTGGCATGACGATGGTGGTTCCGCCGCTGGAGGAAGTATTTTACCGGTCCTTTTTGTATCGTTTCGTGGCCAAAGCAAATTTTCTGGACGTGCCACTGAACCGGTTCTTGCCGGTGCCGTTCTTCGTCACGGCTGGCCTGTTCGGACTCGAGCACACCCAGTGGCTGGCGGGCATCCTTTGCGGCCTGACGTTCCAGTGGCTGGTACTGCGCAAAAACCGATTGGGCGACGCGATGACCGCACATGCCATCACCAACTTGTTGTTGGGCATTTGGGTGATCTGGCAGGGGGCTTGGAACTTTTGGTAGCCAGTCTCGTCTCGAAAACACTTCCGGATGGTGCCAAAGGCATTGATTTTCGGGCGTTTTCCCTGATTGGCTGTTTAATTTATGGCAAAACTGCCGTCTGACTAAAGTATTTGGCCCAATCGCCGATAAATAACGCAAGCTTTCGGTGGGATCGTTAATGGTCCTCTGAAGGGCAAAAACCGCGACATTAATCACCGTCTCGCGCAAGGTGCTGGTTTAGTTAGTGTTAGTACCAGGCCGGCGGTCAGAATGTAAGCACAATGAACCAAATTGTCCGGCAGCAAGGCAACGATTGCGATGAAGAAACATTGCGGGAATCGCAAATGCTTTATCATTCATTGTTTGAACAACTGTCGGTGGGGGTTTTTCGCAAGGATGCAGAGGGCCGATATATCCTGGTTAATGCTGAATTTTGCCGGCTTTACGGCCGGGATGCAAGCCAGTTTCTGGGCAAAACACCGTTGGAAATAGCTGGCAATGGGTCGGCTTCCCCGGTCACACCACGCCATCAGAGTGAGTTTCATTATTTGAAACAGGGCGGTGCCCACCATGAACAAATCATGCGGATGGGGAGGACCATCGAATTGGAGGAGCAATATCCGACCGAGGACGGCCTGGGACAGGTTTTTCATGTCATCAAATCGCCGGTGATTGACGCCGACGGAAAAATAACAGGCAGCCAGGGAATATTGACAGACATCACCCAACGGAAGCTGGCGGAGGCGGCGTTGAACCAGGAGCGGAATTTACTGGGCGCCTTGATGGAAAAATCGGATGACTGCATTTATTTCAAGGACGGCCAATCCCGATTCGTGCGCTGCAGCGCGAAATTCGCCAAATTGTTCAACGTACAAAGCGCGGACGCCTTGATCGGGCGGAGCGATAGCGATTTTTTCGCGCCCGAACACGCGGGCGAGGCGTTTGAAGATGAACAGGAAATCATCCGCACCGGCAGGGCGGTTCTCGGGAAAACGGAGAAGGAATCCTGGCCGGACGGCCACGTGACTTGGGCTTTGACGAGCAAATGGCCTTTGCGGAACGAAGCCGGCAAGACTATCGGCACGTTTGGCATCTCGAAAGATGTCACGGCCATCAAGGAGAGTGAGGCCAGAATGGAGCGGATGCACAAACAGCTGACCGATGCGTCGCATCTGGCGGGCATGGCCGAAGTGGCCACGAGCGTGCTCCACAATGTCGGCAACGTGCTTAACAGCATCAACATTTCCGGTTCGCTCATCGCCGAGAGCATGCAAAATTCCAAGGTGGCGAATCTGACGCGAGCGGTGGCGCTCATGCGGGCGCATCAACCGGATCTGGGGGATTTTCTGACGACGAATCCAAAAGGGAAACAGTTGCTCGAATATCTGGGCGACCTGGCCTCGCATTTGGAGGAGGAGAAGGCCGAGAATTTACGGGAGGTGGACATATTGGTGCAAAACATCGTCCACGTCAAAGAGATTGTGGCCA
>Ga0302320_10029959_pt1 | contig 10387 bp, 11 predicted proteins | sample Bog_T0_3_FD_202130 | JGI IMG/M metagenome (GOLD analysis project Ga0302320, IMG submission 202130) | Peat permafrost microbial communities from Stordalen Mire near Abisko, Sweden - Bog_T0_3 | ecosystem: Environmental > Terrestrial > Soil > Wetlands > Peat | place: Sweden: Abisko, Stordalen Mire... | reverse complement strand
CCCACCTTGTCGTCGATGCGCAGCGCGCGATCGCTGATATTGCTCGAGCCCAGCGTCATTATTTTGTAAATCACGCGCAGAAGGCCCTTCGATTGCTGCGACAGAATCACGATGTCTCGGCGGTAGTCGAGCCAGATCTCGAAGACCAGCACGGCCATCAGGTACCAGAGGTAGACGTAGCCGAACATGGCCATGGCCGATGTGGCGTGAGGCGTGAAGTACATCTCTGGCGAGCGCTCGGGATGGCCAAGGTGGAGTTGCAGGGGCAACGGCGCGTCGAGCAGAAACGCCAATGCCGTGAGCAGCGCCAACCGGTAAGTCGGCTTCACCGCTTCCACGCGGAACACGCGCTCCAGCGACGCCAGAATGAATGCGCCCGCCACCAATCCCGTGATGAACGGGTACAAGACGATGAGTATGCTCCACTGCAGAGCATATTCGTTCGGATACATGAAGCCCACAACGCCGTTCATAGATACAGCTCCTGGCTACCAGCCTCTAGCTTTTGGTGACGCTTCCAACCGCCTTGTTCCCTCGGTCCCTTGTTCCCTGCCTTATCGCACCGACCCATCGAGCCCAAAGTAGTACGCCTTGGCGCCGGTGGCCATCTGCGGCTTCAACACCTGCACAGGATGCGTCTTCAGAAATTCGTGAATGGGGTCGTTGGGATTCTTCAAATCGGCCAATTGCCGCGCTCCCGTGGGGCACGCCTCGCAGCACGCGGTGGTGAGCCCCTGGGTAATGCGGTGATAGCACAATGTGCATTTGTCGGCCACGTGCTTGGTGGGATGCAGGTAGCGGCAGCCGTACGGGCAAGCCTGCACGCAATAGCCACAACCCAGGCAATACTTCTGATCCACGAGCACCACGCCGTCGGGGCTAATAAACGTCGCGCCCACCGGGCACACCTGCGTGCAGGGCGAGTCGGCGCAGTGATTGCACATCTTGGGAACGAAGAAGTACTTGCCTGCGTCTTCTTCCGCTACCGGAAAACCTTCCTTGCCGCCGTCGGGTGAAATTACCTCGGGCGACGTCATGTTTGTATCCGTTACGTGATAGCGCTCTACCCATGTACGGAAATTGCCGTCGGGCACGTCGTTTTCGGTTTGGCAGGCGCGTACGCAGTTGCCGCAGCCAATGCACTTGGGAATATTGATAAGCATGCCCCACCAGTGTTCGCTCATCTGGTAGTTGGGCGAGGCCTCGGGCGTGCCGGCCTCCACATATTTCCAGGCCACGGCAGCGGCCGGCAAAAGAATCATCATGTAGCGCCGGCTGATATTCATTTCGCACCTCCGGTGGCGGGGCTGGCGGTCGCATCCGAACCCATCGCCGGGCTATGCGGGTTATGACAGGTTTCGCAGGGAACGCCGCCCATGTGTTGCGTCGGATCCACCTGCGGAAAGCCCTTGGGCTTGGCCGCGCTGGCTGTGTGGCAGCGCGCGCAAAGCACCAAGGTGTCGGGCTTCGTCGGCGTCACAGACGCTGGGTCGTCGGCATGGCGGAGGATCGGAGCATCGGGCGGAGGCGGGGGAACGATCAGGGCCACGAAACGCTCGTAGAGGTTCCCCTTGGGCTGCGCCGGGGCGGGCATGCGCTGAAAGAGCGCGCCGTGGCAGGCTTCGCAGTTTACATGCGCATGCGCGCCCTTGGTCTTGGTATCGGCAATGTCCGAGTGGCAGCTCTCGCACGTTTCATGCCCGGAAAACTTCACCGGGCGCTGGGCGATCTCTCCGATTGCCGCCCCGCGATAGTGTCCATACTGCCCGAAGGTCTTGGGAACCACGTAGCCGCGCACCACCAGAAACACCAGGAACGCGACCACAAAGAGCCCCGCAAACCGGAAAAGATGTCCTGCATCCTTCATGAAGCACTGTCTCCGTTCAGCTAGCTCGGAAGGGGGCTTTGTGATCAACGATGTGATCTGACACACCCCCAACGCCTCAAATCTCTGCTTTTGGATGGAGGGCTGTATGTGAGATAGCTCACAAGGCGATGTGACAAGGTGCACCTCTAGGGCGATCGCTCCCCGAAGCGATACGATAAATCTGGAGGCAGGATGGCGAGAATTCTCGACGGCGCGACGTTTGCCGCAGCAATCAAGCAGGAAGTAGCTGAGGAGGTTGAGCGGCTGGCGGCGCGCGGTGTCAAGCCGGGCCTTGCGGCGGTGCTCGTGGGCCACGTGGCGGCTTCAGAGATCTACGTCCGCAACAAGGTGCAGGCCTGTGCCGAACTTGGTATCTTCAGCGACCTGATCACGCCGCCGGCCGAAATCACGACAGAAGAATTGCTGGCGCTCGTCGCCGAACTCAATGCGCGCGATGATATCGACGGCATTCTCGTCCAGCTTCCTCTTCCGCCGCAGGTCGACTCCAAACGGCTGCTCGATGCCATCGACCCGGCGAAGGACGTCGACGGCTTTCATCCCGTGAATGCGGGACGGTTACTTGCCGGCCGGCCGGCGCTTGTCCCCTGTACGCCGGCGGGCGTGATTGAGATTCTCAAGCGCAGCAACATTCCCATCGCCGGCCAGCACGCGGTGGTCGTGGGCCGCAGCGACATTGTGGGCAAGCCCGTCGCGATTCTGCTGCTCCACGAGAACGCCACCGTGACGATCTGCCATTCAAAGACGCGCGACCTGCCGGCCATCACGAAACAGGCCGACATTCTCGTTGCCGCTATCGGCCGCCCCGGCTTCATCACGCCGGAGATGGTGCGGCCCGGCGCCACGCTTATCGATGTTGGAATTAACCGTCTCAGCACGCGCGAAGAGTTCGACCGCTTTTTCAAAGGCGACGCCAGGCGCGAAGCGGCTTTCGAAAAACGCGGCTCGACCATCGTCGGCGACATCGATCCCAAAGCCTTCGAGGTTTCCGGCGCGTATACGCCCGTGCCCGGCGGCGTGGGGTTGCTGACGATTGCCATGCTGATGTCGAACACCGTGCGCGCCGCCAAAATGCGGCGGGGATTGTGACGCATTAAACAGGTGAATCCTTGGCGGCGCCGGCCTCCCCACCTCTTCTCCTACTCTGGCTTCGACACCTTTGTGTCTTTGAGTAACTCGTAGAGGTCGCCGAGCCTCTCATCAAGAACGTTGAGTTTTCTTGACAGGCCCTGGATCTCTGTCTCGGCGTGGCGATTGACGTCGAAGTCCAGCTCGCTGCGCACCCGGTCCTTCGTGTCCTGGCGATTCTGGCTCATCATGATCACCGGCGCCTGTATGGCGGCAAGCATGGAAAGAAACAAATTGAGCAGAATAAACGGATAGGGATCCCAGGCTTTTCCGCCGAGAAATACGTTGATCGTTGTGTAAACCACCAGAATCACGCTGAACAGAATGATGAACGACCATGATCCGCCAAACCGGGCGACACCGTCGGCGATGTGCTCTCCAAAGGTCTCCTGCTTTTCGATGATCTCGTTTGCATTGCGGGTGGTCCGCAGCCGCACCAACTGCTGCGTCGCATGAAGCTGATGGCCGAGAGTTGTCAGCAGATCCATGCCCGCGTCGGGTTTCCGCTGAATCAGCACCGCGATATCGTTTCGCGACACTTCAATGCAAGCGCACTCTTCCAGCGCAACCGCGCTTGTCTGGTGCGGCGTCTGCTCAAACATTGAGGCAAAGCCGAAGAAATCGTTCGTCCCCGGCTCATCGACAATCACCTCCTGCTGGTCCTCGTCCACCGTGGTCACCTGCACTTTGCCCGAGATCAGCACGTAAGCTTGTGCGGCAGGATCTCCGGCTTTGTAGACGCGCTCGCGTGGCGCAAACTTCTTCATTTCCACCTGTTCGGCAAGGATTGTTCTTTCGTCCTCGTCGAGCAGGGAAAACATCGGGACACTCTTGAGTACTTCCGGGCTGCAAGTCATGGAGTTCTCCACTTTGAGATTGTTGATGCGAGTGGTTTGGCGGCAGAAGCGCGGCGCAGTGGCAAGTCGACCTCAAAGCCGATCTGTCCGCCGATTCTTGGACTGGCAATGTGACTGCCGCCCAGAAGACCAAAGGTAACGGCCGTACGGGTGTTGAACTGATACCAGCCTCCGGCAAGACTCTGGAACTGGTCCTTTCCCAGGCCTTTATTGTCGGCCACCGCGCCGTAGGCCTCCACGCCCAGGCTGAGGCGCTGGTTGCAGTCGTGCACCAGCGACAGACCTCCGGTGTAAACATGGCCGCGGGAGTTCTGGGTACCCAAAACTCCGGTACTGGTATTGCCGGCAAACAGGAATCCAAAATTAGCGTTGAGCCGGGTCTTATCAGTGAAGGGCTCCTGGGCAATTGAGTTAAGCCAGTAGTCGGTAAGGCCGGAACCGAGTTCCTGGCTCGTATCTCCGGTAGGAAATTCAATGTACATGCTTGCAGAGAAGGCTGGGATGCTCAGGGGCCGGTTCGACTTGTGAAAGTTCCATTTGACGCCCATGTCTGTATCGCCTGGTCCGTTAGAAGTCTGCGAACCCGGCGCACGGTAAATGGAGAGATAAGGCGCATCAAAATCGAGCTCGAAACCGTGGGCCAATCCAAAGTTGATCTTGTAGTTGAACGTGTTCTGGCGGAGGTCCGGGTACTGAGCGGATTGCAGGCTATCGAATTCATTGAATAGCTCGAAATGCAGAGTGCCGTTGTCGGTCACGTCTGCATTGTCGGTATAGAAAGGCATCTGCGCGGCGGCGGTTGCTGTGCCACACAAGGCAAAGCAGAGCAAAACCGTGAACTGAAACGGGGAGCGCATGCAGAGATATTCACACTCTAATCGCACCGCGCACATCGGGATGATGAATGCAGTGTAAAACTGGTCCACTTTTCCGTCGACGCCATTGTGGGTGATGCGCGGGTTCAGGCCGCGAAAAGGGCCACCACGCGGTACTCGTTCTTCGGCGAAAATGGCTCAATCGCCTATACTTTCATTCGATTGCGATGCGCATTGAACGAAGAAACATCGCACGAAGCGAGGGGCGGTCTCGATGCTGAAAGTCGGACTCACGGGCGGACTAGGCAGCGGCAAATCGACCGTGGCCGCGATGTTGCGCGCACTCGGCGCGAAGGTTATCGAAGCCGATTCTCTCGGGCGCACCCTGATGGAGCCGGGCCAGCCGGTCTTTGCCGCGATTGTCGAGCATTTTGGCAAAGAGGTCGTGGGCCCCGACGGCCAGCTGAACCGCGCCCGCCTCGCCGATCTGGCGTTCCGCCAAGGCCGATTGCAGGAGTTGAACGCCATCGTGCATCCGCCAGTGATCGAGGCGCAGATACGATGGATGAACGAGGTCTTCGGTCATGATCCAAAAGCCGTTGCCGTCATCGAATCCGCTCTCATCTTTGAGGTGGTGCGCGACGCCCGGACTCGCGGCGAAAGGGGCGGAATCCTGGCCGACTGGCGGCAGCGCATCGACCGCATCATCGTCGTAACCGCACCCGACGAGATCAAAATCGCGCGCTACGCAGCACGCGTTCAGGCCCCAAGCGGCACGGAGACCAGCATTGAAGCCATCGAGGCCGATGCGCGCAACCGCCTGGCGCACCAGGTTCCGGACGCCGAAAAAGTGGCGCAAGCCGATTATGTGCTTGATAATTCGGGCGATATTGAGTCGTTGCGCGCGCAGGTGCGGGCGCTTTGGCCGCGGCTGTTTCAAGCGAGTCGGGCAGAGAGCAACAAATCCGGCCAGTAGCGGTCTCTACAATAAGAGTTGCGGACACAGCTTTTCAGGGGAACCTTACCCGCTGTTCGCCGTACTTCTTTCCGGGGGATTTTTCAGGAAGAACTTACCATGAAACTGAGCCGAATTCTCGTCATCCTCGTCATTTTGCTGAGCGGATTCTGGTTGGTCACCACGTTTTTCGCGCCCCTGCACTCCATGGGCCGCATCCCGCTGTTCGGCGGTGGCGGCGGATCGAGCGCGCCGCTCGAGCTCACTGAGGCCCAGGCTGCGCCGAAGTACGACGCCGAAGAAGAGAACAACATCGCGGTCTACAAAAGAGTGCTGCCCTCGGTGGTGAATATTACCTCGACGGCGCTGGTCTTCGACTTCTTCTACGGAACCGTTCCGCAGCAGGGGCAGGGATCGGGTTTTATTCTCGACAAGTCCGGCCACATCCTGACCAACTACCACGTGGTGGCGGGCGCCAACCGCGGCGTTGAAGTGCAACTGAGCGACAAGCGCAAGTTCGCGGCGCACGTCATCGGCACCGACCGCACGCACGACCTGGCCCTGTTACAAATTGACGCGCCCAATCTACAAGCGGTCACCCTGGCCGATTCGTCACAGCTCAACGTGGGTCAGAAGGTCTTCGCCATTGGTAATCCCTTCGGCCTGGCGGGCACCATGACGCGCGGCATCATCAGCGCCATCCGGCCCATTCGCAACGGTGACGGCGCGCCGATTGAAGATGCGATTCAGACGGATGCGGCCATCAATCCCGGCAACTCCGGCGGACCGCTGCTGAATTCGAGCGGCGAGGTTATCGGCATCAACACCATGATTGCCTCGAACCCGGGAGTCGATCAGAGCTCGGGCATTGGCTTCGCCATTCCCATCAACACCGCCAAGGCCGTGCTGGCCGATCTGCTGAAGTACGGGCGCGTCAAACGGCCCACGCTGGGCATTGTTTCGTTTGCCATCGGTCCCGACCTGGCTTCGCAGATGGGTCTCTCCGCCGATTCCGGCGTGCTCATCCAGCGCGTGGTTCCGGGCGGGGCGGCCGAGCGCGCCGGTCTGCACGGCGGCCACGAGCAGGCCTACGTAGGCAACACGCCCATCATGCTGGGCGGCGACCTGATCATCGCCATCGACGGCCAGGAGGTCAGCGATCCGCAGGACATTAACGCCTTGATGGAGAAGCACCAGGCGGGCGACACGGTGAGCGTGACGATCGTGCGCGGCCAGCGCCGCATGACGGTCAAGTTGATTCTGGGGGAAGAGAAGGAATCGAGTACGTAGCGCGGCGGCTTTCCTGGCCGGGCTCACTCATCAGTGTGATTTCGATAGCAGCCGTCCTGTGCCAACTACTTGGACTCCTTATCACTTTCTGGAGGGAGAAGGGCTGGCGTTGATTTTCCTTCGATTTCCGGCGGAACTGGTCCAACTTCGGCAATGAGATTCTGTTCATGCCTAACAACTGTTAGGGCCATTGGCTTGCAAAGAATCTCGCGAACGATGAAATCCGTCAAAAAGTCCTGTGTCGGCGAGGTCCTAACCAATATTGCAGTATCCGACGTCATGCAGACAGCATGTTCCCCGAGTTCGAGAAACCCCGCATCTGAGGCTATTAATGCAGCTTGAACGCAAAGGCTCATGCTGCCGCCGAATATGCTTAGCGCGTTTCCAATCAGAGTTAGGTCTTGTCCAAGGATGCCATGACTTCGATAATTGGCGGCGATTGGATGAAACGGTAGGTGTGCCTTTAGAACCGGCACTCTGTTCGCCTCAAGAAAATCGAGGATCTCTGGGCTCATTTCGATCCGTGCGCCATCTTTGAATCGCTGGCCATAAGGAAACGTCACCGCGATTACTTGAATTTCTTTGAATTGTGGCTGGGAAAGATATTTCTCTACGGCGATCCGTGGTCCTTCCCCAACCCCGGTAAAGATTACGATGGTTTTCACGTCGCGCGCTGAGGCCACCTCAAACGCGATCCGAAGGCATTCCTCTAGATTCTCCTTCCCTTCATGGAAGAAGTATTCAATCGTCCCTGAGAATGAATTTGGCATTACTTCGTCACCGTAAAATGCAGGATCTGGTCGAAATCTTGGTGTGTACGCCGATGCTCCATCACAGCCCTGACAAACTGCAAGGGTTCCACATCAGAAATGCGCAGGTTCTGTACTCGTGACTGCTGCACATGATCCTCGCCGTTGTAATGGAGGTGTGGTCCCCTCCAGTCAACGTCTTGATCAATGCGAATGATGGCCGGAAACTTATTGCTCGGGAGCGGGACTCCGTCGTTGTCCTTGGCAGTGTTGGTTGGTCCGTAGTGAAACGAAAACGCCCTTCGGCACCCATAGCCGCCGAAGCTGGAAGAGCGTCGAAACCAATTTTCCACAACACGAAAGTAATGTCCGTCCGCGAATAGGACGGTCCACTCCATCTGCCAAGGCGGTTTATCTGGTACTACAGTTGGGGTTAAAAACGGGCCAATCTGCACAGAATCCGGTTCCAAAGGCGCGTTGGCTACTTCCGCAGCCAGCCACGCCTCGTACTCGGAGAAGCGCATATTAGGCAGCCAGAAGCTCGGGCGTGTTCTCACAATTCTTCAGCCGAGCACGGCTACCTGTCGGAAACGCAGCATAAAGCCTCTCAATGGTCACCTCTTGCAGAGCATCATGCTGCTCCCGGAGGTAGCGCCATTGCATTGCATCGTCCTCAGCAATTAGCTTCTCATCGAATTCCTGGCGGAGAAACTCATCGGTCGTGATGTGATACTTGAACTCAAACGCTTTTAACTGATGGGTAACGCCTTCCAGAGTAGGCGCACTACGTCTCTTGATCTGCATGTCTTTTTGATCTCCCACAAATTCCTCGCAACTGCACCGTATATCAGAGACACAACTCCTCTGACAAGCGATTATTTGACGCTCAACGGCGCGAGCGGGTTGCACGATTCCCTAATCGGCAGATACTCAAATTCCATTCAGTATTCTCATTATGCCTGCGATTCACCAGTTTGTCACGGCAAATGCTTGGCAAACATCGCACAAGTCTTTGTTTTTCTTTGATTTGAGGAGAGCAAGGATCAGTCCAATTCTTCAACATGAGCCCAAGTGCTCTCCGAGCTGCCTGCCCTTTCGGGGTCAACACGAGTGAGAACGGATTCTCCCGCGTCCCTTCTTCGGACCCGGGAGAATGCAGCCGTCGCCTTACCAGCGGCTGAGGGGCAATCGATGGCCCAGTTTTAGAATCCGGCGTTGATCTCCGCCTGTTCTACCTCGACCACCTGCATGCGCGCCACGGTCAGCGGCTCGTTGTAATGCGCTGCCACCAACTCCGCCGCGCGTGTGTCATTCAGATAAGGCCGCAGCACGGCCAGCTTGATGCCGGTCTGCGCGGACATTCTCACCACGTCAGCTTTGCTGGAAATGGAAGCCACCAGTGACAGGATCGTATTTACAACGGTCGCCACGGCCTGAAGCACTGTCAGTGCATGCTGCTGGCTATTGGCATCCACGATTCTGGCTGCCTGCATGAGAGCCGAACTTACCTGCTGCTGCAGGGTCACGACCTGCGTTTGCAACTGCTGCAATGCGCCGGCCGAAGGGTTCGCCAGGTAGGCCTTGGCCTGCGCCACCAGCAAGTTCGAAGCCGCGTCGAATCCCACGGTCGCCGCACTGAAAATGGGCGCGTCGGCCGGCGCCAGCAGCGATGCAGTCGAGTTCACCGTGGCCACCGCACTTTGCAAAGCGGGCGTCCAGTTCACAATGTCCTGCGCCACAGTGACAGCCGAGCAGCCCTGCATCCACGGTAGCGGAATCAAGAGCGCGATCAGCATCCACGCGCCGAACTTTGCTGTGCTCGACGCGCTCACCCGCTGACTTGCTGACTCGCCAACTTGCTGACTCGCTGTTTCCGGGTCCTTGGCCAGCAACCCCAGCAGCGCCGTGGCCAATGCGCTCACCAGCGAAACTACGGTGCCGGCTCCCGCCTTGCCCAGCGAGATGCCCTGCTGCGAGAGCACTCCGGCAATGGTTACTACCGCAATCAGCAATCCCGCGGCCGAGGTCTTGGGATGATTCCAGATATTCGCAAAAAGATTCATGATCAAAACTCCTTCGCGCCGCGGCTTTCCGCCGCGGCCAGCACGATTCGTGAAAATATGTGTGCGCTCTACGCCGAAAACTTTCCTGCGCAGGCCGGCGTTGCACCGCTTGTCGGCCGTGCGCAGGTTCAGGGGCGGCTCTCAAAGCCCGGATGTTGCCGTGGTTCCGGTCCTGGCATCCGGTGGAGAGCCGTCCAATCGAGACAACAGGGGTTCCGCGCTCCCCGGGAGGCATTCCCAGCCTTCCGGGGAGCATGCGCCGCGATGCCTTCGTGGCTGCGGTTCGCCTCTGTTTCTGCCAGATCGCCTGCCGACAGAGACAAAATGCAGGCGAAATCAGGAACCGCAGGGGGGAGGGTTTATCCCATCGCCCAGCGCTTTACTTCCTCTGTTTGTCTTGTTGTTCTTAAGAGTAGGTCATTTGCAGGTAATTACATGCAAAGCGCCGCAAGACAGGAACTATCTGAAAAATAATGTACTTAAGGAGGCTAGCCAGGACTCGAGTGCTTGACATTTCCTTGAGGTGCACCCCTGTGGTGAGACAGATTGTAAATTGACAGTTCGCTGTTGGTTGAAAAATGCTGTTCATTTTGTTTGATCTTCGGCAGTGTTGGTTTCAGCTGGTGAAGCGGAGACAGGCTCTGG
>Ga0302320_10029956_pt1 | contig 10388 bp, 8 predicted proteins | sample Bog_T0_3_FD_202130 | JGI IMG/M metagenome (GOLD analysis project Ga0302320, IMG submission 202130) | Peat permafrost microbial communities from Stordalen Mire near Abisko, Sweden - Bog_T0_3 | ecosystem: Environmental > Terrestrial > Soil > Wetlands > Peat | place: Sweden: Abisko, Stordalen Mire... | reverse complement strand
CCGAGGACGGCAAGTTCCCGGTGGATCCCTCGGGCGCGCTGCCCGATGGCCGCGCCTTCCAGGGCCCCGGCGAGTTGAAAGCCCTGCTGCACAACAACCCGCAGGCCTTCACCGAGTGCATCGCCGAGAAACTGCTGACTTATGCTCTGGGCCGTGGCCTGGAAGGGTATGACCGGCCAGTCGTCAAACAGATCGCGGAACAGACGGCGAAGCAGAACTACCGCTTCACGGCTCTCGTAATGGAAATCGTCAATAGTCTGCCGTTTCAGAACAGACGAGGAGACCCGACTCAATGAACATCCTTACCGGCAAACATCTTTCCCGCCGTACTGTCTTGCGCGGCGTGGGCGCTGCGCTTGCTCTTCCTCTGCTGGACTCCATGCGCCCGGCGCTCGCGGCGGAAAGCAAGGCGCCCGTTCGCCTGGCCTTCTCCTATATCCCCAACGGTGTCACGGTGCGCGACTGGAAGCCGGCCGGCGAGGGCGCCGGGTTTGAGTTCTCGCGCATTCTGAAACCACTCGAGCCCTTCCGCCAGGACGTGATGGTGCTTTCCGGGCTCGATCACCACAACGCCGAAGGCTTGGGCGATGGCGGCGGCGATCATGCCCGCGCGGGCGCCTGCTTCCTCACCGGCGTGCATCCCAAGAAGACCGCCGGCGCGGACATTCAGGCAGGTATCTCGGTCGACCAGTTGGTCGCCCGGAAGTACGAATCGGTCACCCGCGTGGCATCGCTCGAACTCGGCTGCGAAGATTCGCGCACCGTCGGCAACTGCGATTCCGGCTATAGCTGCGCGTACACCAACTCCATCTCCTGGCGCGGTCCGCAGACTCCCATGCCGCCCGAGACGAATCCACGTCTGGCTTTCGAGCGCCTCTTCGGCGACGCGGATTTCAGCCTCACCGCCGCGCAGCGGGCCGCCCGCGCCGCGCAGCGCAAGAGCATCCTCGATCTGGTCGGCGGAAGCGCGCAGCGCCTGTCGAAGGACGTTGGTCCCGCCGACCGCCGTAAACTCGACGAGTACCTCACGGGCGTGCGCGAGGCCGAGCGCCGCATCCAAATGGCGGAGAAAGGCGCCACCGGCTTCAAGCCCGGCATGGAAAAGCCCACGGGCGTTCCCGTGGCTTTCACCGACTACGTAAAGATCATGTTCGACCTGCAGGTGCTGGCCTTCCAGGCCGACCTGACGCGCGTTTCTACCCTGATATTCGGCCGCGAAGGCAGCGTTCGTACTTACAACGAGGTGGGTGTGCCCGACCCGCATCACCCGCTCTCGCATCACCGCAATCTGCCCGAAAATCACGAGAAGCTTTCGAAGATTAACCAGTTCCACGCCGGCCTGTTCGCTTACTTCCTGGATCGCCTGCGGAAGACCAAGGACGGCGACGGCACGCTGCTCGACCACACCATGGCGGTCTACGGCAGCGCCATCGCCGATGGCAACAGCCACTCCCATACGAACCTGCCGGTGATTCTGGCCGGCCACGGCGGCGGTAAGCTGACGCCAGGCCGTCACATCGTGTACCGCCAAGGCACTCCGATGACGAACCTCTATGTCGCCTTGATGGAACACATGGACGTTCCCACCGAGAAGCTGGGCGACAGCAACGGCAAACTGGAATATCTAAGCGAACTCTAGGGACTTTGTCGACGCCACGATAAACGCCCGAGGATGTTCCGCAACCAGCCTGGCTCGCCAAGACCGATGAGGCATCGCCGGATCGGCGCCAACGGTTCGCCTACTCAACCGTCGGCCCCTGGACCAACACCGTGCTGAAAACAGCGGCTACCTGCCGCTTCGAGTCGCTCGGCGAGCTGAGAGCCAAGCCCACGAATACCGGCCCGTTCATCGACACCGTGACCGGCGTGCTGTCCGGGATCGCCCCGCCGGATTTACCCACCCTTCCCACGGAGATTGTGAACGAGTCGCCGTGCCTCCGAATGAACAGGTGGACTACGCCTGCCATGTTCGCGTATGCAGGGAAATCGGCGCTCCGGGATGACGCTCTCTATCGACTCTGTACTGCGCCGTGCTCCTCCCATCACCGTAGATCACGGCGGCCGCGTAGGCAGCATCCGGATCGAGGCTCTGGCGGATCATGAGCGCCGCTTGACTGCGGTCGGTGGAACCAGTCCCGGCAAACCGGACATTGGCGTTCACCGTTACGTCGCCCGTTACCCGTTTCCAGAGGTACTGGAAGCCATCGGCCTTGCCGCCGATCTCTCCACCCGCCCCCATTACCGAGTATTCGCCGGTAGACGGATTAAAGTCTGCATGCCCGGCGAACTGGCCCAGTGAAACACTGGTGTCCTTTTCGAATATGCCGAGCGGAGAGGCGAAACACAGGGCAGCCAGGGCGCACCCCAGCCACAGGGGGGAAACGGCGCTTATCGATGCACGATAGGTGTTCAGCATGGCCATAGGACGCATCCGGGCCGCCGTTCGTTAACAGCGGGATGGCACTTTCACGACGTTGCCGGAGCCGGATCTCAAGGAAGAGTGCATGGGCGGCCCGCGGATCGGTGGGCCGCCTCTTACCAATCTGCGGCGCCGGCGAACGGCCGTGGCGTTCTCCTCGCCGCCCGGCGAAGGCCGGATGGGGCTTTCTCAACAAAGGAGAGGGACAAAAAAGTAGTGGCCCCGAGCTGGGTATCTCGGGGCCTGCACTCAGAGAGTGGCGGTGGGAGGGGACTCACCGCCAGGGATGCTGTCTGTATTGCTTCGATATTACTAATTTGAGACCTGTTTGTCTACATATTTTTGAAAATTATTTTCCGTCCTCAGGCTCGACGCTTCCTCAACGCCGTTTTGGGGCGACCGCCGGCCTTCCAGCGCGCGCCGAGGCTACTTGATGAGCTTCTGGTAACGCAGCCAGTCGCCGAAGCGCTCGATCCAATTGTCGGTGGGCTGGCTCTTCTGGGGCATCCCGAACCCGTGGCCGCCGGCTGCGTAGGTGTGCAATTCGGCGGGCTTGCCCGCGGCTTTCCAGGCGAGGAAGAGAGGCTCGGTGGATGCGGATATGGGGTCGTTATAGGCGTGCAGGAAAAACACCGGCGGGGCATCGTCAGGCACCTTCAGATCGGCGGCGTTGACGCAGCAGGCGTAAATGGCGGCGGCGAAATCGGGGCGCGTTCCGGCGGTGTGATCGATGGCCGCTCTTAACGCCACATAGCCGCCGGCCGAGAATCCCATGATGCCGATCTTGTGCCCGTCGATGTGCCAGTCGGCGGCGCGGCCGCGAACGACCTTGATGGCCTGGAGGCCGTCGGCGGCGGCCATCTGCTGGATCTGAGCCTGACTTCCACCGCCCGCACCGGCCGGAGGCGGTCCGTCGCCGGGCCCGGTATCGATGAGCCGGTACTTGAGAACGAAGGCGGCGATGCCGTGCTGCCGCAGCCAATCGGCGACCATGACGCCTTCGGAGTCCCAGGAAAGGTGCGAGAATCCGCCGCCGGGAGCGACGATCACCGAAGTACCGGTCGCGGTTCCCGCGCCCGGGAGGAATGCCGTCACGGTGGGGACCGTGATATTGCGGAGGCGTTTGATGCCGGCGGCATCGACGTACGCGGATTCTTTTTGGGGCCAGCTCTCCGAACCCGGTGCGCCATTAGGCCAGAGATTGACGACTGTGTTTTGCGCTGGGGCCAGGGAAGCGGTCAGGAGCAGGCCGGCTGTGAGGGCGAGGCGGTGGTCGAGCATATGACTCGTAGCGTATCGCGTTGGGAGGGGTTGATGCGAGACACCTTCATGGCCGGGGAGATGCCGAGGACTTACGCGCCCCTGGCCAACGAGCCGCAAAAACGGAGGGCCGTTCGAGTCGGGAGTTCCTTGCCGGCGCAAACAGACTGCCCCAGACGTTAAATGGGCCGGAGAGCTTCCACTGGCGCCTGGGCCGCTGTGTCTTCCAGAAGTTCGCAGAGTTGCCGTACCTGGATCGGCTTGGAGAGATACCCGTCCATTCCGGCCACCAGGCACTTGCCGGCGTCATCTTTCATGGCGTAAGCGGTCATAGCCACAATCCTCTGATGGCCGCCGTTCCTATGTTCTCCCTCGCGAATGGCAATAGTGGCTTCGAAACCGTCCATTAGCACATTTCCCTGTCCCGAGGCTGCCTGATCGGCGTAAGCCGTGAGATGGTCCGATTCCACCACCTTGCGCACGATCCCCTCTACCTCCACCCAAAGGGTATCCGCGGCGCCAGAGAGCAGGAAATCGAGGCTCACGCGTGGCGCCGGCGGCATCGGTCCGTGGCTGAGGATTGTGATCTGGGGGCGATCGACTAACGGCGCGTAGCCTCCGGGAGCACTGACGCCTTCGACGCGAAGTCTGTCTCCCGGGCGCAGCGGAAGGGATTTCTGGCCGCGCATCTCGACATACACGCCGCCAGTGGGGTCGAAAAGGAAGAGATTGCCCAAGTCGGCGTTGTAGTAGAGAACGATTGCGCCGTCGAGCCGAACCGGATAACCGCGTGCTGCTTCCTCATTCGACAGCCCGTGAATCTGACGAGCGGCGGTCAGGGTCGGTAGGGCTGACGGTGCGGGATTAGCTTCGATGGCACGCCTGGCGAACAGGGCGAGCGCGAATGGCGCGAGCACGACGCACCACTTCGAGACGCGGCATTGGCGCAGTTCGATACTCCTCGAGAACCATATCGGCAGACGGCCAGTAGATTTTTACAGTTCTTAGTTAGTTTCTGTCGCGAAACTCAGTTTCGGCGTGCAAGACCGCTCCCTCACGGTCGCGGCTCCGATCCGAAGTCTTGTAGTGTCAACGAAACCATCAGAGCCCCGACCGTAAGGGAGGGTTCCTTCGCCGGCGCACGGGAGTTTAGCGACAGAAACTAGTTAGTTCTCAAAAGGGGAATCGCCGTTTGTTCTCCGGCGCACCGCTGGTTGACGCGGTCGTTACCAAGCCGTTCCTGGTCGCGAAGGCAGGTTAGCGGGGTGCAGCCGCCACTTGGCAGATTCTTCCCTCCCGGGGCCACACGCCGTAGACAGTCCAAGGCTTCGATGCCGATTCCCGCACGTACCCCAGCCATTCACTTCTCCGCAGACCTGCGTGCAATACGAGAGGAGACTCGGTGTCCGTGAAGAAGCCTGGAAAGTAACGATGGCGGAAGCCGCCGCGGCCCAAGCCAACGATTTCACCAGTTGGGTCGGTGATGACCAAATCGTCCGGCGCTCGTTTTAGTTCGCTGTCGACAGCCCAGCCCTCCACCCGCCACGCTGCGGAATCCGAGGCTGTCAAAGGAGTCGCCTTCTCTATGGCGCCCGTGCATGGGGTCTCGGCGATCACGCGGAATGCTTCTGAAAGCCGCTTGCCGGGCCACTGGGCGCGAGCTTCGGCGAAAACTCCGATGTGCCGCCGCCGCAGGAAGGCAACGGACTCGTCACGCTCCGCCTTGACCGCAAAGAGATTTCTGAGCAGTCCTTCGTCGGGCGCATCCAACAGGATCGCCGCCCCTACGGCGTCCGCGCCGCGAAAGAAATCCGCCCAATCCTCCGCCAGATCGCGTTGCCGCTTAGGGTGCGGGAACAGGAGAAGACACAACATGACGCTCAAAAAGGAGAGAAGCGCCCGTCCCGGCAATTGGCGAGACCACCCATATAAGACCAGAATTGCGATGGTAGTCCAGAATGTGCAAAGCAGCGTGAAATAGCGGGACGGCAAATCGAGTTTGCTATCCAGCCACTCAGGCCCCAGGCGTCCCGCGACGATGCTGGCGGCGCTGAGCAAGAGAAATAGACTGGCCGCCAGAAGCACCGATACCCACCGTCGTTCGGCGCCATCCCCTCGAAGAGCATGCACGGCGACATATCCTGCCCCAACAACCGTCATTAGGCCTGTGGCAATTCTCACGCCGGGCGGAAAGGAATCCAGAGGTCCGCCTAACAACAACCCGATCAACATGGCCGCGTCCAGAGGGTGACGAAGCATGCCGCCTGCTCCGAGCCCCAACGCAGGCGTTTGATAGTTCCAGCCGTAGAGGAGGACCACGGCGGTCCCGATTGCCGCCAGCGCGATGGTGCAGCGCCGGGATAGCTTCAAATAGAGCGCCTGCGCTACCAGGACGGGCCATATGAGGACTCCGTTGGGCATGGTTAGAGAACCGGCTAATCCAGCCGCGATACTGAGTACCGTAAACGTAATGGGCTTCTTTCGCGCGCCGAGAGCGAGGCAAAAGAAGGAAACGGTACCTGCCGCGTATACCAGGGGAAACATGGTCTGCATGCTCCACACGAAGTTTTCCATCTGAGAGGGGGACAACATCAGATTGAAGATGGCGACGGTTGAAAGCGCAAAATAGAGGAAGGACCTTTTTCTGAACAGCGCCCAGGCAAGGGCGGCCAGCAGGACAATATGCGTGAATTGAACCAGAAGGGTGAGCCACGTTAGCGATGCGCGCGAAGCCCACCGGGTGTCCGCGAAGAAGATCAATCGCGGAATCACGAGCCGGTGCCCCCAATAGGAAGACCATAATATCCGCCCAAGAGAAGCTCCGTGTTCATATTCGGAGAACTCATGGAGCGTCACCCATTCGTCCATCCAAGGTACCCGGGTCGCGGCACGCGGAATCTGTGCCAGGGTAAACAGGTTCAGCCGCAGGGTGACAGTGAAAGCCGTCGTGGCCGCCGCCCAGGCGGCCAGTCGAGTCATCGTATGCTTGCCCGGCCGCCTCACATCCGTAGGGTAACCCTCTTTGGGCCGGCACAAAGACAACTTCACATAAGCTGCGTGGCAGCGTGCGCGGGCTCTCGCCGGGCGCCGTCTACCCGATTTGTTCCAACTCCCCTTCGAGCAGCGCGACGTGCTCTTCTTCCTCGGCGGCGAGCTCGCCGCATAGGTCCTTTTCCAAACCGGCCGGCAGATCGTTGGCCAGCTTACGGAAGTGATCGCGCGTGCGGCGCTCCATCTCCAGCGCCGCCTGATACAGATCGCGAACACCCGATTCGCCATTCACCTGAATGCCCTTAAAGAGCCAATTGGAAAGCAGGACCTGCTCGTTGGAGGAAAGCTCCACCACCTCGCGGTCCAAATGCGCATGGTACTTCTCTTCCAACTCGTGGAGGTGGTCCAACTCGGCCTCATAAAGGCGCTCGAGTACCGCGCGCTGGTCCGGAGTCTTAGCCTGGTCGCGCGCCAGCTTATAAAAGTGGAAGGAATTCAGCTCGAACTGCACGGCGTCGCGGATGGCCTGGAAGCGCATGGAATCGCCCATGTCGCGTTGCGGGATCACTTCCAGCGTGCCGCCGCACATGAAGCACTTGCCGTAGGGGATGGCGAACCCGCTGGTCAGTTTGAAACAGCTCTTGCAGCGCCAGGTGTAGCGCACCTGCGCGCAGCAGATCTCGTCTTCTTCCAGCACGCGGCGGCATTTCGGACAAGAGGATGGCATCTTATAAGCTCCCTGCTGTGGTGAGTTGCGGCGGCGCGCCGGGTTGGAGGATACCCATGTACTCCAACATTCCCTTGGCCGCCCGTTTGCCGGCTCCCATGGCCAGAATCACGGTGGCCGCGCCGGTCACGATATCCCCGCCGGCGAAGACCCCGGGGAACGAGGTCATCCCGGTCTGTTCGTCGATCTGAATGTATCCCCACTTGTTGACGTTCAGACCGGGGGTGGTCTGCGCGATGATGGGGTTGGCGGTGGTGCCCAGCGCGTAGATTACCGTGTCCACGTCGATGAGGAAGTCCGAGCCCGGCGTGGGCATGGGACGCCGGCGGCCGGAAGCGTCGGGCTCACCCAGTTCCATCTTCTGGCAGCGCATGCCCGTCACCCAACCCGAAGAATCGCCCAGAATCTCCACCGGCGCCGTCAGCCACATGAAATTCACGCCTTCTTCGATGGCGTGCTCCAGTTCCTCGCCTCGGGCCGGCGATTCGCGCCGCGACCGCCGGTACACGCACGTCACCGCTTCCGCGCCCATGCGCAGCGCCACGCGGCAGGCGTCCATGGCGGTATTGCCCGCGCCTACCACGGCCACGCGTTTTCCCATGCCGACGGGCGTATCGTAGATCGGTTGGCGGTAGCCGCGCATGAGGTTGACGCGCGTCAGGAATTCGTTGGCGCTGAAGACGCCGTTGAAGGCTTCGCCGGGAATCTCGGCAAATTTGGGGGAACCGGCGCCCGTGCCGACAAACGCCGTGTCGAACCCCTGGTCGGTGAGCAACTGCGGAATGGTGAACAGCTTGCCAATGATGCTGTCGAGCCGGATATCCACGCCCATCTTCTTGAGGTTTTCAATTTCGGCGTCGATGATGACGTCCGGCAGGCGAAATTCCGGGATGCCGTACTTGAGCACGCCGCCGGCGACGTGCAGCGCTTCGAACACGGTCACCTTGACGCCGTTTCGTGCCAGTTCGCCGGCGCAGGCCAGGCCCGAGGGACCGGAACCGATGATGGCGGCTTTCTTCCGCACCGTGGCTGTGGGTTCGGGAAACTCGTCCCAACCGCGCCCCATGGCGATATCGGCCACGAAGCGTTCCAGCCGCCCGATGGCCACCGGCTTGAGCTTCGCGCCCACTACGCAAGTGGATTCGCATTGCGTCTCCTGCGGGCAGACGCGCCCGCAGACGGCGGGCAGAGCGTTGGTGGATTTCAGAATCTGGTAGGAGCGCTTGAAGTCCTTCTCCTGGATGGCGGCGATGAAGCCGGGAATGTCGATGCCCACGGGGCAGCCGGGAATGCAACGCGGCTTCTTGCAGCGCAGGCAGCGTTCGGCCTCGTGCAGCGCGCCGGCCAGGTCGAGCCCCAGCGCCACTTCCTGGAAGTTGTGGCGGCGCAGCTCCGCCGGTTGATGCGGCATGGGGACGCGTTCCGGCGGAATGCTCTTCAGGTTCTTGGGCACACGCGGGCCGGGCGCGAGGGGCGCCGGTTCTGGAAGCTCGCACGTAGAGCGCGGCTGCCCGTCGGTTTGCGCGACGGCTTGCATGCCGGCCAGCCTGGTGGATTCGTCGCGGTAGCGATCCATGGCCTCCTTCTCTTCGCGCGCAAAGCGTCTCTGGCGCAGGGAGAGCTCGTCGAAATTCACCAGATGGCCGTCGAAATCTGCGCCATCCACGCAGGCGAATTTCATTTTCCCGCCCACGGTTACGCGGCAGGAGCCGCACATGCCGGTGCCATCCACCATGATCGAGTTGAGGCTGACCACGGTGGGGACGCCAAAGGGCCGCGTGGTTTCGCAGCAGGCCTTCATCATGGGGAGGGGCCCGATGGCTACCACCTCGCGCACGTCTTTTTCCGTGGCCAGGACATCGGCCAGGGCCTGCGACACAAACCCCTTGCGTCCGTAGCTGCCGTCGTCTGTGGTGACCAGCAGTTGGTCGCTGTAGGCGCGGAATTCCTCTTCCCAGAACATCAGGTCGCGGTTGCGGAAACCTACGATGGAGATGGTGCGGTTGCCGCGCAGCTTATACTCGCGCAGTTGCGGATAAATCGGAGCTACGCCCAGCCCACCGCCCACCAGCACGACCGTGCCTTCGAGTTTACGGATATGGCTGGGCAAACCGAGCGGCCCGATGAAATCGAGCAGGGTATCGCCCGCGCGCAGGGTCATCATCTCGAAGGTGGTTTTGCCCACCGCCTGGATGACCACCGTGACCGTGCCGCGATCCGCATTGAAATCGGCGACGGTAAGCGGGATGCGCTCGCCATGCTCGTCGATGCGAGCCATGATGAAGTGTCCGGGACGTGCCGCACGCGCCACATCGGGCGCTTTGACGTCCCAGAGGAAGGTCGTCGGACCGAATTGCTGTCTACGAGTGATGAGAAACACCACACCCCCTGGAAGAAATATGGTAGCAAATTTACGAAAGAAGAGTCTTTTTATCTTTAATCAACCTAAAGCGCCGTCCGCGGCACGGGTTGTATACTTTAAAGGCTCGGATCGCAAGGGATTAACTCGCTCACGACAAAGGGGACGCAGATGAGCCAAGCACATCGACGGGGCAGATCGCTGTTGTTTTGGGGCCTTTTTCTGGCCTTTCAAATTGCCGGCTATGTTACACCGATGTACCAGACCCCTCAAAACCCGGTCCCCGGTTATTTCGGTGTCTTCTTCTTGCTGCCCGGTAGTCTGGTTGCTCTTACCAGTTACCTGGACGGCAATCTTTTGGTTCTCTTTGCCGTCATATCGGCAATCAATTTGGCAACGTGGGGCTTCGTCTGGCGGCGGATGCAGCGGCGCGCGAACAGTCCGCAGGCGCCGGTGATCCAGCAAACAGCATCTTCCGATATATGAGGTGATTTGCCGAAGGCAATCGCCCCGTCGCGGCAAACCACTCGATCTGCGGATTCAGCTTGACAGGTAATTTAATGTATATTAGTGTTGTTTAAGATAACGCTAGTCGATGAACGAAACGGATTTGTCGGCATCCTTCGCGATTT
>Ga0302320_10029953_pt1 | contig 10389 bp, 8 predicted proteins | sample Bog_T0_3_FD_202130 | JGI IMG/M metagenome (GOLD analysis project Ga0302320, IMG submission 202130) | Peat permafrost microbial communities from Stordalen Mire near Abisko, Sweden - Bog_T0_3 | ecosystem: Environmental > Terrestrial > Soil > Wetlands > Peat | place: Sweden: Abisko, Stordalen Mire... | reverse complement strand
TCGGCGTCCCGCTCAATGAGATTGCGTTCATGGGGGACGACATCAATGATCTCGCCGCGATCAGCCTCGCCGGCTTCTCCGCCGCGCCGGCGGATGCCCATGAATCCGTCCGCGAGGTCGTCACCCTGGTCACCCGCCATCCGGGCGGGAACGGCGCCGTGCGGGAGATGCTCGATCAATGGGTTTTAAAAACATGAAAGTATCGGATTACGTCATCGATGTCCTTGTGAAGAGGAAGATCGGGCATGTCTTCATGCTCGCGGGCGGCGGCGCCATGCATTTGAATGATTCCCTAGGCCGGCGACGCGAGGAGATCGGGTTCGTCTGCAACCTGCACGAGCAAGCGGTCTCAATCGCCGCGGAGGCTTACGCGCGGGTAACGAATGACTTTGGCGTGGCGATGGTCACGTCCGGTCCCGGAGGCACCAATGCGCTTACCGGCCTGGTGGGCGCATGGCTCGACTCCACGCCGTGCATCTTTCTCTCCGGCCAGGTCAAAACGCCCGATCTCAAGAGCATCCCCGGCCAGCGCCAGAATGGCGTGCAGGAGGTGGATATTGTCTCAATCGTCCGTTCGGTGACGAAATACGCCGTCACCATCCTCGACCCGGCTACCATCCGCTACGAGATGGATAAGGCCATTTACCTTGCGACCCTGGGACGACCCGGCCCGGTCTGGATCGATCTGCCGCTCGATGTCCAGGCGGTCCAGGTAGACCCGGAGTCGCTCCCGGGCTACACCCCGGAGCCCCCCTCCTCCATCCCCGAGACGATCCCGCTCGCGCAATCCGTCGCGGAGACAATCGCCCTGCTCAATGGCGCGCAGCGTCCCATCCTCCTGCTCGGGAATGGCATCCGCGTGGCGGGCGCCGCGGATCGCGTGGACGAGCTGGTCAGAACGCTCGATATCCCGGTGGTCACCACCTGGCTGGGTCTGGATCTCATCCCGGACGCGCATCCCCTCTTTGTGGGACGCCCCGGCGCGATTGCCCCTCGCGGCGCGAACTTTGCCATCCAGAATTGCGATTGCCTGCTGGTCATCGGCTCCCGGCTCGACCTGGCCCTGACCGGGTACGCCCACGAAAAATTTGCCCGCGCGGCGAAGAAGATCATGGTGGATATCGACTCTGCGGAGATCCGCAAGATGCAGATGCCGATTGATCTGCCGGTGGTCGCGGATGCCGGCCAGTTCATCGATGGCTTGATCGCCGGCGCCGCCAACTTGAAGCCGGTGGACCGCAAGCCGTGGATCGACAAATGTTTTGAGTGGAAATCCCGCTACCCGCTTCTGCGCCCGGAGCATCTGCCGGCCACGCATGAGAAGCTGAGCATGTATTACTTTGCGGAGTGCCTCTGGGACGCGCTGGAGGAAGGGGAGCTGGTGGTGCCGGGCAGTTCCGGTTTCGCCAGCGAGATCTTTTTCCTGATGACCAAGGCGAAGAAGGGCCAGCGCATCTTTCACAACCGCGGCACCGGTTCCATGGGCTTTGCGATTCCCGCGGCCATTGGCGCCTGCTTTGCCGCAGGGCGCAAGCGGACCATCACGGTGGACGGAGACGGCGGCTTCCAGATGAATATCCAGGAGCTGGCGACCATCTCGCAGCACAACCTGCCGATCAAACTCTTCGTCGCCAACAACGGCGGCTACGCCTCCATCCGCTCGTCGCAGCTCGGCTATTTCAAGGGCAACCTCACCGGCGCGGATGCCTCCAGCGGCGTCTGGCTGCCGGACCTGGGCAAAGTCTCGGCCGCGTATGAGATCCCCTTCCGCCGCCTTACGGTGGAAGATGACCTCCCTTCCGCGATCCGCGAGATCCTCGCCACGCCCGGCCCGACGGTGTGCGAGGTGATCGTCCGCCATGACGAGGCGCGCATCCCGCGGCTCGCCTCCTCGCAATTGCCGGATGGCAGGATGGTCTCCAAGCCGCTGGAGGATCTCTTCCCGTTCCTGGAGCGCGAGGAGTTTCTCGGAAATATGATCATCCCGCCGTTGGACGCCTAAACCGGCCCCGGCGCCGCGCCGCGCATCTCCTCTCCACCGCACCGCCAAAAAATCATCCATGACTCGCAAACTGATCAGTGTGATGACCCCCTGCTATAATGAGGAGGGGAATGTGGAGGAGCTTCACCGCCGGATCACCGCCGTCTTCGACGGGCTTCCGCAGTACGATTGGGAGCATATCTACATCGACAATGCCTCGCGGGACGGGACGCCCCGGCTGCTGCGCCAGCTCGCCGCCGCGGACCCCCGGGTAAAAGTGATCCTCAATACGCGGAACTTCGGCCATATCCGCTCGCCTTTCCATGCAGTCCTGCAGGCGCGGGGTGATGCGGTGGTGAGCCTGGCGTCCGATCTCCAGGATCCGCCGGAGTTGATCACCCAGTTCATTGAGAAATGGGAGCAGGGTTACAAGGTCGCGTTCGGCCAGAAGATCACGAGCGATGAGGCGCCCTTCTTCTACCTGCTGCGATCCGCGTATTACAAGCTGGTGCGGAAGCTCGCGGACATCGAGTTGATCGAGCACGTCACCGGGTTCGGGATTTACGACCGGGAGGTGATTGAGCAGTTCCGGAAGATCAATGACCCCTACCCCTACGGGCGGGGGCTGGTGAGCGACCTGGGGTATGAGGTGGCGCGCATCCCTTATCATCAGCCGGTGCGGCAGAGCGGCATCACGAGCAATAACTTCTATACGCTCTATGACATGGCGATGCTGGGCATCACCAATCACTCCAAGGTGCCGCTGCGAATCGCGACATTGCTCGGCTTCGCCATGTCTCTGGCCAGCCTGCTGGTGGCGATTGGCTACCTGATTTACAAGCTTCTCTTCTGGTACAGCTTTCCAGTCGGCCTGGCGCCGGTGATCATCGGGCTCTTTCTCTTTTCCTCCGTGCAGCTCTTCTTCACCGGGGTGCTGGGCGAGTATATCGCGGCCATTCACACCCAGGTGCAGCATCGGCCCCTGGTGATTGAGAAGGAGCGAATCAACTTCTAAGCGCCGGGCAGCGCCGGGCGCGACGCAGTTTCCCGCGCTCGCGGGCCTGATCACGCCGTATTGCATATGGTCACCGCCAGAACCCGATTTATCCTGCGGATCGCGGCCTCGCTGACGCTGCTGCTGCTGCTGGCGTGGAAGGTGCACTGGGCGGTGATCTTCTCCGTCTGGGGGCATCTCCGGCTGCCGCGCTTTCTGGCCACCTCCATGCTGGCGCCGGTGATGATCGGGCTGCTGGCCTGCCGCTGGCGCATCTTCCTGCGCGAGCAATCGATCGATCTGCCGGGGCGCACGGTGCTGGGCCTCACTTGGGCCGGGCAGTTCTTTAACTCCGTGCTGCCGGGGAGCACCGGCGGGGATGTGGTAAAGATCTATCAGGTCTGCCGTCTCGCGCCGGACAGAAAGGCGGCAGCCGCTGCGGCTGTGATCGTGGATCGTTTCACCGCGCTCATCGCGCTGGTGGCGCTGGCGGGGGTGTCGCTCTCGCTGGGCAAGGCATTGCCGGAACTGAGTTGGAAATCGCTCCCCGGCTCCCCGCGGCTCTGGCTGCTGGGCGGCCTCCTGCTGGTGGTGGTCGCAATTGCCGCCGCCGCGAAGGTGCTCGGCTCCCCGCACTGGATGTCCCGGCTCCGGCAGATCGTCTCGACGCTCCGCACGAGTTTCACGCTCAATGGTTCATTCTGGCTGGGCCTGCTCATCGCGTTTGCCGTTCATCTGGCGAACGTGGGGATTTTCTTCGGATTTGCCGGCGCGCTCGGCATCCAGATCACCTATGTGCAGGCGCTCTCGTTTTTCCCGATCATTCTCTTCCTCCTGCTCATCCCGGTAACGGTGAATGGCCACGGGTTGCGGGAGATGCTGATGCTGTTTTACTTTTCCCACCTGCATATCGCGCTCAGTTCCAGCACCGGCGCCGGCCCCATGGAGACCACCCTCTGCCTCTCGCTGCTGGGCGTGGCGAATGACCTCGTCTGGACGCTGCCGGGCGGGCTCTGGTATCTGCTGGCGATGGTGTGATGCTACCGTCGCAGGAAACGGAGAATCGCTTCCAGGACGCCGAGTTTTCTCAGGAAGCAGAGGGGACGGGTGACGAGCGGATTGCCGAACACAAAGCAGAACAGGCGATTGCGCCAGAGCGGGATAAAGGTGCCGGATCGGCGCGCGAGCGCTTTGAGAGAGAGCTCCACAAGATGCTCCGCGCTCATCCACATGAACCATGGGACGCGGGAGCTGTCGAACGAGCGCATCCCCGCGGTCTCGGTAAATGGCGTCCTGGTCTGGCCGGGGCAAAGCGCCTGCACCCTGACGCGCGAGGCGCCTATCTTGTGCAATTCCACTTGCAGACACTCCGTAAAGCCGACGAGGAACAGCTTGGAGGGGCCATAGATGGAAATCTCGGGAAAACGGGTGAACGCGCTGATGGATGCAATATTAATCACGCCGCCGGCCCCACGCGCGACCATGCCGGGGAGCGCGACGCGGCAGAGCCTGACGGTGGCGATGACATGAAGTTGCATCATCTTGAGCTGCACAGCGTAGTCCGTCTCGATAAAGGTGCCGTAGGAGCCGAACCCCGCGCCGTTGATCAGCAATTCCAGGGTGGCGCACTGCTTCACGAGAGCGGCGGCGCGGTCGAGATCCTCCGGCTGGGTCAGATCGGCGACGCAGGCCAGCGCGGTCATGCCCTCAAACTCCGCGTTGAGCCGAGCGGCCAGTTCCGTCACCGGCCCCGAGGCATGATCCAGCAGGATGAGGTCAAATCCCTGCCGGGCCAGCGCCGCGCAAAACGCCCGGCCTATGCCCCCGGCCGCTCCGGTGATGGCGGCTGTCTTTCGCGGGAATGTGGGGACGGATTCGGACATTGCGGAAGTGGGATGGCGAAGGAAGGAGCGAGGCCGCGCGGGGGTGCCGCCGGGAGGCATGCCATCGTGGGCTCCCGGCGCGGCGCACACTGCAACCACTCGCTAGCCGATGCGGCGCTCCGGTGTCAAAACTTTTGACCACAACGGCTTCGGAAGCCGCTTCCCGCGATGCGAGAACCCGGGCGCGCGGCTGATTTTTGCGCTGTTCACGCGGTGCGCGGTGGGTAACCTCCCACTCCTCCCCGCAAGGCCCAAAAAAATCGCTCCCCATGTCCAATCCGAACGTCAAATCAGCGGGACAAAACAAAGCCTCCGCCGGGCGGTCCGCACCCGCGTTTTCCCCGCGACTGCTGCCACCCATCGTGGTGACGGGCCTCTTTCTGCTGGGCATTTTCCTTTTGCCATACCACATCCCCGGCCCGGGCCCGGCGGATTCGCAGTCGTGGGAGTTCGGGTTCAACAACACCGTGGCGCAGGGATTGATCGCCCTGATGCTGCTCTCGCTTTTTGCGTGGCAGTTTCTCCTGGGGAGGCAGCGCCCGGAGTCTGACCCGGTGATGAGGATCTTTGATGCGGAGGAGGAGCGGGTGCCCCCCGGGCCCCTGCTCTATACCATGGGGAGCCTCCAGTTATTCGCGTGCGCGGTGCTGCTGATCTGGTTCGCGATTCTGCCCAACAGTCATTACGGGGAGCTGACCTACTTTATCCAGCGGGTGGAGGCGTGCGTCCTGGGGCGCGCGCCGTATGTGGATTTCGGTTTCGACTACGGCCCGGCGCTCCTGGCGCTGCCGGTGGGCATTTACCACCTCTTCCACGCGGCAGTGTCGGTGGAGAATGCGTACATCGCCTCGCTTCTGGTTCATTTCGTGATCGGGTTCGGGATCCTGGCCTATCTGCTGAGCCAGCTCCATGCGCGCGGGCGCTGGGTGATCATGGCGATGATGGGTTTCCAGATGATTAATCTGACGCTGGGGCTCCAGTACACGCCGGTCCGGTTTACGATCGCGGTGGCGTCGCTGTTCGTCGTCCGCCAGATCCATCGGACGGCGTACTCCTCGCCGGCGCGGCGCCTCTGGCTGCTGGCGCTGACGGGATTCCTCCTGCCGCTGATCAGCTTTTCCATCTCGCCGGAGATGGGTCTGGCGCTGACCATCAGCCTTTGCGTGTACTTCCTCTGGTTTCTCCTGGGGCCGGAGCGGCGCCTTGCGCTGCTGGTACTGGCCGTGTTCCTGGGGCTCGCGGTCACTGCGGTCTTTTTCCCACGCCCTTATTTCAATGCGATGCTTTCCTTCGGCAAAGGGGGCGGCAATTTCCCGATCTTTCCCACGATTCATATCCTCGGGTTTCTGGCGGCGGCGCTCTGGATCTTCCCGCGCCTTGGGGTCATCGCCCTCCGCGACCGGTCGGGCACGGGACCGTTCTGCGCGGGGCTGGCGTTCCTGTGCGGGATGTTCATCCTGCCGGCCACGGGACGGTGCGATCCGGGCCATGTCTGGAGCAACAGTGTGGCGCTGTTTGTGATCGCGCTGGCAGCCGTGAGCTGGCTCCCTAAGAAGTGGTGGTACACAGTATGGGCCATCTATTTCCTCATCTTCCCGGTGACCAATGAATTCGCGGCCTGGGATAACTACGCGGGGCCGATCCAGGGAGCGCTGGCGATGCGGGCGCAGCTTGCCGGGGTCTCGTACGACGCGGATAACTTTGCCCATCTGGCCCCGGGCAGCCCGCGGCCGCCCATCCACTACAGCAAGCTGCTTCCTATGGAGGGGCTGGACGGCCTGCCGCCGGTGAAGATGGGCCTGCCGCTCGGCGATAATGAGGTGCTGGAGCGGTATCTCGTCCTCCACGGGCGTTTCATCCCCTCCTACTACATGGCCCCGTATGACGACATTTTCGGCGATGCCGATATGAAGCGGGAGGAAGGTTACCTCCATAAAATGGAGTACATCTATGTCCCGACCTACTATCTGGGGTATTTGCAACCGATGAACCTGAACGCGGTGGCAATCGCCCAGGCCAAGGCGGACTCCAAGTGGCTCAGCGGGCTGCTCCTCTTTCCCGTCGATCTCCCGTCAGCCCATCCCATTTACCTGCCGGATGCGGAACTGATGCGCCACATCGCCAGCGAGTACTCCCTGGTCCAGCAGTACCAGAGCGGCGTCCTCCTGCGGCGCAGGGCGCCGTAGGAGCTCCCGGTGTCAGCGGTATCGTCAAATCGTGAGGAATGGATTTTGTTGGATTTCCTTTTGAGGATTGGCACGTGGGTGGCTAGGGTTAACGGCTATGAATTCTCTTTGGCAGGGCTTGCGCGAGAGCGCACGGGCCGAGTTGAAACAGCGTGACTACAAGCAGAAATCCCTGGCGGAGCGTCTTGCCTCCACGGGCGTGGAGGCCGGCGAGCTGGTGAGCGCGGACCGCGCCCAGCTCCGCTGGATCCCTGGGGTGGAGATTTTTTCCCGGAGGGTCTATCCGCAGCGGCACCGCGGCTACTTTGGGGAGTTTGCGCGGCGTGGCGAGGGCGCGCTGGGCCGCATAGGCCTCTGGCCGAAGCAATGGGCGACCGCGACGATGTATACGAACACGGCAAAGGGGTTCCATGTCCACCCGCCCAGCATCCCGGAGGGGATCGAGCCGGCGGCGTGGTTTTCAAAACTCTACCTCGAAAACCCGGAGCAGTATGACCTGCGGCCCTACGACCGCGAGCAGTGGGACGCGATGTTCTTTGTGCAGGGGACAGTGGAGATGCTGCTGGTGGATGAGCGGGCCGGGATGGAGCGCCGGGTGATGAGGTTCCTGGCAGATGGCGATGACCTGCGCGGGCCGAATAATGTGGGCATTGTGATCCCAGCAGGCGTGGCCCATGCCCTGCGAGCGGAAGGCTCGCGGGACCTGATCATGGTGTACGGCACGAGCACGAGCTTTAACCCGGAGTTTGAAGGCCGACTGGCGAGCGATGTGGAAAATGCGCCGCTCCCGGAGGATTGGAGCAAATTCGCCGGGCTGCAGGACGGCGGGGCGTAGCGCTACGCATCGCCGCGAGCGGGCGGCTCGGTGTAGAGAAAGCCAATCTGCTGCCCGAGCAGGAACCAGCGGGAGGCGGCGCACGCCTTGCGGAGCGCGGAGAGACGCCCCGCCGCCGTGGAGGCCTGTGGGGGAAGCCGCGGCCCGGCGCCAAAGAGGCGTCCGAGCGCAAGCCAGCGCGAGGAGGCGATCGTGAGGAGGAGCTGCTCGCATTGCGCGTGGGCCAGGCTCTCGCGCATGGCGGTGCTCTTGCCGGCCAGCAGTTCCGGCCATGCAGCGGCGTCCCGGGCATTGCACAGCGCCGTGGCGTCCCCCTCCGTAAGCGCGGTGAATTGCTGTGCGACCAGGTCCAGGAAGGGCTCCAGGCGGAAATCCGCGTAATTGAGCGAGAGCTGCCTGAAGTACTCGGCAAGCCGGGCGCGCAACTGCGGGGACTGCCCCAGCGCCGGGGCGATGGAGCGCAAGAGATCGACGTTCATGCGGAGCACTTCCCGGGGCAATTGATCCGAAGGACCGGACTTGATGGTATTACTCCCATGGACCCGGTAGCGGAGCAGCTCCTCATCCAGTACCACCAGGCGGTCCTCCAGCGCCGCTGTGAGCGCGAAGAAATAATCGTGAACGTACCGGTAGTCCCGGAACGGATGGGCGCGAAAATACTCAGCCCGGCCAAAGAGATTGCTGGTGGTCTTGGTGAAATTCGCGATGCCCAGCCATGCCGGAAGCGAGGGAGTGCGGGCGCGCCAGACGGAGCGAAGCCAGCGGGCGCGGGGATCGGCCTCCGTCAGAAGCGCTCCCGCCGCGTCGATGATCCGCAGCCGGGTGGCGACGACGGCGGCGGAGGGATGCATCTCCAGGCACCGGAGACAGGACGCGATGCGGTCAGGCTCGTAGAGGTCGTCCGAATTCAGGATGCCGATATATTGAGCGTCCGCGGCCAGGGCGATGGCACGATTGAGCGTATGATGGGCGCCGGCGTTCTCCTGGCGCAGGAGGGTCACTCGGGTGTCGCCGGCGGAGGCGGCGCGCGCAGCCTCCAGGGAGGCGTCCGCGGAGCCATCGTCGATGACGATGATGCGGTCGGGAGCCCGGGTCTGCACGAAGATGCTGCGGAGCGCGTCGCCAATGAAGGCCTCGTGATTAAAGAGAGGGATGACGACGGCGACGGACACAAGGGTGTGATGTGGGCGGGAAGGCGGCGGTGTCAAGAAGGAGGGGAAGTAAAAAAAGTCGAAAGGGCGTAAGAAACGGGTTGACTGGACTGCAACTGAGATTCAATCTCATTAACAGTCATGACCAGCCAATTGGATGCCGTGAAAATTCCCGCCCAACATTTGCAGAGCGATCTGCCCGAGCGGGAGACCCGCCCCGTGGATGCCCGTCCGCTCAAGCTGGCGCTCAAAATCGTGCTGATCCTGGGAGCCGCGCTGGTGGCGGGAGTGCTGATCTGGCAGGGGGTGACGGCATCGGGAAATCCTGATCCGACCGTGGCGAATGTGAGCCCGTGGGGCGCGATCATGGACGTGGGAGTGCTGGTTTTCCGCGAAGGTCTGGAGTGCATCCTGGTGCTGGCGGCGATCACGGCCAGCATGACTGGCGAGAAGGAGAGCCACCGGAAGCCGGTGGTGGCCGGAGCGGGCATCGCGATGATCGCGACGATCGGGACATGGTTTGTGGCGGTGGGAATCCTGCACGACCTGGGGCAGAGCGTCTCCGCGCTGAATCTGCAGGCGGCCAGCGGGATGCTGGCGGTGGTGGTGCTGCTGGTGGTGATGAACTGGTTTTTTCACAAGATCTACTGGGGCGGCTGGATCTCCCTGCACAACCGGAAGAAGAAGGCGCTGCTGAATGAACCGCGGACCGCGCAGGGGAAGATGTGGTGGGGGCTGGGGCTGCTCGGGTTTGCCTCTCTCTACCGGGAGGGTTTTGAGGTGGTTCTCTTTCTGCAAGGATACTACCTGAAAATGGGCGGCCGCACGGTGCTGACGGGAGCGCTGGTGGGCTTGGCGCTCTCCGGGGTGGTGGCGTTCCTGACGTTTGTGGGACAGCGCCGGCTGCCGTATCGCAAGATGCTGATCTTTACTGGAATTCTGCTCGGGATGGTGCTTCTGGTGATGGTGGGCGAGCAGGCGCAGGAGATGCAGGCGGCCTCGACGCATGGCGTGCATTGGCTCTCCACGACGACAATCCCGTGGTTGGTGCCGCACATCCCGGACTGGGCCGGCGTCTGGTTCTCTGTATTCCCCACCTGGGAGACACTCGGCGCGCAAGCCTTGGCGGCGCTGGTGGTGATCGGCTCCTACTACGGCTCCCGCCGCATGGCGCGGGCGTAGCCGGAATGTTCACGCCCGCCGCGACGGCGGAACCTCGCGCCCGAATGCCCGGTGGAGCAGACCGCGGATGACCGCGAGCGAGTGGGTAAGCCGGACATTGTCCGCCGCGACCACGCGCACGGCGAGCGCCGGCGCATCGAGCCGGGTGCAGCCGACCCAGCACTCCGCGTGATGCAA
>Ga0302320_10029952_pt1 | contig 10389 bp, 6 predicted proteins | sample Bog_T0_3_FD_202130 | JGI IMG/M metagenome (GOLD analysis project Ga0302320, IMG submission 202130) | Peat permafrost microbial communities from Stordalen Mire near Abisko, Sweden - Bog_T0_3 | ecosystem: Environmental > Terrestrial > Soil > Wetlands > Peat | place: Sweden: Abisko, Stordalen Mire... | reverse complement strand
TGAGATGTTCCTCTTCCGTGCCGGTCTGCGGATCCTAGACGAGCACGCAGCGCTTGCCGCGCACGCTCGCCCCGAAGTCCACGAGGCCGTCAATCTTGGAAATTTCCGCCGCGTCTTTCGGACGGCGGGCTTCGAACAATTCAGCCACACGCGGCAGACCGCCGGTGATGTCCTTGGTCTTGGCACTCTTGCGCGGCGTCTTCGCCATCAGGGTGCCGGCCACGATCTTGTCGCCTTCATGCAGCACGATGTGCGCGCCGGACGGGATCGGATAGTTGGCCACGACTTCGCCCTTGTCGTCGCTGATGATGACCTGCGGATGCAAATCTTCCTTGTGGTCAATGATGACCATGGCTTCCTGGCCGGTGGTCTCGTCCATTTCCTGCTTCATCGTCACGCCTTCGATGATGTCATGGAACTTAATCTTGCCGGCCTTCTCGGAGAGAATCGGCACGTTATATGGATCCCACTGGACGAACGTGTCGCCCTTCTTGATCTGCGAGCCGTCCTTGAAGGAGATGACCGCGCCGATGACGATGGTGTGGTTTTCCAGTTCGCGGCCGGTTTCGTCATGGATGGAAATCGTGCCGTTTTTATTGAGCACGATGTTGTTGCCATCCTCCAGTTGCACGACGCGAAGTTCGTTGAAACGGATTTTGCCGTCGTGCTTCGACTTGACCTGCGGAACCTTGAACACCTGCGCCGCCGTGCCGCCGATGTGGAACGTCCGCATCGTGAGCTGGGTGCCGGGTTCGCCGATGGACTGCGCGGCGATGATACCGGTGGCTTCGCCGAGTTTCACCAGCGCGCCGGTCGCGAGACTGCGTCCGTAGCAATGGATACAAATGCCGTGCTTGCTTTCGCAAGTGAGCACGGACCGGATGCGCATCCGGTCAATGGCCGTGGCCTCGAGGCGTTTCGCCTTCTCTTCGTCAATCTCCTCGTTCGCGCGGATCAGGAATTCCTTCGGGTTGGTCGGGTTGACCATGTCGTCGCAGGAGAAACGGCCCACGATCCGGTCGGCCAGCTTGACCACTTCGTCTTCGCCTTCATACACGGCGGAGACCCAGATGCCGTTCGTCGTGCCGCAGTCTTCTTCCTGGATGATGACATCCTGTGACACGTCCACGAGCTTGCGGGTCATGTAACCGGAGTCGGCGGTCTTGAGCGCGGTGTCGGCGAGACCTTTGCGTGCGCCGTGCGTCGAGATGAAATATTCCAAAACCGACAGACCTTCGCGGAAGTTCGCCAAAATCGGCTTCTCAATGATGTCGCCGCTGGGCTTGGCCATGAGGCCGCGCAAACCGGCGAGCTGACGCACCTGCTGCTTGTTGCCGCGCGCGCCGGAATCCACCATCAAGAATACGGGGTTGTATTCCTTCTTGCCCTGGTTCTGTTCCAGCGTCTTGAACATCACGCCGGAAATCTGATCCGTGCAATGCGTCCAAATGTCCACAATCTTGTTGTAACGTTCACCCGGCGTGATGACACCCTTGCGATATTGTTTTTCGACTTCGCCAATCTGCTTGTGCGCGCCGTCGATTTCCTGGTCGCGTTCCTTCGGGATGATCATGTCATCAATGCCGATGGACACGCCGGACTTGGTCGCTTCGCGGAAGCCAAGTTCCTTGAGCTTGTCGAGCATGATCACGGTTTTTTCGTGACCGGCGAACTTGTAACACTTCCAGATCAAGTCACCGAGCTGGCTCTTGCCGGCCGAGCGGTTGAAAAAACCGAGTTCTTCGGGCCATATCTCGCTGAACAGCACGCGGCCAACCGTCGTATCAATGATTTTTTTGGTCGCGTCGCCATAGACGGTTTTGCGGCCGAAATCAGGATTCGCCAGCCGGATGCGGTCGTGCGTTTTCATCGCGCCGTCGTCGTAGGCGAACTGGACTTCTTCCTTGGAGCCGAAAAGCGGCAGGTCGTTTGAATTCGCCGGCGCGGCTTTGCGCGGTTCGGCGGTAACGTAATAACAACCGAGCGTGATGTCCTGCGTCGGCGTGATGATCGGCTTGCCGGACGAGGGCGAGAAAATATTGTTCGTCGCCATCATGAGCAGACGGGCTTCCATCTGCGCTTCCACGGAAAGCGGAACGTGAACGGCCATCTGGTCACCGTCGAAGTCGGCGTTGTAGGCGGTGCAGACCAGCGGATGAATGCGAATCGCTTCGCCTTCAATCAGCATCGGCTCGAACGCCTGGACGGACAAACGGTGCAACGTCGGCGCGCGGTTGAGCAGCACCGGATGACCCTTCGTCACTTCTTCCAAAACGTCCCACACCTCCTTCGTCTGGCGCTCGATCATTTTCTTCGCGCTACGGACGGTGTGAACGTAGCCGAGTTCCTTGAGCCGGCGGATGATGAACGGCTCGAACAACACAAGCGCCATCTTCTTCGGCAGACCGCACTGGTTCAACTTCAGTTCCGGTCCGATCACGATGACGGAACGACCGGAATAGTCCACGCGTTTGCCGAGCAAGTTTTGACGGAAGCGTCCACCCTTGCCCTTGAGCATGTCGCTCAAAGATTTCAGCGAACGATTGCCTGCGCCGGTGACCGGACGACCGTGACGGCCGTTGTCGAACAACGCATCCACGGCTTCCTGCAACATGCGCTTTTCATTGCGGATGATGACTTCCGGCGTCTTGAGCTGGAGCAACGTGCGGAGACGGTTGTTCCGGTTGATGACGCGGCGATAAAGATCGTTCAGGTCGGACGTCGCAAAACGGCCGCCTTCGAGCGGAACCAGCGGGCGCAAGTCCGGTGGAATCACCGGCAGCACCGTGAGAATCATCCATTCCGGGCGGCTCTTCGACGAATGCAAACCCTGAAGCAACTTGATCCGCTTCGCGAGCTTCTTGCGGATTTGCTTGCTCTTGGTTTCCGTCATGGCGCGTTCCAACTCATGCGCACCCTTGACCAGATCCACGCGTTCCAACGCTTCGCGCACGGCTTCCGCGCCCATCTTGGCGACGAACGCTTCCGCGCCGTAAGTTTCGCGCGCTTCACGGCATTCGAGTTCGCTCAACAATTGATGCGGCTTGAGCGGCGTGTTGCCAGGATCAATGACCAGATAATCTTCGTAATAAATCACGCGTTCCAAATGGCGCGCGGTCATGTCCAGCGCCAGACCGATGCGCGAGGGCATGCACTTGAAGAACCAGATGTGGCACGTCGGCACGGCCAGTTCGATGTGGCCCATGCGTTCGCGGCGGACGCGCGCGAGCGTCACCTCGACGCCGCAACGATCGCAGACGATGCCGCGATGCTTGATGCGCTTATACTTGCCGCAGGAACATTCCCAGTCCTTGACGGGACCGAAAATGCGTTCACAGAAAAGGCCGCCCTTTTCCGGCTTGAACGTGCGGTAGTTGATGGTCTCGGGATTCTTGACTTCGCCCTTGCTCCAGGAGCGGATGGCGTCGGGCGACGCAAGGGTGATCCCGATGTAATCCACCTGGTTGACTTTTTCCAAGCCCAGCAACTCACGGGCGTTTTCTTTTGAAGTAGTCATAAATAATTTATTCCGTGGTCAAAGCCGCAACCGCCTGGCTGTTGTCAGTTGGATGTTCTGCCGGGTTGGTGTAGCCGACCTTCACATCGAGGCCGAGTGACTGCATTTCCTTCACGAGCACGTTGAACGATTCCGGGATGCCGGCTTCGAGCGAGTTGTCGCCCTTCACGATGCTCTCGTAGATGCGCGTGCGGCCCTGCACGTCGTCGGACTTCACGGTCAGGAGCTCCTGCAACGTGTAAGCCGCGCCGTAGGCTTCCATCGCCCACACTTCCATTTCGCCGAAGCGCTGGCCGCCGTATTGCGCCTTGCCGCCCAGCGGTTGCTGGGTGACGAGCGAATACGGACCAACCGCGCGGGCGTGAATTTTATCCGCCACCAAGTGACCGAGCTTCAGCATGTAGATGTAGCCAACGACAATTTCCTGGTCGAACTGTTCGCCGGTGCGTCCGTCAATTAAATGCGTCTTGGCGTGTTCTGGCAAACCGGCCTGCTTGAGGTAGCCGCGAATTTCCTTTTCCTTCATGCCGTCAAACACCGGCGTGGCGAACTTCAAACCGAGCAGCTTCGCCGCCCAGCCCAAGTGCGTTTCCAAAACCTGTCCGACGTTCATACGGCTCGGCACACCCAGCGGATTCAACACGATTTCCACCGGCGTTCCGTCCGCGAGATACGGCATGTCTTCTTCTTTGACAATCTTGGCGACGACGCCTTTGTTACCGTGACGTCCGGCCATCTTGTCACCGACAGACAATTTACGTTTCGACGCAATGTAAACCTTCACCGACTTGACGATACCGGCTTCAATGCCTTCACCGGCATCGGCGCGTTCCATCTCCTCGTCGTATTGCATCTGCAAATCGTCGAACTTCTTTTTGAACTGCCCGATGATTTCCGTGATCTTGTTGCGGATCGGGGACGGATCAATTTCGATGCGATCATAAACCGTCGCGAGCTTGCGCAGCAGCGTCTTCGTGATCTTGCGGTTCGCGGGAATGATGATTTCACCGGTCTCGGAGTTCACGACGTCGAGCGGGATTTTTTCGCCGAGCAGAATGTTGCTCAACGCTTCCGTCAACTGGTCCTGCAACTCGTTCAATTTCTTCTGGTGGTCGGACTCGATCTGCTTCGAATGCCGTTTTTCCTCACCGGAAGAGGATTTGACCGTGCGCTCGCCGTCTTTCTTGGACGAAACTTTCACATCCATGACGATGCCGTAAGTGCCGGACGGAACCTTGAGCGAAGTGTCCTTCACGTCGGCGGCTTTTTCGCCGAAGATGGCGCGGAGCAACCGTTCTTCCGGCGCGAGCTCGGTTTCAGACTTCGGCGTGATCTTGCCGACGAGAATGTCGCCGGGCTTCACTTCCGCGCCGATGCGAATGACGCCGTCGGTGCCGAGGTTTTTCAACGCTTCATCGCCGAGGTTCGGAATGTCGCGGGTGATTTCTTCCGGTCCGAGCTTGGTGTCGCGGGCCGCCACTTCGAATTCATCAATGTGAATCGAGGTGAAAATGTCTTCCTTGACGATCTTCTCGCTGATGAGAATCGCATCCTCAAAGTTGTAACCGTTCCACGGCATGAATGCCACAAGCACGTTGCGGCCGAGCGCCAGTTCGCCGCCCTGCGTGCAGGGACCGTCGGCCAGCACCTGGCCTTTTTTGATGTGGTCGCCCTTCTCCACCAGAATCTTCTGGTTGATGCAGGTGGCCGCATTCGAGCGCATGAACTTGCGGACCGGATAAACGGAAATGCCGTTCTCCGGGTCATGCTTAATTTTCTTTTTGCCTTCGGGCAATTTGCCGTCTTCGGTGATGATGATCTGGCTGCCGGTGACGGACGCCACCTTGCCGGATTCTTCCGAGACCAGCACGGCGCGGGAATCGCGGGCCACACGGTCTTCCATGCCCGTGGCGACGAGCGGCGCCTCGGTGACGAGGAGCGGCACGGCCTGGCGTTGCATGTTGGAACCCATCAACGCGCGGTTCGCGTCGTCGTGTTCGAGGAACGGAATCAGCGACGCCGCAATTGAAACAAGCTGCTTCGGCGAAACGTCCATGAAATCCACCTTCGCGGGCTCCACGTCAATGAATTCGCCGCGCTGGCGGCAGACAACGCGGTCCGTCGTGAAATGACCCTTGTCATCAATCGGCGAATTCGCCTGCGCCACGATGAACTGCTCCTCGCGGTCGGCAGTCAGATATTCAATTTTTTCGGTGACCTTGCCGTGATCCACCTTGCGATACGGCGTCTCAAGGAAACCGAATTCGTTGATGCGCGCAAAGGTCGCGAGCGACGCAATGAGGCCGATGTTCGGGCCTTCGGGCGTTTCAATCGGACAAATGCGGCCATAGTGCGACGGATGCACGTCACGGACTTCAAAGCCCGCGCGGTCACGCGAAAGACCACCCGGCCCGAGAGCCGACAAGCGGCGTTTGTGCGTGAGTTCCGCAAGCGGATTGATCTGGTCCATGAACTGCGACAGCTGGCTGCGGCCAAAGAAATCGCGGATCACAGCGGAGAGCGCCTTCGGATTGATGAGCTTCTGCGGCATCATCTGCTCGATGCTCTGGTCAAACAACGTCATGCGTTCCTTGACGAGGCGCTCGGTGCGCGCCAAGCCGACACGGCACTGGTTGGAGAGCAATTCCCCGACCGTGCGGATGCGGCGGCTGCCGAGATGGTCAATGTCATCCACGCTGCCCTCGCCCTTTTTGAGGCGGAGCAGATATTTCGTCGCGGCGACCAAATCTTCCTTCATCAGAATGCGCGAATCCTGCTTGTCCTTGAGGCCGAGCTTCTGGTTGATTTTGTAACGGCCCACGCGGCCCAAATCGTAGCGCTTCGGATCGAAGAACAAACGCTTGAGCAACGCACGCGCGTTCGCGGCGGTTGGCGGATCGCCAGGGCGCAGGCGGCGATAAATATCCTTCAAAGCCTCTTCCTCGTTTTTCGCCGGATCCTTCTTGAGGCATTTGATCATGACGCCTTCGTCCACCGAGGTATCCACGACCTTGATCTTGGTGATGCCCAGTTCGGCGATCTGCTTGATGACCGCCTTTGACAGCGGCTCAAACGCGCGGGCCACGACGAGGCCTTTTTCCTCGTCGGTCGCGTCATGGATCAAAACGCGGTTCGGCAAATCTTCGAGCTTCTCGGCTTCCTTGATTGTGAGTTCTTCAATGTCGTAAAACAACTTGAGAATCTCCTCGTCCGAGCCGCGGGTCTTCTCGCCATTGTCCTTGCTCTTCATGTTGATGGTGCTTTCAACATCGAGGAAGCTCAGCGCGCGGAACAATGTCGAGGTCAAAAATTTCCGGCGGCGTTTTTTGCGGTCGAGATAAACGTAAAGCAGATCGCTCGTGTCAAACTGCGCTTCATACCACGAACCGCGATCCGGAATGACGCGGAAGCTGTGCAGCAATTTTCCGTTGGGATGCTGCGTGGCCTCGAACGCGATGCCCGGCGAGCGGTGCAACTGCGAGACGACCACGCGCTCGGCACCATTGATGCAGAACGTGCCCTGCGGCGTCATCAGGGGCAGTTCGCCCATGAACACTTTTTCTTCCTTGCCGCCCTTGCCCTCTTCCTTGAGCACAAAGGTGACGTAAAGCGGGGCACCGTAGGTCAGGCCTTCGCGCAGGCATTCCAGCCAGTCGAGCTTGGGCGCGCCGACTTCGTAGGATTTGTATTCCAGCTTGCATTTGCCGTCATAGCTCTCGATGGGAAACACTTCGTGGAACACCGACTCAAGGCCGGCGCTTCGGTCGCGTTTTCCGTGGGCGTCGGCTTGCAGAAACTCCTTGTAGGAATTGGTCTGCAATTCGATCATGTTCGGCGGAACGACGATCTCTTTGATTTTGCCGAAGTTGATTCTTTCAGTGGCTCGCGATGGCATTTGGACTTTCTGGTTTGGCCCGGCAACAGCGCCGGACCGGTAAATTTACTTAACGACACAAGGCAAGGCCGTCGCGTTCAACGACGAACTTGCCAATACAAAACCCGTTTTGACCGACCCGATTTGATGACTCAAAATTCAAAAAAAACTGCACCCGCCGTTTGGCGGGAAAGGGGCGACGGCAAAACGCCGCCGCCCCGTTAATTCCACAATTACTTGACTTCGACTTTCGCGCCGGCTTCTTCCAGCTTCTTCTTGGCGGCGTCAGAGTCAGCCTTGTTCGCGCCTTCCAGCACGGGCTTCGGAGCGCCTTCAACCAGCGCCTTGGCTTCCGCCAGGCCGAGGCCGGCCTTGATTTCGCGCACGGCCTTAATGGCCGCGATCTTCTTGTCCGCCGGAGCGGAGACGAGGATCACGTCAAACGTGTCCTTCGCTTCAGCAGGCGCAGCAGCAGCGGCACCGCCGCCGGCAGCAGCCACCGCGACAGGCGCAGCGGCAGAAACGCCCCACTTGGTTTCCAGTTGTTTCACGAGGTCGGCGGCTTCCAAGACCGTCAACTTGCTCAATTCTTCCACGATGTTTGCGATGTCTGCCATATTACTTTTCTTTCTGTCGTCTCGTCGTCCGCCGCGGCCCCGGCGAATTTCAGTTCACGGCCTGCAAACCGACGATTTACTTTGTTGTTGTTTGTTCCTCCGGTTTGAAATTTAAATTTTCAAACCGGAAATTGTTTATGCCTTTTCGGATTTCGCCTTGATGACCTGCGCCAACTGGACGGCCGGCGTGTTGATCAACGTCGCCAGCTTCGTCGCCGGGGCGGCAAGCAATCCGAGAATCTTTGCGCGCAGCACGTCGAGGCTCGGCAAATCCGCCAGGGCTAAGATGCCCGCTTCTTCCAAGCGCTGGTTGTTCAAGAAACCGAATTTAATTTTCAGCTTATCGAACTCCGCGCTGAAATTTTTCAGCGCCTTCGCGGCCGCCGAAACATCCTTCTGCCCGGTCACCACAGCCAGCTGGCCGGCGAGCGAGCCGTTCAAATCCGCCACGCCGGCTTCCTTCGCCGCCACCCGGAAGACGGAATTTTTCACGACGTGAATTTCCGCGCCCGCCGTTTTCAGGCGCTTCCGCAGTTCGGTCAGATGGGCGACCTTAAGACCTTGATAGCCGACCACGATGAAGAACGGCGAACCGTTCAACCGTGTGGCGTATTCCTTCGTCAATAATTGTTTTTCAGCACGCATGGGAAAAATTTGGTTAATTGTTTGCGAACTCGCGGATGTCCACACGCACCGGCGGACTCATCGTCGCCGACAGCGTGCATGAATTGATAAACGTGCCCTTGACGCTCACCGGACGCGCCTTGGCGATGGCCTCGATGACCGCGCGGGCGTTTTCTTCAATTTGTTCCGGCTTGAACGAAGCCTTGCCCACGATGACGTGAACATTTCCGGCCTTGTCCGTCTTGAATTCGACGCGGCCCGCTTTGACTTCCTTCACAGCCTTGGCCGTGTCTTCCGTCACGGTGCCGGTTTTCGGATTCGGCATGAGGCCGCGCGGTCCGAGCACTTTGCCCAGCTTGCGGACTTCAATCATTGCTTCCGGCGTGGCGATGGCCACGTCAAAATCCGTCCAGCCGCTCACGCACTTGGCGATCATGTCCTCGAAGCCGACGTTTTCCGCGCCGGCGGATTTCGCGGCGTCCGCCGCGTTGCCTTTGGCGAAAACCAGCACGCGAACCGTCTTGCCGCTGCCGTGCGGGAGCGGAACCGTGCCGCGAACCATCTGGTCGGACTGCTTCGGGTCAACCCCGAGACGGAACGCGAGATCAATGGTCTCGTTAAATTTTGCTTTCGGGAACTTGGCGAGAACGCCGACGGCGTCCTTCAGCGGATACGTTTTTTTCGCATCCACATCTTCGAGTGCTTTCTTGAATCGTTTACTGGGCATTTTGTTTTGTGCGGTGCAAGCGAGCTTTCAACTCTCCCGCGGTTTAGTTTATTGATCAACCGACAACTTCGATTCCCATGCTGCGCGCGGTGCCGGAGATGATCCGGACGGCGGCGTCTTCCGTGGAATAATTCATGTCCTTGGACTTGATCTTGATGATGTCCAGGATTTGCTTGCGCGTCACCTTGCCAACCTTGTCCTTGTTCGGCACCTTCGAGCCGGCGGTGATGCCGGCGGCCTTTTTCAAAAGGATTGAAGCGGGCGGCGACTTGGTGATGAACGTGAACGACTTGTCTTGATAAACCGTGATGACGACGGGAATCACCATGCCGGCATCGTTTTTGGTCGCCGCGTTAAATTCTTTGCAGAACGCCATGATGTTAACGCCGTGCTGACCGAGCGACGGGCCGACGGGCGGCGCGGGATTGGCCTGGCCGGCGGCAATCTGCAACTTGATGTATCCTGTAATTTTCTTTGCCATAAAAATATTAAGCTTTTTCGATCTGCCAGTATTCCAATTCGACCGGCGTGTTGCGTCCAAAAATATTGACGGTGACTTTCAGCTTGCCGCGTTCGGGATCAATCTCCTCGATCACGCCGCTGAAATTCAGGAACGGCCCGTTGTTGATCTTGACCGTCTCGCCGACTTCAAAATTGACCTTCGGTTTCTCGGTCTCTTCCGACGCGGAAATCTGCACCTTGATCGCTTCGACTTCGGCCGTCGGCGTCGGCACCGGCGGTTCGCCGCCGACAAACCCGATCACGCCCTGCGTTTCCTTGATGAAATACCATGGCGCCTCGATAATCTTGTTGTTTTCATCAAGCAACACCATGTCCACAAAAACGTAGCCCGGCCACAGCTTGCGGCTGGACACGGTCTTCTTCTGGTTGCGGACTTCGACGACCTTTTCAATCGGCACGAGGACTTCTTTGACATAGTCCTGCATCTCGTCGGTCTTGACGCGCTTCTCAATGCTGTCCTTGACCTTGTTTTCCTGGCCGGACAGCGTCTGGATGATGAACCATTGAT
>Ga0302320_10029950_pt1 | contig 10390 bp, 9 predicted proteins | sample Bog_T0_3_FD_202130 | JGI IMG/M metagenome (GOLD analysis project Ga0302320, IMG submission 202130) | Peat permafrost microbial communities from Stordalen Mire near Abisko, Sweden - Bog_T0_3 | ecosystem: Environmental > Terrestrial > Soil > Wetlands > Peat | place: Sweden: Abisko, Stordalen Mire... | reverse complement strand
CACTTACGTTACCATTATCTCCATGATCGAGGTGCGGGAGTACGTCGACGCACGCGGCCATGTCCCTTACCGGGATTGGATCGTTCAGCTCGACACCACTGCACGGGTGCGCATCATCACCGCCGTACTTCGCATGGAGCAGGGCATTTTTTCAGCCGCCAAGGGCGTGGGATCGGGAGTCTCCGAACTGCGTCTGGACTTTGGCCCCGGCTATCGCGTTTACTTCGCGAAGGACGGCGAACAACTGGTCATTCTGCTTGGCGGTGGCAGTAAGCGGCGACAGCAGGCAGATATTCAATCGGCCCACGCACTCTGGGCCGAGTACAAGAAGAGAAAGCGGGAGAACGATTTCAAGATGAGAAAGCAGGAGAATTAGATGCCCCTTACACGGAGCTTCAGAGAGACAATCAAGGAGCAGCTCGCCGACCCCGAGTTTCGCCGCGAGTTCCTGCGCGAAGCGGTCGGCAACATGGTGGCCGGAGACCTCGACACCGCCAAGTCGGTCCTGCGCGAGTACGTCAACGGCACGCTCGGCTTCGTCGCTCTCGGCCGTGCTCTCTCCAAGTCGCCCAAGAGCCTGATGCGCATGCTCAGCCCTGAGGGCAACCCACAGGCACGCAACCTATTCGAGATGGTGGCCTACCTCCAGAAGCTCGAAGGCACCGTCCTCGAAGTCCGCGCCACCGCCGCCTGACCTGGCGGCGACCCCATGTCCCTCCCGCTCACCGCCGCGGTTTAGAATTCCCCAATGCCTCAACCTACCAAATACCAGGAGCCGCGCTGGCACGCCATGGTCGCCCTCTTCGCCGTGGGCGGGTTGCGCGTGGCCCTGCCGCGCGAGCTGGCCATCGGTCCCGACTGGCTCTTTCTGGTCGTGGTCGGCGTATTGACAGCCGCGTATTGGCTGGCAGGGCATTTTGAGAAGCACAAACTGGCCACGTTCCTCGGCTACTTCGTCATCGCGGTGGTTACGGCTGATATGACCTGGTCGTTGTGCCTGCTGGTCGCGGCGCTGCCGCAGCACAAGGAAAGCTCGCAGGCGCTGCTGCGATCGGCGTGTGAGCTGTGGGTGACAAACATCCTTGTCTTCGCGTCGTGGTACTGGCGGCTGGACGCGGGCGGGCCGTACGCGCGCGAGCTGCGCGGTGAGCATACCGATGGGGCCTTCCTGTTTCCGCAGATGACGCTGAGTCAGGAGGCCCAGGTCGCCATGGGCGAAGACCAGTGGAGCCCCGGCTTCATCGACTACCTCTTCCTCGCCTTCAACACCAGCACCGCGTTTTCGCCCACCGACTCGCCCGTCCTCAGCCGCTGGGCCAAGGTGATGATGATGATTCAGTCGCTCATCTCCCTGACCACCGTCGCGCTGCTCGCCGCCCGCGCCGTCAACATCCTCTAAACCGGCATTCGCCGCTGCACCGCGTCCCCTGGCCGAATACAATTCCTCCATGCCATCCGTAGGTCGTCATCTGGCCCTCTGTTTCGCCGCGTTCGCCTGCCTCTTTCTCGCCAGCCTCGCAGCTCCGGCGCAGCCCACCGCGACCCCTTCCTCCATCGCCATCGACGCCGCATCCCCCGGCCGCATCTTCGATGGTGTCGGCGCCATCTCGGGCGGCGGCGGCAACTCGCGCCTGCTCATCGATTATCCTGAGCCGCAGCGCAGCCAGATCCTCGACTATCTCTTCAAGCCCAACTACGGCGCCAACATCCAGATCTTCAAGGTCGAGATCGGCGCCGACATGGACTCCACCGACGGCGCCGAATCCAGCCACAGCCACACCGCCGCCGACCAGAACTACAACCGCGGCTACGAGTGGTGGCTCATGGAGCAGGCCCGCGCCCGTAATCCCAACATCAAGTTCTCCGCGCTCGCCTGGGGCGCGCCCCATTGGGTCGGCAACGGCAACTACTGGTCGCAGGACATGATCGACTACATCGTCAAGTGGCTCAAACACGCCCAGTCCGATCACCACCTCACCATCGCCTACCTCGGCGGCCGCAACGAACACGGCTACAACGTCCAGTGGTACAAGGACCTCCGCGCCAGCCTGCGCGCCAGCGGCCTCGGCTCCATCAAGGTCATCGCCTCCGACGACTGGGAGCGCAACAAGCTCTGGAACATCGCCACCGAGATGACCAAAGATCCCGCCGTTGACGATGCCATCGACATCGTCGGCGTGCACGGCCCCAGTTGGGGAGGCTATCCCACTCCCGACGCGCTCGCCCTCAACAAACCGCTCTGGGACAGCGAAGGCCACTTCGATGAGCATCCCGGCTGGCCCGAGATGGCCCGCAACATCAATCGCAACTACATCGCCGGCAAGGCGACCGCAACCGTATTCTGGCCCATCGTCAGCGCCATGTACGACAACCTGCCCTACGACGACATCGGCCTCATCAAGTGCAATCAACCCTGGTCCGGTCACTACGTCGTCACGCCGTCGGTCTGGGCAATGGCCCACACCACGCAGTTCGCGCGCCCGGGCTGGCAGTATCTCGACACCGCCTCCGGCTTCTTCTCCGCCGACACCACCGGCAAGCACGGCAGCTACGTCGCCCTGCGCTCACCCGACCGCAAGGACTTCAGCCTCATCGTCGAAACCGTCCAGGCCACCGCGCCTATCACCGCCCGCTTCAGCCTCGCCGGATTCGCCAGCCGCAAGCTCCATCTCTGGGTCACCGACCTCACCTCATCCGACCCCTCGCAGTGGTTCGTCCGCCAGCCCGACATCGACGCAACCGCAGGCCGTTTCTCCCTCGACCTTCAACCCGGCCGCATGGTCACCGTCACCACCACCACCGGCCAGGTCAAAGGCGACGCTGTTCCGCCGCTCTCCGCGCCCTTCCCCCTCCCCTACGCCGACAACTTCGACTCCTACGCTCCCGGCCATCTCGCCCGCTACTTCTCTGACATGTACGGCGCCTTCGAGACCACCCCCTGCGCCGCCGGCCGCTCCGGCATCTGCCTCGGCCAACTCGTCTCCGCCGAGCCCATCGCCTGGAAGAAGACCGCCGGCCGGCCCTTCACCATGCTGGGCAATCTCGACTGGACCGACTACACCGTCACCACCAACATCCTCTTCCAGCAGCCCGGCTCCATCGACCTTATCGGCCGCCTCACCGGCATGTCCGGTACGGACATCCCCAACTCCTACGTCCTCCGCATCGCGGATACCGGTGAGTGGTCCCTCCTGCGCACCTCCGCTAAACAATCTGACGCAAAACAGCCTGACCTCGTCCTCGCCTCAGACTCCGTCGCCCCGCTCGGCCTCAACCAATGGCACCGCCTCTCACTCACCTTCTCCGGCAGCGTCATCGCCCCATCCTTCGACGGCCAGCCGCTACAGACGGTCTCCGACGCCACTTACCCCCGCGGCATGGTCGGTCTCGGTGTCCTCAACTACACCCCCGCCCAGTTCGACAACTTCCAGATCCTCCCCACCCCCGCCCACTAATGCGTCTGCGGCCAGAACTTTACGCGAAAATGCTCTAATCTATAACCATGTACGAAGACTTCACCGTGACCGACCGCTGGACCGGAGAGTCGCTCCATTGCACTTGGCGCGGCACCATCGTCGCCATCGCCACGCGCCACGCCGACGCCACCGATATCCGCTTCGATGTCAGCGGCAAGCCGGTGTGGATCGCCCTGCCCAACCTCGCCTGGATCGAGATGAAGCGCCGCACCGGCAAGGTCATCACCGATTACCTCGCCGCCCAGATCGCCGGCCGCTACCTCAGGCAGGCCATCGAATCCGGCTACGACAACGGCCGCGAGATGTACACCATGACCATCGATGAGGTCCTCGACCACGCCAACGCCGTCGTCAAGCAGGCCGGCGGCACCATGGCCCTGCCCTCGCTCCCCGTCATCAACGAGAACGTGGAGCCCGAGCAGGGACTCGACATCGCCCTTCCCGGCGAGCCTCCGATGACCATTCCGCCCCGCGTCAGCGACATCCCGTAAAGCAGTTGTTAGTTGTCAGTTGTTAGCTGAATGATGAACAGGGCTCGCGATCTCTCCCCTCCGGCTCCAAGAGAGTTCCCCATGATCGGGTTGTCATCCACGCGTCCAGACACCCGCCAACTACGGCAACTAACAACCAGCAACTGACAACTGGCAACTATGCTCACTCGCCGCCGATTCCTGCTCACCCTCCCCGCCGTCGCCGCGCTCCCGCGCCTCGCGCTCCAGCCCGCGCAGGCCCAGTCTCTCGGCACTCCCTTCCACAAGAAGCCGCCCGCCCCCCCGCCGCCCAGCTTCGTCTACTTCGGCGCCGACACCACCAAAGGCGTCTCCAAGGGCATCTACCTCTCCCGCTTCGACCCCAAATCCGGCCATCTCACGGCTCCCGTCCTGGCCGCCGCAACCCTCCGCCCGTCCTACCTCGCCATGGCCATCAGCGCCGCCGGCCAGCGCCGCCTCTACGCCGTCAACGCCATCAACGACCCCGCCGCCACCGTCACCAGCTACGTCACCGACGCCGCCACCGGCGCGCTTCATCCTATCAATCAGGTCTCCTCCGCCGGTGCCGGCCCCTGCTACATCTCGCTCGATGCCACCGGCGAAACAGCCTTCGTCGCGAACTACTACGGCTCCTCCATCGCCACCTACCGCATTCTCCCGAACGGAGCTCTCTCGGAGCCTGTAGCCCGCATCGACTTCAAGGACACCAAATTCGGCCGGCGCGGTCCCGTCACAGCGCGCCAGGACATCCCCCACTGCCACTCCGTTCACCTATCGCCCGACAATCGCTTCCTCCTGGTCAACGACCTCGGCTCCGACGAGATCTCGATCTTCCCCATTGAACCCGGCGCCCGCCTCGGGCAGCCTGCGCTCTTCTCCAACGACCGTCCCGGCTGCGGCCCGCGCCACATCGCCTTCCACCCCAACGGCCGCTGGGTCTACTCCATCAACGAGATCGACTCCACCATCGACCACTTCCTCTGGACCACCACCAGCTCCCGCACCGATCCCCAGGGCCTGCTCATCAACACCGGCCACTTCGTCAAGACCATCGCCCCCGGCTTTCCCGCCGCCAAAAATACCGCCGCCGAGGTCGCCATCGCGCCCGACGGCAACTACCTCTACGCCTCCAACCGTGGCGAGGACACCCTGGTCGTCTTCTCCATCGCCCCCGCCGACGGCACCCTCACCCTCGTCCAGCGCATCTCCTGCGGCGGCAAGACCCCGCGCCACTTCACCCTCTCGCCCGACAGCCGCTGGCTCGTCTGCGGCAATCAGGACTCCGCCACCGTCACCGTCTTCCGCCGCGACGGAGGCACCGGCAAGATCGGCGGCCCCATCCAGACCCTCCCCCTCGACTCCGTCATGTTCACCCTCTTCGCGTGAAGCCTGCCCTCTTCTCCTGAGCTTTTGTTGTCATTCTGAACGCAGTGAAGGATCCCCTTATATTGTCGCCATCGCGCCGTCGATGAGGAGGGTTATCGTATTCTCGACACGAGGCTCTTCCCAATGCCCCTCCGCCGAACCCTTCTGCTCCTCGCCGCTGTGTCTCTCGTCCTGATCACCCCACTCGCCCGCGCTCAGACAACGGCACCCCAGCCCGCCGCTGCCCTCGCGCCAGCCTTCGACGTCGTCTCCATCCGCCCCGCGAAAAGCCAGCGCGGTGCCGGCGTATTCTTTACGCCCGACGGAGCAAGAGCCAATGGCTCCCCGCTGAAGTACATCATCCGCTCCGCCTACGGCGAGAATCGCGACCAGTTCTGGTCCGGCGAGCCCGGCTGGACCGACACCGCCTACTACGACATCGAGGCCGAGTTCGACCCCGCCCTCTACAAAGACCTCACCGAAGACCAACGCCATGCCATGCTCCAGGCCCTGCTCGCCGACCGATTCAAGCTCGTGATCCATAAAGAGACGCGCGTCCTCCCCTACTACAACCTCGTCGTCGCTAAAGGCGGCCCAAAACTCCGTGTGGCCGACGCGTCCAAGTACATGGTCGACAGTACAAACCAACCCTATTGCCGCGCCGGCCTCACCAACTTCCGCCAATGCACCATGGCAGAGTTCGCAAAGGTCGCCTCCTCCCTCCTCCATATCGACGGCATCGTCGTCGACCGCACAGGCCTCACCGGCCGCTACGACTTCGAGCTGATCTATACCCGGCAAAGCGCCGCCGAGCCCGCGCCCGACGCTCCCCCGGACATCTTCACCGCGCTGCAAGAGCAGCTCGGCCTCAAGCTCGAATCCGCTCGCGGCTCCGTCCCCGTCCTCGTCATTGACCACATCGAGCGCCCGTCGGAGAATTGAAGCTGGGTTAGCAGGCCGGCGGAGAAACCAGTATGATCAAGGCCGCGTTTTGCTTTCGGATAAGGAGTGTGCTGTGAATCGACGCAAGTTTGTACAGGCGGCTGGAGCCGCTGCCTTGGGTGGTGGCAGGTGGTTGCGCGCGCAGAGTGCTCCCGCGGCCGCGCAGAATGCTCCCGCAACAAAAGCGGCGAACGCTGCGGCGATTCCCGCCTCGGTGCCATGGAGGCAGTTTGAGGTGGAAGCAGCCTTGTATGCCTGGGACCTGCACGACGAAGGCGTTGAGCAAGTTCTGGACAATGTGCAGGGGATGGCAGCGGTCAACTCCGTCTACATCATTGGGCAGATGCATCCGGAGCGCAGGCCGGAGACCTCCGCGGCGTATCCTCACAATCCGGTGCGGCCGTTCTGGATGGCCGAGGACGCGCGGGCGAACTGGCACTTCGATCCAAAGCGCTATGGGCGCATCAAGCCGCGACCCTCCGACTTCGCGTGGCTGGCCGATACCGACTGGACCCGCGTATTCGTGGATGCGGCGCGCAAACGTGGGCTGCGCGTGGGCTTCGAGTTCTCCCACTCGCTGGTCGACAAGCAGCGTGTCGAGGGCGAGTTTGCCGATCTGGCCAATCGCAACATCCATGGCGAGATTACCCATGTGCGCGATTGGCTTCGTCCCGTCTGCCCCAACCAGCCCGACGTCCGCGAGTATGCCGTCAACGCCTTTTCCGAGATCGTCGAGAAGTACCAGGTCGACTGGGTCGAGTCGGCCATCGTGTTGATGGACGAGGCGGTGGGCGGCAGCCCCGCGCGTGGCGGCGGATGCTTTTGCGCGGCCTGCAAGAAGGCAGCGCCCGGCTTCGGGGTCGACCTGGAGAAGATCCAGGCGGCCTTGCTGAAAGATCCGGCGTCGCAGCCAGAGCTCGGCCAGTGGCAACAATTCCGCTTCGCTTCGGTAGCCGCGTTCTACAAAACGCTGCAACCGGCGGTGCACAAGGCGAAGCCCGGCACCACGCTGCGCTATAACATGCACGCCAAGAACCCTCGCGACTTCGGCGCGGATATCGTGCAGATGAAACCGCATCTGGATGCGCTCCGCATCCAGGACTACTCCGAGCAGACCGGCCAGGCAGCGGCGATGGACGGCAAGCGCTCATGGCTGACCGAGGAGCGCGCCAACATGGGGCCGGATTTCAATGTCGTCAGTGGAGTTGCGGTGCGGCCGCGCGCCACGCCAGAGTTGATCCGGCAGGGCGTGAAGATCGCGGTCCAGACCAAGATGAACGGGATTATGTTGGGGTTCTACGATGGGGCGGACTTCCCCAACCTGCGGGCGGTCCGCGCGGGGCTGGCCGACGCAGGCCTTCCCGTAGCGCCCGCCTAGACAGCTAAGCTTCCCGGCCGGGTGCCCCACATCTCGCTTCTGAGATGTGGGCATCGCCACCTCCGGTAATATCTCTCCATGCTCCTCGCGCGCAGCTTCGGATTCATTCTCCGCATCACCCTCCTCGCGCTCACCTTTGTCGCGCCCATCGCACTCGCCCAGCCGCCCGCGCCGCCCGCCGCTGCCGTCCCCATGCCCACCGGCGCCTTCAGCCAGCCGCCTTCCGCCGACCCCGTCGCCTATACCCCTACACTCACCTTCGACGTCACCTCCATCCGCGAAATCCAACCCGATGCTGACAATCCTTCCTGGACCATTGGCCTCATCAGCCCACCACATAGCTGCCAGTTTCAGGCCAGGGCCCACGCCGTCAAGGTGCTGATCCAACTCGCCTATGGATTCGCGCCCTTCGAGATCTCCGGCGCCCCCGACTGGATCGCCACCAGCCTCTACAACGTCGAGGCAAAATGTGATCACTCTGTCGACGACCAGCTCGCCAAGCTCACCGACGACCAGGCAAAGCTCGAAAAAGAGCATATGCTGCAAGCTCTCCTCGCCGACCGTTTCCACCTCAAGGCCCATTGGGAGGCCCGCCAGACTTCCGTCTACGCCCTCGTCGTCGCGAATCCCAATCAGAAGTCCGGCGCCAAGCTCCAGCCAACCAAAATCGAGACCCCCGACCCCGACATCCCCAACGCCCCGCCGCCTGAAACCAGAGGACCCGACATCCAGAACCGCACCGACGCGCACGGTCACGTCATGACCGTCCGCTACCTCACCACAAAAGGCATGGCCGGTCTTTTTGGCGCTATGCTCCAGGGCAATGTCGTGGACAAGACCGGCCTCCCCGGCCGCTACGACTTCACCCTCCAGTACACCTACCAATCCTCCGACCCCGACAGCTACCCCACCCTCACCACCGCCATTCAGGAGCAGCTCGGCCTTAAACTCCAGTCCACCCACGGCTCCGTCGACGTCCTCGTCATCGACCACATCGACCGCCCCACCGACAACTAGCCGGCATCGCTTCGCACTTGCATTTCACAGCTAATAGCTAAAAGCTAGTAGCTAACAGCTATGTTCGCCCGCAAGCTCACCATCGAACGCATCGACCCCGCCGGTCGCGCCCACCGTTGCCCCATCGCGCAGCTCGACAACTTCGCCATGCGCAACTTCACCAACGACGCCGTCTTCGACGACACCCTCCCCATCGCCGACGGCCTGCTCGAAGTGGGCACGCGAATCCCCATCGACCGCCTCGCCGCCGCCATGGAAGACTGGTTCCGCCGCAAGTCCTACCTCGCCCCCGCCGACCGCCTCCGCATCGCCGAGCTCCCCCGCTAGAGTGAAACCAGAGTCACTCAACATACCATTTGGTATCGTGACTATACCGTTCGGTACGGAATCCGGACTCAAGCTAAGGCTCATGCCCTAGGCCGTCATTCTGCACAACGTGCAGAATCTCTGTAGTTGCCCTTCCGCAGCCGCGTCCCACTCCCGAACCGCAGTTTTGTTGTCAACCCCAAAAATCACCTAACTCCATGACCCGCCTAAAGATAGAGTTGGCATACTAGTTTCCCTCAATCCCACACAATAGAAGTAGAGATTGAAAGAGGAGGGGCTGCAAGCCAACCCGGCATTGCGGCCTTCGCCGCCAAACCAAGACCAAGTCCAGACCAGTCCAGACTTAAGTCCTTTAGAACTGGACCTAGGCCGATCCAAGTCCAGACTTAACCCCTTTAGAAGAAGGACTTTCGTACTTAAGGTCCTCAAGAGAATAAAACCGTGCTTTGTGTCAGGGCGGAGGGGTACTCTAGCTTCCCAGCGTCGCCATATCGATCGCGAAGCGATACTTCACATCGCCTTTCACCACCCGCTCGTACGCCTCGCCCAGTTGATGGATCGAGACCACCTCGACATCCGACACGATATCGTGTTCCGCGCAGTAGTCCAGCATCTCCTGCGTCTCCTTCATGCCGCCGATGTTCGATCCCGCCAGCGCCACGCGGTATGACGTCAGCGAGAACGGAGCCACCGGAAGCTGCTCCTCCGACAGCCCCACCAGGCACAGCGTCCCGTCCAGCTTCAGCAGTTGCAGATACGCATTCAGGTCGTGCGGCGCCGACACCGCGTCCAGGATAAAGTCGAAGCTCGCCGCGTGCTTCGCCATCGCGTCCGCGTCCTTTGAGAGCACCACCTCGTCCGCGCCCAGCCGCTTGGCATCCTCGATCTTGCTCGCCGAGGTCGTGAACTGCACCACATGCGCGCCAAACGAGTGCGCAAACTTCAGCCCCATGTGTCCCAGCCCGCCCAAGCCGACCACGCCGACCTTCTTACCCGGCCCAACGCTCCAGTGCCGCATCGGCGAGTAGGTCGTGATCCCCGCGCACAGCAGCGGCGCCACGCCCGCCAGTTTGTCGCCAAACTTCGGAGAGATGGTGTGGACATAACGCATGTCGCACACGATGTTGTTCGAGTAGCCGCCATACGTAATCGCCCCGTCGTAGTCCTTCGCGTTGTAGGTGCCCACGAAGTTCTTCATGCAGTAGTTTTCGAGATCGGCCTTGCAGTTCGCGCACTCCCGGCAACTGTTCACCATCACGCCGACGCCGGCCAGGTCGCCCACCTTGAACTTACCAACCTCCGCGCCCACTGCCGTCACCGTGCCGACGATCTCGTGTCCCGGTACCATCGGATAGATCGATCCGCCCCACTCGTTGCGCACCTGGTGGATGTCG
>Ga0302320_10029949_pt1 | contig 10390 bp, 9 predicted proteins | sample Bog_T0_3_FD_202130 | JGI IMG/M metagenome (GOLD analysis project Ga0302320, IMG submission 202130) | Peat permafrost microbial communities from Stordalen Mire near Abisko, Sweden - Bog_T0_3 | ecosystem: Environmental > Terrestrial > Soil > Wetlands > Peat | place: Sweden: Abisko, Stordalen Mire... | reverse complement strand
ACGGCTTCAGAACCTACCCTGTCCTCGAACTCGCTTTATATCACTCACTTGCAAAACTGCCTGAGCCTTCACTTACCCACGATTTCTTCTGACGAATCATCAATATAGCCCGTCACCAAAAGCAGCAAGACCCCGAGATCGATAACCTCGGGGTCTTGCTGCTTTTGGATGAGCGCGAGTTACTTCGCGGCGGGGAGAGCCAGAGCGGCTTTCGCTGCCTTCGCTGCCTTGCTCTTTTCCCGCTTGACTTTCGCCCAACGCTTTTGCTGAGCAGCGACAATCCTGGCCCGACCTTCGGCGCTCATGCCACCCTTGCCAGCCTTCTTTGCTGACCGATTGGTCGCCTTGGCAGTCTTAGCGGGCGATGCCTTTGTTGCGGTGGGCTTAGCCTTCGATGAAGCCGCCTCACCTTTCAAGCACAAAGCACGTGCCTTTTCCAAGGACTTGATGCCACGCTCGATTTCAGCCAGTAGTTGTTTCGTACTCATTCAGAATCCTCCTCACTAAGTTTACATGAGGAGCAAAACCCACTAAGGAGCCGCGCACTTATTGAGCTCAGTCTCTAGCTCCCATGGCGCGCGATTATCTCCTATCCAATGCGATACTGTTGTGCGGACGACTGATTAGCGTCGTGGACAGCCCAAAGGTTCTGTCCGGATTTGTTTGAGCTCTGAGTTCAGTTTCTGGCTACCCCTCGTGCTGCTTCATGACTAACCATTCGAGCAATACATCTGGGGCAGAATTTTGAAGAATGGCCCGCACTGCCACCGAGTGCACTCAAATGGCTCCCCAAAAAGTACAAGTGCCAAGCAGCGCTATGTTTTCGCTAATGGCGGGCGCGAATGTTATGGAACATTGCAGCAACTTGACCCGGAGGTCGCACGCCCCTTCGGAATAAGAATGTCGAATTGACTTCAACGCCAGTTCATCTATACCCGAATCCGGACGAAGTACCGCAGCCCAAGAAAGAGGTCACACGGGCGTTGCGAGTACGAAGATATATACGTTGCTGGCAAATTAAAATTTGCTAGATTGGAACAATGGTAGAGTTGCTGAGAATGGTCGAAGCATATGGTCTTCTGAATTCGCGAAAAGTAGATCTTCAGCAACCGCGCCCCCTCTGCCTCGCCAACCTTGCCAAGAGTTTTGTAAGTTCGCCGATTCGGTCGAGTGGTTTTTGTCGAACTGCCAAATATCTCCCAAAGGCCTGTGTCATCCAATCCGAACCGCTGCCTGTTCAACACAGATCAACCTTGTAAAGGGTGACTATGAAAGAATGATAGGCAATCTGAATTTAGAAACAGGTCTCAATGACTGCTTTCGTAAAGCCGGGCTGGAGCGCACCCTCCACGATCCTTTTTGCATGCTCGATTCCCGTCAATCAAAAGGCCTTGTCCTTTGCGCGGGCAGACGCTGTAAAATTTGGCGCAAAGCTCATCCTCTTTCACGCTTACGACACGCTCGGTGGGGCGACATCCAAGCCCGCGAGTACTCCTCTCTACGACTATTCCGCCGCCGCACGCTCTGAGATGTTGCAGTTGGAACCTTTGTCCCAGCAGGTAAGGGATGCGGGAGTAGATTGCGAGGTGGTGGTAAGGCCTGGTTTGGTAGCCGACCAAATTGTTGCTTTCTTGCGGGAGCGAGAGATCGACCGTGTCGTGATGGGCGCGCACTCTCCGGGCCCGATCGGGAGGATACTGGGTGGCTCGCTGGCCGAGGCTGTGTTGCGCGCGATCCGTGTGCCGACTTGTGTTATAGGTCCCAGTGTGGTGGATGGCGCCAGCCGTAATTTTGCCATCCATACCGTTCTGTGCGCGGTCAGCCTGCTGAAGACCAGCCATCTGGTCGTTGAGTTTGCCGCGGAACTGGCTGCGCAGCACGATGCGCGTCTCGTCTTGCAGCATGTAATCTGGCGTCCTGAGCGCTCGGCGACCCCGACCAGCCGAACCGCAGAGCAAATTGAGTTGGAACTGATCTCGATGGTTCCAGCCCAGCTTCAGGGCAAGATCGACGTGCAAGCGAAGGTTGTGAAGGGCGATCCTGCCGCGGAGGTTCTCTCCCAGGGCCAGATACAAAAGGCCGACCTACTGGTACTGGGAGCTCAGAGTGCATCGGCTCTTGCCGCCATTGCCCGCCGGGGCGTGGTCTATAAGGTCATGGTCGGTTCGCAATGCCCGGTGATTACGTTATGTCTGAGTTGAAAGTCGGTTCAGCTTGCTGAAGAGTTGGTGGCAATCATCCACGCTACTAATCGCTATCGGTGGGATGCTGCGCGTCGCGGCACCTGCCCCAATGCCAGCAGGATGCCATGGAGCAGCGCCTCCGGGCGAGGCGGACAGCCGGGGATATACACGTCCACGGGAATCACCGCATCGACACCTCCCATTGAGGCATAGTTGGTGCCGAAGATACCGCCGCTGATGCCGCAGGCGCCCACGGCCACCACGATTTTTGGGTCAGGAGTCGCGGCCCAGGCCTTGCGCAACGCCAGTTCCATGTTGCGCGTGACCGGACCGGTGACCAGCAGCATGTCGGCATGGCGCGGCGATGCTACGAAATGAATGCCAAAGCGCTCGATATCGTGAATCGGGTTGCTCAACGCGACGATCTCCTGCTCGCATCCGTTGCAGGAGCCTGCATCAACCTGCCGGATCGACAGAGATCGCCCCAGCAATTCGTGGATTGCCGCTTCGACTCGCTTTCCAACTTGCTCGACACCGGGTCCGCTGGTGGCCGACATGAGCGCGGCGTGCCTGCCATCGGGATGGAGTTTGTACTCCGTAGTCAGCACCAGGTCGCGGCGATCGGTGGTCGCAAGCTCGAAGCGCCGGGTCATGCGCACGGCTTCCTCATTCGATGCCTGCTCGCATTCGCCACAATAGATGCAGCGGCCGTAATCCACGGTAACCTTACGAACTCCATCGCGATCGGAGAGGACGATAGCGCCGGTGGGGCAGGCAGCAACTGCGGGGCGTGCGTCTCTCCATGCGTCGAAGTCGAACTCCGGGCATCCCCTGAACTGATCGGTCAGGCGAGCCGCAATGCGCGGATAATCGGCGGTGGCTGTGCCTACGCTCATCGCCTTTTGCAGGATCTTGAACATCGGATTACCGATCCGTCCCCGAATAGGACAGGTTGAAGCTCTTGTTGATCACGGGAAAGTCCGCGACGATATTGCCTTCCATCACTTCCACAATGGCCGGCCAGTTGTTGAGGGATGGATCCTTCACTTTGCAGCGTTCGAGGCAATCGCCCTCGCCCGTGCGGACCCAGTAAACAATTTCGCCACGCCATCCTTCGACCGCGCCAAGAGCACAACGATTCGGCGGGATACGTTGTGCGGGGGCGCGGTAAGGACCATTCGGCAGATGGCCAGCCGCCGCGCGGATGATCTGGATCGACTCATGCACTTCATCGATGCGCACTTGCAAACGATGCAGGACATCGCCTGTCCTGTAGACGGGTACGCTGAAAGGCAGATGAGGATACGCTTCATAGGGATGATCGCGGCGAGTATCCAGATCCACGCCCGAAGCACGTCCTGCCACGCCGACGATTCCCAGCAACAGCGCCTTGTCGGGGCGAAGGATTCCGGTGTGCTCCAAACGTTCGCGAGTAGAATTGGAGGCCTGAACGATCATCACCAGATCGCGAAACTCGCGATCCACTTTGCTGAGCGTCTCTTCGATTACTTCGACTTGAGTCTGCTGCCAGTCTCTGCGCACGCCGCCGATCGTAACCATTCCACGCAAGACTCGGCTTCCGGTCAGCATCTCGCACAAGCCGAGCACAAGCTCTCGCAAGCGGCCGGCATGGGCATTCGCGATGACGAATCCAACGTCGTTGGCGATGGCTCCTGTATCCGAGACGTGATTGGCAATGCGTTCCAGTTCCAGCAGGATAGTGCGCTGAAATTGCGCGCGGGGAGGGACCCGGATTTCCGCTGCCCGCTCGATTGCCTGGCAGAAGGCCGTGCCGTGAGAAAAGGCCGAGTCGCCTGAAACGCTCTCTGCCAGAAAGACCGCGCGTGCCAGCGCGATATTCTCGAAGAGCTTCTCGGTTCCCTTGTGGGTGTAGAACAAGCGCAATTGCAGATAGAGAATGGGCTCGCCGGCAACGGTGAAGTTGAAATGACCGGGTTCGATGATCCCGGCATGAACGGGGCCGACTGGAATGTGAAAGACGCCTTCCCCGTGCGCGGGCCGGAAGACGTGCCGCTCGCCCTCGAACTGCGGCAGCACGGTGTCGAGGGGGAAATCCTTGCGCAGCGGGTGCACGTCCGGCCAGTTATCGTGGAGCGCCACGCGTCGCGGATTTGGATGCCCGATAGCTTGAAGGCCAAACCAATCCTGGATCTCGCGCTCCTGCCAGTTGACGGAGGGAAGTTCCGCGGCCAGCGAAGGGAAAGATGGATGGTCCGAAGCAATGGGTGCCTTCAGAATTACCCAGGATGGGTCACCTACTCGATCAAAGACATAGTAGTTGTAGAAGACTCCTTCGGCCTTCACCCGATCCTCGGCAAAAACGGTCACCAGCCGGGCCTCATATACCGACAGGAAATGCCGGACAAGGTCTGTCACATCGGAGCCGGTCAACTGAATCGTGACCTGGCCGGAAACCGGTTCATCCGCCGACACGACCAGCTCGGGGAAATGCTCGCGAAGCTCTTCGAAGAATGTGGTCATTGTCCGCTCACCACCTGCGCAGCGCCGCGTATCAGCGCGAGCAGCGGTGCGGGTATCCAGAATCCAACCGTAACCAGCGCCACCGCAAGCGCGAGCAGCGAGCCATCGCGCCACGGACGACGCGGCGCAACCGGGGTGTCCTGCGCTGGGCCAAGGATCATGCCGACCAGCAACAGCAAGACGCCGGTAAACACGCCCGTGCTGAACAGAACGAAAAGGACTCCGGTCAGAATATGTTCGCCACTGAATGCCGCCCGCAGAATCAGAAACTCACTTTGAAACAGCCCAAACGGAGGCATGCCGATTATCGCCAGCATGGCCATGAAAAGCACCACGCCAGTCAGCGGCATGGCCGCCATCACGCTGCCGTTGATCTTCGCGAACCGGTCGGTCCGGAAGTACTGATACACATTGCCCGCAGACAGAAACAGCAGCGATTTGGCGATGGAATGAAAGGTCATATGCAGCATCAGGCCCAGGCTTCCCATGGCTCCTCCGAGTCCCAACGCAATGACCATGATGCCGGAATGATCGATGGTGGAATAAGCCAGCAGGCGGCGGAAATTCTTCTGCACCAGCACAAATGGAACGGCGATGCCCATGGAAAGCAGTCCAAACAAGAGCAATAAACGACCTGGGTACTCGGGGCCAAGGCAGCGGCTAGTTAGAATGTAGAAGCGAATGAGGCAATAGAGGGCGCAGTTCAACAGCGCGGTAGACAGAATGGCTGTGGAAGGCACCGGAGCCTCACTGTAAGCGTCGGGCTTCCAGGTATGCATCGGGGCCAGACCAGCCTTGGTTCCATACCCGAGCAGAACCAGGACGAAGGCCAGTCTCATGGATGTCTTGTCGAGTTGCGCCGCGTGCTGCACCAGCACAGACCAGTTCAATCCGCTCAAAGACTCGGAACCGGGCAGACTGTGTCCTGCGTAGTACGCCACTACCGTGCCGAACAGCGCCATCGACAAACCGACGCCGCCGAGGATGGCGTACTTCCAGGCAGCTTCAAGCGAAGTGACCTTTCCATAGAAGGTAACCAGGAAGATGGAGGTGAGCGTCGTGGCTTCCATGGCCGCCCACATCACTCCCAGGTTGTTGGCCATCGCCATGAAGATCATGGAGAACACGAGCAGCGGAGTCAGTGTGTAATACATGCGCAGTTGGGCAAGTTGCTGACTGTGGCTGAATCTGTCGCCGAGTCCTCCGCTCTGCTGGTCGTCCCTCAGGTAGCCGATGGCATAGCAGGAACAAACCACGGCCACTGAAGCCGCGAGCAGAATGACCAGGGCGCTGAGTGCGTCGGCATAGAAGAAGCCGTTGGCCAGCGAGACCGTGCCCTCCGCCAGTACCCGCGCGCCCAGTGCGACGGCCAGCAGAAAGAGTGCGCCGAACCCGATCACGTTGGCCGCTTCCATGGTCGTCCTTCGGCGCGCGAAGAACGATGCGCCAGCAGCGAAAACGGGGACCGACAAAATTAAGATCAGCAGCATGCTATCCCCTCAGCTTCCGCAAACGGCTCACATCCATCGACGCGAAGGTTTCACGGATGCGGTAGATCAGAATGCCAAGCACCATAGCGGCTACCAACACATCAAAGAAGACGCCCAGTTCCACAATCAGCGGCATCCCGTAGGTAAGCGAGATGGCGGCCAGAAACAGTCCGTTCTCCAGCGACAGCAGCGCCAGCACCTGGGTCAGCGCCTTGCGGCGGTTGATCATGTTGAAGAAGCCGATCAGGAAGAGCGAGATAGCGACGGCCAGCGCATTGTGGCCCAGACCCGGCTCCTCCGGCCGGTAGAACGACTCCGCGATCACGTACCCCACCAGCGTCAGCCCGCCTGAAATCACCAACGAGATTGGCACGTTGAGAAGCGGCTCAATCTCTTCGTGAATCTTCATCCGCTCGATCAACCTTTCAAAGATGACAGGGACGAGAATCACTTTGACCACGATGGTGAGTACGGCTGCTACGAAGATGTGCGGCGCGTGGTTGAACCAGGCGATGGTCGCGGCAATCGCGGCGAGAAAGAAAGACTGAGCCGCGAAGATGCGGATGTGTATGGAGATCCAGCGCTGGGCGACCATGGCGATCTGCAGAACCAGAACCAGCGCCGCCATCAGCGTGACGATTCGGTCGCCGAGTTGCATATCCAGAAAAGGTCTCATAAGCCTCAGAAGAGAAAAGTGGAAACCAGGGCGAGCGATCCCAAAGTAAAGGCCACCGCCAACAGCTCTGGCACCCGGAAGAGCCGCATCTTGGCGTTCACGGACTCGATCAGCACAATTGCACAACTCAAGAACAGCAATTTGGCCAACAGCCAGGCCACGCCTTGCAGCGCGCCGAAGCCAAACCAGGTGGGCTGCAATCCAAATGGCCAAAAGCAGTTGATCAACAGCGTCATCAGTACCAACTGCTTGATGGAGGCGGCCCACTCCAGCAGGGCAAGATACGGCCCGGAAAACTCCAGGATCATGGCTTCGTGGATCATGGTGAGTTCCAAGTGCGTGTCCTGGTTATCCACTGGAATGCGGCCTGTCTCGGCAATCAGCACCAAAGCCAGCGCGGCAAAGGCAAACATCTGCGCTGGAGCAAGAAAGCGCCAGGTTTGTCCGATGGCTGCTCCCGCAATCTCTGTCAGGCCCGTCGATCCTGCACCGATGGCGACGGTGAAGATGGCCAGCATCATGGCGGGTTCGGCCAGCGCCGAAATGGTCATCTCCCGACTGCTGCCCAGCCCGCCGAAGGAACTTCCGCTATCCAGCCCGGCCAGCGCCAGGAAGAAACGACCGAGCCCAAGCAGGTAGATTACGGCCAGCACTCCGCCGAATAAGCCGAGCGGCGCATCGGCGGCAACCATGGGAATCATGAGTCCCGCCAGGATAGTACTGAAGAAGACGACCCAAGGCGTTGCCGAGAAGATCCACGACGTGGTCTCTGGAATCACCATGCCTTTGCCGAAGAGCTTGCGCAGATCCCGGTAAGGCTGCAGGATGCCGGGCCCGCGCCGTGACTGCAGCCGCGCCTTCAAAGTTCGAATGACACCGGTGACCAGCGGCGCCAGGGCCAGCAGCAGCAAGAGTTGCGCCGCGCTCTCGATCAGCCGCTCCAACGCTCGTTCCATCATGGGCGCACTCCGAACAGCAGCAGCAGGATCAGCGTGACAAAAATGTAAGCCAGATACACATTGATACTGCCGGCCTGAATGCCCTTCATGCGGTTGGCCAGAGCCAGAATTCGCGCCTGCAGCGGACGGTAGACGCGCTCCTCAAGAGTCAGTTCAATCTCGCTCTCGAAACGGATCGCACTGGGGTAATGGGGCGACACTTCGAACTCCGCCTGTATCTCGCGACGAGGACGATAAAGAGCGGAGAAAATCATGCGTAGCGGCTTGGAAAAAGCTGTCGCCGTGTATTCGTTGTCGGCCGTCAATCCCGGAAGGCCGCAATCCCACACTGGCCCACGCACACTGCGACGCCTCCAACGCAAGGCCAGCGGAAGCGCGAAGGCCCCGCCTGCCAGCACGAAGAACAAGGTAATGCCAACGGTCGAGATGGTGCCGCCATGGGGCGTTCCAGGGGATAGCGCCAAACCGCGTGCCGCAACCAGTGCCGCACTCGCGCTCACCCCGAGCGTCTGCTGCGTGATTGGATCCAAGACCCGAAGGAAGCTGGTCGCTCCCAGGCCCAGCGCGATGCAGACCAAGCTCAAGGCCACCATCCCGGCCTTCATGGGCAGCGAGACTTCCTGTGCTTCAGCCGCCTCCGCGCTCCGCGGCAGCGCTAGAAACGGAATGGCAAACGCCTTCACGAAGCACGTTGCGGCAAGGGCCGCGGTCAACGCAAGCAGAGAGCCGGCGATGGGAAACATCAAGCGTGTCAGGCTCTGCGTGGTGCCGAAGCCGGCCAGCAACGCCTGGTAGGTAAGCCACTCGCTCACAAATCCATTCAACGGAGGCAGCCCGGAGATAGCCACGGCCCCCACCAGGAAACATACGGCGGTCACCGGCATCCGCCGGATCAGGCCACCCATCTTCTCCATATTGCGCGTGTGTGTGGCCTGCACCACAGAACCAGCGCCAAGAAAGAGCAGCCCCTTGAAGATGGCATGGTTGAATGTGTGGTACAGACCTGCGATGAGCGCCAGCGCAGCCAGATTCCCATAGCCCAGAGAACGAAACATCAGGGCCGCGCCGAAACCCATGAGGATGATGCCGATGTTTTCAATACTGTGCCAGGCAAGCAGACGCTTCAGGTCGTGCGCCATCAGCGCGTAGAGCACTCCCAGCAGTGCAGACGCCACGCCCAGCCCCAGGACCACGGCTCCCATCCACAGCGGTGGCGGACCGTAGAAATCGAAGAAGACGCGAGCCATGCCGTAGATGCCGCTCTTGATGACGATGCCCGACATCAAGGCCGAAACATTACTGGGCGCTACCGGGTGAGCCTCCGGGAGCCAAATGTGCACGGGAACCACGCCGGCCTTTACCCCGAAACCGAAAAGGAAGAGCAGAAACATAGCGTCCTGCTGCAGCGGCGGCATGCGCGACGCCAACAAGTGGAAGCTGGAGAAATCCAAGCTGCCACTGAAGGAGGCGAGGACCAGGAACCCGATCATCAGCAGGCCCGTGCCCGCATGCGACATGATCAGGAAAAGTATCCCTGCGCTACGCGTCTCTTTCTTTTCGTGCTCGAAGCTTACCAGGCAGTAAGCCGAGAGGGCCATGACTTCCCACGCCACCAGGAAGAAGAAAGCGTTGGACGCGGTGAAGACCAGCGCCAAGCTGGCCAGCAGCAGGTTGAAGAAAAATCCGAAGGCGCCCAGGTTTCGGCGTCCTTCCATCTCCCGCAGGTATCCGAAAGAATAGAGGGCAATTGCCGTGGCAAGCACCCCCAGCATGGAACTGAAATACGCCGACAGCGGGTCGAGGCGAATGGCCCAGGAAAACATCGCGACATCAAACGGCAGGGAGATCACGCTGGCGCTGGCACTGAAGATGGCAACCACTGAACCCGTCAGAGTAAGCAAGGAACCAGTCAGAGCCGCACCGCAGGCTACGCGGCGAGCAGCAACGGGCTGACGACCAAGTGCCAGACTGGCTAACGCGCCAGCAAGCCAAACGACGATTCCGCTCAAGAAAAAGGCAGTCGTCACCGGACAGGCTCCTCACGTTCCACATCCTCGAGCATATGAATGGTGTCGGTAAGGCTGGATTGGAAGTACAGGCGCATGAGGTCGAGAACCTCCACCAGCAACTGATTCCGAATGGAATAGAAGACCTGGTTGCCGTCCTTGCGGTTTACCACAATCCGTTGGCTTCTCAGGATGGCCAGGTGCTGCGAAAGGTTTGCCTGCTCGACGCCGAGCTTTTCCTGGATGCTCCGCGCAGAGAGTTCCCGATCCCGCAACACTTCAAGGATAGCGATTCGAGTGGGATGGGACAGCGCAAAAAAGATGCTCGCCTTGTAGGTACGCAGCGCCTCTTGCATACCAGAAAGCATATGCGCTCTTTCGAATATACGCAACAAATACCCCTTCCCATGCAAGATCAGCTTGAGGGGGCAGAGGCGCGCAACTAAATGTAGCGGACTGCAATCGAAAATGGCCGGGACTGCAATGGATGCGATTTCAGGACCGAATTAACTGCGACTATCGATCTCCCCAGGACGGGATTATCTGCAACTGAGACTGCAATCCACCGCTCAGG
>Ga0302320_10029948_pt1 | contig 10391 bp, 10 predicted proteins | sample Bog_T0_3_FD_202130 | JGI IMG/M metagenome (GOLD analysis project Ga0302320, IMG submission 202130) | Peat permafrost microbial communities from Stordalen Mire near Abisko, Sweden - Bog_T0_3 | ecosystem: Environmental > Terrestrial > Soil > Wetlands > Peat | place: Sweden: Abisko, Stordalen Mire... | reverse complement strand
TGATCGCGAGCGTTCGCGGGCGAACATCGAACTGGCGATCGTCGACCCCTCGCGGAACGACCGGGCCGACATCAGCGGCAAGCTGCTGCGCGAGGTCGTGCGCGAGGCCTTCGGCCGCCAGCGCTTATATTGGCTGCGCGTCGTGCTCCACCACAGCGCGGTGGAATCGCTGGAGTGCTTCCGTAAGCTGGGCTTCTACGGGCTGGACCGCCCGGCCAACGCCCCGCAAGAAGCGTGCGATTACATCATGCTGGCCCGCAGCAATCGGTACTGAGCGGGGCGAAAAAAAGGGGACAGTCCCCATTTGTGCGCAGCACCCTCCGGGCCGTTCCGGCAAATGGGGACTGTCCCCTTTTTTTTCGCCAGGATCACTTTTCTTTCCGCTTCAGTTGGCCGTCGTGGTCCTTGAGGAACTGCTTGATTTCGTCCGCAATGCCCAGCAGCCGTTCCCATTGTTCCACATAGAGGGTGACGGGCATGCGTTGCAGGCCATAGACGCTGACCGCCCCCTTCTCGCTGACTTTGCAGTACAACGAGCCGCGCTTGGGCTGCTCGATTTCGGCCAGAAGCTTCGACGCCGCTTCCACTTCCAGTTCACCGGACGCCAGCTTTTGCAGGATCTCTTCTTTTTTCATCGTATGGGCTCAAGGGTTTGCAGGATGGATCACCACAACGGCCAGCATACCATTTTCGCCCAATATGGCAAGCTTCATTCGCCTTCCTCCACCGAGCAATCCGCCACGGTCGCTATGCCGGAGGTCACATCGGGCAGTATGCCGATCCGCCGATAGATTGGCCGGACGTGTTCGCGGATGACCGGCAGCCGCAGGGCGAAGAGGGCGGAGGCCACGACGCACATCGCGCCGGCAATCTGGACGACGCGGGGCGCGCCCCATCGCACCGCCAGCCCGCCGGCCAGCAGGCTGCCCAGCGGGGCCACGCCGAAAAAGGCCATCGCGTAGAAGCTCATCACCCGGCCGCGCTTGGCGTCATCCACGATCGTTTGCACCACGGTGTTGCTGGCCGCGGTTTCCATCATCAGCATGAAGCCCGAGATCACCAGCAGCGGCATGGAAAGCCACAAGGCCGTGGAGAACGAGAAGGCGATCAGGCCCAGGCCGAACAACGCGCCGGCCCAGGCGATCTGCCGGCCCAGGCCGAGCACGCTTTTGCGGAACGCCAGCCGCAGCGCGCCCAGCAACGCCCCGCAGCCCATCGAGGCGGTCAGCAGGCCGAGCGTGTCGGGGCCGCCGTGAAGGATCACCTTGGTGAAGATCGGCAGCAGGACCAGGGTGAGCGGGATCGCCGCCAGGTTGACGACCACCAGTAGCAGGAGGATTTCGCGGATCGGAGGGAAGCCGAAGGCGTAAGCGAACCCTTCGCGCAGCTCGCGCAGGACGCGCGGGTGAGGCGGGGCCGCTTCCCGCGGCGCAAGCCGCATCGCCAGCAGTGCCGCCAGCACGGCCAGGTAGCTCAGCGCGTTCAGCAGGAAGCAGACCCCTTCGCTGGTGGCCGCGATCAGGAATCCGGCCACTGCCGGCCCCACCAACCGCGCCCCGTTGAACATCGACGAGTTCAGTCCGATGGCGCTGGCCAGTTCCTCGCGCCCTTCCACCATCTGGATCAGGAACGACTGCCGTGCGGGCACGTCGAAGGCCATGACGGTTCCCATGAAGATGCTCAGCAGAACGACGTGCCAGACAGCCGCCGTGCCGCTCAGCGCCAACACGGCCAGCACCGCCGCCTGAAGCAATGCCAAGGTCTGGGTGGCGATGATCGTGCGGTGCAGGTTCCAGCGGTCGGTATACACGCCCGCCAGCGGCGCGAGAAAGAAGCTCGGTATCTGGCTGCAAAACCCCACGACCCCCAAGAGCAGGCCCGAACCGCTCAAGCGGTAAACGAGCCACGTCATGGCCACCTGCTGCATCCAGGTGCCGATCAGCGAAACGCCCTGGCCCATGAAGTACAGGCGGAAGTTGCGATGTTTCAATGCTCCGCGCAAAGGTTGCTCCCCAGAGCTTTGAGCTATGAGCAATGAGCCAGAAGCTCATAGCTCAGTTGCTCCTAGGCCGACTCCCGCACGATCAGTTCCGGCTTCTGCACGAAGGTGCGCGGCGGCTGCTTGCACAGGTCCGGTTGCTCGATCAGTTCCATCAACAGATCCAACGCCCGGCCCATCGCGGCCTCGTGATGGAAGGAGATCACCGTCATGGGCAGCGGGAAGAATGGCTCGGGCAGCACGTCGCCCAGGCCGATGACGGCCACGTCCTGCGGCACGCGCTTACCTAGCCGCAACAAAGTATTCACGCAAAGCGTGGCCATGATCTCGTTCTCCGCGACGATTGCGCTGGGCGGTTGCGGCAGCGCCAACAAGCGGCCCAGCGCGGCCTTGTCCCAATTCTCCAGCGACTTGCAGGCCGTGAGGCAATAGCCCGGGGCGACCGCCACCTGATGCGATTTGTGACTCTCCAAGTAGCCCGCATACCGGTCCTTGACCGTCTGGAACTCCGTTTGGCATTGCAGGAACGCGATGCGGCGATGCCCCTTGTCGAAAAGGTAATCGAGTGCCAGCCGGGCAATGCCCACGTCGTCGTATTTCACGCAGTTCAAGGGAACACCCGGCACCTGGGAATCGATCGCCACGACGGGGAAGCCCGTTTGCACCAGTTCCTTGTAAAGTCGCGCGTTCTTGACGCCCGGCAAAGGCTCGATGATCAGTCCATCGGCCTTGCCCTCAAACGCCCGGCGGAGGTAATCGGCCTCGGTGTCGTGTTCGTAGTTCGAGTCGCCCAGGAGGAGCCCATAACCGAGCTTTCGCGACTGGGTGCGGACCACCTTGGCCACGCTGGCACAGTACGGGTCGGCGATGTTGTGCAGGCAGAGAAGAATGTTATGAGTGCGGCTGGTGACGAGCCCTCGGGCGATCGCACTGGGCCGATAGCCGAGCTGGCCGATGACGTCGAGGATTCTTTGCCGGGTGGCCGGCAGCACCTTGTCCTTGTTATTGATGACCCGCGACACGGTGCCGATGCAAACACCGGAAAGGCGGGCAACGTCGTGAATCGTCGGTTTCTTATCCATGCGCTAAAGTATAGCCCATTCTCCATATCCGGCAAAGGAGCCGTTGGGCATTCTCCTGGGCGGAAGTCGTGCTTGTCGCCCGCGGCGCCGGGGCGGGAGCGGCATCAGTCCACGGGCATGGACGAAGGTGCGTAGCAGGCCCGTCCGGCGCCGGAGATTCTGGAGCGGCGGCCGGTGTGGATAATGCCGGCGCGGGGGCCGGATCGACCGGCACGGCGACTGGCGCACTTGCGGTCGTCGGCCAGCAGTTCGGGTCCCAAAGCTGACGCGTGCCGAAAAGAACGTCCAGATAGACGGCAAGTTCTTTGTTCAGCGAAGTTTTCGTCACCTGATAGTTGCTGGCCATGTACCAAATGCTCAGCCATCCCGACGCGGGCTGGTAGTGGAAGCGTACGGGACAAAGTGTTTCCTGGCTCTCGACCATCTTGTCCCACGGTGCCCGCGCGGCCAGCTTGTCGTCCAGCTTGACCAGGCACGACTGCATGCAAATAGCGCGGCTGTCGGCGTCGAGTGTGACGTAAACGGGCACCTTCAGGCCGTGGCTATTGGATTCGACGATCAACGCGTCCTTCGAGTCGTTGAGCCATCGCGTGGTGTAATTCAACTCGACAAACAAGCCGCGGATCGCATCCAGGCCAAGCTGGGCGGACGCGGCCGGCGCGGCCACGGCACCCGTGTTGGACATAGTCGGCTTATAAACGACAACCGGTGTCTGGGCAAAACTCGGTCCAGCGGCCACTAGCAGACCGATCGCCACGAACAAGGAAGTCAGGTTTTTACGCATTGCAGTATCTCCTTCGGTATGGGGGTCAATAAGGCGGGCCGTGTGAAATCGCGGTTTCCCCCGCATTTCTCCGGGACCCGAACATTCCAATCCACTAAGCGGCAGCGGTCTGCCGCCGGGGGCAGGGCGAAACGCCAAATATGTTTCCTTTCGTTTCCTTGCCCCCGGTTTGCCCCGCGTGTCGCTAGAAGAGTCGTTGCGGGCGAGCGTGAAATGCGGAACGTGCCGCGTGGCGAGGCCCGCCGTTCCCCTAGCCTTTTTTCAGGAGTTTTGATCATGCGTACTGAATTACGACAAGTTTTCGCCTTCCTGGTCACGACGTTTCTCGGATTTTCCGCAGTCATGGCCCAAGAGCCGCTCAGCGTCACTCCGGCCGGGCCGGTCACGCTGGCCCAGTTGCAGACGATGCTCACCGAATTGGATCTCCATCCGCAACTGGCCGCCGGCAGTAATGACGTGCTCAACGTCTTTATCTCGAAGGACGGAATGACCTTTCCGGTGTACTTGGCCCTGGGCCAAGACAAGAGCATCATCTGGATCAGGGCGACCGCGGTCGTCTTGGACGGCAACGTCGCGGGGAGACTGCCGCCGTGGCAGAAGATGATCGAATTGCAGGAGTCGATCAAGCCGGTCATGTTCGGTTACAACAGCAGCAATCGCCAGTTGATGGTACGCTGTCCGGTGGCAAATCACAACATGGGTTGCGAGCAGTTGGGCCGCGAGATTGCAAGTTTCATCTCGGCAGTGATCCGTGTTCGCGTCGCCTGGGATCCGCAGAACTGGCAGCCGACCTCGGGTACAGCCCCGGCAGCGCAAACCGTCAGCGCCACGGCGCCGCAAGAGGTGAAAGCGATCGACACGGCGGTTGGGTCATTCGGAACACGGTTGACCGAAAGCGTCAAGGAGTACCTTGCCGATATAGCCGCCTTCGAGCAAAACAAGCCGATTTCACCGGAAACGCTGGTCCGCGACCTCGCCACGACCCGCGAGCGCATCAAGGCACTGCTTGCCGATGTGGACAGCCTACCGACTCCCGCCGACGCGGAAGCTCGCGACTTTGTCCAGACATTCAAGACCTTTGCGCGTGCCAGCGCGACCGCAATCGATTCGCTGATGGTGGAATACCACCGCAGGATGGTGGCGTATCTCAATGCTCCGCAACCGGGCGAGACCCGGGCGGACATCGTGGCCGCGATGGCGAAGCTGGCCCAGGACGCCGAAAAGGATCTCCTGCCGGCGGGGAATGAGTTCAAAGCCAGCGCGGCACGCTTCTACCGGCACTACCAGCTCGCGCCCGCCAACTGAGAAACTGCCTCATCCCAGAATCCGCTTCCAGCGGGCCTGGTTCCAGGCGATCTTTTCAGCCTGGGTCATCTTCGAGAAGTCCGGAAGGGGCTCCGCGGAGCCGGAAGGCGGAAGGCTAAAGGCGGAAGGCGGACGTTCCGCCTTCCGCCTTCCGCCTTGCTCCTTGCTCCTTGCTCCTTGCCCATAGGCCGCGGTCCGCAACGTGGCCTTCAGATCGTCCTCGATGCAGCGATAAGGCTGTATCTTCCGCCGCGCCAGAGCCGCATGATAGGATCGCACCGCGTCATGCGGCTCCATCTGCCCGTCGGCCAGCGCCCGCAGGTGCTCGATAAAGCTCAATTGGTGCTCCGAGTTATTGATCATTCGCCCGTAGAGGGCCGCGCGGGCACCGTGCTTGCGGGCTTCCCAAAGCTGATGGAAGGCGTCGAAGGTCGTGCCCGAGGAGCCGCCCAGGATGCCCACGATCAGCCGCCGGTCATAGCCCGCCAATTGCTCCATGGCGGCCGGACCGTGATAAGCGATCTTGAGGAACAGCGGCCGCGCCTTGCCGGCCACACCCGCCAGCGTCCGCAGGATCATGTCGTTGATGTAGCGCGGCAAATCGGCGATTGCCGCCTGCGGGGCGTTGGGATCGAACACTTCGAGGAAGTGCCGAAAACCCTTTGCCGCCGCCTCGGCGGTGAATTCACGGTAGGCGGTCAATGTGCGGTGGTCCGCCGTGAGGTCGTTGTTGAACGTGACGGAGTACAGGCCCAGGTCGGTGCCGCGGGCTCGCTCGTGCGGCTCGCAAGCAGGTTTGCCGCACATCGCCTCGTCGATCGCGGCCGAACGGAACGGCCGCGACGGCTCCGCCAGATAGCTGCCCCCTTGTGCCGCCCAGACGTCGGTCGCGTCGTTGGCGCGGATCGCCGGCGTGACAGGGCTGTTGTCGAACAAGCGCTCGTGGATCGTGAGCACCTCGCTATTGCTGGAGCTCATGAGCATGATGTCGATGAGCCCCTGCCGCACGTTCCCGCGGATCAGTTCCCGGTATTCGGCCAGCGAGCGGAAGCGGCCTTCCTGGGCATGGTACTCGGGACTGCGGCCCGGCGCCGCGATGCCATAAGCCATGTCGGCGTCCTTGGCATCCGCGAGGATGAAGTCCGGGCAAGACGGATCGGCAAGGATCCGCTGAATCTTATTGTCGAGCGATTTGAGCATGTGAAACCCGTGGAGCAGAGAGTCCTCAATCCTCGTTCGGGTGCTTCTCAAGGATAGCATGCCCACCAACGCACGTGCAAGAACTTTTTGCGTGGCACGGAGTAGAGGGAAGGGTCGAGAGTTGAGAGACGAGATTCGAGGGGCGGGCCAACACTCAACTCTCACCCCTCAACTCTCACCCCTTCCCTGCTCCCTGCTTCTTCACTCTCCCGGATTGAACGATACGTGGAGGATATTCTGATTTTTGCGCAGCCCGGCCAGCAAGGAGATCGAAGGCTGCTGGTCCAGTCGCATCGAGCAGCAGGCCGCGGCGGCGCCGGCGAAGATCGTATTTTCCATCTCTTCCACGTTGATCCCTTCCTCGCGCAGTCCGTCCAGCACACAGGCTAACACGCCCACGCGGTTCAGGTGCCGCACGACGAGGCGATGCCTGGCCTGCGTAGGGGCACAGAGATTCACGGTGCCGGGCGGGTTTCCGGTCGCGATGAACGTGCGGATGATCCGCACGACCTCCGCGGCCACCGCCTCCGAGGCCTGATCGGTCGATGCGCCGACGTGCGGCGTACAGGTCGCCAGCGCCGCCAGTTCCTTGTCGGACCACTCGCACTCACCACCGGACGGTTCGCCCTCGAAAACGTCGAGTCCCACGCGCAGGCCCTTGGAGGCGATCGCCGCGCGGAGGGCCGCCGTATCGACCAGGGGGCCGCGCGACGTGTTGACGAGGATTGCGCCGGGACGCAGGGCCTCAAGGAACTGCGCGCCGACAAGGTGCTTTGTTTCCGGCGTCAACGCCAGGTGGACGCTCACCGCGTCGCAAGCGGCGGCGAGTTCCTGGGGCGAAGCCGCGTAGCCGATGCCGTCCGCCTCGGCGGCCTCGGGCGTGAGGCTGCGCGACCAGGCGAGGACCTTCATTTCCAGGCCCAGCGCGCGGCGGGCCACGGCCCGGCCGATGGCGCCGTAGCCCAGAATGCCCAAGGTCCGCCCGGCCAACCCTCGCGCCTTGCCGAACTCCTTCTTACGCCACGCGCCGTTGCGCAGGGCCGCGGTGGCGTCGACAATGCGACGGTCGGCCGCCACGAGCAATCCGATGGCCAGTTCGGCCACGGCCGCGGTGTTCTTGCCGGGGCAGTTGGCCACGTAAATGCCCTGGGCGCTGGCGGCCGGCAGATCGATCGTATCGACTCCGGCCCCGGCGCGGATGATCAGCGAGAGCACCGGCGCCGCCTGGATCGCCGCCGCGGTGACCTTGGTCGAGCGGACGACGAGAATGTCGGTGTACTTCAAGGCGCCGGGCAACGTATCGGCGTCGAGATAATCGCGGACCTCGACCTTCAGGCCCAACGCCTCCAACGACTTGGTAACTTCGGATGACAGCTTGTCAACAATCAGAACGTTCATCTTATCTGAAAACTGAGCAGTGAACAGTGAAAACTCCCTTCCATTATCTCGGACCCGTGGTATGCTATCACGGATGCGGCGGCCCTGCAAGGGAGTGTTCCGTATTCAGTGAAAGCAAGTGTCTTACTGAAAACAGAACACTGAAAACTGGAGTCGTAACTGTGGAACATTGGTCCGACTACTTGCGTTTCGCCACGGCGGTGGTGGTGATCTTGAATCCGCTCGGGGCCATACCGGTCTTCCTGGGCGTGACCGTCCACCAGTCCAAGCGGCGGCGGAACCAGACCGCACTGGCCGCGGCGCTGACGGTGGCCTGCGTGCTGCTGATCTCACTGACCGCGGGCGACTGGCTGCTGCGACTGTTCGGCATCAACGTGCCCTGTTTCCAGGTGGGCGGCGGCATCTTGATCCTGCTCATGGCCATTGCCATGCTGCACGCCAAGAGCAGCCGCACGCAGCAGACGCCCGCGGAGCGCCGCGCCGCCGGTGAACAGGATTCGGTGGGCGTCGTGCCCTTGGGCACCCCTTTGCTGGCGGGGCCGGGGTCGATCAGCACTGCGATCATTTTTGCCCACAAGGCAACCACCTGGTGGGACTTGGGCGTCATGGCGGCGATCTGCTTGTTTGGCGCCTTCCTGGTATGGATCGTATTGCGGCTGGCCCAATCGATCGGTACGTATCTGGGCCGGACGGGCATCAATATCCTCACGCGGCTGATGGGCTTGGTTCTCGCCGCGTTGGCCATCAGATTCATGACCGACGGACTGCTGCAACTCCTGCCGGGGCTAACCGGGAAGTAAATCCAGAACAAGAAGCTGCAAGCCCAATACAAGATCCACGGCTACCCTACGGTCCTGGTGCTCGACGCCGAAGGCCAAGTCATTGCCCACACCGGCTACAAGGCCGGCGGCCCCGAAGGATACATCAAGCAGCTTTCCGAGTTCCTTGACGTCTACGCGCAAGTCGTGAAGATGAAGCACGATCGGGACAGGGCCGAAGGTCTCGACCGGGCCAAACTGCTCGACAAGCTGGTGGACGCGCAGACCAAGCTCGCCCAGCTTATGCCCCGCGAAAGCATGCAGCAGATCGAGAAGTGATCTTCAGTTTTCCTTAGCAGTCCGGCGCGGCGTGGACCGCGCTGACCAGCGGCATCAGTCGCTCGACGACCACGCCCTCCACGGCCGGATCGTTTTCCAGCGTGGGCAGCAATTCCAACGTGACGTCCGGAAACCACTCATGGCACAGGGCCAGAATGTTCGGGATATCGACGTCCACGTGTTGCCCTTGGAAGAGAAAGTAGGGCATGAGCACGATCCGCGTCACGCCCCGCGAGGCCAGTTCGGCAATCTGGTCGGGAATGTTCGGCCGCAGCAGGGTGAAGAAGGCCGGCAGGACGTGGCCCATGCCCAGCCGCGCCGCGATGCGGCCCACCAGCGCGACGAAACCTTCATTGGCCGCCCGCAATGGACTGCCGTGACAAACGATGATCAACCCCGTCGTTTCGGACGTTGCGGTCATGGAGCAGTTCCTTTCGGTAAGAGGGACCTGCGCGCTTATGGCGCTGACCAGATAATCCTATCGCGCAAAGCCAGCCAAGGCCAGTACCGCCACCCACACCCTACCGCGGTGGGACCGAGACGTGGCCGAACAGGAAATAAAGTGCGATGAACGTAAGGAAAACCACCAGCGACATGACGCGGTAATCGCCCAGCCCTCGACCGACGGAAGTGCGCTTCAGCGGTTCCAGCCAATTGTCCCAAACCAGCGGCCGGGCCTCTTCCTTGAGCGGCTCGGGCATAATATAGGAACCAACCAACAGGATTACACCGCAGAATATGCAAAGGTAGAAGGAAGCCATCATCGACGTGAGCTCGTAGCCACCGAGATGCTGCTGGTGCCAAAGATTCATGGCGTGCCAAATACTGTGAGCGTCGTCTTTATAGAATTCCAAATAGAAGGCCACCGCCCCCAGCAACGTACCAACTACCAAGGCCAGAAAGGCGGCCCGGCCCGACGTCCGCTTCCAGAAGACGCCGAACAGGAACACGGCCGTCACCGGCGGAGCGAGGTAGCAAATAATGTCGGTCAACGCCTGGAATACGGTGTCCTTGTGCCCAAACATTGGCGATGCGGCGATCGCCAACACCGTGCCGACAATCGTGGTTATCTTGCCCACCAGCACCAACTGGTGATCGCTCGTGCGAGGGCGATACCGCGCGACGATGTCGTAGGCGAAGAGCGTGGCCGCCGAGTTCAGGGCGGCGGAACAGGTTTGCATCGCAGCCGCCAACATGGCCGCGGTGACCAGCCCTTTCAGCCCGATGGGCAGCATGTGCGTGACCATGAAAGTATACGCATACTTCGCCTCGGTGGGTGACTGGCCGCCGAACACGGCGTGGTTTTGCTGGACCAGGGCCACGCAGAATACGCCGGGCAGCACGAAGAGGAAGACCGGCAGGATCTTGAGGAACCCGCAGAACAACGGGCCAAGCCGGGCGTTCTTGTCGTCCCGCGCCGCCAGCACCCGCTGCACGATCGTCTGGTCGCAGCACCAATACCAGATGCCGATCACCGGATAGCCTAGCAAGATGCCCAACCACGGTTGCCGGCTCGGGTCCGATGG
>Ga0302320_10029943_pt1 | contig 10393 bp, 7 predicted proteins | sample Bog_T0_3_FD_202130 | JGI IMG/M metagenome (GOLD analysis project Ga0302320, IMG submission 202130) | Peat permafrost microbial communities from Stordalen Mire near Abisko, Sweden - Bog_T0_3 | ecosystem: Environmental > Terrestrial > Soil > Wetlands > Peat | place: Sweden: Abisko, Stordalen Mire... | reverse complement strand
GCAATCACGACGATATCGGGCTTCCACGAGAGCGCCTCGGCATGGGCTTTCTGCTTGTCATAGGGCATATCGCCGGAGTGCATCATGGCGGCTCCGCTGACACCGAAGTTTCGCACTTCCCAGCCGCCACCAAGCAGGCGACCAAGCTGCGCCGGGTAGGAATCCTTTCCCGGATTCGCAAGGCCGTAGCCCGCAGTGATACTGTCGCCCACACAGGCCAGCCGGATAGGCTCGGCTGCGCGAACGATGGAGAGGGCCGAGATGAAGGTGCAGAAAATCAGCAGAAGTCTTCCCTTGGTGTGCTGACGGATTCGTGAAACAACAATGGGCGTATCAGTTTCTATTTTCATCAGGCTTTTCATTTTTTGGAAATTTGTTCTTCAGACAGGCTCTCAGTGTGAGGTTTGGTGGTTGAGGGGTCACCATAGATGATGCCGCGCCCGTTAGTGGCAAGATAGACCCGGCCGTAGAGTCGCGGATCACCGGTGATCACCTGGCCAATCCATCCAAAACGGTGCCGGTCGTCATTGATTTGTTCCCAGTTCTTTCCCTTGTCGTCGGAACGGAAAACGCCGGCGACTCCCTTGACAACTCCCACGAGATAGATCGCGTCGTAGGACTGCCCAGGGGCCGCCTTGCCGAAGCCGACCGTCTCCGTTGCCTCGACGCCCTTCATCCTGGAAAAATGTACGCCGCCATCCTCGGAATGCCACAGTCCGTCGCCCGCAGTCAGCCAAAGATCGCCCTCACGCGTCGGTTCCGCTCGCAATTGAGTCTCCTGGTCGAGGGGGGGCTTCCCGGGAAGAGTGCGATTGACCAACTCGAAGGTCCGTCCTCCATCCTTGCTCTCAAAAAGGGCCCGCTCCTGCGCATTCAACGCATAGAAGATCCTAGAATTCACGCGGTCGGAAATCACCGCGCTGATTTTTTCACTCAACCCCTCGCAGCGCTGCCATGAGCCGCTGCGGTCGCCGGACACATAGACCAACCCATCAGGAGCCACCCAGACAAAGGTGCCGCCGTCAGCCGAGAGGGCAATGGAGTGAGAATGCTCGGCCCGGCCCTGCACCGCAACGGGCTCTGTGGCAAAGGGCTGCCAGGTCTTTGCGCCATCCGTGGAGTAGGCGCCGCGAATCGGCCCGCTTCCGATCCGAACCACCACGACGGGGTTCTTCTGAGCAAAGTCCATCCCAAAAACGCTGTTCATGATAGGATTCGTCCAGATGCCGGCTGGAGGTGAAACATTCAGATCGTCGTGACGAAATCCGCCTGCATCCAGCACTCCGCTGATGAGCGGTGGGCCGCTCGGCGGACTCAAGAGAGATTGAACCGCCGTTTCCTCGATGCCCTGCGCACGGATTTTCCAGGCGGTTGGAAGACCGTGATCAGCCGCTCCGATGTCGTCTGTTCCCCAGATTGTCTGGCCTGTTGTGTAGAGGACCTGATTGCTGTCAGCGGGATTGATTGCCACTTCGCCGATCCAATGCCCGAATTCCGCCTTCTCACGACCCCAGAGGATGTAAGGTGTGGCGGAGGCATCGTGCGTGGAATTGCCTGCGAGCCCCTTCCAATGCGCGCCGCCATCCGTGCTACGGAAGAGGTCGTCTCCCTTGCTCCAGCGATCCATGGTCGAAACCATCACCACCTGGGGATTTTTCCCATCCACGGCGAGGCCGGCATAGCCGAAAGCCCCCTCCCCTCCAGTTCCTGGTGCGACGGGGGTGATATTCGTCCAAATTCCCTTGTTCGTGTCGAGTTTCCAGACAGCTCCGCTCGCGACACCGTTTGGCCCCGGTTTGTCGCCGTAAGTAAGATAGAGTGTGCCATCAGGCGTCAATACCCCATGGTGAGGGATCAGTCCCTGCGGCAGCCCTGCAACCTCTTCCCAGGTCGCCCCCGCATCAGTGCTGCGATAAAGATTTGTCCCTGTGAGATTCGTCCCCGTGGCGGCCACGCCGACATAGATCGTTGAAGTGGCCTGACCAGGCTTTCCACTCCTCCCGTCGAAGAGCACGAAGCCGATGCCGACACCATCCTTGGTTTCTGCAACCGGGAAGCTGGCCTCCTGCTTCCATGTCACGCCGAAGTCCTCGCTTTTCCAAAGCCCGTTGTGCCTCGTACCCAGCAACAGGCGGCTGCCGAGATTTGGGTCCACAGCGAGACGCTCTCCGATGGAACGCCCATCCTCATTGCCCCCGAACTTGAGCGGAAGCGGTGTCGTTTTCCATGTCTTCCCCTGATCCGACGACTGAAAGATCGCTCCATTGCCAGCCCCTTTGCCAGTATACATCCCCGCCGCGACATAGACGCGACGGGCATCCTGCGGATCAAGCGCGAGACTCTCAACGCCCAGCCACCACCACTTCTCGTCGCCAACCCAGTCGAGCAGCGCCACCCATCGCTTCGCCGCCGGGTCCCAGCGATACGCACCGCCGATATCCGTCCGTGCATAGGCCACGCCTGGCGCCGTGGGGTGGAAAATAATACCTGTCACAAAACCAGTTCCGCCGATTGTCACATTCCTCCACTCGTAGGGCACACCGCCACTCGCTGCGTTTTGACTAGATGCCGTGACCTCGCTCACCACAGCGAAGATCATCATTAAAATGGGGGCAAAAAGTTTCATGGGGGGGGGGAATCCGGCTTCCGTTGCCAACAGGAAACTTGCGGGCAAAAGGCGAGGTTTGACGATCCAGGGAGTTGCCAGTCCGTTGCCAGTCCTAGTCCATTGGGCACCGCAACTGCTTGTCCGACTGAAAAAAACCGTCCTTGGATTCTTTGCCCGAACTGCTGGATTGTAAAATGCAACCTCGCTACGAGCAAATGCTACAGTACCACCCCCCCCAAATCGGCTTAGGAGCCTAGGAACAGATCCCAAGATGTTACTGTCCCATCAGGTTTAGGGGTGCCTCTCTTGAAAACCGCCCCTTGGGGCATGCTACAAAGGATGTTCGGGTTAAAGAGGCGATCCTCAGTTAAACTGATTGCCTCCTCAACTTGCCCTTCAGAACCAGGCAGACAACCAAAAGCCTGAGCTACCCCTCACTCATGATGAATCGAACACTCTTCACTCTCCTCCTCTGTCTCATGACATCTCTGGCCGGAACTCGATCTCAGGCTGCCGACACCCCCGATAGCCTCAAGGACAGGAACATCTCCGTCGATCTGGAGAAAATTCAGGGGCCTCTCGACACGATGTTCAAGCAATGCGTTGGCGCTGGCCGTGCCAATGAGGGACTACGGGCCGACTGGCAGCGTCAACTCGCGTTTGCCCATAAAGAGTGCGGCTTCCATGACATTCGCATGCACGGGATTTTCTGTGACGACATGGGCGTCTATAAGGAGGACGCCAAGGGCAATCCCCAATACAACTGGCAGTATATCGACGAACTCTACGATTTCCTCGTCCGAATCGGCATGAAGCCGTTTGTGGAATTGGGCTTCATGCCAAATGCGATGGCCAGCGGTACCAAGACCATTTTCTGGTGGCGCGGCAATGTGACTCCTCCCAAGGAGATGGCCAAATGGTCCAATTTTATTACTGCCTTCGTCCAGCACTTGAGAGAGCGCTACGGCGACGCGGAAGTCCGCACCTGGTATTTCGAAGTCTGGAACGAACCGAATCTGGACGGATTTTGGACCGGGACTCAACAGCAGTATTTCGATCTCTACCAGGCCACGGCTCGCGCCATCAAAAGCGTTTCGCCGGACTATAAGGTCGGCGGTCCCTCCACGGCCGGCTGCTCATGGATTCCTGAATTCATCAATTTTTGTGCCAAGAACTCGGCGCCTCTGGACTTCATCTCCACCCACGCGTATGCAGTCGATCAGGGCTACCTCGATGTCGCGGGCACAGCGAGCACGCTCCTCTCTCCCGACCCCAAGAGTATCTCCGGCGACGCCATTCGCGTGCGCAAGCAGATCGCCGACTCGCCAATGCCGAAACTGGAACTTCATTTTACCGAATGGAGCTCCTCCTATACGCCGTTTGATCCCATGCACGACAGCTATCACAGCGCCTCCTTCATCGTGGATCGCCTCAAGCATTGCGGCGATGCCGCGCAATCCATGTCCTACTGGACCTTCACGGATGTATTCGAGGAATCAGCCCCGCGCTGGACGCCGTTTCACGGCGGCTTTGGCCTGATGAATTATCAGGATATCTGCAAGCCCTCCTTCTTTGCCTATCAATTCCTCAACCGCCTTGGCGCGACGGAACTGAAAACGAACGATCCCGACTCCTGGATCACAACCTCGCCGGACGGAGGCGTTCAGGCGCTCGTGTGGAACTTCACCTACACACACCCCGGAAAAAAGATCAATAACCAGAACTTCTACAATCATGACCTCCCCTCGTCGCCAAAGGACAAGGTCACGATCAATCTGGCCCATCTGTCGGAAGGAACTTACACACTGGAGGTATTCAAAGTCGGATACCGCGCCAATGATGCCTACACGGCCTACCTCAGCATGGGAGCCCCCAATCAACTCACGAAGGCACAGGTCGCGGAGCTTAAGGCAGTTAGCACCGGCGCTCCACTCTCGAGTTCCGAGGTGAAAATCGGCAAGGATGGAACCTTCAAACAGGAATTCGTCCTCCGCGACAACGATCTGGTTCTCGTGACGCTCACACCCAAGCATGGGTAAGCCCGCCCGTCGAGAAGCGCCGTTTTCCTTTCCCATCATTTTATTGACACCTGCTTAAATCCCGATACTCTCTCCCGTCCCGCTGTTATCAACCGGCGGGAATTTTTTCCATGGCCACTTCCGAAATTATCCTCACTGAAGCCGTTCCCTCACTTGGAGCGGAAGCCGATATCGTCAAGGTACGCGCCGGCTACGCACGCAATTTTCTGATCCCAGGAGGCAAGGCCCTTGAGGTCACTCCCGCTTCCCTGCGCAAGATCAATCACCTCAAAGCCAAGCGCGCCGAGCGCGAAGCTCGCGAGATCAACGAAGCTGAGGCCGTCGCCGCCAAGATCAACAAGCTCCGCCTCACCCTCAAGCTCGAAACCGGCGAAACCGGCAAGGCTTTTGGTTCCATCACGGCAGCCGATCTGTTGGAGCGTCTCTCTGCCGAGATCAGCGACCTCGTTCTTCCCAAGCACGCCATCGTGCTGGATCGTCCTCTCAAAGAGAGCGGCGAACATCAGATTCCGGTGAAGATTCACTCCGAAGTGACCGCCACCCTTCGCATCGAAATTGCTGCCGCCCCCAAGGTGGAGCAGGTTGAGGAAGAAGAGGAAGGCACCCGTCGCCATCGTCGTTCCGAGGCCTAATCATCCAAGCATCCGTGGCCTGAGAGTTTCTCTGAAAGAAACCTTCATGGCCAGTCCTGCGTAACACATCACTCGCATCACCCGCATGGCCGAAAGTCCCCAGGACGATAACGGCCTTGCCCTGGAATCCGGCACAACTGCTGCCGGAAGTTCCACAGCCAAAGCCCGCTCCACTCGAGCGGGTTCTGCGAAAGAAGCTCCGCGCTTCGGTGGAGGTCAGCGACTTCCCGAAGCCCATCGGCCCCTCCCCGCCAGTCTCGACGCTGAAATGGGCGTCCTCTCCTCAATCCTTCTCTCTCCCAAGGACACCCTCCTGGATGTGATTGAAAAAGGAGTCAGCGACACCCATTTTCACCATCCGGCTCATGGCACGATTTTTGGAGTCCTGATGGATCTCTGGAAGGCCTCGGCACCGATTGACCTGCTCACCGTCACCCAGTCCCTCGCCGATCGCAACCTGCTTGAACAGATCGGCGGCCCCGCCGTCCTGGCCAACATCCAGACCTTCCTGCCGACAGCGGCCAATGCGGAATACTATCTCGACATCGTCAAAGAGAAATATCTTCTGCGCCAGATGATCTCCGTCTGCACCACCTCGGCAGCCCGCTGCTATGAGGAACAGGGGGATGTGAAGACCCTCATCGACGATGTGGAGAAGCAGATCTTCACCGTCAGCGAAGCACGCATCAACGACGATAAAATCAAAGACATCAAGTTCCATGTGAACGATGCCATTGAGTCGATCGAGAAGCTCTACAAGAACAAGGGACAGGTCACCGGCGTGCCAACTGGGTTCAAGAAATTCGACGAAATGACCAGCGGTCTCCATGAGAGTGAAATGATCGTCATCGCCGCGCGACCCTCGATGGGAAAGACCGCCCTGGCCATGAATATCGCCGAGCATGTGTCCGTCGATCACAACAAGCCGGTCGGCGTCTTCAGCCTGGAAATGAGCTCCCAGCAGCTCGTCCAGCGTCTCCTCTGCTCCCGCGCGAGGGTGAATCTCCAGAATGTCCGCAATGGATTCCTCGGCAAGGGAGACTCCAATAATTTGACCACGGCTGCCGCGGCCTACATGCAGAGCAAGATGTACATCGACGACACGGCGGGCCTCAGCATCCTCGAGCTTCGAGCCAAAGCACGCCGACTCATGGATCGACACGGCCTCAGCCTGATCGTCATCGACTACCTCCAGCTGCTCAAATCTCCCTCCAAGCGCGGCCAGGAAAACCGTCAGATCGAAATCGCTGAAATTTCCGGCGGTATCAAGGCGCTCGCCAAAGAACTCAGTATTCCGATCATCGTCCTGGCACAGCTCAATCGTGAATCCGAAAAGCGCGGCGATGGCAAACCCCGCATCTCCGACCTGCGTGAATCAGGATCCATCGAGCAGGATGCCGATGTCGTCGGACTTCTCTACCGCTCCGCCTACTACGCCAAGGATGAAGAGGAAAAAGCTGAAAAGGGTGGCGAAGCAGAGCTGATCATCGCCAAGCAGCGAAACGGCCCGACAGGCGAAGTCCCCCTTACCTTCCGCAGCGAATTCACCCGCTTTGAGACACGGGATCTGACCCACGGCGAGTGAGGGTAGTCTTCATCCTAAGGAATCCCTAACCCTTCAGTTTTTCAGAAGGAACAGAGGACGCACTTTCTGTCGGCAGGGCCGCAGGAGTCGTCGTCAGAGCATCAACTGACGATGCGGTCGAATTCGCCGCGCCAGCCTCTTGCGTCGGTGGCACCTGGGCAGGCAGGGTCACGCCCTGCAATCCCTCCGGCTGTTGTATTTTTGGCAGTGGAGGGACTCCGGTAATCTCACGGTGAAAATCTTCCTTCGCTTTCTGCAATTCAGCCATCGCCTTGCCCAGACCTCGGGCGAGTTCCGGCAGCTTCTTCGGGCCAAAAAGCACCAGAGCCAGAATCCCTATGAAGATCCATTCCGGAGCGGCGGGCATTCCAAAGGCTAGAAATGGCGTGGTCATAAGTCTAGAGTGCTACCGGACAGACCGTTGATCAACCCGATTTCGAGACACGACCGTGCAAATCTCGCGCAGAGGCGCTGAGACGCGGAGAGGAGGAAAAATACAAAGTTTCATGAGCGGAATTTCTGACATCCGATTTCTTCACTGCGTCTCCGCGTCTCTGCGCGATATCTTGGTTTATCCGAGCAGTTGCGGAAGAGCCGCTTCGAGGCTGGCAGCATCGGCGATGCTGATGACCTGAGTTCCCTTGCGAATGCGTCCAACCATTCCGGCGATGACTCCGCCGGGGCCAATCTCGAGGAAGCGGGTGATTCCGAGATGATCGATCATGTATTCGATGCTGCTCGTCCAGCGAACCGATCCTGTCACCTGATCAGCCAGCGACTGACGGATCGCATCGGGTGATCCGGCGGAAAGCGCATCGACATTGGCGACCACGGGCACCAGAGGCATCACAATCGGTGTCTCGGCCAGCACGGTGCAGAGGCTCTGGTAGGCAGGCTCCATGAGGCGGGAATGAAAGGCTCCGGCGACGGGCAATTCGATTGCCTTGCGGGCGCCATATTCCTTGGCCATGCCGAGTGCGAGTGCAATTTTGGCCTGTTCTCCTGAGATCACGATCTGACCGGGACTATTGAAATTCGCAAGATCGACATCGGCGGCGGCGGCGAGGTCACGCACTTGCTCCTCCTCGCAACCGATGATGGCAGCCATGCCTCCCACGGTTGCCTCACACGCCTCCTGCATGAAACGGGAGCGCTGATCGACCAGACGAAGTCCGGTTTCAAAATCAAAGGTCCCCGCAGCGGCATGGGCTGTGAATTCGCCAAGTGAGAGTCCGGCAGCCGCCTCAAAGGCAAACGCGGGGAATTTCTCCCGCAGGAGGGTCAGCAGGGCAAGTCCATGAGTATAGAGCGCAGGCTGCGCGACAGAGGTCTTAGTCAGTTCCTCCACTGGGCCTTCAAAGGCTGTTTGTGAAAGCGAATATCCGAGGATCTCATCAGCCTTGGCAAAGAGGGCAGCGGCTGTGGGATAGTTGGCGGCGAGATCCTTGCCCATGCCGACGACTTGGGCTCCCTGACCGGAGAAGAGGAGTGCTGTTTTCATAAAAGTAAAAGGGAGGGGTTAGACTTTAAACTGATGAGAAATGAAAAAGGCGACATTACTAGGGACTGACCCTCGTTTCGCTTTGTATTTGTGCAAGCAATGGGAGCCGTTCATTTCAGAACAAGATGACGCCACATCCGAGAGATTCAAGCCTTTATGCCTTTTTTGCACCAATGCGCGGACTGACCCTTTTCTCGGACTGACCCTTTTCTCCACATGATCAGAATTAAGTTCGTAACATCTATCCAAGCCGTTCCCACGGCATTGTATTGTGCATCGCATGGAGAGAATATGTCAATATGAATGACCTATCCTCTATATATCAGTTGATGGATAGCAACTTATGTCTATATCAATATTATTCCTTCCAAAAAACTCGGCATGGCGCGGAGCAATGCTAACCGAACAGTCCATAGTGTCAAAAAAAACACACACATCTAGAACAATAGATAATCCAGAGATTATTTTTCGGAATGAATCAAACTGTATATCAGCAATTTTATGAACCATGCAATCCATCATTGCAAACAGATCGCTAGTATCTGTTTGCTCGCAAAAAACAGCTTTAGTTTCTCGATATACTATCCCATTTGGACCGACATCACCCACATTGCGAGAACAAGGTAAATATTCTAGTTTAGTTATCTCCTCAATCTCACTAATGGATGCTGCTTTACTGATAAACTGTAGCGATAGTGTAATTTCCTTCATTCTTTATCCTTTCATATTAGACATTAGAGACCAACAGGCAGTAAAGCAATTGGCACCCATATAGGCGCAGTTTCGACAATTGCCCCCCCCTCATAGGGGTCAGTCATAGGGGTCAGTCCGCGCATTTGAGCATAACTGCAATATCCGCTTTGTATTTGTGCAAGCAATGGGAGCCTTTCATCTCAGAACAAGATGACGCCACATCCGAGAGATTCAAGCCTTTATGCCTTTTTTGCACCAATGCGCGGACTGACCCTTTTCTTACAGGCGGCGATTGAGCGCATCGTATGTGTATGAGTAGGTATTCCCCTTGGCATCGGTCAGGGAGGTGAGATTGCCGCTCAAATCATAGCTCATGATGGTCACTTCACCCTTTGGATCGGTCACCTTGGTGACATGATGCATGGAGTCGTAGGTCTTCGTGGTTACTCCGCCGTTCTGATCGGTGATGCCGACAATATTGCCAGCCAGATCATAAGCCCACTGCGTGGTGTGCCCCAGGGGATCAGTCTCGGAAGTCACACGATTCATGCTGTCGTAGCTGTAAGAAGTCACATTGCCCAACGGATCGGTGATGGAGGTGACATTCCCATTGGCATCGTAGGTGTAGGAAGTGTTGGCGGCATCCGCAGTGCCAGCAGCCATGGTCTGGGCCGTGAGGTGGTTGGCTAGGTCGTAGGTGTTGGCGAAGGTTTTTCCGCTCGGCAGGATCACCTTGTCCGGCTTCCCTTGAACGAAGTAGCCACTGCGATAAACGAACTGGGTGGTGTGTCCCAGGGCATCCGTCGTTGCTGTAAGGCGATTGAAGGTGTCGTAGGCGTTTTGGGTCACTTGCCCCAATTCATCGGTCACGGCAGTTTTATTGCCGAAGGTGTCGTAGGCGATATTTTTGGAGGTGCCATCGGCGTTGACGATCTGCGTAGGCTGGCCCTTTGGATTATACTGCGTCGCAGTGGTGTGCCCATTGGGATCCGTCCAGCTAGTGGGACGACTCAGGGCATCGTAGCCAACATTCCAGACCTTTCCCCCCGCATCGGTCTTGGCGGTCATCAGCCCGCTTGAACTGTAGGCATAGCTTTCGCTGGCACCGTTAGGCAGTTGAGCTGTGGTGATTTTACCAAGGGAATTATAGGCAAAGGCTTGTGTGCCTCCGTTTGGCATCGCAATGCCAGTGACCCGGTGCAGGGAATCGCGGGGAATTTCTCCCGCAGGAGGGTCAGCAGGGCAAGTCCATGAGTATAGAGCGCAGGCTGCGCGACAGAGGTCTTAGTCAGTTCCTCCACTGGGCCTTCAAAGGCTGTTTGTGAAAGCGAATAT
>Ga0302320_10029942_pt1 | contig 10394 bp, 7 predicted proteins | sample Bog_T0_3_FD_202130 | JGI IMG/M metagenome (GOLD analysis project Ga0302320, IMG submission 202130) | Peat permafrost microbial communities from Stordalen Mire near Abisko, Sweden - Bog_T0_3 | ecosystem: Environmental > Terrestrial > Soil > Wetlands > Peat | place: Sweden: Abisko, Stordalen Mire... | reverse complement strand
CAACCTCGTGGCACTCGATCTACGGAGTGGAACCGGCGCTCGCCCACGTTTAAGTGAAACCGTTTCGCAAGCTCAGAGGCGGGTCTCCGGACCCGCCTTTGTTGCCTGAATACTGATTACTGAATGCCGACTGCTGCATGCCGACTGCCGAACCCAAAACCGCTCTGATCACCGGCGCCTCGTTCGGCATCGGCACGGAACTCGCCCGCATCTTCGCGCGCGAAGGCTACAACCTGGTTCTCGTAGCCCGCAGCGCGGACAAACTGCGGCAACTCGCATCTGAACTCGAGAAGGCCCACGGCACCCGTTCGCTGATACTGGCCGTCGACCTGTCCGAACCGGGAGCCGCCGCGTATGTACTCGATCAAACGACGCGCGCCGCCATTCGGGTCGACGTGCTGGTCAACAACGCGGGATTCGGACAGTACGGCATGTTCGCCGAGAACGATCTGGAGGAATGTCTGCGCCAGATCCAGCTCAACGTGACGACGCTCACGCACCTCACGCGGCTCTATCTTCCGGAGATGATTGAGAGGCAGAACGGAAAGATCCTGAACGTGGCGTCCACCGCGGCGTTTCAGCCCGGACCGCTGATGGCCGTCTATTTCGCAACCAAAGCTTATGTCCTACATTTCTCGGAGGCGCTGGCCAACGAACTCCAAGACTCGGGTGTCACCGTAACCTGCCTGTGCCCGGGCGCGACGGCCACGGAGTTCCACAAGCGCGCGCACACCACCGGCCTGCGTCTGCTGAAGTTCGGTTCGATGGATGCCGCTACCGTCGCCGAAGATGGTTATCGTGCACTGATGGCCGGAAGACCCGTGGTAATTTCAGGATTCAAGAATTGGCTGCTGGCGGAATCGGTGCGCTTCTCCCCGCGTCGACTGGTGACGGCGATTGCGCGGAAGATTCAGGAGCAGTAGACGATCACCTCGTTAGGAAGCGGCAAGTCTCTAAAGCTGCGATATAGGCGAACCAACAGCCTGCGATACAGATGAGCAGGCCAGCGGCTCTGCTAGCCGCTTTCACGATCGGAGCCAAACTCTTCGGTCCCGGATACATCCAACGAGGGGTAGGACCGCCCAGCGCTTCTGTGAGTCTGTCCCATCGGGCGGGCAAAAAGCACATCATGAATCCCCAAATTCCGGCTAACACCCCGATGAGCGGCATTCCGAGGAGGATCAACATAGAACCTTCGACCGTTGAGAGAACTCGGCAAGCCTGGTCTCTAAGCGACGACTCTTACTTTGTCTTCTGCCCTTCGAGCGCAGCCTGCACGCGGCTGTGTTTCCGGCTATAGGTGAAATACACGACCAGTCCGATAATCAACCAGATGATCAATCGCGCCCAGTTGATCCAGCCAAGCTTGTACATCATGTAGCCATTGAACAGAATGCCCATGACCGGTACAAACGGCACCCAAGGCGTGCGGAAGGGCCGAGGCTGGCCGGGATTCGTGTGGCGCAAGGCCATGACCGAGATACAAACGATCACAAACGCCAGCAGCGTTCCAATGTTTACCATTTTTCCAATGTCGTCGATCGGCGTCAGGCTGCCCACGATCGCCGCCAGCAGTCCCACGAGCATGGTGTTCTTCCACGGCGTGCGGAAGCGCTCGTGAATCTCGGCGAAAAACTTCTTCGGCAAGAGCCCGTCGTTGGCCATCGAATACAAAACACGCGTCTGCCCCAGAAGCATCACGAGCATGACACTAGTCAGCCCGGCCAGCGCCCCGAGCGTAATGATGTGGGATGCGCCGGTAAGGCCGCGGTCCAGGAACGCGCGCGCCACCGGGGCTTCGATGTTGATTTCGCGCCAGGGCACCATACCGGTCAGAACCGCCGACACCGCGATGTACAACACGGTGCAGATCAGCAGGGAGGCAATGATCCCGATGGGAAGGTCGCGCTGCGGATTCTTCGCCTCCTGCGCAGTGGTCGAAACGGCGTCGAATCCGATATAGGCGAAGAAGATGTAAGCTGCTCCGGCCCCAATTCCAGAGAATCCGAAGGGCGCGAAACTGGCCCAGTCCGTTCCCCAGTTGGCGGCGTTGATGTAATGGATACCGAGCCCGATCACGAAAAGGACAACCCCAACCTTGATGGTGACGATGGTGGCGTTGAAGCGGGCGCTCTCCTTGATGCCAACCACCAGAATCGCCGTTATAACCAGAGCGATCACGAAGGCCGGTACATTGACGCCGATTTCATATCCAAAAAGATGCGGTGCGTTCAATAGGGCGTGAGCTCTCTGCAACAACTCTGGCGATTGCGCGGCCATGACCGCACTTTTTGCCTGCAGAAAAGTCTGGGTGCCGGTCACCAGCGTGGGATCGGCGGCCAGTGCCATCTGGCGGGCCACAATGTCTTCCGCGGTGTGGAGCCCTGTCCAGTGGTCATATGCCAGCCACAGCGGCATCTTGACATGAAAAATATTAAGCAGTTCGATGAAGTGATTCGACCAACCCGAGGAAACGGTGCTGGCGCCCATGGCGTATTCGAGCGTGAGGTCCCAGCCGATGATCCAGGCGATAATTTCGCCCAGCGTAGCGTACGCATAGGTGTAGGCGCTCCCCGCCAATGGGATCATCGCCGCAAACTCCGCGTAGCACAGCGCCGCAAAGGTGCAACCCAATCCCGAGAGCACGAAAGAGAGCATCAGCCCCGGCCCGGCGTAGTGCGCGCCCAATCCAGACATCACGAAAATTCCGGCTCCGATCACGGCGCCGACACCTAGAGCCGTTAATTGGAATACGCCCAGCGTGCGTTTCAAACTATGCGAGCCTGTCTCTTGGGCTTCGCGAAGCAGAAGCTCAAGCGGCTTTTTCGCAAAGAGGTCAGTCATGAGTTGCGTCTCTCCTGTCCGTTAAACCCGCCGTCAAAACCATGCAAGCTAAATCTAGGTCGTCCGGGAGCGCGGCCTCCAGATGTAATACACCGGAATGCCCAGCAGCACGATGAACAGTCCCGGCCAAGTGTATTGCGGTTTGTAGCGTAACAGCACCACGTCAATAAACAAAGCCATCACAATATAGATCGCAGGCAGAACCGGGTATCCGACGGCCTTGTACGGACGCTCGGCCTCGGGGTGAGTGCGGCGCAAAACAAAAAGTCCGAAGATCGTGAGCACGTAGAAAACCAGCACGGCAAAAATAATGTAGTCCAGAAGCTGGCCATAGCTGCCCGAGATGCAGAGCACGCAAGTCCAGACCATCTGCACCATCAGCGAAATCGCAGGCGTCTTATAGACAGGATGCAGCCGGGCAACGCTGCGGAAGAACAATCCGTCTTTCGCCATCGCGTAGTAGACACGCGCTCCGGAGAGAATCAGGCCGTTGCAGCAGCCAAAACCTGAAATCATGATGGCAACAGCCATGAGCGATCCGCCGATCGAACCAAACATTTGTGTCATAACCGCGGTGGCGACGCGATCCTCGCGCGCGTACTGGATGCCGCGATCAAGCAGAGTCACTCCAGTCGGACTACCTACGAGCGGCAGCGCGCTCAGATAAATAAAGTTGCAAGCGATATAGAGCGCGATCACCACGCCCGTACCCAGCGCCAGCGACAACGGAAGATTGCGGCTCGGGTTTTTCACCTCGCCGGCCGTGAAGGTAACGTTGTTCCAGGCATCGGCGGAAAACAAAGAGCCAACCTGCGCAATCGCCAGCACGGTCAGCGTCGAGACCAGCACGCCGGCACCAACGTCATGCAAAGTGCCCAGGCTCGCATGGTTCCAGAAATTGGCGCCGAAATTCGCGGCAACTGCCTGCGCGTTCCTGCCGAGAAATACTCCGAAGATGACCAACCCGAGCAGCGCCGAAACTTTCGCGGTAGTGAAAATGTTCTGGATGAAAGCGCCGGTCTTCACGCCGAAAATGTTGATGATCGAGAGCGCGATCACCACTAGGATGGCGACAAGATTTTGCGTGTTCAGCCCAACATCCATGCCGCCGAGCATCATCGGGCCGACGCCAAACTTGGGCACCTTCCACAGGTGGACGATCCAATGACTGGAAGAAACTGCGGGCCAGAAGATTCCCAGGAATTTGCCGACGGCGACGCCCACCGCGGCGATCGTTCCCGTCTGAATCACAAGAAACAGAGTCCACCCGTAAAGAAAGCCCCAGAGTGGCCCGAGCGACTCGCGCAAGTACACGTACTGCCCACCCGCCCTTGGCATCATGGCGGCCAGTTCGCCGTAGGTGAGCGCCCCGACAATGGTGAGAAACCCAGTGATGAGCCAGGCGCCAATCAGCAGCGCGGGCGAGGTGACCTCGCGGGAAATCTCAGCGGACACAATAAAGATGCCCGACCCGATCATGGAGCCCATCACCAGCATGGTCGCGCTGGTCAGGCCGAGGCCTTTGACTAGCTCTTTATCCTGATGGGTGTGCCTCTGCCAATCGCTGACGGGACTTGGACGTTGAACGTCGGTGCTCACGAACCTCCTAGAAAAACCGGGTGCCCCATTCCTTCGCCTCTTTTGCGAATTAGTGGGTTCCACTTTACCCCAGAATTCTGAAAAATTCTTGCGCTGATTTACGGGGATCCCGTAACAAGTCGGATATCACCGCCACGGCATCGGCGCCGGCATCGATGACCGAACGGGAGTTCGCGCGGGTAATGCCGCCGATTGCAACCAGCGGTTTGCGCGTCAACTCCCTTGCCCGGCGAATGCCTTCGAGTCCCACCACAGGATCGGGATTGGCCTTGCTGGTGGTCGCAAAAACGGGGCCTATGGCCAGGTAGTCGGCAGGCGTCAGATCTGCTTCCGCGAGTTGCTCGGGATTGTGCGTGGATACTCCAAGCCAGCGAGTGGCGCCGACGATGCTTCTGGCGAACTCGGGAGAGAGATCGTCTTGGCCGACGTGCAGGCCGTCGTAGCCGGCGGCCACGCAAAGGTCGGCCCGATCGTTCATGATAAGAATTACGTTCGGCCTGAGGCGCGCCCGGAGTTCGCGAGCTTCATCGAGCATATGGCGGGCGCTTCCAGACTTGTTGCGATACTGCAGCAGCGTGCAGCCAGCGGCGGCAAGTTCCTCAGCGGCGGCAAACATGACAGCAGCGTCAGAGAAACACGCGACGTCGAGAATTGGATAGAGTTGCGGAAGTTGCAACATGATCTCAACTGTAGAGACCCGGCTTGCGGCGTCTCTACGGTTACTTCTCTTTCTTCGCCAGAAATCTCTCGATGAACCCCGTATCGAAATTTCCCGCACGAAAATCCGGGTCCGCCAGAATCCGCCGGTGCAGCGGGATCGTCGTGTAGATGCCTTCCACGATAAACATTCCAAGAGCGCGGCTCATGCGCGAGATCGCTTCGCTGCGATCCTTGCCGCGCACCACCAGCTTCGCAATCAGCGAATCATAATAAGGAGGAATCGTGCCTTCGGCATAGGCGGCCGTGTCGATGCGCACGCCCGTCCCTCCCGGAGGATTGAACGTGGTGATCTTGCCCGCCGAAGGCGTGAACTTCTCCGGATGCTCGGCGTTGATGCGGCACTCGATGGCGTGTCCGCGATGCACGATGGGGCCTTGTAACACCTCCGACAGCTTTTCTCCGGCGGCGATCATGATCTGGCTCTTCACGAGATCCACGTCCGTGACCATTTCGGTGACCGGATGTTCGACCTGAATGCGCGTGTTCATCTCGATGAAATAAAGGCGGCTCTGCTGGTCCATGAGGAATTCGATGGTGCCGGCATTGTGGTAGCCGACATGGCTCAGCGTTTTGCTGATGACGTCTCCGATTTCTTTGCGCAGCTCTGGCGTCATTCGCACCGACGGCGATTCTTCCAGCAGCTTCTGATGGCGCCGCTGAATCGAGCATTCGCGTTCACCCAGGCTGACGACGCTGCCGTGCTCGTCCGCCAGAACTTGAAACTCGATGTGGCGCGGGTTCTCGACATACTTCTCCAGGTAGAGATCGCCGTTGCCGAACGCGGCCGCGGCCTCCGACTGCGCCTGGCGGTAGAGCGCGGGCAATTCGTCTTCGTTGCGCACAATGCGCATTCCCCGGCCGCCGCCACCTGCCGTGGCTTTGAGGATGACCGGAAACTCCACCTTCCGCGCCCACTCGCGCGCTTCTTCCGCCGAAGCGACCACGCCATCCGAGCCGGGAAGAATCGGCACGCCATGCTGTTTCATGGCGGCCCGCGCTTTCTCTTTTTCACCCATCAGCCGGATCACATCCGGAGTCGGCCCAATGAACTTGATGTGACAGGCTTCGCAGACTTCGGCGAAGTTGGCGTTTTCCGAGAGCAGGCCATAGCCGGGATGAATGGCATCGACGTTCGCGATCTCGGCCGCGCTGATCACGGCGGGAACGTTGAGATAACTCTGCGCCAGTTGCGGCGGGCCGATGCAAATCGCCTCGTCGGCAAAGCGCACATGCAGCGAATTCCGGTCGGCCTCACTGTAGATTGCGACCGCGCGGATGCCGAGTTCCTTGCATGCGCAAATGACGCGCAGCGCAATCTCGCCGCGATTCGCTACCAGAATTTTCTTGAACATAATGGGAAAGCTCTCAGCTTGTCAGCCGTCAGCCATCAGGAACCCTTAGGACGGCGCGCTCGTAGGAATTTCCTGAAAGCTGACGGCTGATGGCTTATTTCGTTGGCCGGACGGCGAACAATTCATGGCCGTACTCGATGGGTTCGCCGTTGGCGACGAGCTTCCTGACCAGTTCTCCCGCCACGTCGCATTCGATTTCATTCATCAGCTTCATCGCTTCCACAATGCACAAAATCTGGCCGACTTCCAACACATCGCCGACTTTGACAAACGGTGGAGACCCGGGCGACGGCGATTCGTAAAAAGTGCCCACGATCGGCGACCGCACAATATGCAAGCCTTCGTCAGGTTCAGGAGCAGCCGCGCTTGCTGCCGAATCAACCCGGCCAGATGCGGGGCCAGAAGCCGGAACAGGGATAGGAATCGGCCCGGACTGCACCGCAATGTAACGGGAGTCGGGCGCCGCGGGCAAAGGATCGGCGGCGCGCTTGATCTTTACTTTGACATCGCCGCGCTCCAACTCAAATTCGGCGATGTCCTTTTCGATTAAGAACTCGATCAGTTCCTTCAGCTCTTTTTGGTTCATGGATAAGGGCGGGTTCCGTTTTGCTTTCACGGCATGATTACGATGCCGGATTCATATCAGGGTACAACTCTTGAATTCTTCGAAAACTCATTGTGAGGCGGCGGGGCTTTGCCCCGCCAGGACGGGGCAAAGCCCCGTCACCACACCAGTCATTCCTAAATGATAACCAGTTCCTTATCCGTCGGCATCAGCACTTCGCAGCCCGACGGAGTAACCACCGCCACATCTTCGATCCGAACGCCCCACTTCCCAGGAATGTATGCCCCGGGCTCAATCGTAATGACCATTCCCGGTTCCAGTTTCTGGGATTGCCCGGCTGCCAGCCTGGGGGCCTCGTGTATCTCCAATCCTAAACCATGGCCGGTCGAATGGGTGAAGTACCGGGCCAGTTTCCGCTTACGGAGCACACGCCGCGCGGCCCCGTCCACTTCGCTAGCCGTCACGCCGGGTCGGACGACCGCGATGGCCGCCTGCTGCGCTTCCAGCACGGCCTCGTAAAGCTGTCGAGCTTCTTCCGCCGGACGCCCGACATGCACAGTTCGCGTGCGATCCGAACAATAACCGGTGAGTATAACACCAAAATCGCAGACCACGAACCCGAGCCGGGGAATACGCGCGCCCGAAGCTCGGCCATGCACAATCGCCGAGCGTTTTCCGGAAGCGAGTATGGTCGCAAAGGACATGCCTTCGGCCCCGCCACGCCGCGCCGCGTATTCCATAGCGGCGGCGACTTCGACCTCACTCACTCCGGGACGAATCGTTTTGCGCGCAATCCGAAACAGACTGGCGCCGAGTTCCACCGCCCGGCGGATGCGCAGGATCTCGGCGGCATCCTTCACCATGCGGGCGCGCTCGATGAGCGGCGGCGCGGACCGCAGGCGCGCCTTCCCTTTCAAAACCACCCGTAGCCGGTTGCGCATGCCAGCCGTGATCGACTCCGCTTCCATGCCCATCGCCAGCGGCGACGAACCTCTCCGCCGCGCGGCCAGCCACTCCGCAGCTGCCACCGGCGGAGATTTGCTAGCGATAACAATGCTGGCGCCGTTTACTTCCTCCTTTGCCTGGGCGCGGTACCGGCCGTCGGTAAAGAGGACAGAACCACCATCCGAGACCAGCAAAGCAGCCGCACTGCCAGTAAAGCCGCAGAGATAACGAATGTTCGGAAGATGCGTTACGAGCAGCGAGTCGAAATCATTCTCTTCGAGTCCAGATCGAAGGCGGCTAAGGCGGCCAGCGTGATCCATAGCAGGAGTGTAACAAGCGATAGCCCGGGAAAAAATCAGGAGCCCCCAGGGACGCGAAGGATCACGAAGGCTTTTCGCCGCAAGAGCTTCCTTCGTGCCCCCCTTCGTACCCTTGGTGGTTAAGCATTTTGCCAGTACCCAGTGACCTCAGCCGCAGTGCGTAGCTTTTTCTCCGACGATGTTCCTCAAAAAACGCGACCTCAATAGCAAAACCGCCGGGTTCTCGGCAGGTTCTCCGAGAAGGCCCGGCGGCTGCGGTTCTTTTTAGGTCCGTGCTACGTCTGAGCCTAGGTCTGAAGCTAGGTCTGAACAATGCGCGGAGTGATGAAGAAAATCAGTTCCTGCGTTTGCGTGGTCACCGAGCGATGCTTGAACAGGTTGCCAAGGTACGGAATGTCCCCGAGCACAGGCACCTGCGACAAGCTGAGCGTGTTCTGCGTCTGGATCACGCCGCCAATCACCACCGTGCCGCCGTCGGTCACCAGCACTTGCGTGGTAGCCTGCTGGGTGATCAGTTCCGGGTTGCCCTCTAGATCTTCCTGGCCAAAGTTCGGCAAGGTGTTTTCCACGTCCACGTTGAGGAAGATGGTACCTTCCGACGTGATCTGTGGAGTCACCGTCAGCCGCAGGAAAGCATCCACGTAGGTAGCGGTCGCCGGAGCGCCCAACGAGGCCGCAGTCATGATCGGGATCTTAAAGCCCTGTTTCACCACCGCTTGAATGTTGTTCTGCGTAACGATGCGCGGACGGGAAAGAACTTTCAGCAAGCCGCGTGACTCGGCCGCCGTCAGAATCATGTCGATCCGCATGTTATTGGTGGCGTTGATAAAAGACAGACCGCTGCTCGGACTGGTTGCACCCAGGTTCGAAAACAACGGAATCGATCCCGGCGTAGTAGCACTCTGGATGTAAGTCGGCGTCAGCCCGTTGGCTACGAGGGGCGAGTTTCCAACCGCCGGCGCACCGCCAACCGCGGTTGTGCCGTTGCCCCAGCCAAAGCCGAGTTGCACGCCGATGTCGCGAGCAAAGTTGCGTGTGGCCGCCACCACGCGCGCTTCAATTTCGACTTCCTGCGTTTTGCGATCCATCTGCTGGATGATGCGGTCAATCTGCGGCAAGACCGCCGGAATGTCGGAGACGATCAGTGCATTCGTGCGTTCGTCAGCGACGATGTCGCCGCGCTGACTCAGGAATTTCTTGATCGGCGCTAACAGGTCTTTCGCGTGGGCGTAGCTGAGGAAGCGCGTAATGCTGACTTTGTCGACCGCGAGCGCTTCGGCATCGATTTGCGCGCGCCGGCCATCGGCTTCATGCCTTAAGGTTTCCACCGTGGCGATGCGCAGCACATTGCCGTCCAGTTGCCGCGACAGGTCGTTGTTCTTGAGCACGATGTCCAGCGCCTGATCCCACGGCACATCATCGAGCACGATTGTCAGGTTGCCGTGGATCGCGGGGTCGAGCACCACGTTCAAGCCGCTGATTTCGTGAATCAGACGAAAGAAATCTTTCAGATCTACATCCTTGAGATTGACCGAGATCGGTTCGCCGGTGTATTTGGACCCGTTCGTCGCCGGCTTCTGCTGCTCCAACTGGTTTTTCTGCTCCGCCGCCAGGTTCACGGCCGGCTGGACCGGTTGGACGCTGCCACCTGCTTGTCCCATGGCGGCATTGCTGTTAGTCGCGACCAGTTCCGCCGCTGTCTTATCGGCAAAACGACTCGCCGCTTCGTCGGCCTTTGCGACTGGCTTGGCGACCTGGTCGTCAGCTTTGCCAGCTTTGACCGAGTACTTGGGCTCGACAAAGGTAAGGTCCGCCGGTTTCCCGGCGTTCTCTGCCGAGGCCGGCGCCGGTGCCACCTGGGTCATCGGAGCCGAGATCACCGGAACCGAAGTTGCCGGAACCGATGCCAGCACCACTTTCGGCGTAGCCGTCGCGGCTACTGCCTTGGCTGGCGCCGTGGCTTGGCGATGGGCCAGTTCGGCGTTGTGGACTTTGAGAATGAAGCTGCCGTCCGGACCCGCCACCAGTTCATGCTGGCAGCTGTTCGCC
>Ga0302320_10029941_pt1 | contig 10394 bp, 6 predicted proteins | sample Bog_T0_3_FD_202130 | JGI IMG/M metagenome (GOLD analysis project Ga0302320, IMG submission 202130) | Peat permafrost microbial communities from Stordalen Mire near Abisko, Sweden - Bog_T0_3 | ecosystem: Environmental > Terrestrial > Soil > Wetlands > Peat | place: Sweden: Abisko, Stordalen Mire... | reverse complement strand
TGCGCTTGAGGCGCGCTCGCGCAAGATTTCCAAGCTAGTGGTTCCTGAAGCCAACGCCCGCGAAGCGGCCATGGTCGGCGGCGTCGATGTCTACCCCGTGCGCTCGCTGCTCGACGTAATCCACTTCGTGAATTCCGGGAACGGCATCGTCCCGCTGAAAGCCGATGGCGACGCGTTGCTCAAAGAATCGCAAGAGTTCTTGGTGGATTTCAAGGACGTGCGCGGCCAGCAGACCGCCAAGCGCGCCATCGAAATCTCCTGCGCCGGCGGCCACAACATCTTAATGATCGGCCCGCCCGGCTCCGGCAAAACCATGCTGGCCAAACGCATGCCCACCATCCTGCCGCCGCTGACTTTCGAAGAAGCGCTGGAGACCACGAAGATTCACAGCGTCGCCGGAGTGCTCGACCCCGGCAGCGGCCTGGTCGGCAAGCGCCCCTACCGCTCCCCGCATCACACGATCTCTGACGCCGGACTTATCGGCGGCGGCATCATCCCGCGCCCCGGCGAAGTCTCGCTCTCGCACAACGGCCTTCTTTTTCTCGACGAACTTCCTGAGTTCCCCCGCAACGTTCTCGAAGTCCTGCGCCAGCCCCTCGAGGATGGCTCGGTCACCATCGCCCGCGCCGCCATGGCGCTCACATTCCCGGCGCGCTTCATGCTGGCCGCCGCCATGAATCCCTGCCCCTGCGGCTTCCGCAACGACCGCACCCGCGAGTGCCAGTGCACAACACCCATGATCCAGCGGTATATTTCGAAAATCTCCGGCCCGCTCATGGACCGCATCGACATTCACATCGATGTCCCCGCCGTGAACTACAAAGAAATGCGCTCCACCAACGAGCCGGAGAGTTCGGCGAAAATTCGCGAGCGCGTCATGCGCACCCGCAAAAAACAGCTCGACCGCTTCGCCTCCTCCCGCGAAAAGATTTACTGCAACGCGCAAATGTCGTCCCGCCACATCCGCACCTTCTGCGAACTCTCCGCCGATTGCGAACGCCTGCTCGAACGCGCCATGACCCAGCAGGGGCTCAGCGCCCGTGCCCATGACCGCATCCTCAAAGTCGCCCGCACCATTGCCGATATCGAAGACACGCCGCACATCGAACCCAAACACATCGCCGAAGCCATCCAGTACCGCAGCCTGGATCGAACCTATTGGACGTAGGGCCAGTTCTCAGTTGGGGGGATGCGCACAACCTAGCTACGGATGCAGGAGATCGAGCGGGAGCTTGCTACGGAGGTCTTTTCTACAACTGAGAACTGAAACAAAAAGCCGGGGATCGCTCCCCGGCGCTTCGTGTTTTTACAAACTTCAGACCACCGTTACTCGACTCCACCCTTGCCCGACCCGGTGAGACCAAACGATGCAGCCCGGCATTGATTCGAGTTCAATCCCAGGGATGAATCGCACCAGTTGGCCCACGTGAACCCGAAGTAGGACGAGTTCAAATACATCGAGCCTGCTGGCTGTGCTCCACCGTGTACAGCATTGGTGTTCTCGGTTGTGTTGGAGATGAAAATCCGGCCTTCATAGCAGCTGCCATCCGTCGCCCCATTGGTGCACTGCGGAGTAACGTTGAACCAGTACTCGCCCGGTCCCAGATACAGCGTGGGGATTTTTACCAGAACCGTGTACTCGTTCAGGCCGATGAAGTTGCGTCCCGTGGCTGCTACGGAAATGCTGCCCGTGCCGGAAGTGACTTCGCTCCCGCCGTTGCCTTCCGTTACGCCCGTGCGGACGTCATAGGCGGCAGTTTGCGGATCGAAATTCACACTGGCTTGCACGTTCACAAGTATCCCAGTGATGCCAACCCAGGCGCCACTCGGAACGCTGTAAGCGGTATAGGTGGAGCTGCCAAGGACCAGAAGCGTGTTCTCGTCCGACAGGCCAGCCGCGTTGGAATCCGAAACATCCAGGTCCCCACCGTAGAACAAGCAAGGGCTGCACAAGCCCGGAGGTTGCGGGGTTGGGCTCTGAGGAGCCAGTTTAACTTCTTCGACGGTCCCGGCTTTATGCTGGGAAGCCGCCGGCTTCTTGTCTGCCGCCGCCGATGTCAGGGTGAGCGCCAATACTACACTGCTTGCCAAAAGAATCTTCTTCACTCGACACCTCCCATAACACCGAACGACAGATAACCGCATTGACTGGGGTTGAAGCCCAGGCTCGAATCGCACCAGTTCGCCCACGTGAAGCCGAAATACGCCGAGTTCAGGAACATTTCGTGCTCCGGCTGCCAGCTCTCGTGCAATGCGTTGGCGCGCCCCGTGGTGTTCGACACAAATTGCCGGAACAGGCCGCAGCTGCCATCCAGCGTGTTGGTGCAGTTAGGAGTCACGTTCACCCAGTACGCGCCCGAGGGGAGCGTCACCGGAGGGAACACAACCGCAACCGAATACTCGTACAGTCCAAGGAAGTTGTTCCCCGTCTGCGCTACCGTGATATTCGCGCTGCCCGAAGCCATGCTGGTTCCGCCGTCGCCTTCCGATACGCCGGTCCGTATGTCATAGCTGGCAGTAAAAGGATCGAACGCCGCGGAAGCCTGAATGTTGAACAGCAGTCCCTTTACCGTCACCGTGGTGCCGGCTGGAATGTTGACTTCTCCGTAGGTGCTGCTGCCGCCGAGGATGAGCAACGTATTCTCATCCGACATGCCGGCTGCGTTGGCATTGGTGGTATCGAGGTCGCCACCGTAGAACAAGCACGGGCTGCACAACGCGGGAACGCTAGGATTGGGATTCTCCTTCGCGTCCTGAAGTGCGAGCCCGGCATTGCCGGCTCGATGGTGCGACAACGCTGGCTTTTTCGCCTGCTCCGCGAGCGCGGAAAGGCTCAGCGTCATCGTTAACGCTACTGCAAAAAGCGTTCTTTTCACTATGTTTCCTCCTCTGGGTTTTTCGTAAGGCATCGCTGGGAAAGACTAGCAATCGATTTTGAGCTGCCCAAAATCGCCCGCCAACTCTAAGCCCTGTCCGCCTCGAATGCAATGGAGAAGAAAGTACCTAGCCCCGGAAATCCCGCGCCGCTCAAGGTCTTTCGCCCCATGCCATATGGTTTGAACCGTATTCCTTCGAATAGAGGACCCTACGCTGAAAGGCACCCTCGGTTTTGTTTGTGCCACAGAAATCAGACGCCTGGGCCGATCCAGGACCGAGTTGTGTTATAGTTCGGGCGCGGTGCGTCCCCCCATCCGCATTCCAAAGCAACTTCTGTGCACAATCATCCGCCCAGATTCCACAATGAAGTCGGAGGAGCACATGAACCCCACTGGATTTTCAGGCAGACATTTTCCTTTGAACCTCCTGAGCTTGGCGATGGCGACTCTCGTGATCGCTGCCGCATTGCCGCCGCGAACTCTAGCGCAAGGCAGCGAGACTGTGCTCTACAGCTTTAACGGCAACGACGGTTCGGCCCCGTATGTTGGCCTGACCCCCGATTCCCACGGCAATTTCTATGGGACGACCTACGACGGCGGCGACGATGGCTACGGCACAGCCTTTGAACTGACGCCCAATGGCGCCGCAGGCTGGACCCAGACCATACTCTACAGCTTCTACGTCAACGGCTTGCATCCCGACTCCGGCCTCATCTTCGACTCCGCCGGCAATCTCTTCGGCACCACATTCTGGGGCGGAACCTACTTGGTTGGCACGGCATTCGAGCTGATGCCCCAACCAGACGGAAGCTGGCGCCAGAGAGTGATCCACACCTTCGTTGACGACGGCAGCGGCCGCGACGGATGTTATCCCGACGGCAACTTGATTTCCGATTCCGCGGGAAATCTTTATGGCACAACCGTCTCCGGAGGAAAACACGGAGGAGGCACAGTCTTCGAGTTGACGCCGACCACGGCCGGAGGCTGGAAAGAGAAGATCCTGCACGGCTTCAACGACACCGATAACGGCGTAGAAGGGAACTATCCCGCGGCCGGTGTGATCTTCGATTCCGCCGGCAATCTTTATGGCACCACTGCCGCTGGCGGCACTTACGGCTATGGCATTGTCTTCGAACTGACGCCAAAACCAGGTGGCCTCTGGGGCGAGAAAATCCTGTACAACTTCAACAACACCAACGGCGATGGCTTCGCTCCTTACTCTGGCCTGACCATCGACCCCGCCGGGAACCTCTTCGGCACCACTCAGCTTGGCGGCGCAGACGGCCAGGGCGCGGTCTTCGAACTGAAGCCCACCTCTGGCGGCCGCTGGACCGAACTGCTCCTGCACAGCTTCAGTGCCGCCGAGCTCGACGGGGCACAACCCCTCGCCAGCCCGACTCTGGACGCGGCCGGTAATCTTTACGGCACCACGCTGCTCGGGGGAGCAAACGGCGTTGGCGCAGTCTTTGCCCTGAAGCCCAGCGCGGGCGCAAACTGGACGGAGACACTTCTGCACAGCTTTGGCGATGGTACCGACGGCTTTTCCCCCTACGCCGCCCTGACCCTGGATGCCGCTGGGAATCTCTATGGCACTACCGCGGACGGCGGCGCTTACGGCTATTACGGGGCCGTGTTCGAGATCACACCCTAGAATCAGTCGCTGTGCGAAACCCAGAAGGAGCTGGCACCATTAATAACTGAGGATGCCTCACCTTTCGCGGTTTTCGAAAGGTGAGCCGCGATGCTGCCAAAGCCACCGGCTCCATAAAGCACCGTTCAGCAATCCAGTTTTCCACAGCCGTCCACAGCTCGGGTATGTGACATCTGACCTTGCGCACAGCCCCCACTTCGTTTCACAATTGTCCCACCAGAGGCAGTGCAGCGAACGTCAACCAAACGGAGGCCACAACCAAAAAGCCAGCTCCTAACTCCTTTGTTATCTATATTATGACCTGTAAGTCCTTTGTTTTATAGATTTTGCAGGCCAAAACAACTGTAACTCGATGATTCTAAAGATTCGAGGGGAGGGGGGAGGGGGGTACCTGTAACCAAATGGTAAACTCCTGGCACTAACCCTCCGAGACGCAAAATCCGCACCGAACTTTATTCTTGTCGAGAACCACAGATCGGAGGCGCGTTCGCGGGTTAGAAATTTGTGGCAGACTGGTGCAGCTGTTCGGGCGAGGCGGTAACTTCCGCTGCGGGCTCGCTGCGTAGTGCGCGGCGTTTGCGGGCGGGCTGGGCGAAGGGTTCCGCGGCGGCGATGGTGCAGAACACATAGAACAGGGCGGCGTTGGCGGGGATCTGCAGATTGAAGTCGACGGCGCTGTGCACCAGGATGCCGCTTACTCCGAGCACGCAGGCCAGAGTCACCGCGCCGCTCATGTCGCCGTGCCAGTTCTTCATTTTCTTGATGGCGTTGCGCAACAGCGTCACCAGAAACCAGAGCATGGTGGCAAAGCCCAGCAGGCCCATCTCGACCAGCAGTTGCAAGTAGTCGTTGTGCGCTTCGTTGACGAAGAAGTTGGTGTAAAAAGTGCGGAACTGCGGATAGACGACGGGAAACGCTCCCAGGCCCCAGCCCAGGACTGGCCGCTTGAGGAACATTCGCAAGCCATCGCGATTGATGGACATGCGAACGCCGTTGGATATCTCGGAGTGCGACGAGCCCACCGAGGCCCAGCGCCTCACCACTTCGTCGCCGCCGATCCAGGCCAGCAGTCCCACCACGAGCGCCAGAAATACGCCGACGCCGATCGCGGTGCGCAGGCTGCGCTTTTGCTTCACCAGCAGGACCGACAGAATGATGAGTTCAACGATAATCGCGAGCATGCCCCCGCGCGATCCGGAAAGGAAGATGGTGCCGACCATGACGGCGGCAGCGGCCGCGGCCAGAGCGCGGGTTCTGCCAGAAGCCAGATGGGTCAGCGACAGCACGAGAGGGATGGGGACCAGCATCTCCATCAGGCCCGCGTAGTGGTTGTGGTTTACATAGGGACCGTAGATCCAGCCGCCGTTGCTCGGCTGCCGCAGCCAATACAATTTGCCGTTGGAGGAAACGCCATACAGTAAGGCAAAGCCGGCCAGCGCGGCCCCATACAGAGAAAAAACAACCGCGAGCGTGCGCGCTTGCGAGCCTCGAATCAGAGTTTGCCCGGCGAGAAAGCACAGCAGAGCGTAAGAGAAATACAGCAGCGCCAATGAAATCGTATCGTGCGGATACGCACTGCGGCGGAACACCAGTTGCACGACGATAAGCAGCCCGAACGCTGCCATGGGAAGAAACAGGGGATTCCACCTGATCTTCACTTCGCCTTCCAACACTTGTTTCCCGATCCACAAAAGAAAAAGCGCGGCCGAACCAGCTTCCAGCAGAAAGATCGACCAGGGTTCGACCGCGCCGAATGCGATCGGTCCAAACAGCAGCAGGCCGAAAATGCCGAACAGCAGAAAGTTGCCGGCTTTAAGTGCGCGTTCGCGGCGGCGGTTCTCGGGATTTGCAGTTGCTCGCATGAGGGTTGCATCAGTGCGATGCGGAAGCGATTGCCGCTTTGGCCACGAGGCGGAAATCGTCGACCCAGAGCTTACCACGGATCGGACTGCCAGCCGGCAGCCGCCGCACATGCAGCACGAGCAGCCTGCAATCGTCGCCGGTGGTGAATTCTCCGGTTGCGGATTTCCAGAAACCGGCTTCCTTCAATTCGTCGCTGTCATAGAGAATTGCTTGAGTGTACGCATCCTGAAGCGTAAGATGCGGCCCACCAGCGCCCTGAATCTCTCCATTTTTGTAGTATGCCGAGAAGTCGTACAGCGTATTCGGTTGCACCGCGATGAATTGGCGAATGCCCGCATCGTTTACGCCAGGTCCGTCGAAGGTGATGAGCAGGGAACGATGGCCGCTGTGAAAGTCGCTGGGATCGAGGGTGAGCGCGACGCTGGGCTGTTTCTGATATTGCCAGTCGAAGCCGCCGTTGAGAACGTCGAGATTGAAATCTCCGTTGACGATTAAATTATTTCGCGTCGGCAAATAGGAAGAGAGGCCGAAGCGCGGGGCCGCTTGCTGCCATGCCAGACGGGCCTGATCCACGTCTTTGTGATCGAACAGGTACTGGACGTAGCTGTAGACATGACCAATCTCGAAGCTCTCAGGAGTAGCCATCATGTCCGCCCAGACCTTGGCGGTCGCGGCGGTCTGCTCTTTGGTCATCAGCAGATGCAGAAATGCGATGTAGGCGGTGGAGCGGGCAGGCACGACATCGCGGAGAAGCGAGTCCACATCCGGATTGATGCGCCAGCAGAATTGAATCGAGGGCGCGGCGAGCGAGGGTTCATTCTCCAGGACGACGCGAAATTCACGCAAAGCTTTTTCATTCTCGCCTTGCACCAGATAGAAATTGGCAGCCTCCCAAGCCACGTCAGGCGTGGTGGGATCGGAGTCGATGGCGTGTTCGAGGGCCCAGGTTTGATTCGCGATGTCGCCCAGCACCTGATAGGCGGAAGCGAGATCGAACCAGTAGCGGGCGGAATGCGAGTTGAGTTGCACGGCGGCGCGGTAGGGTGCGATGGCTGCGCCTGGATCTCTGGCGACCAGCGCGTAATAGCGCCCCAGATGATTGCGGTAGTCGGCATTGCCTGGATCCAAGTGGGCCGCGCGCTCGAGGCTTGCCAGTTCCGGCCGCTCTCCGAATTCGGAAGCGACAAAGATTCGTCCCGCCAGCAGTACATAGATCAGGCAAAGCGCTGCGGAGGCGCCAATGGCAAGCCTTTTCCGCCATGCTGAATTGAGAAGTATGTCCATGGTGTCCACTGCAGGCGCGTAGGCGCCAGTGTCTCTACGCGCTATTGGGCGACGCTTCGGCGGCGTCTTCGACGTCGCCGTCCTCTTCCTCGTCGTTATGGTGGGGTGGATCGTCGCGATAGTAGCGGGAGTATTTGCTCTTGTACTCGTAGTAGTAGTAATAGTCGGGCGAACTGAGATCGACCGCATTCAAGAGCACGCCGGAGACCTTCGCGTTTACCTGCAGGAGCACGTCGCGCGAACGACGCAGTGCCTGCTTGGTGGTCTGCCCCGAGCGGATGACCAGAACGATGGCATCGGCGCGCGGCGACAATACAACGGCATCGGTGACGGAGAGCGTGGGAGGCGTATCGACCACGATGTGATCGTACTGCCCGCGCAGTTCTTCCAAGACATCGCGCATGTTGGTGGAGGCAAGGAGTTCCGCCGGATTGGGTGGAGGCGTGCCCGCAGGCAGGACTGACAGATTCGGTAAAATCGGGGAACGCGTGATCGTCTGTTGCAGGGTTGCGCTACCGGTCAGCACATTGCTGAGCCCGCTGCGCGGGCCCATGCCCAGGGTCTTGTGGATGCTGGGGCGGCGCAGGTCGGCGTCGATCAGCAGCACACGAATGCCCTTCTGCGCCAGCACCACCGCGCAATTGATGCTGGTGGTGGTCTTGCCTTCCTGGGGAAGCGCGCTGGTGATCATAATCACTTTGGGAGGCGCGCCGAGATTCGAGAGCAGCAGGGAAGTGCGCAGGGCGCGATAGGATTCCGCCATCTGCGACTGCGGCCGGACTTGCGTGACCAGCTCAACCGCTTCCTTGGAACTGGCGATGACCAGGCGTTTGGCGTTTGCGCCATCGCGCGCCGTTCTCGACCCCATCGGAATCATGCCCAGCGGCGGCAGGCCGGAGATCATTTGCGCTTGTTCGGTGGTGCGCACGGTGTTATCCAAGCCTTCCAGCATGAAGGCGAGCCCGACGCCAGAGGTCAGACCCAGCATGAAAGCGAAAGCGAGATTGCGAGGAATATTGGGTTCGATGGGATAAGTCGGAACGCGGGCGACATCCACGATGCGAAAATTATTGGATTTAAGCCCGGCGGAAACTCCGGCCTCCTTCATCTTCTCCATCAGCCCTTCATAAAGCTGGCGATAGCTATCGAGGTCCCGCTTGAGAATGCTGTACTGGATGGCGCTCTCGTTGAGTTTGTTGGCCTCCTGCTTTTGTTTTTCGAGAGCATCGTGCAACATGTTTTCGCGCTGCAGCGCCGCCATATACTGGCCGCGGATCTTGCCCGCGACCTTCTTGGTCTCCAGCAGAATCTGCGCGTCGATTTCCTTCAGCTGGCTGTTCAGTTGCGCCACCTTTGGGTAGGACGGTCCGAACTGGGTGCTGAGTTCCGCTGCCTGGATCTTCACGTCGGCCTCTTTGGCGCGAAGGCCTTCGAGCAATCCGGCCTGGGACTGGGCCGAGTTGCCAGCCGCGTCCAGAACAGTGGCAGCGGATGCAATCGTGTCTGCGTCTCCCTGCTGCACCAGGCGATAGATGGACTCCTTATCCATGCGCTCGGATTCCGCGGCGGTCAGGGCTTTGTTCAGTTCATCGAGCTTCGAGGTGGTGATGTTCTGCTTTTCGTCGATGCCCAGGATTTCATGTTCCTTCTGGTAGCGCACCAGTTTTTCCTGGGAAGTCTCGACTTTCATCTGCAGGTCCACGAGCTGCTTGGAAAGCCAGTCGGAAGCCTGCATGGTGGAATCGAAGCGCGACTTGAAATTGTTTTCCGTATAGGTGCTCATCAAGGTGTTGACCACGTTGGCAGCCAATTCCTTGTCGGGACTGCGGAAGTGCACCTCGACGATATGAGTGTTGGGGGCGAGGGTGACCTTCAGGTTGCCCCGGAAATTTGCGAGCAGGCCGGAGGTCCGGGCGGTATCGGCTTGCAGCGGATCGGGAGCAAGATCGAGTGACGAGGGCAGAGTGGGCGTCTTGCCGCCGAACTCTGGCCGGCGGTCGAGGGCCAATTCTTTCACCACTTGCAGCGCGAGAAGATCGCTCTGCAAGATTTTTACTTCGGTGTCGAGTTCGGTGGGATCGAAATAATCGACGTTGAAGGTGGGGGAATTGTTGAAGTTCACCAGGCCGGAATCCGGCTTGTTAATGGCGATGCTGCCGCTGGCCTCATAGACCGGGGTCATCTTGAGGCTGGCGATGGCGACCGCGGAAAAAATGGTGAAGAGACAAATCAGTACGGTCCACTTGCGCTTGACTAAAACGCGAACATATTCGCCGAGGGCGGATTCCTGGGAAACCAGTTCGGGGTAAATGCGCGGGGCAGTCGATCTGCCAAAGTCCCCGCCTGCGGGCTGCATCTCGCGAAGGGTCGGGTTATTGGCCTGCACCAGCGGTCCTGAATCCATGCGTTCTCCTGAAAAACGTTTGCGCCTTTTGGGCCCGAAGGCCGGATGAGGCACACTCCGAACCCGAAGAGACCCGGCGATTCGATGGCTGGTTCATCGCCCGGGGCTTTCTCGCAGGTATGTATTGGTTTCGCGGATATTCTAGCATTGAGGGGCGGCAAAACCATTCAGCAATATTTTGCCAGCGGTTTTATTGGAAATGGAATGCGATGCACACCGCTGCCGGGGGTGTGATCGCCGGCCGCGACTTACACTTTCTTTTTTTGACGGCGGAGCGGCTTCTCGATTCGTGCGTCTCGGGCCCCCGGGTCCGCGT
>Ga0302320_10029940_pt1 | contig 10394 bp, 8 predicted proteins | sample Bog_T0_3_FD_202130 | JGI IMG/M metagenome (GOLD analysis project Ga0302320, IMG submission 202130) | Peat permafrost microbial communities from Stordalen Mire near Abisko, Sweden - Bog_T0_3 | ecosystem: Environmental > Terrestrial > Soil > Wetlands > Peat | place: Sweden: Abisko, Stordalen Mire... | reverse complement strand
GGTGATTATAGTTTGCCGGGACAGAGGGTGCCGGGTAAACGTGCGCTGTCACAAGGGTTTGTGACCTGTGTCACAAGCGGCAAAGTGGAACTGCGGACCGACATTCCGAACCTGAAACCACCGGCGAAGCGCGCGAACTGGCTGGAAGAAGTCCTGAGCCGCAAACGCCCTTCCGTTCAGAGCCGAGCGAAAGGGCATCACGGTTGCGGTCAGCCTTTTCCAGATCCCCCTACTGCTTGTCGTACACCGCAGTGGACGTGACTTTCTTGCCCGTGGCATCCATTCCGCTCACCGTGACGGTTCGGCTTTTGCCATCGGCCGATACGACAATTCGACCCGTGATCGTAACCTTGCCGTCCTTCTTGTTGGTTAGCTCGGTCGTGCGGCCATTCACTTTCTTGTACGATCGCGTGTTTGAATCCGGATCGCCGGTGAGGGGATAGTCTTTTCCGTCGAACTTTCCCGTCCACTCATTGTGCGTGGGCTTACCCTTGGCATCGATGCCGTCCACCGTAACTTTTACGTCGTCTCCGGCAGCCTCGTATACAACCGTTGTGTTCTTCGCGGCCCCAGCGGGAATCTTCGACTTGGTCTCGTTCAGCCTCCACGTCCCCATATTGGGGCTGCTGGCAAAGCTTGCTGCCACTGCCACAAGGCACACGGCCAGATTCATCACAATCTTCTTTGTTTTCATGTCTCTCCTGATTGATAAGCAGATTAGACAAATTGAGCGTGGCCATTCTATGGGTACATGCGGCATTCAGCAACTGTAGTTCTCTTCGAAAATCGGATTTTTCGTCGCATCTGCGGCCGAGGAAGGCCGATGGTGCCTGCATGCCTATTCCACGCCTAACGATGCCAGCGATTCTTCCAGTGACTGCAAGTCGATCTGCAATTGCCGTCCGTGAGCCTGCATGTCTTTCACTTCATCGAAGCCGCGGAACAACCGCATCTTGACGGCGGCGTACTGCTCGGAATCTGAGAGCGTGCGTCCGTGGGCCTCGGCCCAGGCGGCGACAACCTGGTGCGGAAGGAAAATACTGACCGCATAGGTCAGCTTGCGGTCGGAGGTGACATCAAAGATGTACTCGTTGGCGCTGGAAGCGCTAGTGTCGGAAGTCGCGGCGGGCCGTTTCCCGACGAAGTAGTACTGATAAGCGTAGCCCTGCGAACCGGCGTAGGTCTTGAGGCGGCGGATGGTCATGAGACGGTCGGTGGTCGTTGGTCGTTAGTCGTTAGCGTAATGCAAAAGCTCTCAGCTATCAGCTGTCAGAAAAACGATGTCTTAACCGCGAGTTGAGAGCTGACAGCTGATAGCCTTCCCGAACGACGAAACGACAAGCGACCAACGACCGGTTTCAGATCCTGGCCTCTCGCAGTCGCTTCACCGCCGTCTCCGACGTGACCGGAGAATAATAGATCTCTTTGAAAGTGTACGACCTGGCCTTGGCCTCCAGAATGGGCAGAATCTCGATGTGCCAGTGATAATCATCATCCAGCGTCTTCCAATATCCGAGCGTCGCCGAAGGATGTTGACTGTTGGGCGAGGTGTGGAGGACCAGGTGAAAGCCCTCCGTCACCGTCCGAATCCGTTGCAGCGTCCTCCGTAACAGCGCGGCAAGATCCGCCACGCTCCCCACGCGCGACGAACCGCTGCGCTCAAACGAAGATTCGTGGCTCCGCGGCAGAATCCAGGTTTCATACGGAACCCGCGGAGCATAGGGGCAGAAGGCCACGTAGTCTCCGCGCATTTCGAGTATCCGCAGTCCCTGCCGCTCCTCCTGCGCCAGAATGTCGCAAAACACGCAGCGCTCTTTTGTCTCGAAATAGTCCCGCCCGGCGCGCAGTTCGTAGAGCACACGGCGCGGCACGAACGTGGTTGCAGTGAGCTGCGATGTGGGGTGCTCGAATTCCTGTCCCGCTCCCGAACCGTGATTCTTGAAAATGCTGATGTACTTGAACCGGGCATCGCGCTTCAAATCCTGAATTCGCTGTGCGGCCAGACGCAGGAACTGTTCGACTTCAACGTCGCTCGCACTCCACAGATGCCCGTCGTGACGAGGATTTTCCAGCAGAACTTCGTGGGCGCCCACCGATCCCATGCGGTCGTAAAGACCATCGCCGCGCCTCGCCGCCTCGCCTTCGACGTGGTAAAGCGCGTGCGGATGGACAACCGACCGCGCCGACCATGCGCTGCCATCTACTCCCGGCAGGTTGGCGATCACTTGGACTGGCTCGGCGGCTGGCCCGCAGAACCGGCAAGATTCGGAGCGTGGAGTGGGTTCGATAACATCGTCACCGGTGATCACCCAGGAACGGGTGATGGGATCTTTACGGAGTTCCATGGGGTAAGGAGAACAAAAGAATTTGTAATTTGCAATTGGTGATTTGGAATTGAAAGCCTTTCCGCGACGCAACTTGCCAACATGGGAAGCCGTTCCAGCATAGAATTGCAAGATACGAAATTACAAATTACCGATTGCCCATCACAAATTGCCCCATGTCCGAGCCCTCGACGCCGCTGATGCGGCAGTATTCCGCCATCAAGAAAGAGCATCCCAACGCTCTGCTGTTCTTCCGGCTGGGAGATTTCTACGAGCTTTTCTTCGATGACGCGGTCCTGGCCGCGCACGAATTACAGATCACGCTGACCTCGCGCAACAAAGAAAAAGGCGTGGACATCCCCATGTGTGGCGTCCCTTATCACGCCGCCGAAGGCTACATCGCAAAGCTGATTCGGCGTGGGTTCAAGGTCGCGGTCTGCGAACAGGTAGAAGACCCACGACTGGCAAAGAAACTGGTGCGGCGTGAAGTGACCCGCGTGGTCACGCCGGGCACGGCAGCCGATTCGTCCCTGAGCGCGGAGGAGAACAACTTTCTGGCGGCGGTCGCCACCGTCGGGGATCGCGTGGGTTTTGCGGCGCTCGACCTTTCGACCGGCGAGTTTCGCGCCACCGAGTTCGTCGGCGAGTCGGCCGGGCGCCGCATTCAAGAAGAGCTTGAACAATTGCGGCCAAAAGAAATGCTGTATGGGTCTTCGGCTCCGCTATTCGAGAAGACAAACAGTGGAGCGGCGGGCGCCCTCGCCCGGCCCCTGGACGAGCGCTTAGTGATGAGCGCGCCAACTCGATCCGCACCCATTCGATCAACCAGCGGCTGGGCAGAGACCCCCCTGGACGACTGGATCTTCGCTCCCGACCACGCCATTCCTCTGCTGGAGAATCACTTCGGCGTGCTGTCCCTGGAGGGCTTCGGCCTCGCGGGCAAACACGCGGCGGCTTCGGCGGCAGGCGCGATTCTATATTACATCCGGTCCACCCAGCGCGGCACGCTCGATCATGTCGACCGTATCGGCTTCTACGAACGGCAACATTGCCTGGTGCTCGATGCGGTGACGGTGCGCAACCTCGAACTGATCGAACCACTCTTCGCGGGAACCGACGCCGGAGTAACGCTCTTCCGCTGCCTCGATGCCACGGTAACGCCGATGGGCAAGCGCCTTCTGCGCACATGGCTGCTGCGCCCGTCCCTCGATCGGGCCGAGATTGAAGGCCGGCTGGATTCCGTCGAAGTGCAAGTCAAAGACACGGTGCGCCGCGAAGAATTGCGGCGCTCGCTTGACGGAATTCTGGATCTGGAACGTCTGCTGAGCCGCGTCACGCTGGAAACGGCGAATCCGCGAGACGTGCTGGCCTTGGCCGCGTCCCTCGGACGAATTCCCAAGGTGCGAGCGGTCTTAGCCGGGTTAGCCGAATCTCGACCCCATGCGTCGCGGCTAGGCGCGCTGCACAAACTGACCGACGAACTGGGCGACCTGCGGGAGAAGATCGACCGCACCCTGGTTCCCGAGCCCCCGCTTACGCTGAACGATGGCGGCGTGATCACCCCAGGGGTAGACAAGGATCTGGACGAACTCCGCGACCTGAGCCGAAACTCAAAACTATATCTCGCGCAAGTCGAAACCCGCGAGCGCGAACGTACCGGCATTGGCTCGCTCAAGGTTAAGTTCAACTCCATTTTTGGTTACTACATTGAAATTTCCAAGGCGAACCTGCACCTCTCGCCCGCCGACTACGAGCGCAAGCAGACGCTGGTAAATGCCGAGCGTTTCACGACTCCCGAGTTGAAAGAGTACGAATCGAAGATTCTCGACGCGCAGGAAAAGATTGTAGAAATCGAGCGCCGCCTGTTTGCCGAGTTGCGTTCCGCGATTGCGGCCGAGGCCAAGCGCATACGGCAGACGGCGCTCGCATTAGCGGAAGTCGATGTCCTCGGCTGCCTGGCCCACATTGCCGCTCTCCGCAATTACTGCCGTCCGCATTTCGATGCAGCGGAGAAAGGCGAGGACGGCGGCGATCTGGAAATTGTCGAAGGCCGTCATCCCGTGATTGAACTGCAGGAACAGGCGGCCGGGAGCGACCGCTTCGTTCCCAACGACCTGTTTCTGGATTCGCCTCCACACAATGCGCAGCAGAACATCCCGAGGCAAAACATCATTGTCCTGACCGGGCCGAACATGGGCGGCAAGAGCACCTATCTGCGGCAGGCGGCGCTGATCGTGATCATGGCGCAGATGGGCTCGTTTGTCCCCGCCCGCGCGGTCCGCTTAGGAATTGTCGACCGCGTGTTCACGCGCATCGGTGCCAGCGACAACGTCGCCCGTGGCCGCTCGACGTTCATGGTCGAAATGACCGAGACGGCAGCAATTCTGCACACGGCGACGGCGCGCTCCCTGATCCTGTTAGACGAGGTCGGCCGCGGCACATCCACCTACGACGGCCTGGCGATCGCCTGGGCCGCCATTGAGTATCTGCACGCGCGAGTGCGAGCCAAGACCTTGTTTGCCACGCACTATTTCGAGCTAACCGAATTGGCCGAGCAACTGAGTGGCGTCAAGAATTATCACGTGTCCGTCAAAGAGACCGGCGGAAGCGTAGTCTTTCTGCGCCGGGTAGAACCGGGAGCAGCCGACCGCAGCTACGGAATCGAAGTAGCCAAGCTGGCAGGACTACCGAATGAAGTAGTGGTGCGAGCGCGCGAAGTGCTGGCCGAGCACGAATCATCCGAGCACCGCCTATCGGACCATCTGACGCCCGGCAGTTCCACGGAGCCGGAGCGCCCCACGCAGCTAACCATCTTCACGCCCCTGTCGCAGCCGGTGCTGGAAAAGCTACGCGAAGTAGATTTGAATCGGCTGACGCCGCTGGAAGCGCTAAACTTGCTGGCGGAGTTGAAGAGGCAGATCGAGTAGCGATGACGAAATCCCGCAATGTTCATTCGCAAGTAGGCCAACTCCTCATCATCGGCTTCGACGGCACTGAGATATCTCCTCGCCTCGCCTCCCTGCTCACGAAGATTCAGCCGGCGGGCGTGATCCTGTTTGCCCGCAACATCAAAGGAACCGAGCAGACGCATACGCTCCTGCGCGAATGCCAGAAGTGCGTGGCCACGCCGCTTTTCACTTGCGTCGACCTCGAGGGCGGCACGGTCGATCGTTTCCGCAACGCAATCGGATCGGCGCCGTCTCCGGCAGAGGTTTTTGCCACGGGCAGCCGGGCGCTCTTCCGCAAGCATGGACGCGTGATCGGCCAGAACTGCCGCGCGCTGGGCTTCAACGTCGATTTCGCCCCAGTGCTCGACCTGGCCTGCGAGGCTTCGCGTTCGGTGCTGAGTTCGCGCGCGGTTTCGGACGATCCGAAGCAGGTGGTCACCTACGCGCGCGAATTTCTGCGCGGATTGAGCGATGCCGGAGTCCTCGGCTGCGGCAAACATTTTCCCGGACTGGGCGACGGCAAGCTCGACAGCCATCACGAGCTGCCCGTAATTAAGAAGCCGCTCATGAAGTTGTGGATCGAGGACGTGTTTCCTTATCGGACATTGCATCACCAACTGCCATTCGTCATGGTCTCGCACGCGGCCTATCCAGAAGTGACGAGAGACCAAACGCCGGCGTCGTTGTCGAAGAAATGGATCACCGGCATACTGCGGAATAGGATCCGTTACAACGGATTCATCGTCTCGGACGACATGGAAATGGGTGCGGTTCTCGAATTTGCTCCCATTGAGCAGACTGTCGTTCAGCACATTCGCGCTGGCGGAGATCTTGCTCTGATTTGCCACCGGGAAGAGCTGATCGCGCGTGCTTATGAAGCCTTGATCCGCGAAGCGGAGCGAGATCGTAAGTTTGCGAGTCGAGTTGCGGAGGCCGTAAAACGCGGACAGACCCTTCGGAGGAAGTTCCGCGGCGTTTTTCTAAAGCGGAAAGGACCATCCCCAAGTCCACTGAAAACGGAATCTCTCTCCCGTCAGCTCTGGGAGTTCGGTGAAGAAATCCGGCTGGCCACGTTCGTTCGCGCAGACAATAAAAAGAACAAAAAAAAGGAGCGCGCATGAGCATGATGATTGCCGGCGTGATGAGCGGCACTTCGGCGGACGGAATCAATGTGGCGCTCGTGCGCTTCTCTTCCGCCCGGACTGGAAAAGCCGGAGCGTTACCGCCGCAATCAGATTTCACGCTTCTTGCTCACGAGGAGTATCCGTTCCCTGCCCCGGTGCGGCGCGCAATCCTGGCGGCGATGAATGCCGAGCTGGCCCGCGTCGCCGATCTCGCGCGCCTGAACTTCCTTCTAGGAGAACTCTACGCGGAAGCGGTGGCGAAGGCGGCGCACAAGCATCGCGTGGAACTTGACCTGATCGGTTGTCACGGACAGACCTTGTATCACCAGGGAGTAGTGGAGCGATTTCTCGGACGAAGATTAGCCGTGACGTGGCAAACAGGGGAAGGCGCGGTGATCGCGGCCCGGCTCGGCGTGCCCGTGATCACCGATTTTCGTCCCGCGGATCTAGCGGCCGGCGGAAAAGGTGCGCCGCTGGTCCCATTCCTCGACTATCTTCTTTATCGCAATCAGCGAGTGGGGCGCACGGGAAAGAATCGTGCTGCTCAGAATCGCATCGCACAAAACATTGGCGGAATTGCGAACCTGACCGCGATTCCCGCCGGCGCGTCGCTCGGCCAAGTCCTGGCTTTTGACACCGGCCCCGGCAACATGGTGATCGACGCGGTCATAGAAGAGCTTTTCGAGAAGCGTTTCGATCGCGATGGCAAGATCGCCGCCTCGGGGCGCGTACTGGATGGCGTGATTGTCCAGTTGTTGCGCGCGCACTTTTTCCGCCACCAACCGCCGCGCACGGCGGGCCGCGAAGAATTTGGCCGCGAGTACGTGAGCCATTTTCTGCAACTCTGCCAGGGCGCCAGTAAGTCCGACGTGGTAGCGACGGCCACGGCATTGACGGCGCGTTCGATTGCGGACGCAATCCATCGCTTCGTGTTGCCGCGCTTCGGATCCGACCGGCGCCGCGGCCGCGAGATGATCGTCTCCGGTGGAGGCGCAAAGAATCCCACGCTGGTGGCCCTCTTGCGCCGTGAACTCGATCCCATGTCAATCAGCCTGCATTTCTCCGATGAGTTCGGCCTTCCAGCCGAGGCCAAGGAGGCAGTGGCCTTTGCCCTGCTCGCCCATGAGACCTGGCATCGGCGGCCAAGCAATGTGCCGTCGGCCACGGGAGCGAAGCGACCGGCAATCCTGGGAAAAATCTCCTATGCGTGACCCTGCTGGGCGAACAAGAACTGTCATCCTGACCCTGCGCTTGTCGAAGGGGAAGCATCTGCTTTGTCCTCGCTCCCGATACGCTCCCCTCCGAATGACAACTCTTTTTTTTCTTCTCAGCATTTGGGTCTTGCCGCTCGTCTCCTGCTCACGCCCTCCCGATCCCAATACGCTGGTGATGATTATTGAAAGCAGTCCAACCAATCTCGACCCGCGCGTGGGGATTGATGCGCAATCGGAGCGCATTGGCGAACTTCTTTTCGACGCGCTGCTGACGCGCGACAATCACTTCACCGTGCAGCCCGGACTGGCCGAGCGCTGGGACGCTCCGGATCCGCTCACCTACGTCTTCCACCTGCATCGCGGCGTGACGTTTCACGATGGGCGGCCGCTTGCCTCACGAGACGTGAAGTGGACGTTCGACTCTCTGCTCGAAGGAAAGATTCGTAGCACGAAAACAGCGGCATACCGCTTCGTCGATCACATCGAGGCGCCCGACGACTTCACCGTGGTATTTCATCTCAAGGAGCCAAACGCAACTTTGCTCTGGAATCTCTCGGAGGGCGCAAGTGGCATTGTGCCCTATGGCTCGCTCGACGAGATCACCCGCAACCCAATCGGCTCGGGTCCATTCAAGTTTGTAAGCGCCGAGCAAGACAAGGAGATCGTGGTCGAGCGCAACGACAACTATTGGGGAGCAAAGGCGCGCCTCGCCAGGGTACGCTTCGCCGTCGTGCCCGACGCGACGACGCGAGCGCTGGAATTGCGGAAAGGCAGCGCGGATGCCGCGATCAATGCGCTGACTTCCGACACGATCGTGGCGCTGCAGCGCGCGCCGAATTTACAGATCGAGCGCGCCCCGGGAACGGTCCTTTCCTATCTCGCCTTCAACTTGCGCGATCCGCTCTTGCGCGACGTGCGGGTTCGCCAGGCGATCGCCTATGCCATCGACCGCAGTCCTCTTCTCGAATACATCTGGCGCGGTTTCGCGCAACCGGCCCTGAGCGTGCTCCCTCCCCAAAGCTGGGCCTACAACTCGGACGTGGCGGCCTACCCCCACGACCCCGAGAAAGCCCGCCAGATGCTCGATGCCGCCGGCTACCAAACACGCGATGGCGTTCGCTTTCATCTGACCATGAAGACCTCCACGGAAGAGTCCACGCGCCTGCTGGCCGCGGTTTTGCAGCAGCAATTGCGCGATGTCGGCATTGCGCTCGACATTCGCACCTTCGAGTTCGCTACATTTTTTGCCGATGTCACCAGTGGCTCGTTCCAGCTTTATTCCTTGCGCTGGATCGGCGGCAACCAGGACCCGGATATTTTTGAGCTTTGTTTTCACTCCAACCGATTTCCCCCTAAAGGCGCAAACCGTGGTTTCTATTCCAATCCGCGTGTCGATCGCCTGATCGACGAGGCGCGCCGGGAAACCGACCAGAACGCCCGCAAGCGCCTGTATGCTGAAGTGCAGGAAGTGCTGGCGCAAGATGAGCCCTACATAAACCTGTGGTATTTCGATAACGTGCTCGTGCACACACGTCGGGTGCGGAATCTAACCCTGAATCCATCGGGAAATTACGACTTCCTGAAGACCGCGGAAATCGATACCCAATAGCCAGTACCCAGTGAGTGCGGGCGGCCAGCGCGGGTTTCAGCGTGATACCATCAAAATTTGGGCACTTGGCGGTTAGAAACGTGGCCCCTGAGACCTGACACCCGAGACCTTACTTTGAAAATTCTTTTTATCGGCGACATTTTTGGCCGTCCCGGCCGCACGATCGTAAAGGATCGCCTCCCTGAACTGCGCCAGCAGCACGCGATAGATCTGGTCATCGCCAACTGCGAAAATGCCGCGGCCGGCTTTGGAATCACGCCCTCGCTTGCCGAGGAGCTTTTCGATCTCGGCATCGACGTGATGACCACCGGTAATCACGTCTGGGACAAACGCGAAATCATCGAATACTTCCAGATGGCCGACGGCAACCCCCACAGCCCGGCACGCCGTTTACTGCGACCCGCAAACTTCCCCCAGAACCTGCCCGGCTGGGGAATCTACGAAGGCCAGAAAAATGGCGTCCCTTATGCCGTCATGAATCTGCAAGGACGCGTGTTCATGGGTTCGAGCGATGATCCCTTTCGCTACGCCGATCGCCTCCTGGAAAAGATCCAATCGAAGATCGTATTTGTGGATTTCCACGCCGAAGCCAGCTCCGAGAAAATTGCCTTCGGCTGGTATCTCGACGGCCGCGTCACTGCCATGGTAGGCACGCACACGCACGTTCCCACCGCCGATGAAACCGTCCTGCCCAAGGGCACCGCCTACATCACGGACGTCGGCATGACGGGCCCGTACGACAGCGTCATAGGTGTCAAGAAGGAATTGGTGATCGAGAAGTTTCTCAGCGGGATGCCAGCGCGCTTCGAAGCAGCCAACGGCGACGTTCGCCTGTGCGCCGTCGTGGTCGACTGCAATGACCAGACCGGCCGCGCCACCGGCATGGAACGGTTGATGCTGCGCCAGGATTGACCGGAATTTACCACCGCGAAGCTCGCTCGTTACGACCGTAGTTCCCTTCCGAGTCTTTCTCTTGCAAGACAGCAGCAGCCGGGCATTCTATAGTAGTCATATGCGATGGCTGCCAGCAGGAGTTGCTTTGTTGTTTGCCGCAGTGGGCTGGGCCACGGACACTCCGCCAGTCGTTGGAACTACGGGAACTAGGCCACAGCTCTGCTCTAATTCCGGAGGCGCGCCTGCCTGCCATGGTAACGCCAAAGATCTGAAGGACGCCC
>Ga0302320_10029939_pt1 | contig 10394 bp, 6 predicted proteins | sample Bog_T0_3_FD_202130 | JGI IMG/M metagenome (GOLD analysis project Ga0302320, IMG submission 202130) | Peat permafrost microbial communities from Stordalen Mire near Abisko, Sweden - Bog_T0_3 | ecosystem: Environmental > Terrestrial > Soil > Wetlands > Peat | place: Sweden: Abisko, Stordalen Mire... | reverse complement strand
CACCTAGCGACCGGGGCAGCGCCGGGTTCCGTTCGCCTTGTTTGTGGCTCAGGCGATCAAAACCTGGGTTTACACGGCACGGAAGCGGGTTGGACTGACTCCGATTCAGACGCAGAGGCCGCCGAGCGGTGCGCAGAGGCCTCAGAGAAGCCCCTTTGCGCCAAAAAAATCCAATCGGGTGATGCTGGTGTGCTGAGACTCTGGTGATGCCGACACTCTGAGGACGCTGCGCACCGCTCTGCGGACTCTGCTCACCGTTCTGCGACCTCTGCGTGGAAACGCTTTCTTCTCCTGGCTTGCCAGACCGCTCCAAACCTCACAGCGTATGGGGCCAACAGACAACGCGATGTGAGCCAATGGCTTTTTGTCCGAGGTTCGGGCAACAACAAATAACGCGGGGTTCGGGCCATTCGTTGTTCCATGACCGGGGTTGTCTCGCCCACAAGGCCCGCAGCGAGGCGCCGGCGTGGTTCCGCCGTCCGGACAGCCCCGCGGAATGCGCGCTACCGAAGCCCCAGCCCTCGCGCGATGATCCCGCGCAGGATCTCCCGCGCTCCGCCGCGCAGCGAAAATGAAGGCGCATGCATCATGGTGTGGGCCAGCACGGAGGCGAAAGCCTGTGTCGACTTCGCGTCCGGTTCCTGGTCGACCAGTTGGCGGGCAATTTCGGGAATTTCCTGCTCTACCAGCGCGCCCAGGTCCTTGACCAATGCGGCTTGCAGCGCCGGGTTTTCGCCGTTCTGCAACATGCCGGCGACGGACCGGGACAGGCGCCGCAGCGTCATGATGTGCGACGTCAGGCGACCGATGGCGACGGCGCCGGCATCAGACGGTTCCGGGCCCAGCGCGCGGACCAGTTCGACGAACAGCCAGAACGACGACAGGAACCGCTCCGGTCCGCTGCGCTCGAACGCGAGTTCGCTGGTGACCTGGTTCCAGCCGTCTCCCTCTTTCCCAAGCAGGGCGGTTTCGGGGATAAAGGCATCCTCGAAGACGACCTCGTTGAAATGGTGTTCGCCGGTCATTGCGATGATCGGGCGGATGGTCAGGCCGGGTGTGTTGTGCAGATCGACCAGGAACTGGCTGACGCCGCCATGGCGGTCCACTGGCCGATCCCCCGCTTGTCCATCCGTTGGGCCGGTCCGGCAGAACAGGATCATGTAGTGCGACTTGTGGGCGAAACTGGTCCACACCTTGGTGCCGGTGACCAGATAGCCGCCCTGGACTTTTGCCGCCTGCGTCCGCACCGAGGCGAGGTCGGACCCGACGTCTGGCTCGCTCATGCCGATGCAGAAGAACGCTTCGCCGGCGGCGATGCGGGGAAGAATCTTCTTCTGCTCGTCGGTGCCGACGCGCAGGATCAGCGGCCCGGACTGGCGGTCGGCGATCCAGTGGAGCGCGACGGGCGCGCCGGCGGCCAGCATTTCCTCCAGCACGACGTAGCGTTCGAGCGAGGATCGCTCATGCCCGCCGAACGCCTTCGGCCAGGTCATGCCGATCCAGCCGTGCCGGCCCATCGCGCGGCTGAATTCGGCATCCATCCCGGTCCAGGATTCGGCGCGCTCCACAGGCTTGCGGCCAGCCAGGGCGGTGCGCAGGAAGTCGCGGACTTCCAGACGCAGGGCTTCCGACTCGGGTGACGGCGGCGGCGGGGCGAAGGTGAAGGCGTTCACCGGCTGGCTCCTGTGGCGGTCGGTGACCAAGCCGGTACCCCGCGTGACCGGACAGGGTCAAGGGAGCCATCGCGCGCCTGGGTTGCGCAGTCACCGTCCGGTGCGTGACCGTTCGGCAGGGCGTGGCGGCGTCCTGTTTCGGCACACGATGCGCCGGAAAGGTCCGCTCGGCGGCATAAGGCGTATGAATGTTCGGCGAAGCATGGCAGAAACGCGCCGAACACCCAGATTTTCCCTCGTATCGCGCGGCATTACCCCCTAAGTGAGCGCCGCACCTTCCAAAAAGCCAGGACCGTATGCACATCCGTAACGTCGCGATCATTGCCCATGTCGATCACGGGAAGACCACCCTCGTGGACAAACTTCTCGGCCAGTCGGGCGCGTTCCGTGAGCATCAGGCCGTGACTGACCGTGCGCTCGACCGCAATGACCTGGAGAAGGAGCGTGGCATCACGATCCTGGCGAAATGTGCCTCGGTGGTGTGGAAAGACACCCGCATCAACATCGTCGACACCCCCGGCCACGCCGATTTCGGCGGCGAGGTGGAGCGGATCCTGAACATGGTGGACGGCGCGATCGTCCTGGTCGATGCCGCCGAGGGCGTGCTGCCGCAGACCAAGTTCGTGGTGGGCAAGGCGCTCGCCCGCGGCATCCACCCGATCGTCGTGGTCAACAAGGTCGACCGTCAGGACGCCCGCCCGGACGAGGTCCACACCGAGATTTTTGATCTGTTCGCCGCTCTGGGCGCTTCGGACTCGCAGTTGGACTTCCCGATGCTCTATGCCTCCGGCCGCAACGGCTGGGCGGACGAGACCCTCGAAGGCCCGCGCAAGGACCTGTCGCCGCTGTTCGACCTGGTGCTGCGTCATGTCCCTGCCCCGACAGTCAAGCCTGACGCGCCGTTCGCCATGGTCGCTTCCATCCTGGAATATGACAACTTCCTGGGCCGCGTGCTGACCGGACGCGTCGAACAGGGCATGGCCAAGCTCAACATGCCGGTGAAGGTGCTGCGCCGCGACGGCTCGGTTGTCGAAACCGGCCGGCTGACAAAACTGCTGTCGTTCCGCGGCCTGGAACGCGTTCCGGTGGACGAGGTCATGGCGGGCGACATCATCGCCGTTGCCGGCCTGTCCGAGGGCACCATCCCGGACACGATCGGCGCCCCGGAACTGCCCGGCCCGCTGGAGGCCATTCCGGTCGATCCCCCCACCCTGGCAATGACCTTCCGGATCAATGATTCGCCGCTTGCCGGCCGCGAGGGCAAGAAAGTCACCTCCCGGCAGATCCGCGAACGGCTGTTTCGCGAGGCCGAGGGCAACGTGGCGATCCGCGTGACCGACTCCAATGAGACCGACGCGTTCGAGGTCGCCGGCCGCGGCGAACTCCAGCTTGGGGTGCTGATCGAGCAGATGCGCCGCGAGGGCTTTGAACTTACCATCGGCCGCCCCCGCGTGCTGACGCAGCGCAATGCCGATACGGGCGAGCGGGAGGAGCCGATGGAGGAAGTGCTCGTCGACGTGGACGAGCCTTACACCGGCGTGGTGGTGGAGAAGCTCAGCCGCCGCAAGGGCGACATGCGCGACATGCGCCCGTCAGGCGGCGGCAAGGTCCGGATGACGTTCAACATCCCCAGCCGCGGGCTGATCGGCTACCATGGGGAATTCCTGACCGATACGCGCGGGACCGGGATCATGAACCGGCTGTTCGCCGGATACGGCCCGTGGAAGGGCCCGATCGAGGGCCGTCGCGCCGGTTCGCTGATCTCCACCGAAGCCGGCGAGGCTGTGCACTATTCTCTTTGGTACATCCAGGAGCGGGGCACGATGTTCGTGAGCCCTGGGGAGAAGGTCTACCAGGGCATGATCCTCGGCGAGCATTCGCGGGAATCGGACCTGGAAGTGAACCCCATCAAGGAGAAGAAGCTGACCAACATCCGAGCCGCCGGCAAGGATGACGCGATGCTGCTGATCCCGCCGCGGAAAATGAGCCTCGAACAGGCGATCGCCTACGTCGAGGACGATGAATTCGTGGAGGTGACGCCCACCGCGATCCGGTTGCGCAAGCGGTACCTCGATCCGAACGAGCGCAAGCGCTTCGAGCGAAAGGTCGACGCTGACGCGGCCGACTGAGACGATCCAACCTTCATGCCTTCGTGGGAAAGGCATGGATGCCGACCTCCGTCGGCATGACCGGGCGGAACGGCCGCAGAGTCGGTGTCATTGAGGGTTAGTCGAGAGGGGCCGGCCTTACCTTTCCCTGGGTCATGGCCGGTCTCCGCATGGATGTGCCGGGAAGCGGAGCCAACGGGCCGCGGCTACGGCCGGCTTACAGTGCGAATCGGCCACCCCGACTACTTCGGCTGATCCGCCTCGAACAGCGCCATCAACTCCTCGGTCGCCTGCTTCTCGTTCTGGATAAGCTGCTTCTCGTCGCGGTAGATCGCGTGACTATCGAGCAGATTCTGCTCATCGTGCTCACGGAAAAAGGCCACAGACCGGGCCGCCTCTTCCGGGGCAATTCCCAGTATGATCAGCGAGTCCTCTGCCAGCTTCAGGCTGGAGTAGAACATCTCCCGGACCAGACCGTCGACGCCCCGATCCATCAGCAGATGCGCATGCCGCCGGTTGCGGGCGCGGGCCATGATCTTCAGTTCGGGGAAATTGCGTTTGGCGACCTCGACGACGCGCAGCACGTCCTCGGGATGGTCGAGTGCCACGACCAGCACCTTCGCCTGCTCCGCCCCCGCCGCCCGCAGCAGGTCGGCGCGGGTGGGATCGCCGAAATAGACCTTGTTGCCGAACCGGCGAACGACATCGACCTGACCGAGGTCACGCTCCAGTGCTGTGAACGCGATCCCCCTCAGGCGCAGCACGCGGCCGACGATCTGACCGAAGCGCCCGAAACCAGCGATGATCACCGGCGCGCTAGCTGCCTCGATGACATCGAAATCCGGCACCGGCTCAGCTTCCAGCCGCGGGATCACGAACCGTTCGGACAGCGCGAACAGCACCGGGGTGGCGGCCATGGAGACCGCCGCGACCAGCGTTGCCATTCCGGCATTGTTCGATGACAGCGCACCGACGGCAACCGCGGCGCCGAACAGCACGAAGCTGAATTCGCTGGCCTGCGGCAGAGCCAGGCTGAAGCGAACTGCCTCGGACAGCCTCTGCCGAGCCGCCAGGGCCAGCATGAAACAGACCGCGGCCTTGGCCAGCAGCAGCGCGGCGGCGGCACCGGCCAGCAGACCGGGATGCGTGCGTGCCAGGCCCAGGTCCACCGACATGCCAACGGAGATGAAGAAGAAGCCCAGCAGCAGGCCCTCGAACGGGGCGATGTCGGCCTGCAACTCGTGGCGGTACTCCGACTCGGACAGCAAAACGCCGGCCATGAATGCACCGAGCGACATGGAGAGTCCGGCGAGGTTCGCGATGTAGGCGGTGCCCGCCACGATCAGCAGTGACGCGGTGGTGAAAAGTTCGGGCGTCCGAGCACCCCCCAGCGTTCGGATCAACGGTGGGACTGCGAACCGCCCACCCACAAGGATGACGGCGACCGCGAAGACACCGCGCGCCACGTCGTGCCAGGGGACGTGGTCGGGCAATGTATGGTCTGCCAGCAAGGGCACGAGGGCGACGAGCGGAATGAACGCCAGATCCTGAAACAGCAGGACCGCGAAGCCGTCCCGCCCCGCTCGGCTTTGCAACAGGTCGGCCTCCGCGAACATCGGCAGCACGATCGCGGTGGACGACATCGCCAGCCCGGCGCCCAGCACGACGGCGCCCGGCCATGCTATGCTAGCCATGTGCGCGAGCATCGCCAGCGCCGCGCCACAGAACGCGACCTGCGACGACCCAAGGGCGAACACCGCACGCCGCATCACCCAGAGGCGCCTCGGTCGCAGCTCCAGCCCGATCAGGAACAGCAGCATGACGACGCCAAGCGAGGCGATGGCGGCAATCTGGTCGAGCTGGCTGACGAGGCCGAGGCCGGAGGGGCCGATCACCACCCCCGCCAGCAGATAGCCCAGCACACTGCCCAGCCCGAAACGCCGGGTGAGCGGCACCGCGATGGTGGCCGCGGCGAGCAGTGCGACGAGGGTCGCCAGCATCAGTAGCCGCGCGCGACGTCGAAGCGGTTGGGCAACGGCCGCCGGTCTCGCCAGGCCCGCAGATTGTCCAGGAAGATATCGAGGCTGCGCGGGTTGTAGGTCGCCGGATCGTCGGCCGAGGTATGCGGGCTGATGATCAGGTTCCGCGTTGACCAGAGGCGGTGGCCTGACGGAATCGGCTCCGGCGTGAACACGTCCAGCACCGCGCCGGAGAGATGTTCCTGGTCAAGCAGGTCGCACAGCGCATCCTGGTCGATCAGTTCGCCGCGGCCGATATTCACGACCCCCGCGTCCGATGGCAGACATTCCAGCCGTCGCCGGGTTATCAGCCCGCGCGTGGCCGCGGTCAACGGACAGGCAAGGACGAGGAACTCCGTGTCCGGCAGCACGTCGTCAAGCGCGCTGGTGGGGACGACGCGCGCGCAGGCCGGATGCGGCGCGGGATGGGCCCGCACGCCCGTCACCCGCATGCCGAACCGCGCCGCATGTTCGGCCGTGGCGCCCCCCAGCGTGCCGAGGCCAACAACCGTCAGATGGCGGCCGTCCAGCACCGATCCCCACAGCTTGCGCCAGGTCCCCTCGCGCTGGTTCGTCACCATGGCCGGGACGCGGTTGGCGAGCATCAGAATAGACATGATCGCGAATTCGCCCGATTTGCCCAAATGGGTGCCGCGGTTGTTCAGCAACGCGACGCCAGGCGGCAGCCAGCCGAAGGGCGCCAGTTTGTCGAGCCCGGCATTGGTCAGGAAGATCAGCTTGAGGTGGGGCGCCGGGCAGGGGAACAGCGCCTTGATGACGCTGGCATCGCAGACCAGAGCCTCGGCCTCGCGCAGGGCCGCGACGAAGTCGGCGGGGGTGACCCCGATGGAGACGTCCTGCCCCGTGCCGATATCCGGGGACCGCGCCACCGCGGCTTCCCACATTTTGCGGGAGAAATCGAACAGCGGGTCGCTGTCGGGGTTCTGCAGGTGAATGCGCATGGTTCGAAGCGTGCCATAGCGTTCGGTTGATGGCGAGCCGGCCTCACCGTGCAGTGATCAGATTCGCTGTAGCGGAGCGCAGGCTTTGGCAAGCCGAGCCTCAGGACGCCCTTCAGTCGGGCGGTGGCGTGTCTTTGAGAGCGTTCAGCAGTTTCACGAGCACCGTGTCTCGCCATGCCTCGATTTGCCCGCTGCTCCGGGAGGCCAGTTCATCAGCCACACCTTGAACGACCTGGCCTTCCAAGGCTGGGTTCAGTCGCGTGGCGCCCAGGTCCTGCCACCAGTCGTCCATCGGCGGGCCAAGATGCTTCAGGAGGTGGCCGATCCCGCCGGCGCCACCTGAGAGATGCAGGTTGAGGAACGGGCCCAGCAAAGCCCAACGCAAGCCGGGACCGTGGGCGATGGCGGTGTCGATATCCGCCACGCTCGCCACACCCGTTTCGACTAGATGGAACGCCTCGCGCCAGAGCGCCGCCTGCAGGCGGTTGGCGACGTGACCTTTCACCTCCTTCCGGATGTGGATCGGCCGTTTGCCGATCGAAGCGTAGAACGCCATCGCCGTCGCTATCGCCTCGGGCGTTGTGTGCTCACCGCCCACGACCTCCACCAGCGGGATCAGGTGGGGCGGGTTGAACGGATGACCGAGCAGCACGCGCCCTGGCAGGCGGCAGGCGGACTGGACCTGACTGATGAGAAGGCCGGAGGAGCTTGATGACAGGACCGTACCGGAGGGCGCCGCCTCATCGAGCTTGCGGAACAGATCGATCTTGAAATCCAGGCGTTCGGGTCCGTTCTCCTGCACGAAGTCGGCTGCCTGCACAGCCTGCTGCACGTCGGTGGTGAACCGCAATCTGTCCGGCGATGCGGACGGCGCCAGTCCGAGTTGTTCGAGCACCGGCCAGTGCTGGGCGACGCTCGTCCTGAGCCGTTCCTCCGCACCGGGAGCCGGGTCCGCCGCGACAACGTCCAGTCCGTGTGCGAGGAAATGGGCCGTCCAGCTTGCCCCGATCACGCCGGTCGCGATGACTGCCACCTGGCGAATGTTTGTTTGTGTCATCCTGGTCCCCTGTTTGCTGACGTGGGTGCTCCGGTCACGGCAGGATAACGTCCGGATGTCCGGGAGTGTACAGCTTCTGCCAGGTCGACTCGCGACGAGCCAGAATGGTCCGTACGTTCAGCGATCCCTTGTCGGTCATTTCACCCGCATCGAGAGACAGAGGCTCTTCCAGGAAACCGGCGCCGGTGATGGTGGCCGAGGATGCGCCGCCGCTTTGCGCGTTGATGGTGCGGAGTGCTTCAGCTGTTTCGGCCGCCAGGGCGTGGCTGCGCAGCTCCGTACGACGTTCGTCCTGAATAATGATCAGCAGTCCGATCGCGTCCTGGTCGGCGCCGACGATGACGACATCACGCGCGATCGTCCGCAGCGCGTCGAGCGCCCGCAAACGCAGGGCGCCGGCGTGCACTTTTGTGCCAGAACTGAGCTTGAAGTCTTCGGCCAGTCGACCGTCAAACCGAAAGCCTGCGCTTGGATCGTCCGGTCGCATCCAGGCAAAGGCATCGCCCGTGTGCAGGAAGCCGTCCGCATCGAACAAAGCTTCCGTTGCCTGGGTATCGCGCCAATACCCCCTTGTGATGTTGGGACCTCGCACGCGAACCTCCAGCTTGCCGTCGTTCGGAACGAGTTTGATCTCGACCCCAGGCAGCGGCACGCCGATGCAGCCGGGCGCTGTGTCGCGGCTGTGAACCGTCACCGCCGCGGGGGATGTCTCGGTCATGCCCCAGGACGATGCCATTGCGATTTGCCGTGGCGCATGCTCGGCGGCGACCGCTTCAAGGCGGCGCCAGATCGCAAGCGGGATTGCGGCAGCGGCATAGAAGATCACGCGCATCTCCTGAAGCCAGATGCGTGCCAATGCCGGTTCCTGTTCCAGCACCGGGGTCAGCAGTTCGTATCCCTTTGGCACGTTCAGGCTGATAGTTGGCGAGACGTCGCGCATGTTGCGTAACGTTCGGCCGAAGTCAGCTTCCGTGGGGCGGCCGTCATCGAGCCACATCGTGCCGCCATGGCGCAGCACCATCCCGAGATTGTGGTTGTTGCCAAAGACATGACTCCATGGAAGCCAGTCCAGCAGGACCGGCGGGGTCCGTCGCAGGAACGGCCACGGCACGGCCATCTGTTCCTGATTGACCGCCATCATCCGGTGGGTGAGGATCACGCCCTTGGGGTGGCCGGTGGAGCCGGAGGTGAACAACAATTTTCCTGGCGCATCAGGATCAACCGCTTCGGCCGCACGCTCGACCTGACCGTCGCCGGTTTCGGTTTCCAGTTCCTTGAGCGAGAGAACCCCTGACACGCCGGTCGGGTCGGTCGCCACCAGCGTGGCACCGGCAATCTCCTCGATGGCAAGGGCTCGGGCAAATGCACTTGCGCGATCGACATAGACAAGGCCGGGTTCCACTTTGCGCAGGATCGCTCGCAACTTCGAGAAATCCTTGCTGAGCAGGCTGTACGGCGCCGATACTGGAACATAGGGCACGCCGACCATCTGCGCGGCCAGGCCGATCATGGCGTGATCGATCGAATTGCCGGACAGAACCATGACAGGCCGGTTTACACTGAGACCCAGGAGCCCAGCGGCGAGGCGCCTTACGCGATCATAGGCGTCCTCGTATGAGACGCCGCGCCAGGCTTCGCCGCTCCGCTCCTGGAGGAAGGACTGGGTCGGTCGTGTGCGCGCCCAGGTTTCCAGATGATGGACGAGCCGTGGTTCGAAGGGAGGGATGACGTCCCGCGAGCGAACGATGGATCCGCCGCCGGGTAACGACTGGATCTCAATGTTCGGTGTTGTAAACAACGTCTCGTTTGTCATGGGAGGTTCCTATCGGGTTTGCGTTTCGCCGCCGCCAACCTTGGCCGAACGTTTCTCCACAAATTCAGCAAGCCTCTCCGCTGCCTCCGGAGCGGTTTGTGCAAGTGCGGCGCAGAGACTTTCCACGAACAAGCCGTCCTCTTCGGACATGTCCTGGATACGGGGCAGCGCATGCAGCACGCTCATGACCGTAAGCGGCGCCACGTCGGCAACCCTGGCGGCGAGTTCGGCGGCCTTCGACAGCGCCTCGCCTTTCGGAACGAGGTAATTGACCAGGCCGGATCGTTCGGCATAGGCGGCGTCGAGCACCCGGCCCGTCAGCATCATATCGGCCATGCGGGAAGCCCCGATCAGCCGGGCAACGTTCACCGACGCGCCGCCGCCGACGTAGATGCCGCGCTGGCCTTCCGGCAGCGCAAAGAAGCTGGTCTCGTCGGCGACCCGAATGTGACAGGCGGCGGCCAGTTCAAGTCCGCCCCCGATAGTGGCGCCGTGCAGCGCGGCGATCGACGGAATCCGCCCGTGCCGGATTGCGAGAAATGCGGCGTGCCATCGGCGGGAATGGTAGAACACCTCGGCCGCCGCGCGCGCCCTATGCTCGGACAAGTCAAGTCCGGCACAGAAGCAGGGACCATGGCCAAAAAAAACGATCGCTCTTGCCTCGGCGGCAGCCCGCGGGACAGACATTTCGATCCCTGACAGCAACGCATCGTTGATCGCGTTGCGCTTGTCCGGCCGGTTCAGTCCGATCCATGCCACGCCA
>Ga0302320_10029938_pt1 | contig 10394 bp, 4 predicted proteins | sample Bog_T0_3_FD_202130 | JGI IMG/M metagenome (GOLD analysis project Ga0302320, IMG submission 202130) | Peat permafrost microbial communities from Stordalen Mire near Abisko, Sweden - Bog_T0_3 | ecosystem: Environmental > Terrestrial > Soil > Wetlands > Peat | place: Sweden: Abisko, Stordalen Mire... | reverse complement strand
AGCGCAACCCCTCCAAGAGCGACTCCAATATCTCCATACCTCAACACAGCACAGATATAGCCCTGCCGGAAATAGCTGTTTGGGTTCCTCTGCCATTTAGAACTGCTGCTGGTTTTACTCCGCCCTTGACATTTTCGGCGCCATCGCTCACGGCGTCGGCGCGCAGGCCAAACCTCTGGAGCATTCCCACTGCTACCTCCCAGTTGGTGGAATTGTCCTCAGCGATCAGAACTCTCCCATAGAGACCCTCCGCTATCTGGCTTTCCGGCCTCCTCCGCTCGGCCTGACTGTCCAGTTCCTGGCTCCGCCCCAGTCGGACTGTGAACCAAAACTCCGATCCCTTGCCCTCGTGGCTTGTGACACCAATTCTCCCGTCCATCATCTCGACGAGTTGCTTCGAAATAGCCAGACCAAGTCCGGTGCCTCCGTACTTCCGCGTGGTCGATACTTCCACCTGGCTGAACTTGTTGAAGAGCAAGCCGAGTTTGTCTTCCGGAATTCCGATGCCCATGTCGCGCACCGAGAAACGGAGAACGCAATCGGATTCTCCTTCTTCCTCAAGCGCGACGCGGAGCGCCACCTCGCCCTTTTCAGTGAACTTGATGGCGTTGCCCGCCAGGTTGGTGAGGATCTGGTGCAGACGTCCTGGGTCGCCGCGAAGCATCGCTGGAACCGCCGGATCGGTAATGCACAACAGCTGAATCCCTTTGCCTTGCGCCTGCGCTGCAAGCGCGGCCGCAAGACTCTCCAACAGGCCCTGAAGCTCGAAATCTACCGCCTCCAGTTCGAGTTTCTTCACCTCGATCTTGGAAAAGTCGAGGATGTCGTCGATCACCCGCATCAGCGATTCGCCACTGACTCGCACGGTTTCGGCATAGCGGCGTTGTTCGGCAGTCAGGTCGGTATCCAGCAAAAGCTCTGTCATGCCGATGACTCCATTCATCGGGGTGCGGATCTCGTGGCTCATGTTGGCCAAGAACTCGCTCTTGGCCTCATTGGCTGCATCTGCCCCCTTGCGGGCGTGGATGAGCTCCATTTCATACCGTTTCCGTTCGGTAATCTCCTCCGCGATCCCGACGATCCGGACCAGTTCCCCGGCCTGGTCGCGAACAGGAGAGGTTCGGCTACAGATCCATTTCTCTTTCCCATCCGGTGTCTCTATGAGGAATTCATTGGCAACAACTTCTCCACGGAGCTGCCTCGCCGCCAATGAACGAGCTTCTGCCTGGTCATCGCGATGGATCGCATCCATCCATGACATTGGATTCCGGGAGAGAGCTTCGAGGGGTACACCCCAAACCTCCTTCGCCGCAGGGCTGACGTACAACAACTCGGCGCCAGTCGCGGAGATAGTAAAGAAAACTTCCCGGACGTTTTCCGCAAGCTGACGAAACTTCTCTTCGCTGGCTTGCAGGGCTTCCACCGCTCGCTTGCGCTCGGTGATGTCTCGAAAGAACCACGCGCGCCGCAGATGACCGCCGCTTTCACTACCCAGACTAGTGGAATAACGTTCGATGGTCCTGCCGTCCCTCAGCTCAATTTCGCAATGGTCGCTTGCAGCCGGATCGCCGTACAGTTCTCGAATCCGCTTCACGAAAGTCTCGGGATCCCGCACACGCTCGAGTACTGCCGACAAGACCACCGGGTGCCGATCTCCGACAAAGGAATCGGGCATATTCTCCGTAATTTCAAGCTGAGGGAACTGCCAGACTTCCTTGAACCTGTTGTTGTGTGACGCGATATGATTGTCTTCGGTCACAACAAGAATCCCGTCGAGTAACACCTCGTGAATCGCGCGAATCAGAGAGTGTTGGAATTGAAGCGATTGCTCAGCCTGCTTGCGTTCGGTGATATTGATATGCTCGACTGCGACTCGGGGCAGCCCATTGCTGGAGAATCGCGTGACCCGGCCCAGAAACCAGCGTTGTGCTTCGGGAGAATGGCACGGATACTCCATCGAGAACTGTTCGCGCTCCCGGGTCAGCACGGCCTGAATACCGTCCCCAAACTTCGCAGCCTCGCTGGCCTCTTCGCCGTTGCTCCCCCTGCATACACCCAGGTAGCTGGCTCCTTCGCCAACGCAAGTTCTCCACGCCTGCGGGTCAACGGCGTCGCCGCAACCCACTGGCCTGTTCGCCTCCCCAAAGTCCTTCCACGCCCGGTTTACAGCGATGATCGTGCCTGTCTCGTCCAGTACGCAGATGTGGGATGAGAGTGCATCGATAGTCGATTGGGCGAACTCGCGGGAGTCCCGCAGGACCCGCTCGGCATGCCTGCGATCGGTAATGTCTTCCGCATGGACCAGATGGCATAACGGGGCTCCGCCTGGGTCCAGTAACACTGCCAGCTTGATGTGCACCCATACTGTATATCCATTCCGGTGAATATGGCGTTTGTCCGCTTCCTCCCATCCGCCCAGGTTCCTGGAGATCTTCCCCTTTGTCCGCAGAGAGGACTCCATGTCGTCGGGGTGGGTCAACTCCGACCAGTGCCTCCTTAGGAGTTCCTGTTCGGAGTATCCGACCATTCGGCAGTACGCCGCATTGACCTGCGTGAATCGACCATCCATCCCTGTCACGAAAATGCCTGAGGGTGCGTGCTCGAAGACCGCGCGGAATTGCTCTTCGCTTCCCTGAAGCTGCTGCTCGGCCTGCCTGCGCTCGGTGATGTCTGAACTGAGACCGACATGGCCGATGTATTCGCCGCTGGACGATAAGCGCGGCTCTGCCTTGGAGGCCAGGAGCCTCCACTGTCCATCAGCCCGTCGGAATCGCGCTTCCGCGCAGAAGTGCGTGTGCTCGCTCAACGCGCGCTGAAACGCCGTGTTACACGCGGGCGCATCGTCCGGATGAATCAGCATCTGCCAACTGCGTCCACTCACTTCTTCGCAACCTATCCCGCTGAACTCCCGAAGCGCCCGGTTGACAAACTCGACCTTGCCCCCTGCGCCGGTTACCCACATCAAGGACGGGCTACTGTCGGCCACGGTCCTGAAGCGCTCTTCGCTCTCGCGAAGTCTTTGCTCTGCCTTCCAGCGTTCCGAGGTATCGCGGAGAGCGGCCGACATAGCCACCACTTCGCCTGCGGCATTCTTGATCGGTGAGCCGGTAACAGAAGCGTGTATTCTCGATCCGTTTTTGCGAAGGCACACACTCTCGTACTGGGAGACAGTGATGCCCTGTGCCTGCTGGCCGATAAAGCACGTCAAATCGTCCATTCGCTCCGGCGCGATCAGCATACACACGTGCTTCCCGATTACCTCTTCAGCGGAATAGCCAAACACGGCTTCCGCCCCGCGGTTCCAGGCGCGGATCAGACCCTCCAAATCTGTGGCCATGGTTGCGTCCTCGGAACACTCCATGATCGCCGCCAGGAACGCCTGTGCGTTCTTGGCCGCACGTTGCTCGGTCGCGTCATGCTTGATGGCGATGTACCCAGTGGTTGCGCCCTTGGAGTCCAGGACTGGAGCGATCCGCATCTCCTCGTCATAGAAAGTTCCGTCCTTGCGGCGGTTGATCACCTCTCCGTGCCAGACTCTCCCGGAGAGGATGGTGCTCCAGAGCTCTTTATAGAATGCCGCGGAATGACGTCCGGATTTGAGGAGCCGCGGGTTTTGCCCCACAGCTTCGTCACCCGAGTATCCGGTCAACGCGGTGAAGGCCGGATTCACATACTCGATCTTGCCGCTTGCATCGGTGATGACGATGCCATCCGCCGCTTGTTCCACGGCTTCAAGAAGACCTTCGCGTTCAACTGCGCACCCCGAAGGACACACACTTCACCTCAATAATTGTGGAATCCCACTCCGCACTTATCGGCCGGCTTCATCGGTCCATAACATCGCCGGCAAGACAAGAGTGTCCGCAATGCAGGTTCTTTACATTCATTTTGATGAAGAAATCTGGAACCATTCATGAACAGGGAGAATTGCGCCGATAGGTAAGTTGGGTCACCGCTCGTCAAAAGTCGCTCACTCGCCTTGAGAGATCGCCCTTTGAGCGATGTCGAAGAATCTGTCCAAATTGCGGAGTGAGACGATCTCACACGTGCGCCCAGAGCCGCGGACGTTCCCGCGACAAGGGAGAACACCATGAAGAGCCTGGTTGCGGAAGACGACGCCACAAACCGAAAACTGCTACAGACTTTCCTTTCCGGCTACGGTAAATGTGACATCGCTGTCGATGGGAAGGAAGCTGTGAATGCGGTCGTGCTCGCACTCCAGAGTCATCATGAATACGACCTCGTCTGCATGGACCTCAGGATGCCTCAGATGGACGGGCAGGAAGCTATCCGGGAAATTCGCAAGCGGGAATTCTCAAGGCGTGCTTCGAAGTCCGCCAAAATTATCGTAACGACTATCCATACCGATACGAACAGCATCACCGGGGCACTCCTGGGCCGGTGCAATGCCTACTTGGTGAAGCCAATCGATACTGCAAAGCTGAAGAAGGAACTCAAAGCCCTGGGCTTGATTCAGTAGCCGGCCAATCGACGTGCCGTTCTGCCGCAGATGAATCCCTGGCTTATGGTGAGCTTGCGAAAGCCGCAAGCGAACTTCCTCCGGGGCCTCCGACGCTGCCCAAGCGCGCCACTTCGCTCCTTGTGAACCTTGTGGCAAAGCTTTCACTTCTGGAATCGCGACCACGGCGAGGCACAAGGCTCGTCGCAAGCGCCTCGTAACACTGGAAGGTCCCAAGCACTACCGTGAGCGTTTTTGAAGACGGCTTGTTCCAGGCAACATCAAACGTCCCAGGCCATTCATTTGTACCGGTAGAGTTTCACGCTTTGGATCGTCGGCCCATCGGCCGCAAATCGCAGACCGCTTCCGGATTGGCTCGTCGCTGCGGCTTCTGCGAGTTTATAGTTCAGAAGCACATCATCCCCGTTCAGCAATCGGCCTGGCATCCATACTCCGTCCGCATAGTGTCCAGCCTGCACCTGCGCCAATCCTGCAACCGGCGGGCCTGGCGTGTTGGGTGAGAACGTGATCTCTGCGTTGCTGGCGGCAATCACGTATTCGTCCGGTCCGGTCGCGATAATCATCGCGTAGGTCGGCGCCGCTTCCGCAGTCGAGAGGGCGACCGCCGTGGACCGTCGATTATGGATCGTGCTGACCGTGATGATGTAATCTCCCACGGCGAGGGCCTGGTTAAGTTCCCCTGCGTTCAGCACCACTGAACCGATCGACCGTGTCCCTTGATGCTTGAGAATCAGCGGCGCGAGCTGCCCCAGTACGTCATAGCCTTTGGCCAGCGGCAGATTCTGAACCTCGACTGGGCCGCTCGATGCTGGGCCGGTAGACGCCGGCATGATGCGTGTCACCTCATCGATTCCAAAGGGCGAGTATCCGATGGCGTCATGCTGTCCGATCGCATAAAACGCGTTGGCCACCCCAGACGCGTCGCCGCGCGACTCCGGCACAAACAGTGGATTACCGTTCTGGTGGAACCGGGCGACCCACTCCGCGAAGTTGGGAAGGTAGATGTCGGGCGCGTTGATATCGATGTCAGGGCCACCTGCACGCCAGATGTCGAGCACTTGCGGCTCCGGGCATCCGCTTGGATAGTCTCCCGGCCCGCGGTCTTCCGGCTGTACGATCCATGTATTCGTAAACACAGGAACGGGATACTCACTCTTTCCCGCCTTCGCCACCTCGTTCATGTAACGCGCGTAGTTCCACGCCATGAATACCTCATCCGCCATTCCACTTCCGAAGACCTCGGTCCAGGTTCCACTGGTCTTGTCGCCGTTCGCATCCCAGATCTTCTTCAACTCCGGACGAAGATTTGTCTTATGGATCTGCAGATAGTCCATCAGTTCCTTTGGCGCCGGCTTGGCAAACGCTTCATTCGCAGCCGCACTTCGGTCGCGCGAATCCCCCAGGACCCCCACTTCGTTCTCAATCTGGATCATGATGACGGTATGCTTCTCTGAATCTACGTCGCGCAGGTGGTGCATGAAGGCCTTATATGCGCTGGAATCGGCTTTCAGATTCTCCTGACTCAGAGTCGAAAGTACTTCGATCGACCTTCCGGAGCCCAATTGCGCTCTGGGAAACCGGTTCTGGTCCGCCTTTACCCAGGCTGGAGCGAAGCTTGACATTCCATTCTTCCAACTACCGAACCAGACAAAAATAACTTTGAGATTCTGCTGCCGCGCTCCAGCCAGCAGATCGTCCACCAGGGCATAGTCGTATCTCCCTTCTTCGGGCTCGAACTGTGCCCAGGACATCCCCGTTAGCACTGCATTCAAGTGCATCTTGGCCAGTCGCGGCCACACCGGCTTCATGTACTCCGTGCTCGAGGACGCCGTATTGGCTAGTTCCCCACCCAGCACTAGAAACGGTTGGCCGTCCACGATCAGTTGCGTAGTAGTACCGTGCTTTTCCAGATGCGCCATGGACTGCGCTCCGGCCGTTGCCGCTATGAAAAACAACATTACGAACATCAGACTTATGCGCTTCATATCTTTCATACTCATTCGTTGCTCCGTTGCCCGCCGGTTTCAGTTGGGAGGTGGATATCAAACGCGCGGACTTACTCAACATCTACCTTCATAATCGGGTCGCCCTCTTTTACATCGAGCGACAATCCAGTGAGATCCACATTTCGCGCATGGTCGAGCTTGAAACCCTTCTTCGCCGTGATCCTGCAGTCCTTGAAGGTGACACCCTGTATCGGACTCCCCAAGAGGCCGTGGATGATGCCGACCGATTCCACATCGCCCGATACGTTGATGATTTTGACATTTCGGACGACCGGCAGCACTGCGGCGGGAGGAGCAATAGGAGGCACCATCCTCCATTCCAGATTGAACTCGAACGCCTGCTTTGTCTCGTGAAGCTTAATGTTGCGATAGGTAATGTTTTCGACGACACCGCCGCGACTGGGTTGCGTCTTGAATCGGATGGGAGCCCAGTTGCCGGAATCGACGGTGCAATTGCGCACCTCTACATCGCGGATGCCGCCAGAGGTCTCACTCCCCATCGCGACCCCGCCATGACCGTAGGCGAAGTGAGAATTTTCAATGATGATGTCCTCAGCCGGCCGGTTCACGCGCAGGCCATCCGCGTCCTTGCCCGACTTGATGGAGATGCAGTCGTCATCGACATCGATATAGACGTTGTTCACGCGTACGTGCTTCGAAGAATCGATGTCGATGCCATCGGAGCTGGGGATGTTATGTTCGGCTGTGATCCGCAGTCCATCCGCGAGAACATCTTCACTGTAGAGGATGAACAAGCACCAGACCGCCTGGTTGTGAAGATTGAGATCGGCGATACGAACTCTCTTCGAATTTTGAATTCCAAGCAGACGTGGACGTCCTCGGCGCATAGGAGGCGGCGTGGAGGGCATCGAAGGCGGTTCGGCGCCGAAGGTCGCGGCTGCCCGGCGATACGGATTTTTCTGGACCCATTCCTCCCCCGATCCATCGATCGTGCCCTCGCCGGAGATATCAAGATCGCTTACACCCTCCGCGTTGACAAAGGCAGAGGTCCAAAGCTCCTCGGTGCCCTCCCATCGCGTCTGGATCAGGGGATAGTCATCGATGTTCGTCGTGCCCTTCAGCACGCCATCCTTTTCCATAAGCAGATTGACTCCCTGCTTCAGGAAGATTGCGCCGCTCAGGAATATCCCCTTTGGAACCACGATCACGCCGCCTGTCTTCGACGATGCGCACTTGTCAATGGCTGACTGAATGGCCTTGGTGTTGACCGTTGTGCCGTCGGGTACGGCGCCAAAGTCGGTGATGAGATAGCGGTGGGACGCTCTCGCATTGGCTGTCGTGGCGGATGCGTTCACGGTAAGAGCCAAGCCTGCTGCCAAGATCATCCATGCTTTCATGTCGCTCCTTCGCTATGTCGTTCAGGGCTTGTTCGGTTCCAGATGGGGCGAGCCGGCCAGACTACTTGGCGCCCTTTCACCCCATGATCCTTCAATTGCCGCGGACACCATCCATCCACTGTGGGCTTAGGGCCTGCCACCTAATTCCGCTGCGCCAGGGGAATTAGATGACGGGCCCTAGTAGGCCACCAACCGAATCGGTCCTTGCAGGCCTGAGACTGGAGGGGTTTCCGGAGCCCGTGGGGTTCCAGCAAGTGTAGTGGCGGACGCGACGGGCGCGTCCGGCCTTGGCCGGCGTGCCGTCGAGGCTGGCGAGTTCGCGGTCGTGGTGGGCGCAGCTGCGGGCGGGGGCGCTCCTGCCGGGCGGCTTGGAGGAGGAGCGTTTACCTCGATCTCCAGACTGTTCAGGCCAGACTTCAGAACCCCCGTGATCTCCCATCGATAGGGCTGCCATGCACGCGCGCCCAATTCCTTCCCGTTGAGCAGAACACGCGCATAGTCGTGGGCATCTGAGATTTCCAGGTAGACATGCTTTTTGGCCGGGATGGATGGCGCAGTGAATTGTTTGCGATACGTTGCAGTCCCTGCAAAGGACGGCGCACCCAGTTCCTCCCAGGACTTCAAAGGCGTTGTGAGCTGCTTGCCATTCAAGTCGAGAGTCCAATCTCCATCCAACTCGGTCAGGTTATCTCCGGATACGAAGGACGGCTCGGCGGGAGCAGCTCCCTTTGGCAACGGCCCCAGGACGACCACTTTTGCTTCGTAGGGCCCAAGTGTCAGGGGAACAAGCACGATGTTCCCTTGTACTGACGTGTCCGCCATGGGATGAATTTCACCCGTCGCTAAGTCCCAAGACTGAGCCTGCCCATGTCCCACCAACGACGCCATACGCGATTCAGTTCGGTCGCTCTCGTTGAAGAAGAAGTACATGTCTCCATCAAGCCAGACGCGATGACTATAGGTGAGTCTTGAGAACTCTGCACTCAGCTTTACGTCTGCGGCGGGAAGCGCCTGGACGACACGCGAGGTAATGTCTCCCGCTGTCTCGACCAGAGTAGCGAAGCTCAGGTCCGGAACCTCGTTGGCGTCCAGGAAGGTCTTATCGACCACCAGGCGTGGCGTCCTGCCGACGAAGATTGCCTTGCCGCCTGCTTTGACATAAGCGCGCAGACGTTCAAGACCTGTGCGCGTAATGACGGTCATCGATGGGAACACAATCGCCTTATAGACCTGGCCGCTCAGGTTCTTGAACCCGCCATCTTCTATTGAGGCGATCGAACTGAGAGACTGCTCGTCGAAGTAATCCCAATCGATCTGATGTTGCAGCAACTGCCATCCCAATTTGGTCGTGCTTCGATCGGCTTCCTGCGCATCCGTACCGCCCAGCCAGATGCTGTTTCCAGGATGGTAGAGACCGATCTGCGCGGCAGGTTGGCCGATCGCCATCAGATATCCACCCCTGTCGGCGTACCACGCGATAAGAGAGGCCTGGGGAGGGATCGCCGGTGGGGCGGTATTCGCTGGCTCAACGGCTCCCCCTCCACGCAGGATTGGGGTTCGGATCTGCAGCGCGTTGACTCCGCGAACCAGTTGATAGTCCATCTGGTACTTTCCATCCACCCCCACGCCGCCCCCTTCTTCCGCCCAAACCTGTGGACGGCCGAAGAGATGCGCCGCCGAAGAGGCCAGCTTTGGAAAGTTGTTATTGATATTCCAAGTCCCGTCCGGCAAATGCACTGCTCCCGGCACAAGTTGGCTGAGGTTATCGATCCCTGGAACCTGCACATAACGGTTGTCGCGGAAATAATCTCCTTCGCTGCGCTCGAGGGCCGTCATCGTTTCTTCATGATTCAGGTGGACAAGATACTCGACGTTATACTTTTTCGCCCAGGTGGCCTGCTCTCCAAAGTACGAACTGCGAAAGATGCTGCTCCAGACATCGTAGTAGTCAGCGCTCGCTCGCTGCGATTGTTCAGTCGGTTGATGCGAAAACCAGATGGGGATATAGGGCGAGAGATCGTAACCCTTTTGTGCTTTAAACTGCTCCAGCAAGGTGGGGGTCCATGGGATACCGCTGCTGTAATCCGGTTCATCGCCGAAGAAGCCCAGGACGATCTTGCCGAACTGGTCCCCGACCGCCTTGCGGTAGGTCTCGTGTACGGTCGACAGGAAGGCGTCCGTAGCCTTGGGGTCCAGATAATCGATGATGGAATAGGTTGCGTCCTTCGCCCGTGTACCGTCTGCCCGGTTGAAGTTCCGCGTCGGCGAACTCAGGTAGACATGACGCACAAACACGACTTGCCATGACATCCGTGGCTCATTCGGCGTCGATCCTTCATTTGGCACGGTCCACTTGAGCTGCAGGTCGGCCGGCTGCTGTATGGGAATGACTTTCTGGACCGTCTGACTCACGTCTGATTCCAGCGCCATGATGGAGAGCGTATCCGAAGGAACCGGCATGGTCAGCGTCTGTCCGGGCGCAACATGCACCTGGATGTCAGCGACGATATCCTGCATGCCGAGTTCCGGGTATCTCTCGCTGATATATCC
>Ga0302320_10029937_pt1 | contig 10394 bp, 8 predicted proteins | sample Bog_T0_3_FD_202130 | JGI IMG/M metagenome (GOLD analysis project Ga0302320, IMG submission 202130) | Peat permafrost microbial communities from Stordalen Mire near Abisko, Sweden - Bog_T0_3 | ecosystem: Environmental > Terrestrial > Soil > Wetlands > Peat | place: Sweden: Abisko, Stordalen Mire... | reverse complement strand
AAGCGCTCTAAGTTGTTGATTTTATTTGGTGGACGCGGTAGGAATCGAACCTACAACCTGTCGGTTAAGAGCCGAATGCTCTGCCAGTTGAGCTACGCGTCCAGAAGATCAGAATGGGCCGTGTTGTGGAGCGCCTGCGCCAGTTGAGCGCAAGCGGAAAACTCCCTGTGACCCTTGAAAAATATAGCATATTCCTCCACCACTCTCCAAAAGCCGGTGCCCAAAACCTTCCCGCCGCGCGCGCTCCATCCCCCCGCCAAAATCACCGCGTGCCCAACACCGCCATCTCTTGCAACCAGGTGCTAGAATGGCGTGTTTCAAAGTCCGGGTCCGCAAACGCCGGCCTGCAGGGCAAGAGAGGCAGGGTCATCGAATGGAAATCAGTCGCCGTTCTGTGCTGAAAACTGGATCGGCCGCAATCGCCCTGGCCTCGCTCGCCAGCCCCTTGGAGGGAGAAACAGTGCCGAACCGCAAAAACCGCATCCACCAATCCGCCGCCCGCTGGTGCTATCAAAAGACCCCGCTAGCCGACCTCTGCGCCTACGCTGCTCAAATCGGTCTCGCCGGCGTCGATCTCCTCCAGCCCGACGAGTGGGACGTCCCGCCCCGCCACGGCCTCATCTGCACCATGGGCTACGCTGATGGCGGCACTATCGCCGACGCCATGAACCGCCCTGAAAATCACGCCGCCATCGAGGCCGGCTTCCGCAAATGCATCCCGCTGGCCGCCAAGGCCGGCGTCCCCAACGTCATCACCTTCTCCGGCGTTCGCCGAGGCATGTCCGATGAAGAAGGCGCCCGCAACACCGTCATCGGCCTCAACCGCGTCAAAAAAATCGCTGAAGACCACGGCGTCACCATCTGCATTGAGCTGCTCAACAGCAAAGTCGACCACCCCGACTACATGTGCGACCACACTGCCTGGGGCGTCCGCGTCGTCGAAGAAGTCAACTCCCCCCGCGTCAAGCTGCTCTACGACATCTACCACATGCAGATTATGGAGGGCGACCTCATCGCCACCATTCGCAAGAACATCGCCTCCATCGGCCACTTCCACACCGGCGGCGTGCCCGGCCGGCACGAGCTCGATCACACCCAGGAAGTCCAGTGGGATGCGGTGATGCGCGCCATCGTGGATACCGGCTACAAAGGCTATGTGGCGCAGGAGTTTGTTCCCTCGCGCGATCCGCTCACCAGCCTCCGCGAAGCCGTTGATCTTTGTGACGTGTAGCCCCCGGCTGGCCGAATCAACTGCTGTGTGCGCGCCATCACAGCTCCTTCGCTTGCTCCTTCTCAACCGCGCGCCGCAGACGTACCATGGGTGCACCAATCCACTGTTCGTGCGGGACCGAAGACACCGGCCTCGCAAGTTGATGAGAGGCGGTATTTCCATGTCGAAATCACGGCGTCAATTCCTCCAGTCCAGCGCGGCGCTTGCGGTAGGCATTGCCAGTGGCGCGGCATCCAAACTCACGGCGGAGCCGCAAGCCCAGGCCGAGAATGCGCCTCCCGCTGCTCCCGACACGGGCCCGCACGTCCAGGTTCCGAAGATGAAGTTTGGCAATGTGGAGATCAGCCGCCTGGTGATGGGCGTCAACCCCATGTACGGGTTTGCTCACTACAACAACAACTTCGGCATGGCCATGCGCGACTGGTATACCCAGGACCAGGTGGTCGAAGTGCTCCACCGGGCCAACAGCTTCGGCATCAACGCATTCAACTTTGTCAATGTGAAACGCTCCCAGGAGGACCTGGCGAGGTTCCAGGCCGAAGGCGGCCACATGCACCTCATCATGCAGATGATGGCCAAGGATGACCCTGTGGCGCTGGTTCGGGATTTGAAGCCGCTGGCGCTGCAACGCCGCGGCGAAGAGATTGACGCCGCGTTCAAGAAGGGCGACCTGTCCGGCGAGCGCGAGTGGTGCAAGCGCGCCCGCGACCTCGGCGTCCTGGTCGGCGTCGGCACCCACAAGCCTGAAGTCATTGAGCTCATCGAGTCGCAGGGCTGGGACGTCGACTTCTACTCCGGCTGCGTCTACAACCGCACCCGCACCCCTGAGGAGTGGCGTCAAGTTCTCGGCGGCCACCTCATGGAGATGCCCAACGACATCTACGTCCAGGACGATCCCGAGCGCATGTACAAAGTCATGCGCCAGACCACCAAAACCTGCTTCGCCTTCAAAATCCTCGCCGCCGGTCGCATCGCCGACGACGGCATCGCCAAGGCCTTCAAAACCGCCTACGCCAGCATCAAGCCCCACGACGCCGTCTACGTCGGCATGTTCCCTCGCTTCAAAGACGAAGTCAAAGAGAACGCCGAAATCGTCCACAGCATTCTCACCTCGGCCTGAGGCCGCGCGCTGAACCGATTGAATTGAGAACGGAATTAGAAGCCGGAGAGAGTCTTAGAAGTTGAACGCCAGCCCCGCCCGAATGCTGCGCCGGTCCTGCGCAAACACCAGCAGCGACCCGTCGCTCAGCACATAAGGCCGGTAGCCCTGCGCCAGCAGGTTGCGCAAATCCAACAGCGCCACCAGCCCGCTGCTGCCATCGCGGCCTAAATGGATCGGCTGGCTCACGTGCAGATTCATGTAGGGCAGGTCGGCGTCTTTCGCAAACGCCGCAATCTGGCTCAGCGTATCTTCCGGCTGCCAGCGGTAGCTGGCCCGCCAGCGTGTCCCCGTGCCCTCCAGCGTCCCCGAGAGCGACAGCGCATACATCTGTGCGTGCCGTGGATGGGCCGCAGTCACCAGCTCCGCGATCGACGCCGGTCCGCTCCCCTGAGGCGCCGCCATCACCAGCGCATTCCCGTTTGCATAGCTCAGCCGAATCTGGTTCCCGCCCGGCAAACGCCGCTCAAACGACGCCATCATGCCGGCAGACGAGTACCCCGGCCCGGCCACACGTTCCAGCCCGCTGCCGTTATCGAGCAAAGCCGGCCCGCTCAGCGCCGCTTCCGCCGCGCCCGAGTCGCCCATCGCTTCCATCACCGGATTGTCGATGTGGTCGGCAAACATCAGCACCGTCACGCCCGACGCATCCGTGCGCCGCTCCCAGCCGATCTCCTGGTGCAGCCCGTGTTCCAGCGCCAGTTGCCCGCTGCGCATGGAGAGCGCTGGCAGCCACCCTCCAGCCTCGCCCTCGCCCGCCTGGCCGCTCATCCCGGTAGCCATGCTGTAGCTGACCGTCGTGTTGCCCTCGCGCCAGCCCACGGTGGCAAAAGGCAGCGCCGCGGCCAACGTGTTCGGCGAGTTGCGCGCAAACCGCGCCAACACCTGGTTCGAGCCCACTTCGGCCTCCACCATGTCGCCCAGGTGCAGCGTCTCCTCGGTGCGAACGGCGGCTTCCTCTAACTCTGCCGCTCCGCCCGCCTCCGTGCCTTCAATCTCCGGGTGAATGGCTACTGCCGCCAGCGACTGAACCGAACCGGCAAACCCCAGATCCTGCCGGAATCCCAGCATCGATTCAATTCCCGCATCCGTCGCGGGGTCAAACTCCACCCGCGCCAGCAATTCTCTACTGTTGCTCGGCGTCTCTTCCACCGTGGCCTGGTAGCGCTCCCCGCTCTCGCCAAACGTGCCTGCCTGCCCGGTCGCCATCAGCCGCGCCTTCAACTTTGGCGCCGTTCCCGTCCCGTCTGATACCACCACCAGCGGACCGTCCTCAAGCCAGCGCAGCAGCGGCCGGTTCGCGGCCGAGCGCAGCGTCCATGTCCAGTCGTCTTGCCGGCTGTTGGCGCCGCGCGGCTCCGCCGGAAGCCACTGCATCACCTCATATAAGGTGTTCAGCGTCAGGTTCACTACCGTAACCGAGCGCACCCGCACATTCTCGCGCAGCGCGGGAAGAAACGACGAGCCCATCGCCTTCACCGCATAACGGCCCGGCGTTACCGGCGTAATCGTGTACCGGCCGCTTGAATTCGTGTAGACGCTTAACAGAACCGTCAGATCCGGCCGCAACAACTGCACCTCGGCCCCGATCTGCGGAATCCCTGCCGAGTCGCGCACTACGCCTGATACCGTTCCTGAGATGGCTCCGTGCGCCGGAGCCGATCCCAGGGCGATCAGTAGGCCGAATACAACGAGATGGACCCTGCGCGTCATCACTTTCAGTCGCCTGTTCAGTCGAGCGGCGCTGCGTCCTCGGCAATCTCCTTCAGTTCTTTCACCCGCACGGACTTCCAGATCTGGCGTCTGGTCGGCCTCTGGCAGGGGGTACACCCTATTCCACGACAAAAGGGGCCGATTGCGCAATCTCTTGTTTTGAGATCGCATCGTTTATTTTAATCGTCACCGTGTACTTGCCCGGCTGCAACCCCGCCATCGGCAGCGTATTTTCCACTGTCATCTGGTCGCTGTGCGTCCCTAGATCCTTTGAATCCAGCTGCTTATCGAGAATCACCGCTCCGCTTGCCGTGTCCGTTATCTGGTAGCTCACCTTGGCATTGTTGCTCTTCGTCGCCTCGTCGATCCCCAGGTTATACACCTGCATCCAGAAGTTCAGACTCTGGTTGCGCTTGAAGTTCACCGGGGTGGCCGCATTGGGCGTCACCCTGGGCCGGATATAGGTGTTCCCAATTACAAAATTGCTGCTGCCGATGTCGCGCGACGATACCAGGTTCATCTTGTCGGCCAGGATCAGCGTCGATGTCGCCAGCTTCTCATCGTGGAAGGTCGGTACCTGGATTCCACGCCCATAAAGCCCGATGTGGTCCGGATTGTTCAGGTCCTTGATGGCAATATCCAGCCGGTACAGGCCGGGCATCAGCGGCAGGGCCTTCCAATAAACCGACTGCTTGTCCAGGCTCTTCTCCAGCAACTCCGCCGGCTGTTCCACCTGGACGGTGTCCTCAAACGTCTGCACCGTCTTGTGGGTCAGCGTGGTCACCTTGCCCAGGATGTTTACCACCCCCTTGGCCACGCCGTCCTTGGTGATAAATGTGATGTCGCGGTTCTTCAACTGCAGCGTGATCGGAACCAGAACCGAGCTCTCCGTCACCTTCACAAAGTCGGTGCGCACGTCAAAGGGGAATACCGGACCATCCAGCAGTTTGTGCTCTGAGATGAAGGCGTCCAGATCTGCGAATTTGATCGGCGGCGGAGCAAACAACTTGGCGGCCATCGAGATGCGGTCAAACTCCTTGCCCTGCTCCGACTTGCTCGCCCTGCCGTTTCCCAGTGTATCAACGCCTGAGCCCTGCCGGTCTTGCCGGTGGGCGCCGCCAAATTGTTCGGCCATCGTGGCGCCGCCCACCGGTACATGCTGCAGCGCATCCTTCTCGCCCTTGTCGATCGTGAAGTGGTAGTCCCCGCACTGGCAGGTGTCTACAAACTCGATTTCCACGTTGTTGCCGATGCCCTCGATGTAGTGGTACGTCCAGACCTCGAAAGGAAAGGTCACCGTGGCGCCGCCGCCCTCGTCCGCCGGCCGGTTATACTCGCCCCCCGACGGGTGCGCATCAATACTGTCCGGCTTGCCGTATTCAATGTAGATCTGGCCCCGGTCCGTCCTCCAACCCGGCTTACCGGCGGCAAAATGCTCGTTGGCGTAGGCGATGCGCCGGTAGTGCTCTTCCCGGAACTCGTTCTCCGGCGAATCCGGATCGGGGTTGCGGCGCAGCCAGAACTGCTCGATAAACGCGTCCCGCTCCTCGTCGTTGCTCAGGGTCTTGAAGGCCTTGGTCTCTTCATCGGTGATGATGTAGGCCACGTCCTGCGTCAGCCAGGTCTTGTACGCGCCCTTCAACTCCTGGCGCACCGCCTTCTGCGCGGCAAACTTCTCCTTGTCTGAGCGCTCGCGCTTCAGCGGGTCAGGTTCCTGATCCTGACCGGATGACGGTTGCGCCTGGCTCTGGCCGGCTGCCGGCGGGGCGGCCGGTTCCTGAGCCAGAACACCTGCCACGGGAAACATCACCAAGCCGCAACCGAGTGCGGCAAAAAGAAAACTGCGACCTTTAAGCATCATTGCCTTGAAAACTCCTGCGATTCTCTATTCTACGGGTCCGAATGGGGCTGGGCAAGATTCCGTAGGGAGTTTGCACCCCTCGTTGGACGCGCGCCCCGCCGCAAAGTCACCGCGCTACCCCCCAGCCGCTCGGCAATCGCTTTCTCCATCCGGTTTTTGAGACCGCCAGACCCCCTGCGCCGTCAAAGAAACAAGCGCATTGCAAGTTCGCGCCTCTGGCGCATCGTTTTAGCCAGGCGCTTGCCAACCGGCGCGCGGTCGGGCTTGTGCCCACTGCGCAAAACCCAGGCCGGAGACCGCCCAGGGGGCGCATCCGGAAGCCTCCGCAAACTTTCTCTGCGGCATCCTGGAACCGCTCACGCTGCATTTGCGTAAACTGGAGTCAGGGAATACCGGAGCACTTTAACACTATGAAAAAGATACTCATGATCGTTCTTGCCGTCGTGGTTGCTGCGGGGCTGATAGCCTTTTTCATCTACAGGCAGCAGTCCAGCTACACCAAGGTCCTGACCGCCAAAATCGCGCGGCAAGATCTGGCCACGGTCGTGAGCGGTACCGGCCAGATCAAGCCCAAGACCTATGCCAACCTCGGCGCAACCTCCATGGGCCGCATCACCCACCTCGTCGTCCGTGAGGGTGACTTGGTCAAAAAGGGCCAGATCGTTGCCACCGTCGAGCATGTGCAGCAGGAGGCCAGCGTCAGCGGCCAGCAGGCTGCCATCGCCGCCGCCAAAACTGACATTGCCTCCTATATCGCGGCTGAAAAAACCGCCGAGGCCAACGTCGAGCACGCCAGGGCCGACCTGGAACAGAAAAAACTCGACTGGGACCGCGCCCAGGGCCTCTATAAGGAAGGCATCCTCGCCAAGCAGGACTACGACGCCAAAAAGGCCGCCTACGACACCGATGTCGCCTCCGTCGATCAGGCCATCGCCCAGGTCAACCAGGCCAAGGCTCAAACCGCCTCTGCCCGCGGACACCTCGCCACCCAGGAGGCCATGCTCCGCTCTGACCAGAACATGCTCGACCTCACCCAGGCCGTCGCGCCCTTTGACGGTATCGTCACCGACGTCCCCGTCCGCGAAGGCGAAACCGTGGTCGAAGGCATTCAGAACACCCTCGGTTCCACATTCCTCACCCTGGCCGACATGAGCGTCGTCACCGCCGAGGTCAAGGTCGACGAGACTGACATCGTCAACATCCGCATCGGCCAGCCCGCTGACGTCACCGTCGACGCCCTGCCCGGAAAAGTCTTCAAAGGCCACGTCACCCTCGTCGGCGACCAGGCCATCCTCCGCTCCACCGGCATTGCCACCTCCCAATCCACCACCGGCACTGAAGAAGCCAAGGACTTCAAGGTGGTCGTCACCCTTGACCAGCCTTCCGACGATCTGCGCCCCGGCCTCAGCTCCACCGCCAAAATCACCACCGCCCACAAAGCCAACGTCCTCGCCCTCCCCATCCAGGCCCTCACCATGCACGACCCTGAGGCCGACAAGCTCAAGGGAGGCGTCCAGGCCGCCTCTTCATCCCCGGCCACCAAGAGCACCCCCGTTCAGGGCGTCTTTGTCCTCAATAAAGACAAGTCCGGCAAGCTCCGCGCAAAGTTCGTTCCCGTCACCACCGGCATCACCGGCGCAACCGATATTGAGGTGCTCACCGGCCTCACCGAAGGCGATGAAATCGTCACCGGCCCCTACAAAACCCTGCGCGCCCTCAAAGACGGCTCGCTGGTCAAGCGCGACACCCTCAAAGTCGTCCTCCCAACCGGTGGTTCCTAGACCGGCAGCCTGAAATAGCCGGGGATACCAAAACACCCAAACGCCGCAAACGAATCGAACCGTCATCGACTTCGGACCAAAGGAAACCAATCGGATGGCTCTCTTGGACACCAGCACCGGCAACCTCGTGCAACCGGCCGCCCGGCCCACCGGCAACGTCATCGTCGTCGAGGACCTCTGGCGCACCTACGATATGGGCTCTGAGCAGCAGGTCCAGGCCCTGCGCGGCATCACCATGAGCATCAAGCACAACGAGTACGTCGCCATCATGGGCCCCTCCGGCTCCGGCAAGTCCACCCTGATGAACCTCATCGGCTGCCTCGACACCCCTTCCAAGGGCAAGTACTGGCTCAACGGCCAGCTCGTCAGCGAGCTCGACGACGACCAGCTCGCCCGCATCCGCAACAAGGAAATCGGTTTCGTCTTCCAGACCTTCAACCTGCTGGCCCGCGCCACCTCGCTCCACAACGTCGAGCTGCCCCTCATCTACAACGGCACCCCCGCCGCCCAGCGCATCCTGCGCGCCAAGGAGTCGCTCAAAAACGTTGGCCTCGAGTCCCGCATGTACCACAAGCCCAACGAGCTCTCCGGCGGTCAACGCCAGCGCGTCGCCGTTGCCCGCGCCCTCGTCAACTCGCCCTCTATCATCCTCGCCGACGAGCCCACCGGAAACCTCGACTCCAAAACCGGCCTCGAAATCATGGCCCTCTTTGACACCCTCCACGCCAACGGCAACACCATCGTCCTCGTCACCCACGAGCCCGACATCGCCGAGTACGCCCATCGCGTAATCCACATCCGCGACGGCGAAATCTTCTCCGACGAGCCCTCCAGGCGCTTCCGCTAACCTGCTCGCCCCACAGCAACATACCCCGAATCCGCAATGCACCCGAACCGCAGAGAATCCACTCCTCTGCGGTTCATGTTTTTCCCCTCCCCGCCGATGAAGCCACTGTTGGCCCGGTAAGTCTGCCGCGGGCCGCGGAGGCGAGGCACGTTGAGACCCATGCAGAGCGCCAGCCACTTCCAGTCCCAGCCTTCTGCCTTCTCGCTCTCGCTCGTCGAGCCCGAGTCGCCCCAGCTTGTCCCCGTCGTCGGCGTCAGCGCCGCTTGGCGCAAGCTCCTCATGCAGGCTGAGATGGCCGCCCCCCACCTCCAGGTCGCCGCCATCGAGGGCGAACCCGGAATCGGCAAACACACCCTCGCCCGATTCATCTTCAGCCGCTCCCCGCTCGCCGGCTCCAGCTTCCAGCGCCGCGACGCCCGCGAGTGGCTCGTCACTGACGCCGACCCCTCCACCCTCGCCGGCTTCACCTATCTTGACCGCGTTGACCTGCTCGCCCCTCCCGGACAGGGACTGCTCCTCGGCGTCCTGCGCAATCTCCAGGACCGCGCCCCCGGCCGCGCCGTCGTCCTCGCCTCATCGCAAGCCTCGCTGCGCCAGATGGCCGGCCAGGGCCTGCTCATGCCCGACCTCGCCTTCCGCCTTACCGCCGTCCGCTTCGCCATTCCTCCGCTGCGCCAGCGCCGCGAAGACATCTCCCTCCTCGCCCAATCCCTGCTTGACCGCCTCTGCGCCCGCTATCAGCACCGCCCCGTCGTCCTCGGCCCCGGAACCCTCGCCCGCCTCCTCCAGCACAGTTGGCCCGGCAACGTTCGCGAACTCGCCAGCGTCCTTGAGGCCGCCCTCCTTGAAGCCGAGAACGGCATCATCCGCCCCGACGACCTGCCCTTGCCCACCAGCCTCGCCAGCCACACCAGCTCCACCGGTTTCGATACCCTCCAGCAGGTCCACCCTGCCGTCCTCCCCGAGAACCTCGCCCTCGACTCCGTCGTCCGCCACCACGTCCAATACGTCCTCGACCTCAACCGCGGCAACAAGCTCCGCGCCGCCCGCCAGCTCGGCATCAGCCGATCCACCCTCTACCGCATCCTCGGCAACGAAGGCATCCTCGCGCTCTAAATCAGCGCCTCCACCCCGGGAAGCCCAACAAGCCCCCCGGGGTACCCCATTCCCTACTCCCTACTCCCTGCGTCCCTAGTCCCTGCGTCCCTCGCCCCCTCCCTGATACGGCGGCTCCGCCCCCAACTGCTGTGCATAGCTCATCAACCGCGGCTTCTTCCTCACCGCAGCCCGCGGCTTCTTCCGGCTCGCCCACTCCATCAGCGTCTTGGCGCTCGGCAAATCTCCGGTCTTCGCCCTCTTCGCCAGCAGATCGGTAAGCACCTTTGAGATCTTCCATATCCGCTGGTCCGCTGCCTGCCGCAGCCGCTCCGCGCCATCCCGCTCGGCCCCGCAGCTCCTCACCCGTTTCCGTTTCGCCTCTTCCTTCGCAGCCTCTCTGGCTGTCCCGCCCGCCTTCTCCGGCTCCTCAACCACCGTCAACGTCGTCTTCGCTTGCGCCATCGTTCCGCCATTCCCGGCCAGCGCTCCACGTGCCTCCGCGCCCGCTGGAAAGCAGTTCCCGGCAGTCCCCCATCGGAACCGCCCTTCATAGAATTCTCCTGTATGAATTCGTTACGCTCTGTCTCCCTGCGCCCGCGCGCCGCGGAGATGGCCTCTAGAAGATTAGGAAGGCTACTCCCGCCCTCCGCTCTGCTCAACTTTCCCTTTTCTGAAACCAGCATAACGTAATCCAGACAAAATTC
>Ga0302320_10029935_pt1 | contig 10395 bp, 9 predicted proteins | sample Bog_T0_3_FD_202130 | JGI IMG/M metagenome (GOLD analysis project Ga0302320, IMG submission 202130) | Peat permafrost microbial communities from Stordalen Mire near Abisko, Sweden - Bog_T0_3 | ecosystem: Environmental > Terrestrial > Soil > Wetlands > Peat | place: Sweden: Abisko, Stordalen Mire... | reverse complement strand
AGCTCGTCCGGCGTAGACAAATCCGTTTTCGTTACGCATTCTGGGCCATTCGCCCGGCGAAAGAGTTTTGAGCTGAACCAGTCGTCGAGCGACTGCTGGCTGCGGCGGTCGGCCTCGATCGCCTCCTCGGCCTCGGTCTCTTCGATCAGTGTTTCGGCCTGGCGGCGCTCGACGCGTTTCAACAGAAAAGCCTGGCGCAGATTCATGACTTCCAGTTGCTTGGCTCCGATTCTCGGCTCCAGCACGGCGACCAACCGGTCTACCGAGCGCGCCTCTTCCAGCCCGGCCAGCCGGTCCGATAACTGACCCGTATGAGCGCTGGCCTGAACCAGCCTCCTGCCCAGCCGCTCGCGCTCGGTCGTCACTACCAGCGCGTGCTCCAGGCGATTCAGTTCTCCCTGCGCCGATTCGAGCGCCTGCCGGCTCTGCTCTTCTTCAAGGTCGCGAATTCGCAACAGGCGTCGCAAGCCGCGCGAAACTGCCATGATTTATATCTCCCCGGCCAGCTTCGCCAGCCTCTGCACACAATCGCCAAACTTGACCTGCTCGCGCGAATCCTGGGTCATAAAGGTCCGCATCGCTGCGCGCGCGCGCAAGGCGCGATCGAGATCGGGGTCGGAACCCGGCTTATAGGCCCCGATGCGAACCAGGTCTTCGCTTCTGGCGTAGACGGCCAGCAGTTTGCGCATCAGCGCAGCGTGCTCGCGATGCTGGGGCTGGGTGACGGCGGGCATCAAACGGCTGATCGAGTCTAATAATTCGATGGGCGGATACCAGCCCTCAGCGGCCATTGCTCTTGAAAGCACAACGTGACCGTCGAGCAGCGAACGGACGGCATCGACCAGCGGATCCTGCTGATCGTCGCCCTCCATCAGCACTGTATAAAAAGCCGTGATCGAACCGACCTGGAATTGTCCAGTGCGCTCGACCAGCCGGGCCAGACGCGTAAAAACCGAAGGCGTATAGCCCTTATTCGTCGGCGGCTCCCCGGCAGCCAGGCCGATCTCACGGGCGGCCATCGCGAAGCGCGTCAAGGAATCGAGAACCAGCAAAACATGCTTGCCCTGCGCCGCAAAATATTCGGCAATCGTGGTCGCGGCCAAGGCAGCGCGCATCCGTTTTAGCGGCGATTCGTCGGAGGTTGAAACAACGACCACCGAGCGGGCGCGGCCGGCCACGCCGAGCGAGTCGTCAAGAAATTCGTTGACCTCGCGGCCGCGTTCGCCGACCAGTCCGACGACCGTCACATCGGCTTCGGTATTGCGGGTCATGATGCCGATCAGCGTGCTCTTGCCGACGCCCGAGCCGCCAAAGATGCCGACGCGCTGCCCACGGCCTACCGTCAAGAGTGCATCTAAAACACGGACCCCGGTCCCGAGCGGCGTGCGGATCGGCACGCGGTCCAGGGGCGGCCGCACAACACCTTCGAGCGGAAGCCGGGTCGATACCGCCGGCCGGCGGCCTTCGTCGATCGGTTCGCCGAGCGCATTCAGAACCCTGCCCATCAGCGCCGGTCCAACCTCGATTTCGGGACTCGTGCCAGTCGCTTCGACGCGGTTTCCATAGCGAATTCCTTCGGTTGTTTCGACCGGCATCGATAAAACATTGGAGCCGCGAAAGCCGATGACTTCGGCCAGATGCGGACGGCCAAACTGATCCTCGATCTCGCAGCATTCGCCGACCGAGGCCAGGGGGCCGGAAGATTCAATCGTCTGTCCGACCGACTCAAGCACCTGTCCCCGCCAGCGCCAGGGCTGCCCGCGATCCAGTCGCGCAAAATAGCGATCCAAAAGCTCTGTCATCGGCGTCCCTCCCGGTTGCCTGCGGCCAGCTCCGCGCTGTCCGCGCCCGCGTCGCCGGAGCGGGCTTTCGCGGCCTTTGCGCCGCCGGCACGATCGAAGAATCCCCGCTCGATTTCGCCGAGTTGGGCGCGAATTCCAAGGTCGACCGAGCCCATTTCCGTCTCGATTACGCAATCGCCGAGCCGCATCCCGTCGCCGGCGGTCACTGTCGGTTTCACGGCCAGATTGGGCAATAGGGAAATCGCTTCGGTCCACAATTCGAGTTCAAGATCGGGCACGCGCAGCTTGACCTGGGTCGTACCGGCCAATTGGCCCAAGGCCACGCGAACAGCTCCGGTCAACAGCAGCGGGTCCATCTGCGCCTCGCGCCGCAGGATGCGTGCGGCCACGGCCAATGCGAGTTTCACGACCTCCTGCTCGACGAGTTGCAGATAGCGGTCCCGCTCCTGGGTAAAACTCTCAATCAATTTGGCGGCCTGGCGGGAGCGTTCGGCCTCCGCGGCAGTTTGTGAAGCGGCATGGGCATCGCGCTCCGCCTGCCTGCCCTCTGCCAATCCGCGTTCCCGGCCCGCTTCGAACGAGCGCCGCGTCTCTTCAGTCAGCTTTTGCTCGAACTGCGTATGCAGGGCGGGATCGGTGGCGGGTTTCGTCTCATGTGGCGCGGATTCCACCTCGGCGTTGTCGTCCGGGCCCCAGCCATCCCAGGCTGGCGACGACGAATCGGGACCGGCCGGATAGCGGAAGGCCTCGATGCGAGGCGCGATGCGAGGGAAAGCCGGTTTGTGCGTTGCCGATCCTGCCTGTGCCAAAGAAAGCCCTCCGTTACGCCAGCATTTCGTCGCCGGTTTCGAGTTTCAGGACCACCTTGCCCTCGGACTCGAGCCTGCGCGCCAGGTTGAGAATCTCCTGCTGGGCCTGCGCCACCTCGCGCGAACGGACCGGTCCCAACACTTCCATATCTTCCTTGAGCATTTCGACAGCGCGCGAACTCATGGCCTTGAAGATCTGCGCACGCAACTCGTCTTTTGCGCCGCGCAGGGCCAGCGCCAGTTGCCGTTTATCGACGCCCGAAACAATCTCGCGAATCGTCGCCGGCGGCACGGTTACGAGATCTTCAAATGTAAACATCAGGTTGCGAATCGACAGAGCCAACTCTGGCTGCCCATCTTCAATTGTCTCGAGGATCTTCTTCGATTCCTCAGCGTTCAGCCGGTTCAACAGATCGGCGACGGCCTTGAAGCCTGAATAACTCTTGCGCACCGTGTCGCCGACATTTTCGAGACGCCGGTGCAGAATATGCGCGACCTTTTGCGCCATTTCGGGCGAGAACTGGCGCATCTCGGCCAGCCGCTGGATCGACAAGACTTTATGATCTTCGCTGAGATTATCGAGCACCAAAGATGCCCGGCGCGGGTCGAGGTGAGCCAGCACCAGAGCGATGGTCTGCGGATGCTCGCTGTCGAGCAGTTTGCCGAGCTGCTGCGGATCGGTCCGTTGCAGCTTGGCCAGATTTCCCTGGGCTGCTTCCTGCGAACGGCGCACCAGGGCCAGCAGATCGTCGGCTCGTTCCTTGCCAAAGGTCTCGATCAGCAGGCGGCTGGCGTAGTCCAGGCCGCCATGGGTCATGAAGTTCTGCGTCTCGAGCAGTTCCCAGAACTCCTCGAGAATTTCCGATGACATCTCCGGCGTAATGCCGCGCAGATCGGCCAGTTCCTCGGTCAACCGCTGCACATCGGCTTCAGGCAGGGCGCGCAAGATCTCTTTGGCCAGCTCTTCGCCGACGGCGACCAGCAAGACGGCCGCCTTGCGCAGCCCGCTCATGTTCGCTGTCGTCCGGTGCCGTGTTCCGCTGCTGCTGTCCTGATCCGCCAAGGCCCTGTTCCTTTCCTCGATAGCGCCACATGTTTCTCAGTCTGCAACGCTGTGACTCTCAAACCATGCTGCTCGCTCGTCGTCCGCTTGCCCCGCCCTGCCTCAGTCGGAGTGAATCCAGCTCTGCAACAGCCGCGAACTTTGCGTCGGTTCGCGCTTCAGATGGCCGGTTACCTGATCGAAGATCTCCTGCATCCGGACCCGCTCGGGATCGACCTCGACCGGCTCGGGGGCGCGCAGTGCCGGCGTTGCCGGGACCACCGCACCCGGCAATTCTTTTACGTCTCCCTTTGCCGCGCTTTTGGCTTCTTTCTTGGCCGGCGCGGGCTTGGTCCGCTTCAGTGCCGGCCGAACTCCAAAGGCCACCACGATCAGAATGCAAATCAGCAGCGCGACATATTTGACGACCGTCGGCGATTGTTCGGCCGTGGCCAGCAGTTGCTCGGGCAGCGGAACAGCCTGCTGCAAACGGTTGTCGTCGAAGGCCAGATCTTCTACCTGCACCACGTCGCCGCGCGTCGTGTCGAAGCCGACCGCGGCCTGGGCCAGGGCCGTCAGGTTGCGCAACTCATCGGCCGAACGCGGCTGCCATTGCGCCGCCCGGCCCTTGGTCGCTGCCTGGGCCAACCTGTCATTGACGACAATCGCCGCCGTCAGCCGCCGCAGTTTTCCGGGATTTTCGACCATGTGCTTAACGGTCTTCGAGGCGGCGTAGGTCCCGGATTCGCTTTTGGCTGTCTGCGGCGCTGAATTTTGCTGCGGATAAACCGGCAAGGCCTGCGAATTGGGCGCGTTCGAGGCCGTGCCCGGAACTCCGGCCGCAATCGGCTGCGAGCCCATCGTCTGCTCGGTGCGCTGCATCGAGAGCGTGACGGTCTGATCCGGATCGTAGTTTTCCTGCGTCTCTTCGGTGGCCGCCGGGTCGTAATCGAGCGTCACGGAAGCGCGCACATTGCCCGCGCCCGTGACCGGTTCAAGCGTGGTAATCAGCTTCTGTTCAAGAGCTTCTTCGGCGGTCAAACGCAGCGCGTCGGCCGTCTTCGGACCGAGCGGCAAGTGGCCGGCGGCATCGACCAGAACGACGCGGTCGGGCGTCAATCCATCGACGGCCGACGAAACCAGATTGCGAATCGCGTCCGGCTCCCCATCAGCCAACGAACGATGGCGCAGCTTCAACACAACCGAAGCCTTGGCCGGCCGCTCCTGATCGCGGAACAGCGAGTCGTGAGGCATGACAAGGTGGACACGCGCCGATTCAACATCGGAGAGCGAGCCGACGGTATGTTCCAACTCGCCTTCCAAAGCGCGCTGATAGTTGACCTGTTCGTCGAACTCCGAGCCGACCCAGTTGGGTTTGTCGAAGATTTCAAAACCCAGCCGTCCGCTCTTCAATCCCTTGGCCGCCGTCAACAGGCGCGCCTTGTCGAGCTGGGGCGCGGGAACCTGAATACCGGCTCCGCCATCGGTGGGACGGAATGGAATCTGTGCCTGCGTTAAGATCTGTCCCATCTGGCGCGCGTCTTCCGGATCGAGATCGGCATAAAGCGTCCGCCAGTCAGTCCGCAGCCCGTACCACAGCAAGCCGCCGATCAGTGCCACCAACAGCACTCCGGCGACCATCGCCCAGCCGCGCTGCGCCGGACGCATCGCCGCCCAGCCAACCCGCAGCCGTCCCCAAAGTCCGGCCAGTTTATCGGTCAACTGGGGCTGCCCGGGTGTTACGGGCGTGCTCTTTTCCAACTGTGTTCCGGTAGCCATGATCTCTCTGTCCCGCCCAACTTATGCACGATTGTTCTGTCTCTACCGCCAGCTTCCGCCAAATCAAATCGGCGTCCTGACTCGCCAGCGTCCTAAAACTGCATCCCGATAACTTGCTGATAGGCTTGAACCGCCTTGTTGCGCACGGCCAGTGCCAACTCGAAGCTCATGCTGGCTTTTTCGGTAGCGATCATCGCCTGGTGAACATCGACGCCCGAGCCGGTCATCAGTCCGCTGACCGCAGCGTGGGCCGACTCTTCGAGTTGGTTGACCTGGCCGACGGCATCGGTCAATAGGTCAGAAAACGGCGAGGCCGGCGCGCTCTGGCCGCTGGTCAAAGGCGAAACCGGCGCCCCGTTCAATCCCGCGATTCCGGGTAACGTCTGGGTTGCTGCTGCGGCCATCGAATTGATTGCGGTTATCATGATTTCTCCCTACGGCCTTTTCTCGGTCCCGGCTCGATTTCCGACTGCATCTTTCGTTTTCCTGCTTGCGAATTACGACTTGGCAATCTCCAAAGCCGAGGTGATCATGCTCTTTTCAGCCTGAACGGCAGAGCTATTCAGACCATAAGCACGCGTTGCCCCCATCAGGTCAACCATCTCTGTGAGAGGGTTAATGTCCGGGTAGGACACATATCCATCCGGTCCGGCATCGGGATGTCCCGGGTCATAGCGCTTCAGTGGTGGCGAGGGGTCTTCGACAACGCCGGCAATCTGGACGCCGGGCGCGGTCGGCTGCGTTCCGCTCATGTGAAGCGACGACAAGGGCGTCAACAGCGGCAATAGCGGCGGCGGCGCGCTTCCGGTCGAACTCGATATTTCCGTGCCATCGGCTCCGGCAGTCATCGCGCTCGATGCCGTCGAACCCCCAAGAGCCGATCCGAAGGCGGCGTTTCCCGATGCGGCGTTCAAGGTGTTGGCAAAGGCCGGGTCGCCGGGATTGGCCGAGAAGATCACATGCTGGCGATGATACGGTCCGCCGGTCGGAGTGCGCGTCGTCTCGGCGTTCGCCATATTGGCGGCGACAACTTCGGCGCGCATCCGCTCGGCCTGCATCGCTCCTCCCGAGGTTTCGATCATTCCAAACAGGTTCATTGCTCCCTCGCTCACTTCCCCTTAGCGGACAACCTTGCCGTGCCGCTACTTGTCGGCATGAATCGCATCCATAATGCGCTGATTTTCCTGGCGCAGCAGCGTCACGCCGGTCTTGAACTTCAGTTGCGCCTCGGCCATGTTCAGCCCCTCGCGATCCATCGAAACATTGTTGCCATCGGGGCGCGCGATCAGCCCATCGACGGATTTCAGATGGACCGGTGTCGGCTCCGCGCCCTGGTCCACGCCAGCCATCGCCGTGCGCATCTCGGATTCGAAGTCCATGCCGACAGCCTTATATCCAGGCGTATCGATGTTGGCCATGTTGGCCGCCGTCAGCTTGACCTCGCTCGTGGCCAGATCCATGTAGCGGGCCAACTGGTCGCCGAGCCGGGTTTCAACTTGCATCTCCATCCGATTCCTCCTTCCCTTGAATTCCGCCGGCGAGCCGTCGCAAGTCGACCGGAACCCTTAGTTGATCGAAAGTCCGAAATCGATCTCGCGGGCCGTCATCACGGCTTCGTCGCCGGACAGGATCGCGCCCCGCTCGAGTACATGTTCCAGTTCGCGAACATTGCCCGGCCAGTCATGCAGTGAGAGCTTGGCCAGCGCCGTCGGGTCGACCCGCTTGACGGGATTATCGCGGCCCATCTGGGCCAGAAAGTGATTGACCAGAAGCGGGAGGTCTTCGGTGTGTTCGGCCAAAGCCGGCGTGCGAATGAGAAAGACCGCCAGGCGGTAGTAAAGATCGGCCCGGAAAGCGCCGCTCTGGGCCTGCTGGGACAGCGCCTGATGGGTCGCGGCCACAATCCGCACATCGACCTTCGAGGTGTCGTTCTCGCCGACGCGCTGCAACTCACCGCACTCGACAAAGCGCAGCAGCTTGGCTTGCAGCGCCAGCGGCATCTCGCCGATCTCATCCAAAAACAGTGTCCCGCCATCGGCGGCTTCGATGCGTCCTACGCGGCTTTGTACCGCTCCGGTAAAAGCTCCGCGTGTATGACCGAAGAGTTCCGCTTCGAGCAGCGCTTCAGGAATCGCCGCGCAGTTGATCGCGACAAACGGCTTGCGGCTGCGGGAAGAGAGCCGGTGCAAAGCCTCGGCGACCAGTTCCTTGCCCGATCCCGTCGGTCCTTCAATCAAGACCGGTGTCATGCGCGAGGCAACCAGGCGAATCCGGCGGCTGACTTCCAACATGCAGGGGGCCAAGCCGATCAGTTCCGGCAACCGCTCGCTCGCAGCAGTTTCACTCATAGGGGCCGCAACCGGCGCTAGGGCGCGCGGTCCGCTGTTGGCAATTGGGTTCGACGCAGGGTGTGGGGTCGGATGTGGGTTGGAAGTCACCGAAAACCGGCTGCTCGACGTCTCCGTTGTAGCTACGGCGTCGGTACGACCTGACCAGGTCGGCATGGCTTCGGCTGGCATCTTCGGCTTGCTCAGCGCCGGGGCCGCGTTCCAGATCGCTGTATCGTTGTCTTGCGTTTTCCGCAGGGCGTATAGCAGTTCCTGGCGATAAGGTCCGCGCGGGCTCTCCTGCTCAATCGATCCCGTCGCCGTCACCAGATCCACCTCGGGAAAGTGGCCGCGGAAATCCTTCAAAAATTCAGCCAGATCGAGGTCCGGCAGCCAGGAGTCGACAATGATGGCCTCGGGAGTACAAGATTCGGCTGCTGCCCACGCATCAGCGCCGCCTTCGGCCTCCGTCACCTGCCAACGCAGCCCGGTAAGAGTTTCAGAAAGCCGCTGGCGGAAGCTGCAATCGGCGCTCGCGACCAGTGCTGTGCGCTGGCGAGGACGGCTGGAAAGAGGAAGCGCGGAAACGGGTACAGTCACCATGAAAATTCTCCTAAATCGAACGGTTGGAAAGTGCCAATAAGAAGATCAGAAAATCAATGCGCGTCAATCGACGGGTTGCTGACCGCGACAGGCGATGCAAGCCCGGTTACCGGCAAAACCGGCAATGCGGAAATCGTCGGCACCGCCGTCAGCGCCATATCGCTCTCCTGCGGCACGACGTAGCCCTGTCCGCGAACGGTGCGGATCAACTGTCCCGGCGGCGGATCCTTCAGCTTGCGGCGTAGATAGTTGACGTAGACATCGACGATATTGGTCGTCTGCGCCGGCTCCAGATTCCAGACCGAGTCGAGCAACTCGACGCGCGAAACGCATTGGCCACGATTGAGCATCAGGTGCTCGAGCAATGCAAATTCCTTGTTCGTCAGCAGAATCGACTGCCCACCCCGGCGCGCCGTGTGATCCAGCCGGTCGAGTTCCAGGTCGCCGGCCTTCAACAGCAGCCGTGCCTCGCGCTTGCGCCGTAGCAAAGCCCGGCAGCGTGCGCGCAGCTCATGCAGGCTGAAAGGTTTGACCATCAGGTCGTCGGCGCCGCGATCGAGACAGCGGACCCGCGTATCGACTTCCTGGCGAGCCGTCAGCACCAGCACCGGCAGATCCGCATCCATCCTGCGAACCTCCTCGAGCACCTGCTCCCCATCCATGACCGGCATATTCAAATCAAGAATGGTCAGATCGGGCAACTCCTGGCGAAATGCCTCCACTGCGGCGGCGCCATCATAGGCCACGCGGACATGGTGTCCGTCTGCCTCCAAACCTCGGGTCAGAAACAATCCCAGTGCTTTGTCGTCTTCGGCGATCAATAGTCTCATGGCAGTCCTATCTGCTTGGCAGCGTCCTTTACGCGCGGCGCCTGCCTGTTCCAGCCCGCCGGTTAGCATGTCCTAACGGAAGGCACTCATCCACCTTCCCTCATGGCAGAAAGGAACTCAATAGCAGAAATGCAGAAGAGATTAATGGCTGTCCGGAAACGGCACAGTAGTTTATGAGGTTCCCAAAATGGAGAGGCCCGACCAGAGGTCTCCAGCCGGGCGTCTAATCCCGCAAAACCGCGAAAATGAGTCGTTTATTGCAGAGAATGCTCTTTTTTTGCGCGCCGAGCCGCTTTATCGCGATACATCTCGGCGTCGGCACGGTCGATCAAATCTTTGATCTTTTCGCCTGTCTCCCGCTCCGCGAGGCCCGCCGAAGCGTCCACATGCAGCTTCAACGGCCCCGAGTTGCCTTGTACCGTGTAACCGCCGCAAACCCATTCCTGCAAGCGGTCGATCTGTGCCTGCGCTTCTTTCAAGCCGCAATGCAATAGCAGAATGAATTCATCGCCGCCCCAGCGCCCCACCAGATCCGTCGAACGGCAGACCGACTGCATCTTTGCCGAAAACAGCTTCAGCACTTCATCGCCGACCAGGTGGCCATGTTCGTCGTTGATGTGTTTGAACTCGTTGATATCGAGAATCGCCACACAAAACGGGGCGCCCACATGCAAAGCCCGCTCGATCTGGCCTTCGACCGACGCACGGCTGCGCAACCCGGTTAGCGAATCGCGCGAGGCCATCTCTTCAGCCTCTTCCAGCCGCACCTGATAGCGCGTCACCTCAGCGCGCAGATGATTGATCGCCGCCTTGCCCTCGGCCGACATGCGGTCAATCGAAGTCTTCAATTCCGACGCGCTCTTCTTGATCGATTCGCGAATCTCGGTCAGGTCTTCCAAGTTCGCGATGCCCCGCAACCGCGTCGTCACCTCGGTGATCTGCTGCGCGCAACGTTGGTCCCGTTCGCCGACCGACTCAGCGGCATTGGCCATCACCAACAGCAGATCCTTTACCTCGTTCGTCTTTTGCTGATAGTGCGTCGCCGTCCGCCGCGACCATCCTTGCAATTGCTCTCTCACATCGGATTCGGTCTGCTCAACGAGCGAACAGGACAACTCCGCGCAGAGCTTCTGTGCGAGTTTCGACAGCCCTTGTTTCAATTCTTCGCCGACCGCGGGACAGGCGTCCCGGCTGCAATTGCCC
>Ga0302320_10029934_pt1 | contig 10395 bp, 10 predicted proteins | sample Bog_T0_3_FD_202130 | JGI IMG/M metagenome (GOLD analysis project Ga0302320, IMG submission 202130) | Peat permafrost microbial communities from Stordalen Mire near Abisko, Sweden - Bog_T0_3 | ecosystem: Environmental > Terrestrial > Soil > Wetlands > Peat | place: Sweden: Abisko, Stordalen Mire... | reverse complement strand
GCAAAGTCCACATTGACGCGTTGAATCGGCGGCATTATTTTGCCCTTCCCGGTGAAGTAGCGCGAGATGTCCTCCCCGCTATCGGCGAGTTCAGCGATCTCGTCGGCCGTCGGTGGCTTGGGGGATTCAAGTGTTTTCGGCATACAAGTCCTCTTCTTCACGAGTGGATTTCCAAAGCGTAACTAAGTGGTAGAGCTCGCTCTAGGCGAATTCAATGGTGCGGATTCGCTCTCAACCGGAGGCTCGCGCGCTGGGTAGTTCGATGAACCGAAAAGGATGCCCAATGGTCGCTCGTTCCGCCCCTCCCGGGCGGACAACCTTGACATGGGCATGCTCCCCGGATTGCGCTGCGCTCCATCCGGGGCTACTTTCGGACCATCCCTCCGGGATGAAGGGCGTCTGTCTGCAAGACGAAGCGAAGACAGAAAAACCTCATCCAATTACCCGCTGTTGCGCGGATCGAACTTGAAGTGCATATGTATAACAGTTATACCATTTTGTTTCCGGTCGCAAGTGGAGTATTTCGGACACGAATAAATCATTTGATGAACAGCGGCATAATTTGACCGTTATATGCCTATAGTGCCAAAAATCGGTAAGATTATGCCGAAAGAAGGCAATTAAATTGTGCAGGTTCAAATTTGCCGAAAGGACGAATTGATCGTGCAGGAGACAGGATATGGACTACGACGAGGACAAGGTTGACGAGATGGTGCTGGCGCTTCTGTGGCTGACGCCTGCCGGCGATGGCCGCGCGTGGAAGGGGCATGACTGGGATGCCCTGGACCGGCTTCACGCCAAGGGATACATCTCCGATCCCAAAAGCAAGGCCAAGTCGGTTGTACTGAGTGAAGAGGGCGAGCGGCTATCGCACGAGCTGTTCGAGCGGCACTTCGGACGCAAGCAGTGATCCGGCCCGCCAGGGAAACAGAATTCGTTCATTCGATTGCACAGCGGATGAAACGATCTGCGGCACTGGCGCGGCGCTGCCCGGTGTATAGTCTTTCTTAAGCGGATGAGAAAGCTTCTCCAAATTGTCGGTGTTGCTCTGGTGGCGGTGCTTACCGCCCTTCCGGCGATTGCCGGACTCACCTGCGGCATGACGATTCCTTCTCGCGCGGCTTGCACTCCCGCAATCGACATGGCCATGGCCCAGATGGGCGTGAGCTGCCCTATGCATCGCCACGGCGCAGGCTCAGGCTGCCTGCAAGAGTGCTGCCGCAACGGCTGGCCCCCGGCGGTTGTGCGGTCCGCATCCAAGGCCAGGCCGAGGGTGGGTGAAACGCGCCTATTTATGGCGGAAGCCTTCCCGTCGCAGCTCCCAGCCACTGACTTCGCCATCCCGCCCGCTGAAGAAATTGGTGCGGCAAGTCCGCCTCGATATATTTTGTTGCGCGTGTTTCGCGTTTAGACTGCTCCCGACGTGCATTGCAAACGATGCAGCCCCAAGGTCCAAGCGACTTTGCGGCTCGTTTTGTAATCAGCATTTTCAACGTCAAAAGGAGACAATCCATGAAACGCACAATCACAGTTCTTTCGCTGGCGCTCGTCCTCGCTGTCACGGCATTTGCACAGACCACGCAAGGAAAGGCGGCAAAAGCATCTTGCGGCGCATGCTGCGGGGGCAACTGTAGTCCATCGTGCTGCCCGGCTGGGTGCGGGGACTGCTGCCAGAGCAAGTAAGCACAGCCTGCTCAACGCCGGTATCTGGGCGCAGTAAAGTAGCGCCGCAGGGGCTGGGTCGAGCATAGGCACGAACAACATGGGTCCGGATTGCTGGATGATCCGGACCCATGTTTCGCTGAAAGGGTGGCGCATGCCTTGCCCAAATTGCTCGGTGTTCGATTGGGCAGGGGCTCAATTCTCTGCGCGGAGTGGTTGATCGTATATCCTTAAGGATAGGCCGGTTCCCCACTCAGGTCGGCTCCATACGAAAACATATGATCAAACGACATACACATCCCCTGCAGAAGATTCTTGAGAGCCGCATCGCCATCATCGATGGGGCGATGGGCACTACCATTCGCACCTACGGTATGACGGAGGCGGACATTCGCGGGGAGCGTTTCAGGAACTCGACCAAGGACCTGAAGAACAACGGCGATCTTTTTTCGCTGACGCAGCCGCAGATGATCTGCGACATTCATCGCCGGTTTCTTGAGGCGGGGGCAGACATTATCGAGACCAACACTTTTGGCGCGACGAGCATCACGCAGAGCGAATTCTTTGTGGACGATCCGCGCGAGAAGGGCGGGCGCAAGGATCCGGCTTTCTACCAGAAGGTGATCGAGGACGAGTTTCTGAACGGCCTGGCCTGGGAGATCAATGAGCAATCGGCCCGGCAGTGCAGGGAATGGGCCGATCGCGTTGGGAACGAGACGGGGCGGCAGCGGTTTGTGGCTGGAGCGATTGGCCCGCTTACCGTGTCTTTGTCGAACTCGCCCGATGCCGACGATGCGGGGTTCCGCGTGGTGACGTTTGACCAGGTAAAGACGGCGTATGCTCACGAGGTTCGCGCGCTGATCGCCGGCGGCGTGGACCTGCTGCTGGTGGAGACAATCTTCGACTCGCTGAACGCCAAGGCGGCACTGGTTGCCATTCGCGACGTGTTCGATGAGGACGGCCTTGCGGCGAACGGAAAGGAACTGCCAGTGATGATTTCGGCCGCGGTGGGACGCGGCGGAGAGACGATGATCTCAGCGCAGACGATTGAGGCATTTTGGAACGCGGTGCGGCATGTGAAGCCGCTGTCGATCGGGCTGAATTGTTCTCTCGGTCCCGACCTGATGTATCCGTTTTTGTCCGAGCTGTCAGAGAAGGCGGACGCGGCGATATCGTGCTACCCGAATGCAGGGTTGCCGAATCCACTGTCGGAGACCGGCTTCGATTTGGGTCCAGCGGACATGGCTCGCTATCTGGGCGACTTTGCGCGCGCTGGGCTGATCAACATTGCAGGCGGCTGCTGCGGCAATACACCGGAGCACATTGCGGCTATCGCCAAAGCGCTTGAGGGAATGCCGCCGCGCAGTTTCGGTGAATTCGAGGTAGCTGCGTGAGCGAGACTTCAGCGCCAAAGCCTCTTCGCCTATCGGGTTCGCAGCCATTTACGCAGCAGCCCGGCGTTTACATCATGATCGGCGAGCGGACCAATGTGGCCGGTTCGCCGAAGTTCGCCAAGCTTGTCAAGGAAGGCAAATTCGAGGAAGCGGTAAGCGTTGCCAGGCAGCAGGTGGAGAATGGCGCCAACGTCATCGACATCTGCATGGACGAGGGCATGATTGACGGCGTGGCTGCGATGACACGCTTCCTTCAACTGCTGGGCAGCGAACCCGAGGTCGCCAAGGTTCCATTCATGGTGGACTCGTCGAAGTGGGAAGTGATTGAGGCTGGCCTGAAGTGCATTCAGGGCAAAGGCATTGTGAATTCGATTTCGCTGAAGGAAGGCGAAGAGAAGTTTCGCCAGAACGCGGCAAAGGTGCTGAAGTATGGCGCAGCGGTGGTGGTGATGGCCTTTGACGAGCAGGGCCAGGCCGCGACTTATGAAGAGAAGATTCGCATCTGCGCGCGCGCCTACAAGATTCTTGTGGATGAGGTTGGTCTTGCGCCGGAAGACATCATCTTCGATCCCAACATTCTTACCGTGGCAACAGGCATGGAGGAGCACAACAACTATGCCGTTGACTTTATCAACGCGACGCGGTGGATCAAGGCCAACCTGCCTCATGCGAAGGTGAGCGGCGGCGTATCGAATATTTCATTCAGCTTTCGCGGCAATAACAAAGTGCGCGAGGCGATGCATTCGGCGTTTCTTTATCACGCCATAGCGGCGGGTATGGACATGGGCATTGTGAATGCCGGGATGCTGGAAGTGTATGAGGATATCGAGCCCGAGCTGAAGGTGCTGGTGGAGGACGTGCTGCTGAATCGCCGCGCCGATGCAACGGAGCGCCTGGTTACGCACGGTGAGGCTTTGAAGACAGCGGCGATGGGCGCGGGCGCGGCGGTAAACGAAAAGAAGCTGGAAGAGTGGCGCAGCGGCAGTGTGGAGGAGCGGCTTTCGCACGCGCTGGTGAAGGGGATCGATGCATTCATTGAGATGGATGCGGAAGAAGCGCGCGTAAAGCTTGGGCGGCCTCTGCTGGTGATTGAAGGCCCGCTGATGGATGGCATGAGCGTGGTGGGCGATTTGTTTGGGGCAGGGAAGATGTTCCTGCCGCAGGTGGTGAAGTCGGCTCGTGTGATGAAGAAGGCGGTTGCGCATTTGACGCCATTCATGGAGGCCGAGAAGCTGGCCATGGTTGCTGCCGGTCACGCGGTGAAAGCGCAGGGAAAGATTGTGCTGGCGACGGTGAAGGGCGATGTTCACGACATAGGCAAGAATATTGTTGGCGTGGTGCTGGCGTGCAATAACTACGAAGTTATCGACATGGGCGTGATGGTTCCATGCGAAAAGATTCTGGAACGCGCCAAGGCTGAGAAGGCCGATCTGATTGGGCTGAGCGGGCTTATTACGCCGTCGCTGGACGAGATGGTGCATGTGGCCAAGGAGATGGAGCGGCAGGGTTTCAAGCTGCCGTTGCTGATTGGCGGAGCGACTACGAGCCGCGCGCATACGGCGGTGAAGATTGCGCCGCACTACAGCGAGCCGGTGGTGCATGTGCTGGATGCAAGCCGTGCCGTGCCGGTGACGACCAGCCTGCTGAGCGAAGACGGCAAGGCGGAGTTTGTTGCGCAGCATCGGGCCAGCTACGAGGCGCTGCGCAAGGCTCATTCAGCGCCGCGGCAGAAGCTGGTGTCGCTGGAGACGGCCCGGCAGCGACGCACGCGTATTGAGTGGGATGCGAAGGATCTTCCGGTTCCCGAGTTTACGGGCTTGCGTGTGCTGGATAACTTTCCGTTGGCGACGCTGCGCGAATATATCGACTGGACACCGTTCTTCCACACCTGGGAGTTGAAGGGCGTTTATCCGCGCATTCTGGATGACGAGAGGCAAGGCGAGCAGGCGCGGCAGATCTTCGCCGAGGCCAATGCTTTGCTGGATAAGATCATTGAGAAGAGCCTGATTACGGCGCGTGGCGTGTATGGTTTGTTTCCCGCCAACGCGGTGGGCGACGATGTGGAACTTTATGCGGATGGCTCGCGCGAAACGGTGCTGGAGCGGTTTCACTTTTTGCGTCAGCAAGCCAACCGGGAAGGCGGCGAGCCGTGCCGGTCGCTGGGGGACTTTGTTGCGCCTGTCGAGACTGGTCTGACTGATCACATTGGCGCTTTCGCTGTAACGAGCGGTATAGGACTGAAGCAGCTTTGCGACAAGTTCCGGGCAGAACAGGACGACTACAACGCGATTATGGCGGAAGCTATTGCCGACAGGCTGGCTGAGGCGTTTGCCGAATGCCTGCACAAGCGGGTGCGCGATGAATGGGGCTATGGACGCGAGGAAGCGTTGAGCGTGGACGAGCTGATTCACGAGAAGTATCGCGGCATAAGGCCGGCCGCGGGTTACCCGGCGTGCCCGGATCACACGGAGAAGGGCACGCTGTGGCGCTTGCTGAATGTGCAGGCGAATACCGGCATGTTGATTACCGAGTCGTTTGCGATGTGGCCGGGATCGAGCGTGAGTGGACTCTACTTCGCGCACCCGGAGTCGCGCTATTTTTCGCTGGGGAAGATTGACCGCGATCAGGTTGCCGACTATAGCGAGCGCAAGGGGATTAGCGTGGCGGAGGTTGAGCGGTGGCTGGGGCAGAACTTGAATTACGATCCGGCGTAAGATCTGCGACCGAGGTACCAGGCTCCAAACTTCAGACTTGGGGCACCCGGCCCTAACGCGGATTTCGATAACCACGGTCTTTCGCAGTCTTAGAGAGTTGGACTTGTCACGGAGTGGCCCATTTCCGCGAATGGAACCAAAGGGTCGGCCAGTACTCATAGATAAAGCCGGGTCCGAGTCGAACGATTCCAATCCTGGGATATCAAGCCCGCTGGTGGAGTCTGGCAGTTATCGTCATTCGTATTGAACCTCATTGCAAGGGGCGCTGCATGATGAGCAGGCGGAGCCATTCTCCGAACTTGATTCCCGCTCCGGGGAGCAAACCTACCTGCTGAAATCCGAGGGACGCGTGCAGGTACACCGAGATGGGATTCTCTCCGCAGATGCAGGCGACCATCGAGTGACAGCTTCCTGATGGCATTGCGAAATCGCTCGGCGAGTTGCGATGGGTTGGATCCCATGCCTGTCCATTTGCGGGATTGATCGGGAAGTGTCCTGGCCTTCTAAAAGCCGCGCTGTTCTAGGGCTGTATTCATTGGCATGAATGCCCCTTCTCCCTCCGTATGGTTCCCTGGACTTTATTGGTTGAGACGTTCGCTGGGGGTTATGGACGGAACTTGCGCACGGCTTCCTGAAGGCCGCTTTCGTAGGCTTCGATGAGCTTGTCCCATTGGGCGTTTGCGGACTCGTCGATCTGCTGGCGGGTGGTGTCCTGGTCGAACCAGGCTATTGTTTTCTTGATGCCCTTGGCGAAGGGGACCGTGGCGCAATAGCCGGGGACGAAGCGCTTGATCTTGCTGTTATCGAAGATTACGCTCGATGCCTTGTCGCCGGTGAGGCTGCCCAGTTCGTCGGGCATGCAGGCGCTGACGAAGTCGGACGCGATGTGGACGATGTTGGGTTCGACGCCGGCGGCGTGCGCGGTGATGGTGTAGAACTGGTCCCACGTCATGGCCTCTTCGCCGGTGATGTGGAAGGCGTGGCCGATGGCCTGGGCGTGGCCGAGCAAGCCGACGAGCCCCTGGGCGAAATCGCTGTTGTGAGTGATGACCCAGAGCGAGGAGCCGTCGCCGGGGACGATGACCTTTTTGCCGTGGCGCATGCGGTCGACGGCCGTGAAGGACTTTTGCCAGCTGTTGACGGCCAGGACGATTTGCGTATCGCCATAGGTTAGGGAGGGGCGGACGATGGTGATGGGGAAACCCTCTTCGCGATACGCCTGCATGAGGCGGTCTTCGCAGGCGATTTTGTCGCGCGAATACTGCCAGTAAGGATTGGCCAGTGGGGTTGACTCGGTGATGAGATAGTGCGAGACCGGACGCTGATAGGCGCTGGCCGAACTGATGAATAAAAACTGATTGGTGCGGCCGCGAAACAGACGGATGTCGCGCTCGATGTCGTCGGGCGTGAAGGCGATCCAGTCGACGACCACGTCGAAAAATTTCTGGGCGAGGGCGGCGGCGGTTGCTGGCTCGTCTTTTACATCGGCGGTTATGGAGGAGACATTGGCGGGGAGATGGGCGGGGAGCTGTCCGCGGGTGAGCAGGGTTAAGTCGATGCCGCGTTGAGCGGCCAGGCGGGTGACGGCCGTGCTGATGTTTCCGGTGCCACCGATAAAGAGGACTTTCATGGTATCTCCGTGGGATTCGGCGGGAACGCGAGGGGCGGGGCGCGGCGAATCTTTGACGATGATAGCGGAGAGGGAGGATTTCCCGGGGGTGTGGGGCAGTCAATCCCATGTCTCCCTATGAACGGGGAGATTGAGCTTTGTGGTCTCCCACCCATTCGCCAGAAATAAGCGAATGGATGGGGCACTGTGAATTACAGAATTGTTTTACAGTGGTGGGAAGTTGAGGGAGAGGGTGGGAAACGGTGGGATTGGCGCGGGTGAAAGGCGCTTTTCCACAGCGCGTGGGTGGGATGGGCGATTACAGAATTAAATTACAGTGGTCGGGCGGTGGCGCGGCGCAAGTCCTTTGTTTTGGATTTGGAACCGCTTTATTGGGTAGGACATAGAGGCACCCCGCCAGAGCGCCAGAAACGCCAAATGTGGAAAACTCGCGGAAGCCGCGACTGACGCGGGTCAACTCTTGCTTTGTGGCCGCAAAAACAAGCCAAAAAGCGGCCCAAAATCGGCGATGGTTGATAATTATGAAAAACCATAGCCCTAGACCGGAAAGGGGTGCGTTTGCAGTACGGTTACCTATTGGAATTTGCCACCCCGAAAACGGCCCCCCAGGCGGCTCGGCCGAAGCTTGAAATTGCGGCGCCGCCAGCGCATCTAAGATGTAACCTGAACTTATAAACAAGTTAAGCCTCTGACTAAGTCAAAAACGCTGCTCAAGATCATTATCCCGGTGTATCTCTTCCAGGTAGCCGATAAAGGAATCATAGTTGATTCGGAATGGGCTGGTGGATCCATCTCGGAGACGATAGGCTTTGAGCCGGCCTTCCTCAATAAGGCGCAGGACCAAGCCCTTCGACGCGTCCAATTTCTCCGCCGCCCACGCCACCGAGACAGTCTTCTTGGGATGCCATGGAAGCAGCAGTTGCTCGGGCACACGGAAGCTATTCATATCTTTCATGCGCGCGCCCTCTCTTCCCACTTGCCAGCGGCCTGCAACATGCCTTTGAGCGCCCAGCGGACGCGGTTGGCATCGGCCATGGTGCGGATCGCGGGCTTGGCTTTGTGCTTGAGCGGCGAGTAACGCGAGCGCAGCCATCCATCGAACTGCGCGCGGTTCCAGCCAAGGCGGCCGTAGTAGTTCTCGATGGTGGCCAGATCGTCGGCCGAGGCGAGTTGCGGTGTGGTGGAGTACTCCGCTTCATCGCGGCGGCCGTCAGTGCCTGCGCGGTGGGCTTCGTCGCGGCTGAGGCGCTTACGCGGCGTGGTAGCCGCGCGCACGCCCAGCACGCCCTGGGCGCTGTCGATAAGCACGCGCGCATCGTCTGGAGTGAGATTACTGAACGACGCAACCGCATGGCCGAGGAGCTGCGCGGCCCACGTCAGGCGCGCCTCACGCGAAGGGCCAGCGTCAAGCGTGTGGCGCGCGAGCTGGCTGTAGAGAACTTGCAGGCGCTTTAATTGTCCCTTTGTGATGGTGGCCATGGTGACTCCAGATGACAGATGACAGATGACAGTGAAAAGGCTATGCGAGCAGCGATTGAATCGCTGCTTTGATGGCCACAGCTTTTTGATTGACCGCGAGCCTGCCGAAGATGGTGTCGAGGCGCTGCTCATCCAGGACGCCTTCCAGCTCGATCACAAATGGAGAGATCGCCACGCGACCAGGTTGCACAGCAGCGAGCTGTGGAACGATAGCAGTGGAAGGTTTCGGCTGCTTTTTAGCAGAGGCATTCTTCGCGGGCTTCGCAGCCTTTGCCCGCTTGTGAGGCACCCGGGCGTTTATCCTCTTTGCCGCCTTGCTCAACACGATGCCGGCTTGCTTGCGGATGCCATACACGGAAACATCGCTGATGCCATACTGGCGCGCCAACTGCGTGTGACTGATTGTTGGATCGGCGGCAAGGATGGCCTTGCGAGTTTCCTCTGGGATGCGTGGGCGCGGCTTGCGCGATACGGTCATAGGTTCCTCCGGTTGAATGGTTGCTGGTGACGGTGGATCCGCGACGGGCGCGGGCAGTTGAATGATGCCTTTGCGGGCGTAGAGAGTTACATCTGTCGCGGGCTTCGGAAGCGGCGCGGGTGGATCCGCGACCTGGGATGACGAAAGCGGCTCGGCCGCCTGCGCGCGCTGAGCTTTGGCTTTCCTGCGGATAAGATCAACCGAGCCTTCCGAGACGCCGAAGCGCTGCGCCAACTTGCGATGCGGAGTGCCTTCGTCGGCTTCCGCGATAGCAGCGCGCGTCTCTTCCGATATGCGGTTGGCGCGGCGTTGTACTTTCCAATCGACGACAGCCGGCTTTCGCTGTGCAAGCGGCGGTACTGCGGGAAGCGTAGGCACGGCGCGATATACGGGCGCCGGCTCAGGCTTGGGCGATGCGGCGGCGCGGGCGCCGGCAATCTTGCCTTTGCATGGCTTGCCTTCGTCGCACTCCCAGCAGATCCAGTCGTCGCCGGCCTTCACGGTGGCGAGGCAGCATTTGCAGTCGTCGCACTTCTTGCCGATCGGCGGCACTGTGGGGTTATCGAGCATCGCTGTTTCCTTCCTCAACCGAGCCGGTGCTTTGAGTCCGGCGTTGCTTTCCAGGCTTCAAAGTCGAAGTATCTCCAGCCCCTGAAGCCATCCATGAATACGCGGGCTTTCGCCCGTGTGAAATCGGTGCAAATGGCGACCCAAGCGTCCTTCGGGATCTGCCATTCGCTGTCTTCGTCGTCAATACTGTGCAATTTCGGAAGCTGGCCCACATTGCACACAATCTCGTCAACGCCAAACGAACCCAGGATGCGCCCTTGATAGGTGAACCAGAGCCGCTCTATCGATTGCTTCGGTGTGCCGCGGCCCAGCGTGAAGTAATAGCGGCACCAGCGCGGGCGCAGCGCAAACATCTCGGCCACAACCTTTGGCTTTGCCGACGCCGGCCACGTTCTAATGATGTCCGCCATAGCTATTCCATTCCCCGCTGTTCTATTCCATCGGGCACGTCGAAGAAGCCCAGCGCGC
>Ga0302320_10029933_pt1 | contig 10396 bp, 9 predicted proteins | sample Bog_T0_3_FD_202130 | JGI IMG/M metagenome (GOLD analysis project Ga0302320, IMG submission 202130) | Peat permafrost microbial communities from Stordalen Mire near Abisko, Sweden - Bog_T0_3 | ecosystem: Environmental > Terrestrial > Soil > Wetlands > Peat | place: Sweden: Abisko, Stordalen Mire... | reverse complement strand
GGTCGCCCTCATGCAGTTGCGCTTCGCTTCGCTCGCTGTGACCTGCTTACGACGGGACTTACACCCGTAAGAGTGCGCCCATGCTGGGCGCACACGAAAGAAGGGACGGACCTCAGGTCCGTCCCTTCTTTTTTGTGCCTGTTATTTTTAGGGCGGGAGCCGCGTGCGGCGGCTCACTGGCCGGGGTTGGGGGCTTCGCGGTAGCGACCCAGTTCCTTGACCATGGCGCAGTGGGGCTGGAGGGCCTCCAGAATCAGCTCATCCGGCTGGTCGGGACGAATCTGGCAATCGACATAGAAGATGTACTCCCATGGTTTGCCATGGACGGGGCGGGACTCGATCTTGGTGAGGTTGGTGCCGAGTTTGGCGAATCCGTTGAGGGCGGCGACGAGGGAGCCGGGGTGGTTTTCGACGGAGAAGGCGAGGCTGATCTTGTTGGCCTCGGGGTCGGGAACAATGTCGGCGGTGCGCTTGACGAGGAAGAAGCGGGTGTAGTTTTCCGGGTTGTCTTCAATGCCGGACTGGAGGATCTGGGCGCCGTAGTAGTGGGCGGCGGCCTCGCTGGCGATGGCAGCGGCGTGGCGGTCGCGCAGTTCGACTAGTTGCTTGACGCTGCCGGCGGTGTCGTAGAAGGCGAAGGCCTCCATGCGGGGGTGTTCGGCGAGGAAGCGGCGACATTGGGCCAGGGCGACGGGATGGGAGAAGACGCGGTCAATTTCGCCGATGTGCGTGCCGGAGATGGCGATGAGGTTGTGGCGGATGCGTCTGAGGGTTTCGCGCTCGACGCGGACGTCGTGGGTGAGGAGCAGGTCAAAGTGCTCGGAGACGGAGCCGGCGAGCGAGTTCTCGATGGGAATGACCGCGGCTTCGACCGAACCGTTGCCGACGGCGGCAAAGGCGTCGGCGGAGAGGGAAAAGGGAACGATGACGGCGTCGGCCACAAGATGGATGGCTGCTTCGTGGCTGAACGAGCCGGGTTCTCCCTGGATGGCGATTCTCATCCCTTGATTCTGTTCTCCTGAGCGGATTTCTTCTTCCATTTGCACACTCCGAACGAGCGTCCTCTGGGCGGCCGTGAAAGGTGTGCTTTCTGGCACCATACCACAGGTTGATTGGTGAACGGGGTGGCTTGCGCCGGAAGTGATGAAATTCAGCTTCGCAGCCAGAGATCGGCGGCGACAAAGGCGAGAAAGACCATGGCGATGACGCCGTTCATGGTGAAGAAGGCAGCATTGAGGCGGCCGAGGTCGCGCGGGGAGACCAGGGAGTGCTCATAGGCGAGCAGCAGGGCGACGGCGGCGATGCCGAGCCAGCCGGCGAGGTGGAACTGGAAGAGCGAGCCAAACCAGACCAGCAAGATCAACATGGAAAAGTGCATGGCGCGGGCGGCGAAGAAGGCGGCGGGGATGCCGACGGCCTGGGGCAGGGAGTGGAGGCCGGCGGCGCGGTCGTGGTCGAAATCCTGGCAGGCGTAGAGGACGTCAAATCCGCCGGCCCAGAGGGTGACGGCGCAAGTGAGGACGAGGATGCGGGGGTCGAGGGAACCGCGGACGGCGATCCAGGCGGCCGAGGGCGCCAGGCCGAGGGCGAGTCCGAGACCAAGGTGGGACCAGCGGGTGAAGCGCTTCAGGTAGCTGTAGCCGAGCAGCACGAAGAGGACAAAGGGCGACAGATAGAGGGTGAGGCGATTGAGCTGGGCGGAGGCGAAGACGAAGACGAAGATGGCGAGGAGGGTGGAGCCAAGAACAAACGGGCGCGAGAGCTGGCCGGCGGGAATGGCGCGGTTGCTGGTGCGGGGGTTGGTGGCGTCCAGGTCGGCGTCGGCCCAGCGGTTGAAGGCCATGGCGGCGGTCCGGGCGGAGACCATGGCGATGACGATCCAGGCTAACGTGCGCCAGCCGGGCAGGCCGTGGGCGGCGAGCAGGGCGGCGGTAAGGGCAAAGGGGAGGGCGAAGATGGAGTGCTCCCACTTGATCATTTCGAGCGTAATGCGGGTTTTGGCGAGCAGGCCGGGCATGCGTGGGCTCCAAGGAGTAGTGTAATTGGGCACGGGAGCAGGCGGGCGCGGGGGAGCCGGGGACGCGCGAGGCGCCGTTGTGTTGTTTCACGCTGCGGAATGGCTGGGATTGGATGGAACGGCGCAGTGGGGCCAATCGATTGTGTCCAGGGGCGGATATCTTCACGGTTTGCGCATGTTTATGGTCGAAAATCATCCTCCGGCGTGAAACCAGCCGGGGCGGCGCGGATTTGGAATTGGAGTTCGTGCGCCGCGGGTAGTATGTTGTTGCTGGGATTTGAACCCAGGAGGCGATGGGCATGAAGAGATCGGAGATCAACAAGTACATTGCGGAAGCGGATGCTTTTTTTGCGGCGAACCACTTTAACCTGCCACCGTATGCGCATTGGAGCGCGGATGCATGGAAAGCGGTGGGCACCGAGGCGGACGAGCTGCGCTTGCAGCACCTTGGGTGGGACGTAACGGATTTCGGCTCCGGGCAGTTCGCGACCAAGGGGCTGACGCTGTTTACCATTCGCAATGGGTTGCCGCCGGGCGCGGGGAATCCGGACAAGGTTTACTGCGAGAAGATCATGTATGTCCGCGAGAACCAGGTGACGCCGTATCACTATCACGTGGGCAAGACCGAGGACATTATCAACCGGGGCGGCAAAGGGGCGGGGCGGCTGGCGGTGCAACTCTATAACCTGAAAGAAGGCGGCGGGCTGGCGGATACCGAGGTATCGGTTGCCTGCGACGGCGTACGGCGCAAGCTGCCGGCGGGCAGCATTGTGTACCTGGGACCGGGCGAATCGATTACGCTGACTCCGTTCCTCTACCACCAGTTCTATGGCGTGGGTGGGGATGCGATCATCGGCGAGGTGTCGAGCGTGAACGACGACGCGGCGGACAACTTCTTTCTTGAGGCGCTGCCGCGGTATCCGAAGATCGTGGAGGATGAGTCGCCGGCCAAGCTGCTTTGCAACGAGTACCAGCCGGCGTAATCTTCAAAGGCAAGTCGGCATCTGGTTGGCGTGCCAGCGATCGGGGCCCCTCGGTCCGGGGGCCCCGCATGTTTTTCGCGGCACACGGGCGATCTTTCAACATTTACATGGATTGTTTTCATCGAAGAGGACATTTTCCCCGTGCAAAAGACTCTTGAAGTAAAGCTTGCCGAGTTGAAGAGAAATCCGAGCAGCCGGGTGTTCATTCTGGCCGATGCCAAGGATGCCGACATGGGCTTCGGCATCGCCTCGCCGGGGCGGACGTACGATGGCAGGCTGCGGTCGTTGCCCGAGTTCCGGGATGAGATGCGGCATATTATCGAGCAGGGGCTGGTGGACATCATGCTGATGTCGTGCAGCACGTCGGAAGTGCTGACGATTCAGGAGAGAATTTTTGACAACTCGCCGGTGACGCCGGCGGTGCGGGCCAACGACGAGACGGACGTGCACATTGTGCGCGGATCGCGGTATGCGGAGGTGGCATCGCTGCCGTTTGCCTCGACGACCATCGATCACATCCAGGCGGGCAAGAGCCTCTGCACAGCCGCGGAGCGCAAACTGGGCGCGAATCTGGGACTTTACTCGGTGACTTTCAATAATCTCGAAAGCGATCTGGCGATGCTGGAGGCGTACAAGGCCTTTCGTCTGGAGGCGGAGGCGAAACAGTTCGGCCATTTTCTGGAGGTCTTTCATCCCAATGCGCCGGCCAAGGTGCATGGAGTGAAGCCGGGGGAGATTCCGCATTTTGTGAACGACCACATTGTGCGGCTGCTGGCGGGTGTGCCGTCTGCCGCCAGGCCGCGGTTCCTGAAGATTCCCTATGCGGGGCCGCAGGCGATGGAGGAGTTGTGCACCTACGATCCTTCGCTGGTGGTGGGGGTGCTGGGCGGCTCGTCGGGGACGGCGCACGATGCGTTTTCGCTGGTGTACGAGAGCAAGAAGTATGGGGCGCGGGTGGCGCTGTTCGGGCGGAAGATCAACGCGGCCGAGCACCAGTTATCGTTTGTGGAGTGCTTGCGCCGCGTGGCCGACGACGAGATGAAACCCGCCGAAGCGGTGAAGGCATATCATGCGGCGCTGAAGAAGCTGAGGATTCCGGCGCGGCGCGGCGTGAAGAAGGATATGGAGCTGACGGCAACGGGTCTCAGTTATGGAGGCAAATCCAAGTAGACCTCAGCCCTAACTCTTCCCCTGGGAGGCCATAGGTTCTGCAGAAGCAAGAAGGAGCAGTCACATGGCGATTTCTCGACGCAATTTTATGCAGAGCGCAGCGGCCGTGAGCCTGGCTTGGGGCGGATTGCGGATATTCGCAGGGGCAGCGGAGCAGGCCGGGGAGCCGGGCGCCGGGAGCGGCCGAGGTCCGGCGGGCGAGTTCCTCTACGGAACGCAGTTCTACCGGCCGCCGAACCCGCCGCGCGCCGAGCGGCGCAGGATGCTGAAGGATGTGGCCGAGAAGTACGGGTTCAACATTATCCGCATCTATCCCATGTGGGACTACTACAACCGCCAGCCGGGGCAGTTCGATTTCTCAGAGATCGAAGAGGTGATGAGCTACGCCGACGAGTTCGGCGTGAAGGTGCTGATGGGGATTGTGTTTGAGACGGCGCCTTACTGGCTTGAGCAGGCACATCCGGAGGCGCGGTTTGTGGACGCGAAGGGCCAGGCGCAGCGGCTGGAGGGCAGCGCCGCGCAGATGACCGGCGGATGGCCGGGGCTTTGCCTGGACTGGGAGCCGGTGCGCGTGGCGGCGCGGCAGTTTGTGGCCGAGCTGGTGAAGGTGCTGGTGCGGCACAAGTCGCTGTATGCCTACGACTGCTGGAACGAGCCGCACATTGAACCGTCGTGGCAGCGAAATATCTGGGCGACTCCGCAGGAGAAGCTCTACTGCTATTGCGAGAAGACGATCGAGGAGTTTCAGGGGTGGCTGGAGAAGCGCTACGGGACCATTGAAAAGCTGAACGAAGCGTGGACGCGGGGCTTTCCGAACTTCAAGGCGATCGATCCGCCGCGCAGCCTGGGCACCTATGCCGATTGGGTAGATTGGCGGCGGTACATCATGGACCGCAGCACGAAGTACATGCACTTCCGCAGAGATTCCGTGCTGGCGGTGGACACCAACCACATCATGGAGAGTCACGGGGCGCATCATCCGCCGGTGGAACCGATGGTGGAGAGCGGCACCAACGCGTGGCGGCTGGCCGAAGCGGTGGACGTGTGGGGCTTGTCGCTGTTTCCGCGGCGGCTGAATCCGCCGGGAGTCACAGAGCGCTGGATGCAGGGCGAAGGGGCCGACGTTGCGGCCAAGTTCGAGATCACGCGATCGAACGCGGCGGGCAAGGACTTCTGGTGTACCGAGCTGCAGGGCGGGCATGGAAACGCGGGATTGGACCGCAGTCCGAAGATGCGCCCGCAAGACATTCGCACGATGAACTGGCTGGCGGTGGCGACGGGGGCACGGGGAATCATCTACTGGTGCTACCTGGCGGAGGCTACGGGCCGGGAAGCGAGCGGGTATGGCCTGGTGGAACCGGACGGGACGGCCACCGACCGCGCCGAAGAAGCGGCCGTGAACAAGCGGCTGATTCAGGCGCACTGGGAGATCGTGAAGGAGTACCGGCCGAAGCCGCAGGTGGCGATTCTGACCGACCAGGACAACATTCTGCTGGCCTGGGCGATGAGCGGGAACGAGGCGACGTCAACGGAGTCGTTCCGGGGCTACTACAAGGCGCTGTGGAACATGGACCTGTGGGCTGATTTTATTGAGCCGGCGAGCCTGGGCAAGGGCGATTACAAGGTGATTGTCGCGCCCTGGCACCTGATCGGCAAGCAGGAGACCTGCGCGCGCCTGCGGCAGTTTGTGGAAGCGGGCGGGACGCTGATTGTGGAGACGGCGTTTGGATTGTATGACGAGCGGTTCTATCTGAACCCGGTGGTTCCTCCGTGGGGATTGGCGGAGGCGTTTGGTTATCGCGAGCAGGAAAGTCTGATGATGACGGCCGGCGCGCAGCCGGAGCCGATGCCCCCGTCGGACAAGATTTACTACGAGCCGGAGATCGCGTTCATGCAGCCGGTGAAGGCGGCGGTGAAGGCGAACACATATCTGACGCCGATAACGGTGACCTCGGCCACCGCGATTGCCACCTGCGAGGGCAAGACTGTGGCGGCGATGAGCAAGGTGGGCAAGGGGACGGTGTACTACATCGGCACCAATCTGGGAGCCAGCATCACCAATGGCTGCTACGGCGGGGTCGAGCTGCTGCGCGGGATCGTTGCGCCGGTGGTGGAGGCCGATGCAACGTCAGAAAAGCTGCGGCCACGGCTGATTGCGGGCGCCAGGCAGAGCCTGCTGACGGTGTTCAACGATAGCGCCGAGGAGCAGACGGATCTGATCACGCTGAAGGGCAGCTATCGGCGGGCGAAGAACATTCATAGCGGGGAAGAGGTAGCAGTGGGGGAGAAGGGGATTCGAGTGACGGTGGGTTACCAGGATGTGGTGGTGCTGTTGCTGGAGACGTAGGGCGGCTCGGATAAGGCTGTCGTGCGGATTCTCATTGCGTTAGGGGGCCGACTCGTTGCGGCGGAGCCGTGAGCGGGCCGAAGCCTGTACACTTTTTCTCGGAACCCAAAGGGGCGGAAGACACTCATGGAAAAGCGGTATGACATTTTGTCAGCAGGGATTTCGGCGGTCGACGACTTGATGTACATCGCGGAGTATCCGCCGATTGACTGCAAGACACCGGTGAACGGGAGCACGCGGCAGGGCGGCGGTCCAGCGTGCACGGCATCGGCGGCGGCGGGCACGTTGGGCGGGCGCGCGGCATATGTGGCGCGGTTTGGCGAGGAAGAGCTGGCGCGCTATATTGTGTGGGCGCTGGGGCAGCATTGCGTGGACACCGCGCACATGGTGGACCACGCGGGCGGCGGGCCGTACCACAGCATCATCATGGTGGATGGCCAGGGGCATCGCAACGTGTTCTACGATCCGGCGCTGTTCAGGAGGGTCGAGGCCGACGAGATGGCGGATGCGCTGATCGAGTCAGCGCGGCTGGTTCTGGTGGACCACATTACCGAACCGTCGCTGATTCCGGTGGCGGAGAAGGCGCGGCGGCTGGGCGTGCCGGTGCTGGGGGATATTGAAGGGCCAACGGAGACGGCGCGGCAACTGGCCGAGCTAACCGATTACCTTGTGGTTCCCAAGGCGTGGGCGGTGTGGGCCAGCGATGCCGCGGATGGACCCGAGGCCTGCGCGAAGCTGGCGCAGACGCCGCGGCTGGCGACGGTGGTGACGAACGGGGCGGAGGGATGCTGGTTCAGCACGCCGGAGCACCCGGAGGTGCGGCACTTTCCGGCCTTCAAGGTGCAGACGTTTGACACCAACGGCTGCGGCGACACGTTCCACGGCGCGTTTGCGCTGGCGGTGGCGCGCGGGCTGGCAGTGGAGGATGCGATTGCCTTTGGCTCGGCTGCGGCGGCGCTGAAGGCGATGGCCGCCGGCGGCAAGCGGCGGGGATGGGATGCGCTGCCGACGCTGGATGCGGTGCGGGAGTTTCTGGGCGAGCGGTTGCCGGAGGCGGAGGCGGCGGGGCTGCTGAAGAGGCTTGAGGTGATCGGCAGCCAGGAATGAGCGGCGCGTTCGTTGAATGAGCGAACAAAAACAACGGCCTCGGAGGAGCAGTCCTTCGAGGCCGTTGCTGCTGGGCGCCAGACGGTGTTGTTTGCAGGCGCCGTTGTTCGTCAACCCTTACGGTTGCTTGGGCGATTCCGCAGGCTGGTTGGCCACGTTCAGGTAATTCTTCACGCTGAAGACCCCCGGCACGCGGTTGGCCTGCATGAACGCGACTTGTTTATCGGTCGGCGAATTCACCGTTCCATACAGCTCTACGTTGCCGTTCTGCACGGAGATGCGGATCGGCATCGCGGGGTCCATGGCGTAGTGGTTCAGCGACGGGAAGCCGTAGATTGCGTGGGCCACCTGCATCCGGATCTGGTCGTCGACCAGGGAAGTAGGATCGACCTCAATCTCACCGATTACGTCCTTCACGCCGGGGCAGGTGGCCACGATGGCCAGTGCGGAGTCCTTGTCCCTGTCCGTGCGGGCGTGTCCACCCACGGTGACCACGCCGTCGTGAACGATGACCCCGATGGCGTCGAAGACGTTGGGATTGCTGACGTTGAGGATGTTGACATCCCCAATGCGGTCGTATTGGAGCCGGTCCCGGAGCGTGGCTTCAAGTTCCGCGTCGGGGATGGTGGGTCCGGCAACCTCAATCATGTTCCGCACGCCGTCCACACCCTTGGCCTTCAGAATCCGCTTGCCGGCGTCGGCCTTGTACTCGTAGAGCGAGACGCTGCCAGTGAGGGTGGCGATGCCGTTGTCGACGGAGACTTTGACGTCTTTGAATTGAGATTTGTTGAGCCGGGCGGCGGCATTGTCGGCCGCAGGCGAATCCTGCGCGGCTATGGCGCCGGCGGGACGGGCTGCGCGAGCGTTCTGGGGAAGGCTCAGCAAGGCTCCGGTGAGCAAGGCCGCGAACAGCGCGGCATGGGTGGTGCGCGTGGTTCCGATCATTGGAAAAACCTCCGTTTGTGGCTTTGTCCTATTTCCGGCGGTTGCGGTTCGAGTTCGCCCGTCCGCCGTCCGCACGTATAGACACAGGTTCTTCGAAAAGGTTACGGCCGAATTCGGGAGGGAGGATGGTCAATCAGGGTCAGTGCTTTTGTGGGGTGCGGTTTTCGAGGTGGGGATCGAGAGCATATAGGTTGGTGAATCTATCCCGGATCAGGCGCGGTGATGCTGCGGCGAAGGTGGGGCACCCGGCGTGTTCTTGCTGGGTGGGAAACAACCGCGGGTCCCCTTCGACTTCGCTCAGGGCAGGCTTTCGACTCCCTGCGCTCCGCTTCGGTCGCTCAGGATGACAGCCATAGCAGGTAAAGGATGTCAGCCACGGCAGGAGGGTTGCATATCCCGGATTTCTCACGAGCGCTGATTCGGGAGCAGGTTTGAGTTTGCAGCGAGGCGGTTACTGCGATCTTTGTCTCTGGGGTGGCCTTGCGCGGCAGTTTTGAGGTGCGGCGGCAGGTTTGGAGCCTTGCAGCGCGGCATTTGCGCATGGCTGCGCCGGACCACCGAGGTGTAAATGGGGTCGTGCGGCCGCAGCGTGGCTCAGCAGCGCAGGGCGTGGAAGGCATGCTCGAAGATGTCTTTCCAGGGATAGGTTGAGCTGAGCTGGAGCAGGATGCGGCGCTCGGTGATCCTGACGATGGCGCCGATCTTGAACAGCTTGAGGCGGATGGCATCGACCTGTGCCTGGGCCCACTCAGTGCCTTTCTGGGCCAGCCGGCGCAGCGGTTCCATCAGCGTGTAGGCCAGTGCGGAGAAGTAGAGGCGCAACTGCTTGCCCTTCATTTCGTCGGTGGAGAGCCGGCCGGCGAACAGGCAGTCGCCGCGGCGAATTCCTTGATGCGGTTTTCCATCTCGCCGCGGGCGCAGTAGAACTTCTCGTAAAGATCCTGGTCGGGCCACTGGTCCGGAGAGAGCGAAGTAACCACGAAGCGCGGGTTCTCGCCCTTGTCGAGATACTCGGCCTTTGCCACCACGCGGCGGGCGCGCGACCAGCTTTTGCGCGTGATGTAGGCGAAGCCGGTGAACACGCGTGCGGCTTTGCCGGTGGTCTGATGAAGCGCACGCGCCTGCTGCATCTGAGCGCCGATGATCTTGCAGAGCCGCTGGTTGCGCACCAGGCCGAACAGGTAATCGACCTGGTTGGCCTCGCACCAAGTCATCAGTTCTTCGCGGCAGAAGCCGCTGTCGGCCCTGAGCACGATGCGTGTCCTGGGCCAGCGCTCACGCACCTGAGCGACGATGCGGATTACTTCTTCCTTCGCACCCGCCGCCGCGTCCTGGTTGGCTGGTCTCAGACGCGCGCAGAGTAACTGATCGCCGGCGAAGATGTACAGCGGCAGATAGCAGTAGTTGTCGTAGTAGCCGTGGAATCCGCCGCGGCGAACGGCTGATGGCCGTAGAGCGGGATGTCGGTCGCGTCCAGGTCCAGCACGATATGGGTGGGCGGCGCGGCGTGCGACTCGATGAAAAGGTCCGCCAGCAACCGGTCCAGAGCAGGCGCCGAGTAACCGATCTTGTGATAGCGGCCTGTGCGGCCAACTAGTTCCGGCCGGTTCAGCGTGCTCTTGCCAGCCAGCGGCTCCTCCAGATCGCGCTTGCCGCTCAGCACCGCCAGCAGCGGATCGGAGCGCAACTGTTCGTGATCGTTGAGGTCTTCATAGCCCAGCGCCAGCCCATAGATGCGCTGCGCCAGCATCTCCGGAAGCCGATGCTTGACCAACAGCGGCGCGCGGCCATCCAAGAAGCAGTTCGCCAGCCGCCCCAGCAGGTCGA
>Ga0302320_10029932_pt1 | contig 10397 bp, 5 predicted proteins | sample Bog_T0_3_FD_202130 | JGI IMG/M metagenome (GOLD analysis project Ga0302320, IMG submission 202130) | Peat permafrost microbial communities from Stordalen Mire near Abisko, Sweden - Bog_T0_3 | ecosystem: Environmental > Terrestrial > Soil > Wetlands > Peat | place: Sweden: Abisko, Stordalen Mire... | reverse complement strand
TAGATGGGCACGCTGACCAGCACGGTTCCGGTGTTGTTGGGGCCGGAGTAGATGACCAAGGCGCCGTTGCGTGGGCCGGCAGCGGTGGGCTTGAAGACGACGTTGAGGGTGCAGGTGTTGGCGACGAGATAGTAGGCCAGGGTGCAATTGTCGCCCTTTGCCACAACAAAGTCCAAGTTGGGCGCCCCGTTGGTGAGAAAGGCGATGCTGGCGATGGTGGTTTTGTTGGGGAAGCTGAAGGTGAAGGTCTGCGCCAGGCTGGGTGTTCCGACGGGCACCGATCCGAAGTTGCCGGACGGAATCTCAACGACTTGACCGGAAGAGGCATCGGTGGAGACGAAGAGATTTCCATTTCTGTCAGGGGCGACGGAAAATCCGTAAGGGACGTTGCCGAGGGTCTGGACGGTGGGGGTGGCGGGGTAGACGCCGAGGCTGGTAGCGGCGATCTCATAGAGGCCGCCCTCGGTGCCGATTTCGCCCTCGTCGGCGTAAAAGAGATTGCCGTTGGCATCGACCCTCACGGTGCCCAGGAAGTGGTAGCCGCTGGCGAGTGTGGTGATGGTGGGGGTGGCAGGAAAAACGCCGACACCGGTGGCCGCAACCTCATACAGGTAATTGTTATCGCCGTCTGAGTCAAAGAGGTTTCCCAGGCTATCGACGGCAAGGCCGCTGGGATAATAGGAGGGGAAACTGGGGTCGAGCAGCTTGATGGTGGGGTTGGTGGGATACACGCCGACACTGGTGGCCTGAATCTCGACGATTGTATAGAGCTCGCTATTCCCGACATAGAGATTGCCGTTGCTATCGACCGCAATGGCAGTTGAGCCGCTCAGGTTGGTTGTGGGGTCAGACGAGGTGAATGCGCGGATGGTGGGCGACGCGGGAAAGACGCCGACGCTGGTGGCCTCAATCTCATATACCGACGATGCGTTGGAATCGGCGACAAAGACATTGCCCTTGCTGTCGACGGCAACGTCGTAGGGTTGATTGAAGCTGCTACTAAGGGTTTTGACGACGGGATTGACGGAGGGAATCACTCCGTTGACGGCCTCAATCTCTTTGACGGCGCCGTTGTTCTTGTCGGCGACGTAGAGATTTCCGTTGCTGTCAAAGGCGATGCCGCCTGTCCATTTGAAGCCGCTTGCTATGACGGTGGGGACGAGGGTGAAGGGGGCAGTCCCTGCCTGAAGCGTGGCGCAGGCGGTGAGAAGAAGAAACAGCGGGAGCGGCAGACGGCGGAACCGGGGCGAACGCACACGTAAGCTAGCTAGTCTTAACACGCAGATCTCCTGACGTTCTGGGAAGTGTAAGTGAATGTCATGCCATGAGGACTCGTTCGTCCACAGAGCGGCGCACGCAGAAAAGATATTTGCTGCCTGCCCGCATGCATAACTCACCAGTGGGGAACTGCTGAGTCGGGGGAACCCGGCACGAAGGGCAGAGTGTAAGGGAATTTTGCCTTGCGGCGTTGATGGCTGTCAAGGACGAATCAACAGCGCCGGCGGGGTGACGCTTTGTGGGTCGTTCCTCGATTGGGTTTGTGGTCTCCCACCTTTGCGATAGAAATTCGTCGCAAAGATCGGACACCCGAGTTATGCGGCCGGCAGAGATCGGCAGCCTGTTTACTCGCGCACCAGCCTCCGCTGCAGCTCTTCCAGCGTTTGCCCCTTGGTCTCCGGATAGAACGCGGCCACCACAATCAACTGCAACAGCGTGAAGCCGGCGAAGACCACGAAGGGGATGCCTGCCCCGAACCGCGTCGCCAGCACCGGGAACGCAAACGCGATGATGGTGTTCATGATCCAGTGGCTGGCAGAGCCGATTCCCTGCCCTTTCGAGCGGACCGACGTGGGGAAGACTTCGCTGATGTAGACCCAGATGACCGCGCCCTGCGACATGGAGAAGAACGCGACGTAGGTGACCAGCAGCGCCAGCAGAGCGGACTGGTGGCTCTGCGAGAGGAAGATCCAGGCTACGCCGCTGAGGCAAATGAAGGTGCCGACGGCGCCCACCAACAGCAGGCTCTTGCGGCCAAAGCGGTCAATCACGCTCATGCCGACTATGCAAAATAGAAAATTCGTCAGCCCGATGGCGATGGCCTGCAAGTCGCCCGAAAGTTGGCTGAAGCCGGCGGCCTTGAAGATGGTTCCCTGGTAATAGAGGATGGCGTTGATGCCGGCCAGTTGGTTGAAGGCGCCGATGGTGATGGCCAGAAAGAGCGGATAGCGGAACTTCCACTTGAAGACGGCTTCGTGGGTGGTGGCGTGCTCCGATCTGAGTCCGTCCTGGATTTGGGCCAGCTCGGCTTGTGGGTCGGGCGCGCCCATCTCTTTGAGCACGGTGAGGGCTTCGGCCATCTGGTTCTGGCTGGCCGACCACCGCGGCGAGCGCGGGATGGAGAACAGCGCGGCGAGGAAGAGAATGGCGGGAATGGCGGCGACGCCGATCATGACGCGCCACTCCAGAGAGCCAAGTTGCGCGGAGCGGACGAGGTAGTTGGAGGTGTATCCGGCGAGGAAGCCGAAGACCACATTCAACTGGAAGGTGCCGACGAGTCGGCCGCGCCAGAGTGCGGGCGAGAGCTCCGTAATATAGACGGGACCCAGGACCGTGGCCGAGCCGAGGCCGAGGCCGCCGAGCAGGCGCATCCCCAGCAGCATGGGCCAATTGAAGGCAAAGGCAGTGCCGAAGGCGGCAACAAGATAAAGCGCGGCGGCCCAGCGCATGGCGGTGCGCGAGCCCAGGCGCTGGCCGACGACACCGGCGACGAAGCAGCCGATGACGGTGCCGATAGTGCCCATGGCGACGGTGGTGCCCTTGCCGAAGTCGCTGAGGCCGAAGACGCGGACAACGGGCTCAATAAATCCCGACACGGCGGCGATGTCAAAGCCGAACAGCAGTCCGCCGAGCGCTCCGCTGAGCGTGGCTTTGATGAGTTTGGAGTTTGGCCGCATGGTGAGGTGCCTCCCGGGTGCAAAGCAAGATGCTACACAACAGACCAGACAGGGGCAAGGCGGGGCAACCTCAAGGAACTCGGGGCCGGGAAAAAACCTGCGGTCGCTGGGGTCAAATCGACGTTTGCAAGGAAGCAGCGAAATGATCCGGCTCAGGATGCCGGCGCGGGCGTAACCGCCAGCACGCGGCAGCGATGCTTGCCGGCGGCGCTCCAGGCCAGCGGCATCTCGCTCTCGATGCAGGCGCAATCGCCGGCGTCCAGTTGCTCGTGCAAGCCTCCGGCGTCCAGTTGCAGACGGCCTTCAAGCACATAAACCAGCGCGCTGGGCTGGCGGCCGAGATCGATGCTCGACGACGCGCCGTCAGGGGGGAACTCAATCATTTGGGCTGTCAGCCGGCTGCCTTCGCCGGGCAGGTTGAGGGGAATGGCCTTGACCGCGTCGAGGCCGCGGCTGTTGCCCTGCAGGTGGGCCTTGCGGGTGATCGACAGGGTGTGCTTCTGCGGCTCTGAGAAGAAGTAGCTCATGCCCACGCCATAAACGCGGCTGATGGTCGCCAGCGTGGGCAGGGTGGGAATCATGCGGTCCGTCTCAAGCTTGGACAGCAGCGCGGTCGAGAGGCCCGTCTCGACGGCAAGGCGGGACAGGGTGAGCCGCTTCTGGGTGCGCAGCGCGCGCAGCTTCATGCCCAGGCAATAGGGCTCAAGAGACCATTGAACATAAGACACAGGCTTTGCCATCGCACCCTCCGCAAAAAAACACCAAGACGGAACTAGTTTGTCACGCGGGCGGGGGAAAATCTCTGACGAATTGTTGAAGTTTGAGTCAGCGGCCGCCCGTGGACGAGGGCGGGAGTGGGCAGAGCGGCGGCGCATTTTTTGCAGTGGTTTTGATGCAATCAACAGAGCGAGCCGACTCCTCATGCATAGTTAACGTGGTGGTTTACAGCTTTTGTAGTCCAAATTTAGCCTTGGGTGCCAGACTCTCCTTTAAATCGCATTAAATGAGATGGATGCCGTGCGAGATCGATATTGCGAAAGTAGTAATCAAGTAACCATTTTTTGATTACTTCTTGCCCAGAATCCGCTCGCTGAATGCCTTTGCCTAAGTCAGATGGGTGGATAATGGTGTCGTAACAACTACTCACAAGTTCAAAGATCTTTTGCCGGTACAGCTCTTTTCCCAGACGGTCTAACTTTTCAGTTCTCCGGGACAAGTGCCGGCGGATGCCCAACGCTTTGCGCGCGGGGCATGCGGCAGCAGTTCGGTTGGCTCAACCAGCACGAGACCGGGGAAGAACGCATGAAGCGGCGATCGTCGGTAACTCCTGAATCGCATGCACCACAGTCCGCAGCGGCCTTCCGCCGTGAGAGGGGCGCGCAGGGCAAGCAGACAGTCACATTTTCGGGATTCCACCTGCTGCCGGATGGGACTCTGTTGCGCGAGGGCCGGGTGGTGCACCTGCCCCCGAAGGAACTGGCGGCGCTGCGGCTGTTGCTGGCCCATGCCGGTCAGATTGTGTCGCCGGCGGAACTGAGGGTGGCGCTTTGGGGCGACGTGAACGTGACGGCTGACAGCGTGCCCAGGTGCATGTCGTCACTGCGGGCGCGGCTCTTGCCTGAAGATTGCGTTCAGACGGTGTATAAGCGCGGCTACCGGCTGGTGGGCGCCGTGCAGAGCCAGGCGAACGCAACGCTCGGCCCGCCCCCAAGACTGGCGATTCTGCCCTTTGCCACCGGCTATGGCGTCCCGGCACATCTGGGGGCGGCGGTGGCCGAGGAGGCGGTTACGCGGGTGACCAACAGCCTGGGCGCGGGCGTGGCCATGGTGGCGCGGGATTCAGTGTTCACGCTGGCCCAGCGGGGAATGACGGCGCAGGAGGTGGGCAAGGCGCTGAAAGCGGACCTGGTGCTGACCGGAACCCTGCGCGCGCTCGTGGACCAATACCGGCTCCGGGTAGAGATGATCCGCGTCGAGGACGGCACGCAGATCTGGGTAGAAGACATTCTGACCGAAAAGGCCCGGGTTGCCGGTCTGGAGACCGAACTGGTGGGCCGGCTGGCGTTCCGGCTGGGCGGGAGCCCTGGTGCCGCGACAAAGGACTCGCCCGGCCAGGGGTCGCTGGCGGGCGCCGAAAGTGGATTTTCAAATGCAGGGGGCGGACTGCACATTGCGGCGGCCGCGGAACAGGCGGCCGAGCCGCGGCATCGCGAGGCCTACGAGATCTTCCAGCGGGCCCGGTATGAGTGGCAGACGCTGGAGCGGCACCGGATGCAGGACGGGCTGCAACATTTGTCGCGCGCCGCCGAGCTGGATCCGACGCTACTGGCGGCGAAGGTTGACCTGGCCCATCTCTGCGTGACGCAGTCGTTCTATGGGTTCATGGCGCCGCTTGTGTCGGCGGACCTGGTGAAGCGGACAGCCGAATCCATTCCCGATTATCCGCACGAGGCCGAGGCGATTCTTCCCGCTTGCGGGTGGGTGAGCTTTCACGCCGACCACAACTTGCCGGCGGCGTTGTGGGCATTCTCTTACAGTGCCCACCTTGCGCACGACCCCTGGACGACGCGGGTGCGGGCGATGTTCGCGCTGAGCCGGCTCCGGTTTGATGAGGGGATTGAGATTCTGCAATCCGCGCTGCACGAGGATCCATATTCTGCCTGGCTGCATAATCGCCTCGCCTGGGCGCTGCACCTGAATGGACAGGCGGACGAGAGCATCAAGCAGGTTGAAGCGGGCATCAAGCTGTTCCCTGAGCATGAAGGAACCAGCCTTTACGGAGCGGTGATTCTGGCCTGGAACGGCGAGGCGAAGCGCGCCGCGGAGCTTGCCCAGGAACTGGCTCAGCGACTGCCCTACTTTGACCTGGCCACGGCGGTGCATGCCTATGCGCTGGCCCGCGCGGGGCGCAAAGAGGAATCGTTCGCGATCATGGAGCGGCTGCAATGGCTGGGCCGGGAGCGGTTTGTGATGAAGTCGTTCAACCCGGCGGTGTACCTGGCGCTGGGAGATGCCGAGACGGCCCTGAATGAGCTGAGGGCCGCGCAGCAAGACCGCTGCCCGTGGTTCTTCCAGACGCTGGCCGATCCTCGCCTGCAAACGCTGCACGGGCGGCCTGAGTTTACCGAGATGCAGGCGGTGCTGACGGGGATGGAAGCGGCAGCGGCCAGCCAGCCGGAGATAGGCGCCGCGGAGTAAGCGGCGCAGCGAAAAGATCCTGTAGTAAACCGATAAACCTAGCCAAGCACAACCCCAACCTAGTAGAGTTTTTCACGGTTGCCCCATTCCCTTCCCGCGCCGGCTGAAGTTGCCGCGCGGCCGGCGCCTCAGTTGGCGTGTTTTCTTCAGGAAGGCGGGCACACCAGGAGGAATGCCTCTATGCCGCTTCGCCGCTCGCTCTCAGTTTTGCCCCTTGCTCTGGCTCTGTCTTCGCTGTGCGCGCAAGCCCAGCAGCCCGCCTACCTTGACACCAAACTCTCTCCGGAAGCCCGCGCCCACGATCTGGTCGGCCGCATGACGCTGGACGAGAAAGCGAGCCAGTTGGAGGACTATGCGGTTGCCATTCCGCGGCTGGGGATTCCCGACTACCAGACGTGGGGCGAGGCGCTGCACGGCATCTCGCGCGCCGGGTATGCGACCGTGTTTCCGCAGGCCATCGGCATGGCCGCCACATGGGACACGGCGCTGGTCAAAAGCATGGGCAACGTGATCTCAGCCGAGGCGCGCGCCAAGTATAACGGGGCGCAGCGGGAGGGCAATCACCGCATCTTCTATGGGCTCACGTTCTGGTCGCCGAACATCAACATCTTTCGCGATCCGCGCTGGGGCCGCGGGCAAGAGACCTATGGCGAAGACCCGTTCCTGACCGGCAAAATGGGCGTGGCCTTTGTGAGCGGAGTGCAGGGCGCGGACGTGGACCACCTGCGCGCCGTCTCAACCAGCAAGCACTTTGCCGTGCACTCCGGGCCGGAGAGCATGCGTCACGGCTTCAACGTGGACCCCAGTGCGCGCGACCTGGAAGAGACCTATCTGCCGGCGTTCCGGGCAACGGTTGTGGATGGCCATGTGCAGTCGGTGATGTGCGCCTATAACTCGATTGACGAGTTCCCTGCCTGCACCAACAAGATGCTGCTGAAAGACCATCTGCGCGACGCGTGGGGCTTCAAGGGGTTTGTGGTCTCGGACTGCGGCGCGATTGTGGACGTGAACCAGGGACACAAGAAGACGCCCGACATTCTGCACTCCACGGCGCTGGCGCTGGAGGCGGGAACCGATCTGTCGTGCAGCATCTGGACGCCGGGCTTCAATACAGCGGCCGATGCCGTGCGCCAGAAGCTGATCTCGGAAGACGTGGTGACGCAGGCGGCGGAGCGGCTCTATACCGCGCGCTTCAAGCTCGGGATGTTTGACCCGATGGGCTCCAATCCGCTGGACCATATCCAGTTCAATATTGACCTCGTGGGCCCGAACCGGCAGGTCACGAGCAAGGCGGCGCAGGAGAGCATGGTACTGCTCAGGAACACCGGCGTTCTGCCGCTGAAGAGCGTTGCGGGAAAGGTTGCCGTGATTGGGCCGACGGCGGATTTGCTGGTTTCGATTCTGGGCAACTACGTGGGCACGCCCATGCGTCCGGTGACGCCGCTGGACGGCATGGCCGGTCAATTCAAGGCGGAAGGGATTGTGTACGCGCAGGGCTCCACGCTGGCCAGGGGCGTGGGCGTACCGGTGCCGCGGACGGCCTTCGGCATGGGCCAGGGACTGAAGACCGAGTTCTTTGCCACCCCGGATTGGACGGGCCGTCCGCAGGCGACTGTGCAGCAACCCGAGATCCAGGCCGACTGGGAAAATGTGATTCCGGTGAATCAACTGGCGACGCACACCTACTCTGTGCGCTGGACCGGCAAGCTGACCGTGCCGGCCGCGGGCCACTACGTGTTCAGCGTGGAGGCCGGCGACAGCTTTCCTTACTCGCCGGCGGAGAGCTACCGCTTTGTGCTCGACGGCAAGGTGATCGCGGAGGGCAGCCTGCGCAAGGGGCCCGACATCTCGGCGCTGGGCAACTTCCACGCGGCGCCGGGAGCCTCACCCACGGCGCCGCCGATCATGCATGCGCCGGATGTTCCGCAGATCCCGGTGGACTTCAGCGACACCAACGCACACGAGTTCCGGTTTGAGTACGCGCACAGCGGCGACGAACAGGGCGGCGGCGTGACGCTCAAATGGGAGGCGCCGGCCGAGGCGCTGCTCAACGAAGCCGTGGCCCGCGCCAAAGAAGCCGATGTCGTGGTTGCATTTGTCGGCCTCTCGCCGCAGCTTGAAGGCGAAGAGATGAGCCTCAAGATTGACGGCTTCAGCGGCGGTGACCGCACCAGCCTCGACCTGCCCGAGCCGCAACAAAAATTATTGGAGGCCCTGGCCGCAACCGGCAAGCCGCTGGTGGTGGTGTTGCAGAGCGGCAGCGCGGTGGCGCTGAACTGGGCCAACCAGCACGCGGCCGCGATTCTTGAAGCGTGGTACCCAGGCGCCGAGGGCGGCAACGCCATTGCCCGCACGCTGGCCGGTGTATACAACCCGGCGGGCCGGCTGCCGGTCACGTTTTACACGAGCGTGGACGGGCTGCCGGCCTTTACCGACTACGGTTTGAAGGGCCGCACCTATCGCTACTTTACCGGCAAGCCGCTGTGGGGCTTTGGCTACGGGCTGAGCTATTCCACGTTCAAGTACGGCCCCGTGAAGCTGTCGGCCGATGCGCTGAAGGCCGGCGATCCGCTGACGGCCACTGTGACCGTAACCAACACAGGCACGCTGGCCGGCGACGAGGTGGTGGAGGCGTACGTGAAGACGCCGCAGGGGGATGGGCCGATCCACTCGCTCGCCGGGTTTGAACGCGTCAACATTCAGGCCGGGCAAAGCAAGGAAGTGACCATCAACCTTGATCCGCGCGCGATTTCAAGCGTGGACGAGAAGGGCAATCGCTCGATTCTGGAGGGCAAATATACGCTGACGCTGGGCGGCGCGCAGCCGGAAGAGACCGACGCGAAATCAGAGGCGACGTTTACCGTGAGCGGGACGGCGGCGTTGGCGAAATGAGTTACGTGGAAAGCGCCGGGAAACTCCCAGGGGCCTGCCGGCCGGGCTGTTTTTGGTCTTGACAAATCAGCGAATTGCGCCGATATTAGCAATGAGCGGTTGGGGCGCCGGATGAACGTGTTAACCGGGCGAATCGCTTGATTTATCTGGCAAAAGGCCGCTTTCAGCGGCCTTTTGCTTTTTCGGTTTGATTTTGTCGCCCTTTGGAATTACTGAGAATATATCCGGATTGGGTCGGTATCTCGTGCACTCCAAAATCGCCTCGTCATGAACCAGGTTACCCAGTCGATCCGCCCGCAGCACAGGGTTCCGGATTGCTGTCATGTACTGATTCGCAATCACTTCCGAACCTTCGCCTAACGCGCTTTCGATCTGGTCGAGGACATCGTCGATGGAGTAACCATCTTCCAAAATTCGCCTTTTGTGGATGTGGCGGCAAAACAAAGACAACCTCGTCGATGCTAAGTGGAAGCTCTTCAGCCGCCTGCTGCGCATTCACGGTTTCCAACTGAACCCTCGTCAGCTTACCGACGATTATGCGAGGTACCCGCTCACCCGCCCGAAGAGCCTGAAGGTTTTTCCGAATCAAGTTCTTCGCATTTGGATAGAGGGGCATGATGGACGGCCTCGGAAACCCGATTCTAACCGACCAGTTGGCGGCACTTTGGGAGAGATATCATAGCTGGGCATGAAGTGGTAACTACCGATGCCGCAATCGAGGCGGCGCTGGCAAGGTCGGGGGCCCATGACAATGCCCCGCGCGCGCTGACCGTCGAGCACATCCCTGCGCTGAATCTGCTGATTGTAGGACTCAGCAACGGGCGCAGGTTGGTGCTGCCTACCGAGGATGTGCAAGGGCTGGGCGCAGCAACGCACCAGCAGATTCGAAACTATGAACTGCTGGGCCGCGGGACCGGTATCAGCTTCCCCGACCTGGACGTGGACCTTTACGTTCCTGCGCTAATCGAAGGCGTCTACGGCAATCGCCGCTGGATGGCGCAATTGGGCAGGAAGGGCGGCAGCGCCCGAACTGAAGCCAAACGCCTGGCCGCCAAGGCCAACGGCGCCAAGGGCGGAAGACCGGCAAAGGTAGCGGCTAGCGCCTGAATGGCCGGAAGATTGTTTCCAATGCCAATCCAACGAGATCCTTCCGCACAACCACCTGCTCTTAAACCTTTCGCTGTGAATGGACGTCAACTATCTCATAACAGGGTTGATTCCCTGCAACCTTTGTGGGATGACAGGAGCTGCCTCCTGGCGGAAAATAGAGTTTCTCTCGGTGCGGCCTTCCGGTTGCGACCGTTGAGAGGGTAAGAAATGTTGGGACAGCGCAGAATCCGGTCGAGTGCCTGG